>Ga0163153_10008986_pt1 | contig 10205 bp, 14 predicted proteins | sample OliLakLV19MP6IB1_FD_148629 | JGI IMG/M metagenome (GOLD analysis project Ga0163153, IMG submission 148629) | Freshwater microbial mat bacterial communities from Lake Vanda, McMurdo Dry Valleys, Antarctica - Oligotrophic Lake LV.19.MP6.IB-1 | ecosystem: Environmental > Aquatic > Freshwater >...
ACGCCTACGAGTGCGTCAGCGATGCCAGGAAAGGATTAGACAAATACTTTGCGTTCTACAACCAGAGAAGACCGCACACGGCACTTGCCGACAAAACACCAGATGAGGTCTACTTCGACAACCTGCCCGCACTGTCTCAAACAGCGTAGGCAAACAACCGCAGGGCTATACTTATGAAGACGGAACTTCTGTCCAAACAACCGAGGCCACTTCATTCAGCTCTTTATCGCGAAGACATTTCTCAGCGGTTTGGGAGTTTCCTGTCGCGGATAGGATTGCCAGAGATCAAAGCAACTACTTCTGCGTCAGGTAGGTGATTAGGGGGAAGATAGAAATGTGCCACGAACCATTTCGCGGCGCGTGGCAGGGATCTGGTCTATCTGGTTCGTCTTGTCTATCTGGCTTAATTGGTTCGACGAACGAGAGAGACCAGCCAGCCCGCGCACCAGATAGGCTGCTTCTGAATCGCCCTCCCCTCCCACAAGGCCCCCCTATCATCTATAGAGTGATGGATACGCCTACGACTTTGCAGTAGACTCGCCGCGCAGACTTCGTAATTGGGCGCCATAAATCAACACATGAGCGACAACGTTCTATCGCATAACGAAATGTGTCGACGCGAAGGCGTCAGTCTCCAGCGAGGAATGAATTTCGGCCTTGGCGGTAATCATTCTGTCATTCTGATGTCGGTACGCCCTAATGCACCTTACCGGGATCGTCTCGAAGATAGGGGAACAACGCTGATCTATGAGGGGCACGACCTCCCACAAATCGCGTCCTGCCCTAATCCAAAGGTGGTTGATCAGCCCGGGGTTCTGCCTTCTGGGAAACTCACCCAGAACGGCAAGTTCCATGAGGCAGCGCAAAAGTTCAAAAACGGAAAAGGCGCCCCAGAGCGGGTTCGCGTCTATGAAAAGATTCGCTCGGGCATATGGTCATACAACGGGGTCTTTCATCTCGTTGACGCCTGGCAAGAACGTGACGAACATAGAATTGTTTACAAGTTCAAGCTCGTGGCGGTGGAGGGGGACGAGGACTTTGCTCAGCCCGTTCACATGGATGCAGAGCGACGCCGAATAATCCCAACCGCTGTCAAACTTGAAGTGTGGCAAAGAGACGGCGGAAAGTGTCGGCTATGTGAAGCAACCGACGAGCTGCACTTTGATCACATCGTTCCATTCTCGAGGGGTGGCACATCGCTCACGGCCGAGAATGTCCAGCTTCTGTGCGCGCGTCACAACCTGCAGAAGCGGGATTACATCGAATGAGACCAGAAGAATGAGAAGAAAATGTTGCCAGACCCATTTCGCGGCGCGTGGCGGGGAGCTGGTTCATCTGGTCTGTTTGGTTTGTCTGGCTCAGAGAACGAAATAAACTAGATAAACCAGATAGACCCAATAAGCTAGATAGACTGCCGCTGGATCGCCCTTCCCTCCACGGCGCAGCCATAGACCCGCCAAGCCGGAAAAAGTAGAATGAGCTGGTTGCGTCAATGTGCGGGGAAGCAGGATGGAGGAAGCTCGCTCCATGGATGTTTTGGAAGTCCTTGTCTGCTCAGGCGGCGTCGCGTATGGCCTACTGTTGGCCTACGGACTTAAACAGGATTGGCGCTGGATTACCGATCCACCAGAATGGATATCTGTGATCTATTTTCCCACAGTCGTCAAGATGATTTGGGGTCCCAAACATGTTCGTCGCTTCGCCTATTTGACGGCCTACGGCGCCCTCGTGATGAGTCTCATTTGTCTTGTGCAATCAGTGGTTGGTTCGTTCTAAGAGACTCAACCATGACTCGACTCCGTAAACCAGTTCTCAGCGCGTGGCGGGGAGCACATGCACCGGATGCTAGCTCCGCGCGAAAACCCGAGCACGAAGAACTTTTTTGTATCGCGACCGCTCTTCAGCAAAAGGCCCCCGTGAAACTGCGCATGACTACGAAAGCCAGCTGAACCATCGCAGAATCCATTTTTCATGCATCTCTCAATTATCATTCCAGCGTTTAACGAAGAGCGTCTGATTGCGCGCTGTCTGCAGTCCATTGCTGCATCACTCGCCGCAAGTATCACGCCCGGCGTTACCTCGGAAGTTATTGTGGTCGACAATAATTCCACCGACAACACGGCCAATCTGGCAAGGCTGGCAGGTGCGCAGGTTGTGTTTGAGCCCGTCAATCAAATCGGTCGGGCACGCAATGCCGGCGCAGCTGTAGCGACAGGAGAGTGGTTGCTGTTTCTGGATGCGGACAGTGTGTTAAATCCAGGATTGCTGGCTGCTATCTTGCGGTTGATTGAAGACGGAAAGAGCGTGGGTTGTGGCAGCACTCTATACATGCAAGGATTGCCATGGTGGGCGAACTGGACATTGCAACTGTGGACGGGCGCGTCGATTCTGTTTCGCTGGGCGGCGGGAGCGCTGGTCGTGTGTCGTAGTGATGCGTTTCGTGATGTCGGTGGTTTCAGCCAGGAACTCTATGCTGGTGACGAAATAAGCTTGAGTGAGCATCTCAAGCGGTGGGGGCGACAACGAGGCCTTCAATTTGTCATTTTGACACAGCATCCGCTGGAGACGTCATCGCGCAAGGTGGGACTCTACTCCGGGCGAGAGATTGCCGGTCAGATCCTGCGAGTCATTCTCCATCCACGGAGGACTTTGCAAGACAAGAATCAGTTATCGATTTGGTATGATGGACGACGTTGAAGGTCTCGATAACGGAGTTGTTGGCACGAAAAGAGGGGCTAGCATGCGACGATGGATTATCCTGTGGGTACTGCTCATGACGGCGTTTGGCGCATTCGCCCTTTGGCAGGATCGCAAGGCTCAGGAAGAAGAAGTGCACACAAAGGCGCTCTGGCAGAAACTGACTGGGACCGACGACGTCTCCTCCCTTAGCGAGTGTGTCGAAAAGACAGAGTACGGGAGGGACATCGAGGCATGCCTGAAAATTCAGACGGCCATCGAGCAGGCCATCGGGCGATAGAGTGGGAGACCGGTGGACAGGATCTGAGACTGCCACTTTGGTGAGCCAATTGTATGGGAGGAGCGGTACGCACTGGCTATCGTCCGCTCGCTGACGACGCATCCCTACTGTTCATAATTCTCAACAACCTGCGGCGGGCGAACTTCCGCATCGTCCGGGTCAAGCCCGACGTCGCGCAGGGCACGGCGCTGGCGCAAGAGGTCCCAGCACTGATCCAGTTCGACCTGGACTTGCGCGAGCCGTTTACGATCGGCTTTGGGGTGCGCCCGTTGCTCGTGCAATCGGTGTTCCTCTGCCACAAGGTGCTGAATATGATTGAGGACCGGCTGATCTTCGACTTGATTCTCCACGAGAGCCTCCTCCCATGCGGATATGATCGGGGCGGTCATGCTGTGATGATACGCCCACCCGAAACTGCGGTCAATCGATGCTCTGGCGAACATGCAACATGATAACCCCGCGTAGGTTGCCAGAAGAAAGAGCATGTGCCTGGAATCCTTTCGCAGCACGTGGCGGGGATCTGGTTCATCTGGTCTATCTGGTTTATTTGGTTTATCTCGTTTGTGTGTTTCGATGAAAGAGAGAGGTAAGACAGATCTGCGCACCAGATAGACTGCCTCTGAATCCCTTGCCCCTCACTTAGCATGAGCTGAGCCTGGGCCTGCCGTCACCGGCTCAGTTCCGACTTTCGCCAAGAGGCGTTCGTTAAGTGGGACGAGTTGGCTCGAAGAGGGACCTGACTCCGACGAGGTAGACTTTATCGGCAGCGCCAAATGTCAGTTCGCGCGTCCAGCAGGCTTCCACTAACTTCACTGTTTGCTTCTCTTCTCTGCTCCTCTCCTCGGTCGACAGGCGCGTGTGCACCTCAAACACTTGTCCCCTCTCCGGGGACTGCGGCATCAAGAGCAACAATCCTTCCGGGCTGGTATTGAGAGACAGGGCGTGACCATCGGAGAATTCGACAATCTCATGGCCGGGGAAATGCGCAAGCTGATAAAAACATGTCTCGATCACCGGAGCACGCCGACCTCCCCTGCGGTCAGGATTGGCTGATTCGTCCACTGTTGAAGGGGTCTTCGAAGGAGTCACAGGTGGCCTTGCTGTAGCACTAGGGACACGTTTGCTCACGTTTGCCAGGTTCGGCGCCACAACTTTTCCCCCCGCTTTTATGAATTCGCGGGGAATCCAGCGCCTGCTGTCTGCACCTCGGACAACTTGATTTAGGCGTACAGCGTGCGATTCTCGTCTTTCTCCGCTGACCTGAACTCTTCCAGAACGATAATGATCCGAGAATCGTGGCGCGCCTTTCGATCGGGATGTCCGAATCCACGGAGCAGGAGCCGTTGTCCTGATTCAGACACGACTCGATTTATTTCGAAAGGTTCCCAGATATTATCCCTGAGGCGATCGTCGAGGTTTTCTTGAATTTGGTCACGCAATGCAAGGAGTCGTGACGGAAGTGCGATCGAGCCCAATTCTGTCATCGCCTGGCCGGTGGTTCCTGTCAATTCGAGAGCTCGACGATTTACGTATTGCAGCTGCCGTGAGCGCGAGAAGACAAGAATCCCCGGGCTCGATTGCTGCGAGACCGTGTTCTCGTTATACCCAGACAACACGAATGCTGTGCTCATCTCTGCCATGATATTCATGACGACCTCCTCAGGACGATTCTATTAGGATGAACTGGACAGGGCCTGGTAGTGCACCATTCTGCGCGGGGGTAGTGTTCGTCGGACAGGTCCCAAAATAGCAGACAAGGAACCGATGATGTTCCACCCATAGTTGACCTGCCCCGCGAATCTAGACCGAACGAGACCTGAGGAATTGGCCTGCGCGTGATCGGGTGAAGCCGCCGATGCGGCCATGCGAAGCTACCATAGCTCACGTGAGTGCCTCCAGTAATTCGGGAGAGGCCGGATCCGTCAATGTGGTGGCGGACCACTCCGCCGCAAAGCAGGCTGGAGTCTGATCTTTCAGTGCGCTGTGCGGTCGAGTACAGTTGTAGTCCTCCTGCCACCGCGCCAGTTTCTCCCGCACATCGTCGAGCGTGAAGAAGACTTCCACGTTCAAGCACTCATCCCGGAGCCGGCCATTGAAGCTCTCAATGAAGCCGTTCTCGACCGGTTTGCCGGGCCGAATAAAGTCCAGCTGAATGCCGTGGCGGTAGGCCCAGGCGTCCATGACCCGACTGGCAAATTCGCTCCCATTGTCCACGGTGATCGAGCGAGGTGTGCCCCGGTGAATCACCACCGGCTCTAACGCCTCCGCCACTTTCTCCCCGGTGAGCGACTGATCCGCCATCAAGCACAGACATTCCCGTGTGAACTGGTCCACGACGGTCAGAATCCGAAACCAGCGGCCATCCGCGACGCGCTCACTCATGAAGTCCATACTCCACCGCTGGTTCGGCGCGGTCGCCCCCGGTTGCGGCACACGGGCTCGGCCCGCGGCCTTGGTGCGGTGTTTGGTCCGCACCGTCAGGCCTTCTTCCGTATAGAGCCGATAGATTCGTTTCGCATTCACGCGCCACCCCTCCCGTCGCAACAAGACTGTGAGTCGCCGATACCCGAAGCGCACCCGGCTCGCCGCCACCTCTCGCAACCGCAGGCGCAACGCGTCCTGCGGATCACGATGCCCCTGATACCGCAACGAAGCCCGTGCCATCGGCACCAGCCTCGAGACTCGGCGCTCACTGACCTGGTAGGTCGTTTGCGCCCAGCGTGCCAGCACACGCCGGTCCCGAGGCCTTACAGCTTTTTTCGGACGATCTCCTGCAACATGTGGCGATCGAGTGAGAGATCGGCCACCAGTCGCTTCAGCTTCGTGTTTTCTTCCCGGAGTTGTCGGAGTTCCCGCAACTCGCTCACCCCCAGCCCCGCATACTTCCGCTTCCACACGTAGAAGGTCTGCTCACTGATCCCCACGTCTCGACAGATCTCCGCGACGGTCGTCCCACCCTCGGCGTGCCGCAAGGCGGCCAGGATCTGCTCTTCGGTATGTCCTCGTCGTCGTGCCATCGTCGGGTCCTCCTTCTAGGTCAAGAAGACCACGTCGCACCCCCGTTCCTCAAGTGCTCGCTGGCTTAGTTTTCGGGTTTTGGGTCAATAGTAGAGACCTTCGGTACGGTCGCATACCTGCTGAGGACCTGCGCCAGGGACCCAGGTCATACCAATGTGTCGAAACAATGGCAATTCCTCTAAAGGGTTATACGTGGTCATCGTAGAGACAAAGAGGACCAATGAGAGGCAACATATGGTGCAAAATCAATATGTTATGATTCAACTATCAGGAGATTCTCTTCACCAAAACCATCGCATCTGGTGTTGAGCGGGACGGGATTATGAGAAGAAAAATGGTCGGGAACATTTCCGTGGAGCGTGACAAAGATCTGGTTCATCTGGTTTTTCTAGTTTATTAGGCTCGCGGGTCTGCCTGATCCTGGGAACGAGGCAAACCAGACAGACTCCCTTGGACGCAGGGTTTGAGGTCAGGCAGGCGGATCTACTTATAAGGACCACGGGGGAAATACAGATACCATTTCGCGTGACGGGGCATGGGCGGGATATGGCCACAGTCCCCGAATGTTTCGTGCGCACGTGTGGTAACAATGCGTGGGTATGTCACCATCAGGGGATGTCGATAACTAGGAATGGCTCGATGTTGACTAGAACTGATTCCAGAGCATTTGGTTTGTTACTTCATGGTGAAAGAGCACTTCGGAAATCTTCACCCTCGTGCCAAGCTCTTTAGGCGAACGATCTGCCACCAGCTGTTTGAAACTTGCGTACTTTTGCTTGCTATCCTCACCGAGGATCTCGCCGATAAATTTCGACGATTTAAACAGCGCGATCGCATCATTGATGTAACTCGGAAGGTATCGCACACGGTCACGTGTCGTCTCGTCCTTTTCCACACGCTCCCCCTCAAAACCGGTCTTGAGCATCGTGTACAGGACGAGGTAGGGGTTGGCATCGGGGGCGACTGAACGCAGCTCGATGCGCGCAGTCTTTTCGTTGGCCATCGGAATGCGAATCATAGAACCGCGATCGATCGCCGAGACCTTGATCTGGTTCGGTGCCTCAAAATGCGGATCCAGGCGGCGATAGGCATTCACCGACGAATTAAACACTAGACAAATATCAGGCGCATGATTAAGGAGCTTGAGGATGAAGTCCCAGGCCACATCAGAAAGGCCATTTTTCCCTTTTGAATCGTGGAAGATATTCTTGCCATTCTTGCTCAAGGAGAAGTTGCTGTGCATGCCGGAACCATTGACCCCAACGAATGGCTTCGGAAGGAACGTGGCCGTGTGGCCCATGGATCGAGCCACTTGGCGACAGATTAGCTTGTACAACTGCACATTGTCTGCCGCACGAACAACATCCGCATAGGAGAAGTTCATTTCGAACTGCGAGGGCGCGACCTCTGGATGATCTTTTTCGTTCTTGAAGCCCAGTGCACGCTGTGCTTCCGCCGACTTATCAATGAACTGGCGAAGCGTGTCCATCGGGAGCGAGTGATAGTACCCGCCCGTTGAGATGAGTTTAAACCCATGCTCGCCGTAGCGTTGCTCAGCGTTCTGCCCGTCCACAAGGAAGCCTTCTATTTCGCAGGCGGCATACGCAGTAATGCCCTGTTTTTTCTTGAGACTCTCCGTATACGATTTCAGCACGCTGCGGAAGTCGCTGTGATAGGGCGTACGATCACCGTTTAATACGGACGCAAAGAAGATCGCTTTCCCTGCCCCAATCACGTCGGCTGGAACGTAGCGGATGGACGACCAGTCAACTTCAAGACGCAAGTCCGACTCATGTTGCGGCGTGAACCCGCGGATGGACGACCCGTCAAATGTAAGATTCTCCAGCGACTCCAGAAGAAACTTTTTGTCGTAATCGAGCATGTGAAGTCGACCTTCAATATCGGAGAAACACAACGTCACAGCTTTGATCTGCTTCTCCTTTTTAAGCCACGCCGTATATTCCTGCGCCAGCTCTTTTGAACTGGCCCTCTCGGCACGCTGTGCCGCCGTTAGATTCATTTCTTCCAGCTCGTCATACGGTATCTCGAGGAAGCTTTTAAGGTCATCAGATTTATTTTTAGCCATGGTTCCTTTAATGGGCTCTAGGCACGAACGTGTGAGGCTGTATACAACAGGAAGCATCCGCTAGCGTCGGCATCTTGGGCCCACAATTCCCCTGATCGGAGAACCCCAAGGAGCGGCTCCCGAGATCGGAATGCGAATCACAGGTCGTGCACGTCAACACTTCTTGTCGAGTTCCTCCTCACGGACTCCCCAATTTCCGAAGAGCGATCGGTTCGTTGAAAACTGAAACAGCACAGGCGACCCTGCACTAAGGTGGGAGGTCGCCCGTGTGTGGCGCTTAGGACGCCGAACGTATCTCTCATATGCTGATCCTGAAGACCCGTGCGAGGGGTGGGTTCAAAGGCGACTCGTCAGGGTAGATGTGACTCTATTCCAGGCGCTTGTGTTCCTCACGCCTGCTCGGGCTTTCCACAATGACTCATCGGATATGTGTTTCCCTTACGCGGGAAGGCGACAGTCGATGGAGAGCCGGCTAGCGTGACTGACGAGGAGTCAGCCCTTAACTCGGCGGGCCATTGTGATCCGGCGGACTAAGGTCTTCCATTTCACCTCCTCCTTGGTTCGGAATGAGTCGAATGGGAACCAGTCTGCGAACGGTTTTATCCTTACGCTTCTTCAGAGAATGTGTCAACGGGCGACATCAAAAATTTTCCTGACAGGCCTAGGCATAACCCGTGCCATCCAGATACTGGTTCCACAAGGAATGAAAGCAACTTCAGAGGGGGATCATGGAAGGCCCCAGGCTGCCAGGTAACTGTTCATGGATGTGGCAGGGGCCGGTTTTTTCTGGTCTGTCTGGTCTTTCTGGTTTTTTTTGTCTGTCCGGTATGTTTGGTTTGAGGAACAAGAGAGACAAGCAGCCGGCGCACCAGAAAAACCGCCCGGAAGTCTCCGTTCGCCTTGCGACAACCGCACGGGCCAGGCTGGCCCTAACGAGGTAGATTATCCCCGTTTTTTCTACGCACCAATTCAGGGGTTTTGTCCACTGGCTGGAGTGGTTCAGAAAGAACTATTATTGCTCTGGACCCCAGTGTATCTCGTGTGATCGAAGACGATCTGTGGAAAGTCAGCCCCAGGATAGGAGGCTCTGATCAAGACGGGAGTGCGGTACTTCTACTTCCGATTGAAAATTGCGTTCTTGGCCGAAGTGAGAAGGGCTGTATGAGACGTGCCTTGAGGGGGATACGCGGTCGCCACTCCTATAGCCACGGTAGGGCCGAGATCCAAGGCCTCGATGGTTTTCTGGAGATGGTCCGCCATAGGCGTCGCATCCTCAGCGCCTGTACCAGATAACAGCACAACAAACTCCGCGCCCCGATACCGTGCCACGACCTGGCCTGGCTGAGTGAAAGTCTCTTGTGCAGCCTGAGCGATTTTCTGTAGGCACTCGTCACCCGTGGTGTACCCATAGGTGTCGTTAAAGGCCTTAAAATTTTCCAGGGTCAGGAAGAGAAGCGAAATAGGAAGGTGTTTTTGTGCCGCGCGTCCCCACTCCTGCTCGAAGAACTCATCGAAACTCCAGCAGTTCATAATGCCCGTTAAGATATCGCTACTCAGCGGGACTTGGATGTTCGTCTTCTGGGGGACCATTTTCTGTGACTGCGCACGCTGGTTGGCGTCTTCTTGGATTGTGAGTACCATGGCGATCTTGGCTAAGAGCTCAGCCTTGATTACGGGCTTTCGGATATAGTCGACAGCACCGCGCCTAAAGGCCAATTGGATAGTGCCGGGGGTCGTATCAACTGAGACCATTAGAATTGGGACCGCTTCAAATTGCTGCATTGATTTGATCCGCGTGCAGGCGTCGAGTCCGTCGAACCCAGGCATCCTGACATCAAGCAAAATCAAATCGATAGGGGCCAAAGACTCGCCCTCAGTTAACCCCTTCAAGTACTGCAACGCTTCTTTCGCTGAGTTAGCAGTGACAACTGCGTAGTCGGCGGACTTCAGGTAGGTCCCGACGAGCAGACAATCATCCAGTGAGTCATCGACGAGTATGACGTTGGTCCCGCAACGAGACAATTCTTAACCAGAGCAGACGACCTCTTCGGTAGTCCGAATCCCCTGACGTTGTGCGACGAACTCATTCGGAGTCAGGTGCCCGAGTGAGCTGTGAGGGCGGCG
>Ga0163153_10008988_pt1 | contig 10202 bp, 4 predicted proteins | sample OliLakLV19MP6IB1_FD_148629 | JGI IMG/M metagenome (GOLD analysis project Ga0163153, IMG submission 148629) | Freshwater microbial mat bacterial communities from Lake Vanda, McMurdo Dry Valleys, Antarctica - Oligotrophic Lake LV.19.MP6.IB-1 | ecosystem: Environmental > Aquatic > Freshwater > Lake...
TCCTTAGCCTGCTCATTGCGGGAGAGCCTCAGTAGCGACTGGCGCAACTGTGGCGCCAGAATAGCCGGCAGAGAACGGTTCTCCGGCGCTTCTATTCGCAAGGTCTGAATACCGCCGCCCTCTGCGTCATCTCTCATTCGATCCAGCAACACAGTCTTGCCCACGCCCCGCAGTCCCACCATCAGGATGCTCTTCGTGGGCAGGCCCCGACGCACGCGCTCAATCGCTACACGAACGGTTTCTCGCAATTCATCTCGACCTGCGAGTTCCGGGGGCGGTGTGCCTGCACCTGGGGCAAAGGGGTTTGAGATAGGATCCATGGTTTAATTATACGTAATTTACAGAGTTTATCAATTTTAGATAAACTTGCTAATATCACTCAAATCAAATTGGCGGCGGCACCCCTCCCGGGGCTTTATAGCCGAAACACTTTGTGCAACTGCATGGCGGGGTTTGCAAGGTTGTGCTGCAAATCAAAGGTCGTTTTTGACGGCCTTTTGTTTGTCGCTGATCACTTGCCAACCGCATCCGGGACCCAGCCCTTTTTTGATTTGGCAATCGACAGCAGGCTAAGCTGAAGTTCCAGCGTTAGATGGGTGGATTTTTGTCGAATAACTCAGTGGAGTCAGGAGGTTAGTGGGAATATTTTGGTGCATAGTGTAGCCATGTAAATAGCTTGTATTTGCAAGCCATGGTGCTATTATGTGGCCATGCACATTGATATCGTCCCCAACCGCAACTCGCGCCCCGCGTATCTGCTTCGTGAATCGGTTCGCGAAGGCAAGCGCGTTCGCAAACGCACCCTCGCCAACCTTTCCTCTCTCAGCGACGAGCAGATCTTTGCCATCCGCGCGGTGCTGCGCGGTGACCCCATGCAAAGCCCCGCTGAACGCTTCGAGGTGGTCGCCTCCAAAGCGCATGGCGCGGCTCATGCGGTGCGTGTAGCCATGCGCCGTCTGGAGCTACCCAAGTTGCTTGGATCGCGCCCCAGTCCGGAACGCGATCTGGTGTTGGCGATGGTGGCCTCGCGCATCCTCGCCCCGCATACCAAGCTGGCCACCACCACACGCTGGTGGCACACCACCACGCTGGCTGAGGACTTCGGGGTGGCCGGTGCCGATGAGGACGATCTGTACGCAGCGATGGATTGGCTGCTTGAGCGCCAGGAGGCGATTCAGAAAAAACTTGCCGCGCGTCATCTGAGCCCGGGTGGCATGGTGCTCTATGACCTGTCATCGAGCTACTTCGAGGGCAGTTGCTGTCCGCTGGGCAAGCTTGGCTATAACCGCGATGGCAAGCGCGGTCTGCTCCAGGTCAACTACGGTTTGCTCACCGATGCACGCGGCTGCCCGGTGGCCGTGTCGGTGCACGAGGGCAATGTCGCTGACAGCCAGACTCTGATGCCGCAGATCAAGCGGCTGCGCGAGGACTTTGGCATCGAGCAACTGGTAATGGTGGGCGACCGGGGCATGATCTCCAGCAAAGCCATCGAGGAGTTGCGCGACACCGAGGGCATTGCTTGGATCACCGCACTCAAGAGCGCGTCGATCCGCGTACTCGTCGAGCAAGGGCAGTTGCAGTTGGGTTTGTTCGATGAGCGCAATCTGATCGAGTTTGCCTCACCAGACTATCCGGGGGAGCGACTGGTGGCCTGCCGCAATCCGCAACTCGCGCGCCTTCGCGCCCACAAGCGCGAAGCATTGCTGTGTGCGACCGAGGCCAACCTGGCAAAGATCAAGTCTCAGGTGGAGGCCACCAAACTCAAGGGGCGCGACAAGATCGGCGTGCGCGTGGGCAAGGTCATCGACCAGTACAAAATGGCCAAGCACTTCGATCTGAGCATCGAGGATAACTCGTTCGCCTTCGCTCGCAAGGTCGAGCACATCACCGCGGAAGCCGCGCTGGACGGTATCTACATCATCCGCACCTCGGTGAGCCCCGCACAGATGGATGCGCCCCAGTGCGTGCGCAACTATAAGGCCCTCTCCAATGTCGAGCGGGCATTTCGGTCATTGAAGACCATTGACCTGAAGGTGCGCCCGATCCACCACCGCACCGCTGACCGGGTGCGTGCGCACATCTTCCTTTGCATGCTCGCCTATTACGTCGAGTGGCATATGCGCGAGGCTTGGCGCGAGTTGATGTTTGCCGATGAGGATCAACAAGCCAAGCAACAGCGCGACCCTGTCGCCCCAGCAGTGCGCTCCGCAGCAGCACAGCTCAAAGCGCGCACCCGCATCCTGGCCAATGGCAGCCCAGCGCACAGCTTTCGCACCTTGGTCGAGGAATTGAACACCATCGTGCGCAATACCTGTCGTGCGCCCAGTGATCAGGCATCCAGCGGTAATTTCACCATAGACACCACGCCCAACGACAAACAACGACGAGCACTGGAGCTACTTAAGACAATCACCGTGTAGCCAGTAGCGTGAACCACGAATCGTGCATAAGCCACTAATTCAACGCGAGAATTCGCCAATTGTTGGCGGGAACTTCAGTCTAGATATTTTAAGCAAGAGCGTCGGCGATCCGGTCGATTTACCGGTCTCCGGTTTTGACATTCCGCCCTGCCGTCAGCGACTCGTCTCGGCTGGTTGGCCCAGCACACCCGTCTTGCGACCGGGTAGAACATCACTTATGCCACCGCGAACGAGCAGAGCGCGCCGGACAGGCGCTGGGCACGAAACCGGTAGTCATCACCCGCTAGTTTTGAAATCTATGTAGCGTGCAGGGTGCAAAGCGGTCGTAAATAATTGTTCGCCATGTTGATTCGGCGTTCACTTTTTGTTCCAGCGACGCCGACCTGGTCTCAGCGCTCTCCCATAGACTCGGCCAGAGTCTTGGTGATTGGCTTGGTCAGGTAGCGCAGCACGGTTTTACGGCCGGTCTTGATCTCCACCATAGCGGTCATCCCCGGCTGGATCAGAATGCGCTCGTTGTTACGACCGACCAGGTCTTTACCGCTGGTTTTGATCTGCACCCGGTAATAGGGCTGATCAGTGCCGCGCACGTCCTCGTTCAGCGTGTCGGCACTGATATAACTCACTACGCCTTCGAGCACGCCGTAGATCGTGTAGTCATAAGCATCGAGCTTGACCGTCGCCGGCAGTCCGGGCTTGACGAAAGCGATGTCGGCGGGTTTGACCTTGGCCTCGACGATCAGGTCATCGTCCACCGGCACGATCTGCATGATCTCCTCGCCCGGCCTGGCCACGCCGCCCAGCGTGGTCAGACGCACGTTGCGGACGATTCCATCCATGGGGGAACGCACCTCGGTGAAACCGAGTTGTTCCTTGCGCTGGGCAACGATTTGCAGGACGCCGGCAAGATCCTCCTGCGCCTTTCCCAGTTCGGTTTGACTGTCCTGCAAATACTTATTGCGCCGGTTGGTAATCTGCCCCTGGATATCCGCGATCTGGCGCTGAAGTTTGAGTATCTCTGCGCGGCTCACATCGCCGGTATTGAGCAGGGGCATGTTCATGTCGAGTTCCGCCTTGACCAGCGCCAGAGACTGCTCCAGCGCAGCGACCTCCTCGCGCACCGCCGCCTGCCGCCTGTTGAACAGGGCCAACTGGTTGGCGCGGAACTCCGGATACTGGGCCAGTTCCGGCGGAAATTTCGGCTCGCCTCCGAACACCTCGGCATGCAGACGGGCGACGCTGCCCTTGAGCGCTGCCGCCTTGGCGGCGCTTTCCAGATAGCCGGCCTCGGCCTTGGTCTTGTCGAAGCGGGCCAGCAACTGCCCGCGTTTGACCGGCGCGCCCTCGCGCACAGGCAGGTCGTCGAGCACACCACCCTCCGGCACCTGAATGACCTGGTTGCGCGCGCTGGCGATCACCTGACCATTGGCGCGCGTGATCTGATCGAGTTCCGCCCATTGGGCCCAGAGCAGAAAGCCGGCGACAGCCAGGGCGCTGCCCCAGATCAACATGCGCCCCGTACCCGATTCCTTGCGCATGTTCATGCCACCCCTTCCTGAAATACCGGCTGGGGTTTACCGGAGAGTTTCGCCAGTACGGCATCCCGCGGCCCGTCGAGCACTACACGTCCGCCCTGCAACACAATAAGCCGCTCTAGCAGCGGTAATACCGCCGTCTTGTGTGTCGCCACCACCAAAGTTGCGCCCTCGCTCGTCATCTCGCGCAGCAGGCCGACCACGCGCGTCTCGGTCACCGAATCCATCGCGCCGATGGGTTCGTCAAGCAGCCATACCTTGGGTCGCGCAAGCAACAGGCGGGTTATGACGATGAGCTGTTTCTGCCCACCGGACACGCCACGCCCACCCTCAGTCAGTTCCAGCGCCAGCCCCCTCGGCTGGCCGACGATCAGTTCGATCAGACCGGTGCGCCGCGCCGCCGCCAAGATGGCTTCGTCGCCCGGATCGGGCAGGCCCAGCAGCAGGTTATCACGCAGGCTGCCGCTGAACAGGCAAGCATCCTGGGGCAGATAACCCACGGTCTCGCGCACCACCGGGACAGCGAGCAAGGCCAGATCCACGCCACCCAGGAAGACCTTGCCTTCCGCGGGTCGATACAGTCCGGACGCCAGCTTGAGAAACGTGCTCTTGCCCGATCCGATAGCCCCGATCAGCCCGACGCGTTCGCCTGGTTTGATTTCCAGGTGCGCAACTTCCAAAACCATGGGTTTGGTCAGGCCATAGGCAAAGCGCGCGCGCTCAAAGCGAACCCTCCCCTCCAGACTCTGCGGCGCGAGCGCAAGCTGCGCTTCATCGGCTTCGTTGGGCAGGGCGATGATCTGCTCCAGCCCTTCAAGTGCGGCGCGCGCATGGGCCCACTGCACCATCACCCCTGGCAACTGCACGATCGGCATCAACGCCCGGTTGCCGATTATGGAACAGGCCAGCAGGCCGCCCATGGTCAACGCGTTCTCGGTGACCAACCAGGCGCCTACGGCCACCAGTGCGACATAGCTCAACTGCTGCAAACCCACAGTGATGTTCTGGGACAGGGACGAATAGGTGCGTATGCTCTGTTCCGCTAGACTCGTTTCGGCCACCAGACGGTTCCAGCGGCCTTGCAGCTTCCATTCGGCGTTATACGCCTTGAGCGATTCCGCGCCGTCCACGGCCTCCACCAACAGGCCGACCTTGCGGTTGCTGCCGGCCAGATTGAGGCGGGTATGGCGCTGGATCGCGCGCTGGAACATCAACCCTGTCACCAAGGCGATGGGCAGCGTGGTCAGCGGCACCATCACCGCCCAGCCGCCCACCATAGCAATGACAGCGATGAAGAACAGCGCGAATGGCACGTCAGCGAGCACGAAAATCGAAGTCGATGCCAGCACCCCGCGCACCATCTCGAAACCCTTGACCTGCGAGGCCAGCGTACCCACCGTAGGAGGGTGCGCCTCCATGCGGATACCCAGCATGCGACCGAAGAACCACCCGGACAATTGCTGATCGATGATATTGCAGGTCCTGTCCACAGTGTGACTGCGCACCTGTTTGAGGATCACCTCCAGGCAGATGGACAGGACCACGCCCACACTCAGCACCCACAGGGTATGAAAGCCCTGATTGGGAATCACCCGGTCGAACACCTGCATGGCGTAAAGAGCAGTGGCCAGCGCCAGCAGATTGACCAGTCCCGTGGCCAGCACCGCATCGAAGAATACCCCCTTCTTCGCCCACAGCGCCTCCCGCAGCAAGCGCATGGCACTGGGCGCAGGACCGCCCTCGACCCCTTCGCTACGGCGGGGCAGGGCTATGCATTCCGTATCATCGAAACGAGGCAGGAGCATTGCCACACCGTCGCTGCCCTCCCCGCGCCAGACCCCATCAGCGCCACGCGCCTGCACCAGACACCAACCCAGATCGGCATGCCAGCCGGCAAACGGCAGGTCGGCGGGCGCTGGGCTGGGCAACTGGACGGGCATGCCGTCCAGTCCGGCGGCAACCCAGGTCTCGGCGAACAGCGCCGCCGCACCCCGGCCTTCGTCCATCTGGCTGAGCAGGCGATTGAGATCACCATGGCGTGCACCGGGTATGCGCTGCCCCGTCAGCCTTGCCGACTTGTCGACCAGCGCGGCAACACCATTCTTCATCGCGCCTTTCAAGGTTTCAATCCTTCATCCGGCATTAGCGTACCGGTTTGCGCGCGCAGACGCAGGCTGGCGGCGATGACCTGTATGCGTGCGTCTTCCAGCGCAAATTGCGAAAGCGCAGCCTCGCGCACCGCGTTCAACACATCAATCCAGGTCTTGCGCCCGATGACATACTGGCGCGCATAGGACTCGAACACCTCGGTGGACATGGCGCGCGCCAGATTGGCGTTTTCCACTCGCTGCCGGGCCGCCACCCGTTCATTCCAGTCCAGCGTGACGCGCTCACGCAAGTCGCGCTCGGCCGTATCACGCGCCATGCGCGCTGCCTCGCGCCGGGCGATGGCCGCCTCGACACCGGAAACCGAAGACAGACCGGCACCCGGTTGCGCCTGCAATACCAGCATGGCACGGCTATCCTGCACCTGGCCCACGCTTCTTTCCAGGCGCAAGGCCAACTGCGGCAGATAGGCTGAGCGCTTGACCGTGATGTCTGCGTTAGCGGCCTCTTCCTCGTGAGTAAGCCGCCGCAGCGCCGGCGACCACTCCAGCGCCCGAGCCATCGCGGCATCGAGACCAGCAGGCGCGCCCCGGTCATTCACCCCCTGCTCGGAAATCTCCGCCACCGCTCGCCCGGCCAACTGCGCGAGCTGCGTCAAGGCATTGTTGAGCGCCTGGGTAACCGCCGACAGATCGTTGGCGGACTGATACAGGCGCGATTCAGCCAATCGCTGATCGGTCAGCGTGCTGACTTCCTGCGTTACCCGACGGCGTATCATCGCGAGCAATTTGTCATGCTCCTCCACGCTGGTCTTGGCGTGCTGTTGTTTGGCCCGCTGGCGCAGCGCCTCGGTGTAGGCGGCAATCACCCTCAGGGACAATTCCAGCCTCGCCTCGTCCAGCGCCGCGCCAGCGGCATCAAGCCGGCTGCCTGCGGCATCAATGTTGGCGGTAATGCGTCCACCGCTCCACAAAGGTTGCTCGAGACGCAACAGCCCGACGTTCCCGCCACTCGACTGCGTAGCGGCCTCGATGCTGGGCGTGGGATAGCGCTGCCACTCCGCCCCCTGCCGATCAGCCTGCGCCGCGGACTGCGCAGCGCGCCTGCCCAGCATCACCGGATGGCTGACCAGGGCCGACTGCAGCACCTGATCGAAGGTCCATACTGGCTGCGCCTGGGCGGCGCCGCTCAGGAGAGTCAGGATGATCAGGCTAAGCAGCGTTAGTGGTTTCATTGATTTCGGGTGTCTATTCAGTGCGAACTAAAAGTCAAAATCTTCCCTCACCCGGCACTGCGCGCCACCCTCTGCTCCGCTTCAAGTGTGCCCTTGTCCCGAAGGAGAAGAGGTTAGGGATGAGGGAGGACGTTGATCATGTCATTCGGACTGAATAGATACGATTTCGAATATAACTGACTTCAGGGATGACACGGCTTTTTTCCACATCGCGTCCGCATGAACAATCGCTGCGCGGTGGCCAGCCTACAGCAGGGTTTGCCTCCCCGGGAATCTCACCCATGCCGCACAAAAAAACCGTCCGCTGGCGTGGACGATTTCAGGCAACGGGCCGGCAAGCGTTAAATGTGCGCGATAAAGTTCTGGCCGGTGAAGGCGCTGAGCTCCGCCAGCGTCACCCCACTCAGCACGATGCCGGTTTGCGTCACGGCGGCGCTCGAATCACCGTCGTACACCACCAGGGTGTCGGCCCCGGCGCTGTTTACGGTGAACGTCGCCGTGCCGTTGTTGTAGCCGCCCTGCACCAGGAAAAAGCCCTGGTCGGTGGCCAAACCGTTGGTGGGGGGCGTTACCCCACTCAAGTTCAGGTTGGGGGCGCCCATCAGGCCCGGACCCTGAGCACCGGTGAACTCGCTGAACGGCGCTTGCAGGTTGATCCCTTCGGTATTGCCAGGGCTGCCACCAAAACCAAAGTCCGTGATGAGATCGGCCAGGCTGCCGTCAAAGGTGAAGGTATCGCCATTATCGAGCACCCCAGGCACCCCCCCCCCTGCGCTCAAATTGACGGTCACCACCGGCGAGTCGCCCTGCTCGAAGCCAAAAAAGTCTCGGCCCGCGCCGCCCGTCATCGTGTCCGCCCCGGTGCCGCCGGGCATCGAGTCATCTCCACTGGAACCGATGAGGGTGTCGTTGCCGGCATTGCCGTTGATGTCGTAGCCGGCAGAGAGGGCACTCAAGTCAATGGTGTTGTTGCCGCTTCCGCCCTCGGCGAACACATCCCCCAACGAACCGGGTAGGAAATTGCCGGCCGCATCGCTGAGTGCAGTGCTTGCGTTCGTGCCGTTGTAACTCATCAGCGCCCAGTCGGTTGGCGCAAGTGTCACTGCGTAGTGGACGGTCATGCTGGTGCTGCCACTGCCATCAACGCTGGTGGGAGTGAAGATTGTACCGGCGCCGTTTTTCTGCAGCGTCATTGCCACGCTGGTGGTAGCGAAGGCGTTCTCCGCGAAGTTGAGCGCGATACCGGTGGTGGTGAGCGCAAAGCCCACCGGCTCGGGTGGCGTGACATCCAGCACCTGGACGACATTCGCGCCCGCAGTAGCGCCGAGCGTCGCGCTGGCGACACCGATAAGTTGATCGAGTTTAATCACGGTGTCCGGTACCACGAAACCACCGGCTAACAGTATCGTACCGTTGTTCTGGAACACATAGAGTGCGTCGACAGCGTCAACGATAGTACCGCTGTTGTCGGTGTCCACCCGGAACGCCACCGTGGCGCCGGTAGTGGTGATGTTGGCGGAGAGATAGGCGATGGCGTCGTTCAGGTTGCTCTGGTTGATCAGGATAGGTGTGTTGCCAGCATCCTGAAAAGTGACGATGCCGCTCGTGATGCTGTGCCTGGCCAGCGTGCCGGAATCGAAGCCGTCCGCATTGGTGACGTTGGTGGCAATGACGTTCGACTGCAAGCTCAGCACGTCGTGGTTGGCAGGGGTGGCGGAAGTAATGTCGAAGCCGGTGCCGGGAGTGGTGCCCGAACGGGTGATCACGTCCGTAGCGATCGCCGTGCTGTCGCCGAGGCCGATATGGATGGTGTCCCGTGCGACGGCACCGGAGAGAAGCTCGGTCAGGTTGATTTGGTCCGCACCGCCACGACCGGTGATGGTGTCCGCGCCGCCACCATCCTGAAAGATGTCTCGGGCGTTGGTGCCGATGAGGATATCGTTGCCGCCATTGCCGCGGAGCAGTTGCAGGTAGGAGCTGCCGTAATTGCTCAGGTCGATCGTGTTGTCCCCACCACCACCGATATAGACCTCGCGCGACGAGACCTTGTTGCCGGCCAGGTCCATAACATCATTGAAGTTTTGCTCAAAACGTACTAGCACGACATTACCGCCCCCCAAATTGCCGCTAGTTGACGTGATGCCAAATTGGAGATTGGTGGTGCCGCTGCCGGTGACACTGTTAACCGTCACCGGCGCATCCTGAGCCGCGCCAGCATTTAAGTTATTGATCCAGCCGGGGTTCTTGGTCATGTTCACGTCGCCGGTACCCGCAGTCACCGCCTCAGAAAAGCTGATATCGAGCGTAGTAGTAGGGCCGGCGTTGTTGACAAAGCTGGCCACGACCGTAGTGGGCCGAACGGTGTCTATGGTGACCGCCAGCGCACCCGATGCGACCGAGACGTTGCCCGCCAGATCGGTCTGCTTCGCTGTCAGGGTATGCACCCCGTCAAGGAGCATCGAACTCGTGATGGTCCACGCCCCGGCGCCATTCGCCACGCCCGTGCCCAGCACCGTAGTGCCATCCGAGTCAAACAGCGTCACGGTCGCGCCCACTTCCGCGTTACCCGTCAGCGTCGGCGTCGTGGCATTGGTGATGTTATCCGTGTTGCTGAAGCCGAAATCCGAGGCCGCGGCGAGATCCGGCACTGAGGGCGCATTCGCCAGCGTATCGGCCGCCTGCACCGATTGCACGGCGATGGTGTTGCCATTGGCGTTGGCATCCGTCGCCACGTTGGCGGCTACGTCAACGGTGAGGTTGCCCTCGAAGCCGGCGGTCGGCGTGACCGCCAGGGTGTAGGCCGTGGGACTGACTGCCGTGAAGGCGCCCTTGGCGCCGTTCACCACCACCACGTCGGTCGCGTCAAAGCCAGTGACGGCCTGGCTGAAGGTGAAGGTGTAGACCACA
>Ga0163153_10008990_pt1 | contig 10202 bp, 5 predicted proteins | sample OliLakLV19MP6IB1_FD_148629 | JGI IMG/M metagenome (GOLD analysis project Ga0163153, IMG submission 148629) | Freshwater microbial mat bacterial communities from Lake Vanda, McMurdo Dry Valleys, Antarctica - Oligotrophic Lake LV.19.MP6.IB-1 | ecosystem: Environmental > Aquatic > Freshwater > Lake...
TCCTCAATCTGAAACGGCTTGGTGATGTAATCCACCCCACCGGTGGCGAAGGCCCGGACTTTGTCCAACTGCTCGGTAAGCGCGCTGATGAAGATCACGGGAACGCCGCGGAGGCGGTCGTCGGCCTTGAGGCGCTCGCACACCTCGTAGCCGTTCAACTCCGGCATGTTGATGTCCAGCAGAATCAGGTCCGGGGGATCGCGCTCGGCCGCCAACAACGCCAGCCTGCCGCTGGGAACGGGTCGGACTTTATATCCGCGCTCTTTGAGCATCCCGACCAGCACCTGCAGATTGGCGGGCGTGTCGTCCACGGCCAGGATGCTGGAGGGCGAACCGGATTGCGGCTGCGGAATACTCAAAGGACGACCTCCGCGCCCAACAAATCGAGCAGCTTCTGATACTGAAACCCTTCGGCCAAACGACGCAGCGCCTGGGCAATGCGGGGGTCGCGGACTTCCACCTGCCCGATGATCTCCAACAACTGGTCCAGATCCGCCGTCACGACGGCTTCTCGCATCGCCTGGACCACGTCGCGCGGCCAATCGGCGAGAGAATCGGACGTGAGTTCCTCCGGCTCGTCCCGCGTCGCGGGCATGGGCTGGTCGGCGTATTCGTACTCTACCCCGACGTGGGCCTGAATCTTCTGGAACAGCTCCGCTTCCCTGAAGGGCTTGCCGATAAAGTCGTCCGCGCCAATCTCCATCAACTCCTGGCGATTATCGTCCATCGCGCTGGCGGTGACGGCGATGATCTTGGCTTCGTCGCCGCCGGGTAGCGCGCGAATCCGGCGGATCGCCTCGTGGCCGTCCATCACCGGCATGCGGAAATCCATCAGGATCAAATGGGGACGCCATTGCTCGAACTCTTGCACGGCTTCCGCGCCGTTGGTCGCCAGCCGAATCTCGAAACCGACGGGCGCGAGAAGCTGCGCCAGCAGTTGGCGGTTGTCCTCGATGTCGTCGGCGACCAGCACTCGGCACGTCGCCTGGCCCGGCTGAAGCCGGACGACGTGCCGGAGGTTGTCTCTCGGCCGAACGGCTTGGGCCACGCCCTCCTTCAGCGGCAGATGGATCACGAAAGTGCTGCCTTTGCCCACCTGGCTACTGACGGTGATGTCACCTCCCATCAGGCGAACGAACTCCCGGCTGATGGCCAGTCCCAGCCCCGTACCGGTGCCCGCCTGTTGTCCGGTTTTGGTCTGTTCAAAATGCCGGAACAGTTTGTCCTGGTCGTCCGCTGAAATGCCCGGCCCGGTGTCCTCGACTTCCACCTGGAGAAGCGGTCCCGTCGGGCCGTTTCTGTCGGCGCGTACGCGGACGCCGATGCCCCCTTGCTCGGTGAACTTGACGGCGTTGCCCAGCACGTTGATGAACACCTGCCGCAGCTTATTGACGTCCGTCTCGATGTACTGGGGACAATCGCCGATCGTCTCCACCGAGAACGACAGCTTCTTCTCGTTCGTGCGAACGCGAAACATCATCTCCAAGTCCTGAAGCAGAACGGGCAGGTCGAAGGTGGAAGCGTTCAGGGTCGTGCGGCCGGCCTCGATCTTGGACATCTCCAGGATGTCGTTGATGAGGGCCAACAGGTGCTCGCCGCTGCGGTTGATGGTGCCCAGGTACTGGCATTGCCGGGGGGTGAGATCCCGGTCGCGGAGCATCAACTGCGAGAACCCCAGGATGGCGTTCATCGGGGTGCGGATTTCGTGCGACATGTTGGCCAGGAAGACGCTCTTGGCCCTGTTGGCCTGCTGCAACGATCGCTCGTAGCGCTTGCGTTCCGTCACGTCGCGGGCGGCGGCGAACACTCCTTGCAGCTTCCGGTCGCGATCGTGAAAGGTGCTGGCGTTGTAAGAGACCACGGTCTCCTGGCCGTCCCTGGCGCGGGCGGTCAGCTCGTAATCCGTGAGCTTGCTTTCGCCTAGCACCCGCTTGATGCCGGCCTCCGCCCGCTCCGGATCGGTGAAGTAGTCCTTGAACGGCGCGCCGATCAATTCGTCGCGGGTGCATCCGGTAAGCGCTTCCATTTGCTTGTTGACGTCCGTGATGATGCCCCGCGGATCCGTGGTGATCAGGGCATCGATGTTGGATTCGATGAGCGAGCGGGTGTAGAACTGCTGATCGCGGACGCGCTGATCGAGCAGCAGCCGCTCGGCTTCCACTTGCTGGCGGGCCGTGTTGTCGGTGCCGATCAGCAAATAGCCGATAATGGCGCTTTGGTCGTCGCGGAGCGCCGTGACCGAGACCACCGCCGGAAAGCGGCTGCCGTCCTTGCGGATGTACGTCAGCTCGTAGATGTCCTCGATCCCCCGAGCGGCCTTGAAAACCAGCGCCTCGAAGCCGGGCGTGATCGGGGTTCCCAACTCCGAGCTCAGGGCTTTGGCGCGGGAGATGACTTCCTGCGGATCGGAAATGTCGGCCGGCGTGATCTTGTTCATCACTTCGGCGGCCGTGTAGCCCAACATCCGTTCGGCGCCGACGTTGAAGATCTGAATGACCCCCTTTTCGTCGGTGGCGATGCTCGAAAAGTTGGCGCTGTTGAAGATGGCGTTCTGTAAGGCGCCCGCCTTCAGCAGCGCTTCTTCCGCCTGCTGCCGGGCCGTGTTATCGGTGCCGATCAGCAGATAGCCGATGATGGCGCTCTGATCGTCGCGGAGCGCCGTGACCGAGACCACCGCCGGAAAGCGGCTGCCGTCCTTGCGAATGTACGTCAGCTCGTAGATGTCCTCGATCCCCCGGGCGGCCTTGAAAACCAGCGCCTCGAAACCGGGAGTGATTTTTGTTCCCAGCTCGGCGCTCAGGGCTTTGGCGCGGGCGATGACTTCCTGCGGATCGGAAATGTCGGCCGGCGTGATCTTGTTCATCACCTCGGCGGCCGCGTAGCCCAACATCCGTTCGGCGCCGACGTTGAAGATCTGAATGACCCCCTTTTCGTCGGTGGCGATGCTCGAGAAGTTGGCGCTGTTGAAAATCGCGCTTTGCAACGCCCCGGCCTCGCGCAGCGTCTCCTCCGCGCGCTTGCGGGCGGTCACGTCTTCCATGGCCAACACCAGCAGCTCGCCGTGGTGACCGGCCTGAAGCTTGCGGGCGTTGAGCTGCATCACCCGCCGGCCGATCACCGGAAAAGTGTGGTCGAGCTCAAAATCATCGAAGACGGAACTCTTGGGAACGATGTCTTCGAGCAAGGTCCGCAGATCGGGGATGTCCCATTGGCCGTTGCCCAACTCGTAGATCAGGCGGCCCTCGGTCTCTTCCGGCGAGACGTGAAACGTCTGGTAGAAGGCCCGGTTGGCCGATCGGACGCGGAGCGTGGCGTCCAGGATCAACAGCGGTTCGCGAACCGTGTCGACGATGTTCTGGGCGTAGTTCTGAATGTCCTCAACGAGGGGACTCTGTTCCATCTTGGTTCGTTTTCGGGGGCGCCGCCGGATATGGCGACAAGGGGGATGTCTTCGGATAAGTTATCGCGTACGCTCAGACTACAACGCCAACCGTCGAAGGCGGCCGACTCACCACGGAGCTACAGAAAAGGTCGGGCTGGACAATTTCGATACAAACATTCAACGAATGCCCAACCGCGGCGCGCAAGCCAACTCGCTCGCAGCCACGAAGCGCCGACTGGCCGATTCGGGATCGTAGTCGCCCAGGGCGATAAAGAACTGAAGCGGCCCGATCGGCAAGATCGAGACTTCTTCACGTTCAGCGGAACGCGAGAATTTGGAAACGTGTCGCACCAGGTCGGGAAGACGACAGTGGAGTACGGCCTTTGGGAGGTACACTCGCAGGCTTGGCGGTGCATTCCTCGTGCCGCGACGTGTCATTCTTGCCGTGAGGCGAGATTTCGCATGCCCGGCGTGCCCAACTCCGCTATCGCTCAGCCAAGTCCTTCCACGCGCGATCGGCCGGCCCGGTGTAGCGGGCGAGGGGGCGAATGATGCGGTTGTTGTCGAGTTGCTCGATGACGTGGGCGCTCCAGCCGGCCACCCGGCTGACCACGAACAGCGGCGTGAAGAGGTCGGTCGGAATGCCCAGGTAGTGGTACAGGCGGGCACTGGGCCAGTCGAGGTTGGCCGGCAGTCGCTTCTCGGCGACGACGATCCGCTCGATCGTCTCGGCGATGGCTTCGAGTTCCTCGTTGCCCGTCTCGGCGGCCAACTGTTGGCAGAGCGGCTTCAAATAAGCCGCCCGCGGATCGCCGGTCTTATAGACGCGGTGACCAAAGCCCATGATCAGCCGCTTCTCGGCGAGGGCCTGGCGGACCCAGGCTTCGGCCTTGTCGGAAGTGCCCACTTCTTCCAGCACGTCCATTACCCGTTCGTTGGCGCCGCCGTGCAGCGGGCCTTTCAGCGCGCCGATGGCCGCGGTTACACACGAGTGCAAGTCGGACAACGTCGCGGCGCAGACCCGCGCCGTGAACGTCGAGGCGTTGAACTCGTGCTCCGCGTACATGACGAGCGAGGCGTCCATCGCCCGTTCCCAGCGCGGGCTGACGTCGGCTCGGCCGAGCATCCCCAACACGTTGCCGGCCAGCGAGCGACGCGGGTCCGACGGTATCGGCGGCTTTCCTTCCCTCAATCGCTGTCGGACGGCCATGGCGACGGGGAGTTGAGCCAGCAGGCGCTCCGCCTTGCGAACGTTGGCGTCGTGGCCGTTGTCGGCGGCTTCCGCGTCCCAATGCGCCAACAGGCTGGCGGCCGAACGCAGGACGTCCATCGTGGGCACGGCGGCGGGAATGGAACGTAGCGCGTCGATCAGCGGCGGCGGCAACGTGCCCGCCGCCGCCAGACGCTCGCGAAAGGCGGTCAGTTCGCCCTGTCGCGGCAAGTCGCCGTGCAACAGCAGGTAGGCCGTTTCCTCGAAGGTTCCCCGGTCGGCCAGGGCCTCTACCGCGTAGCCGCGATAGCGCAACGCGCCCGCGATGGAGCTGACGGCCGTCTCGCCGGCGATGATGCCTTCCAGGCCGGGACTATAGATGGGTTCGGGCATTGGGTGGGCGTCGAGATCGTGGACGAGGGGACGAATCAAACGGAAATCGGCAATCGGCACGCGGCCAGATTTGCCGTTTCGCTCTTGGAGGAATTGTACAGTTGCGGCAGTCGAGACTGAAGTGCCGCCGGGGCTCCAAGGGCCGCCGGCCGAAATCGGCCGTGCCTCACCCCCCCCGCAGTTTCACCGCCAGCCGGGAAAGCCCCGCGGCATCCAGCGGCCCGTCGCTACGCCGCCGCGCGACAAGTTCGCAGGAAGAGTAAGAGGAGGAGCAAGAGTACGAGTACGAGTAAGAGTAAGAGTAAGAGTAGGAGTAAAGGGTGAAGGCTATCCTTCTTTTCGCGGAGCGGTCCTCCGGTCGCGCCTCACCTCGGGCTCGGCATCGACGGGCGACGGCTCGGAGGGGAGGCACAGGATCTCACGCGCCCGGGCCAGCGCGGAGTCCAAATCGCCGAACATGTTCTCGCTTCCCACCTGGCGATCGAAGCCTATCCCGACGAAGGCGAACAGCGGCTGGGCATGGACGCCCGAAAGCAGCAGCGTCGTTCCCTGCTGCCGGCACCTGCGATGGAACTCGGACAGCGCGTGCAAGCCGCTGGCGTCAATGGCCGGTACGCGGCGCATCCGTAGGATGAACACCTTGGGCGGCCGCTCGAGCGACCGGAGGGTGTCTTGCAGGCGGTCCGCCACGCCAAAGAAGAACGGCCCATTGACCTCGTACACCTCCACGCCAGCAGGCACGTGGCGCGCGGCCACGGCGTTGGGATCCTTGAGACTTTCCAACTCGTCGTCGCCGTTGTCGAACTCGCGGGTAACGGCGCTGATGTTCGAGACGTCCGCCATCCGCTTCATGAACAGCAGCGATGCCAGCACCATGCCTACCCCCACCGCGATCGTCAGGTCGGTGAACACCGTTAGGCCGAACGTTGTGAGCAGCACCGCCACGTCGCTGCGAGGGGCCTTGAGGATGGAGCGGAAGTGATGGATCTCGCTCATGTTCCAAGCCACCAGCATCAGCACCGCCGCCAGCGCCGAGAGCGGGATCGTGGCGGCCAACGGCGCGGCGACGGCCATGATCGCCAACAGCGTCGCGGCGTGGACCATGCCCGCCAGGGGAGTCTTGCCGCCGCTCTTCACGTTGGCGGTGGTGCGGGCAATGGCGCCGGTAGCGGGAATGCCCCCGAAGACGACGGATGCCACGTTGGCGACGCCCTGGGCGAGCAGTTCGCAATCGGCCTTGTGCCGGCCGCCGGTCATGCCGTCGGCCACCACGGCCGAAAGCAGCGACTCGATGCCCGCCAGCAGGGCGATGGTCGCGGCAGACGGAATCAACTCTCCAACGAGGGACAGATTGATGTCGGGCAAGTGCGGAATCGGCAAGGTGCGGGGTATGCCGCCAAATCGCGAGCCGATGGTCTCCACGGGCAGCTTCCATAGCCATACCAGGAACGCGGCCAGTGCGACGGCGACGATGGCGCCGGGAACCCGAGGCGCGAATCTTCGCAACAGGACCAACACTGCCAGCGATGCGGCGCCCACCGCCAGGGTGGGCGCATCCCAGCTACCGGCGTGCTCGAAGTAGGCCCGGAACTTTTCGACGAACTCCGCCGGCACGGAATCCATGCGGAGGCCAAAAAAGTCCTTGATCTGCGCCGAAAAGATGATGACCGCGATTCCGGAAGTGAATCCCGTGGTGACGGGGTAGGGGATGAACTTGATCATGCCCCCAAAGCGGCACAGGCCCAGAACGACGATGATGACTCCGGCCATCAGGGTCGCCGTGGCCAACCCCGCGTATCCGTAGCGGCTGGCGATGCCGTAGACGATGACGATGAAGGCGCCGGTCGGCCCGCCGATCTGGACTCGGCTACCGCCCAGCGCGGAGATGAGGAACCCCGCCACCACGGCGGTATAGAGTCCCATGGCCGGCGGCGACACGCCCGCCTCGGCCGCGACCTTCTCGGGAATCGATGCGATGCCAAAGGCCATCGCCAGCGGCAAGGCAATGATCCCCACCGTAATTCCGGCCAGGAGGTCCGCCAGCACGGTGCGGCGATCGTACCCCTCGCGAAAGCAGACGATCGACTTGGGAAGGTATCGCGGCACGTTGGCCTAGATGGGAGTGAGAACCCGGCGGATTCGCCGAAGTCACTTTACCTCTTACTCCTGCTCTTACTCTTACTCTTACTCTTACTCTTACTCTCGATTTGCCAAGGTGCGATCCATCGAGCACCGTGCGTTTGGTAGTCGCCGGCCGTTACCGCCGCCGGATGGAGTACGAGTAGGAGTACGAGTAGGAGTAGGAGTCGATCGTCATGCCGCCGGGCGAAGTTCCCAGGCCCAGCGGCGGCCGGACGAGGGAGAACGCTCGAAGGCGCTCCCCCGCGACTTCGGCCACAGATACGCGAACAGCACGAGACCACCGGACAATACCAGCAGGCTGATCACCTGCGGATCGTTGAGCGCGACGAAACCCAGCCGCAAGACGTGCGGCACGTCGGTGCGGATCGATTCTTCCAACAGCCGCGCGGCGCCGTACAGCGTCATCAGCCAGGCCACGACCTCGCCGTCGCGGCGGCGGTAGGGGTAGTACGCCAGCAGAAACAGGCCGATCAGAATGGCGTCGAGCGCCGCGTAAAGCTGCGTGGGATGGATGGGCAGGCTTCGCGGCGGCGCGGCCGGCGCGGTCCACGTTCGGGCGTCGTCGCTGCCAGCGACGTGGACGGTCACCTCGTTGCCGGCGGACGAGAGTTGCAGCAACGCCCGCCGCGCTTGCTCGGCCGATGCGATCGCCAGACCGTTGATTCGCTCCACGCGGTCGCCCGGCTGCAGGCCGCCGTTGGCGGCTGCCGAGTCGACGACAACTTCGGCGATCGCCGGCGGCCCCTCGTCGCGATCCTCCAGCCGCAGGCCGTGAGGAATCAGGCCGGCTTCCATTTGCCCGCTATAAGGGGGCGACAGCCGGGCGTACTCCTGGCCGGGCAGCTTCTGCCCCTCCGGAAACGTGACCGCCCAGGGAACGTCGCACATGCCGCCGTAGCAGCAGCCGTTGAGAAAACAGCCGACGCGGCCGAGGGCCAAACCCAACATCAAGCTCGGCGCGACCAGGTCTCCCAAGGCCAGCGCCGGTAGCCGATGCCGGCGAACGAAGGCGAAGTAGCCCACCGCGCCGGCGATGACGGCGCCGTACACGACCAGACCGCCTTCGGTGACGTTGAGCGTGGCGACGAACGAAGCGGCCCAATCGACCGCGCCCTCGTCGTCCAGGCGGCGGAAGTCGCTCCAGTTCTTGGCGATGTAATACAGCCGCGCGCCGACTATGCCCGGCAGGAACGTCCAAAAGGCCAGCGACAGAATCACCTCCGGATCGACCCGCATTTGCCGGGCGCGGTACACGGCCAGGCCGACGGCGGCGCATACCGCCAGCAACATCATCACGCCGAAGCCGCGGACCGGCAGGCCGTGTTCCACGTCGATCACCCGCGGCGCCAGCCAGATGGCGGCGCCCACCAGCAGCATCACCGGCAATTGGCGAAGGACTTCGCCGCCGCCGCCGCGGCGATAGACGATCCAGGCGGCCGCGCCCGTCAATAACGCCCACAGGCCCAGCATCAGCCCGAAGCCGAAGAGCGGGACGCCGAATACCTCGGCCGGGATGACGAAGAGAGTTTGACGCATGGGGAATTGAAGATTGAAGATCTGTGATTGAAGATTGAAGAGGCGATGTGCCGTTGCGGCCGACAGGCTGGGCAGGCAGTGAACGCGAAGGGACTCACCACGGAGACACCGAGGCACGGAGGAATGAGAGGGTTAAATGGTGTCGTGGAATCGACCTCGCTGGCGTCGGTTACAGTATTCGTTGAATCCCCGCGGTCACGCTATCCCAGGCGAGTCCGCGAACCTTCTTCTCGCTTGTCTCTCTCCGTGCCACCGTGTCTCCGTGGTGAACCAGCCGCCCAACGCGGTTGGCGTTGTAGTGTTACTTGGCGGCAGAGATCATCTCGTTGTCGATGAGCCGGGTGGCGCCGACGCGGGCGGCGATGAGCGCCACGGCTTCCGCGTCGATCGTGGCCAGGTCGGCCAAGGTGTCGGGGTCGGCCAGGGCGATGTAGTCGAGGCGGATTTCCGGCTCGGTTGCGAAGAGTTCGTGCATCCGTCGAAGGATCGTCGCGGCGTCGCGCTCGCCGCCGGCGGCCAAATCCTTCGCCAGCCGCAAGCTGCGCGAGAGCGCCAGCGCTTGACGCCGCTCCGTCGCGTTCAAGTACACGTTGCGCGAGCTGAGCGCCAGGCCATCGGCCTCGCGGACGGTGGGACAGATCCGAATCTCGATCGGCAGATTCAAATCGGCCGTCATCCGCCGCACCACCAGCGATTGCTGGTAGTCCTTGCGGCCGAAGTAGGCCGCGTCGGGCGCGACCTGATGGAACAATTTCAGCACCACCGTGGCCACGCCGCGAAAATGCCCAGGGCGAAAGCGGCCTTCCAACGGTTCCGCCACCGGCCCCACGTCGACTTGGGTGGCGCTGCCAGGCGGATACATGTCGTGCGTGGACGGCGCGAAGACCAGGTCCACCTCGCGCTCGGTGAGCAGTTGCAGATCGGCCGCGAAGGGGCGCGGGTAGCGCTCGAAGTCCTCGCCGGGGGCGAATTGCGTCGGATTGACGAAGACGCTGACCACGGTCTGGCCGCATTCGCGGCGGCAAGCGTCGACGAGACTCAAATGCCCGGCATGCAGCGCGCCCATCGTGGGGACCAATCCCACAGAGCGTCCGTCGCGGCGCGCGGCGGCCACCGCCGCGCGCAGGTCGGCGAGGTGGTGAACGACGCGAGGAGACTGGGGCGCGGCAGGCAAGTTTCGCTCCGCAAGGTCACAAAAGTTCCGCTTGGCCGGCGGAGGAATCCGGCGCGAACGACGTTCAACGCATCGCCAGTACGGCGGCCGCCGCCTCGTCTTCGGCGAAGGATGCGTCTTCCGCCGGCAGATACAACGCGGGAGCTTGGCCGGGTTGCCGCAGCAGTTCGGCAAGCTCTTGCCGGAACCGAATTTCTCGCTGGTCGCCCGGCACTTCCGAAAATCGCCCCAGGGCCACGATCAGTTTCGGTGCGGCCGTTTCGGTGCGGGCCGCTTCCCAGGCCGGTTCGTAGCGCGCCAGTTCGTCCGGGGCAAGTTTCGCCCGCGCCGCCGCCAGTCCTTCGCCGAGCCAGAAACCGCTGACG
>Ga0163153_10008991_pt1 | contig 10200 bp, 4 predicted proteins | sample OliLakLV19MP6IB1_FD_148629 | JGI IMG/M metagenome (GOLD analysis project Ga0163153, IMG submission 148629) | Freshwater microbial mat bacterial communities from Lake Vanda, McMurdo Dry Valleys, Antarctica - Oligotrophic Lake LV.19.MP6.IB-1 | ecosystem: Environmental > Aquatic > Freshwater > Lake...
GCCGCAGCCGGCGACGCGGCGCTCCTCAACCGTGCCTTCGAGGTGTGCCGGCGGAAGGGCAGGGTGGTCCTGGTCGGCGACGTCCCGATCCGCATCCAGCGCGACAAGATCTACAAGAAGGAGCTCGACTTCCTGATCTCGACCTCCTACGGCCCGGGCCGCTACGACCCCGAGTACGAGGAGAAGGGCCACGACTACCCGTTCGGCTACGTGCGCTGGACCGAGGGCCGGAACCTCGAGGAGGTGGTACGGCTGATCGGGACGGGCGCACTGCGGGTGCGCGAGCTGATCGATGCGGTGCATCCGGTCGAGCGGGCGAGCGACGCCTACGCGGAGATCGCGTCCGAGAAGCGCCCGATCGGGGTGCTGCTCGACTACCATCTCGATGCCGCGATGACGGCAGCCGGCGGCACAGCGGCTGAGGCGGGCGGTGCGGGTACGAGCTCGCGCGCGCCGGTCGGGCTGTCGCCGACCCGCTACGTGTGTCAGGCGCTGCGAGCGGTCGATGGTGGCGGCAAGCTGCGCGTCGGCGTGATCGGGTTCGGCGGCTACTTCCGCTCGATGCTCCTGCCGCTCCTGCGCGAGCACGGCGGCTTCGCGCTGCACTCGGTGTGCTCGCGGAGCGGCCTCACGGTACGCGCCGCGGTCGAGCGCGAGGGCTTCGCGACCGGGACGACGAGCTGGCAGGAGGTGATCGGCGACCCGGAGGTGCAGGTGGTCTACGTCGCCACCCGCCACGATCAGCACTATCCGATCGCGCGCGCGGCGGTCGAGGCCGGGAAGGCCGTGTTCGTCGAGAAGCCGATGACCCTGCGCGCCGCCGACGGCCGCGCGCTCGCCGACCTCGTCGCCGAGCGCGGTGCGCTCTTGACGGTCGGCTTCAATCGCCGCTTCTCGCCCCACGCCGCGCGCCTGCGCGAGCTGCTGGCGCCGATCGCAGGCCCCAAGACGATGCTCTACCGGGTGAACGCCGGGGTATTGCCGCCGGACCACTGGCTCCTCGATCGCGAGGAGGGCGGCGGACGGCTCGTCGGCGAGGGCGTGCACTTCTTCGACTTCCTGGCGTTTCTCTGCGGCACTCGTCCCGAGCGTGTGTTCGCCGCGGCGCCGCGCGGCGGCGAGGGGAACGAGGCGGTGGTCGCGCTCGCGTTCGCCGACGGCTCGGCCGGCTCGGTCGTCTACACCGGCGCCGGCTCGAGCGAAGTCGGCAAGGAGCGCGTCGAGGTCTTCGCCGGCGGTGCGACGTTCGTGCTCGAGGACTTCCGCTCGCTGGAGGTCCACGGACTTCCGGGTGCCAAGGGGACGAGCACACGCGCGGTCGAGAAGGGCCAGCGCGAGCAGCTCGCAAACTTTCACCGAGCGCTGCGCGGCGAGGGAGACGTCGGCGTGACGGCGGAGGACGGGTGGCTGGCGACGTGGTGTGCGGAGCAGGCGGCGGCGTGCGCGATGTTCTGAGCCGGTGGCGCGCGGCCCTGACCGTCTCGGGAGCCAAAGTCGCGGCGATGGCGATCGCGCTCATCCTTTCCGTTGCGATAGCGCGATTGCTGGGACCGTCGGGGCGAGGCGAGTTCATCTTGGTCACTACCGCCGTCGCGCTTGGCGCGCAGATCCTGAACTTCGGCGTGTCTTCTGCGCTGGCCCTCGAGTTCGCTCGAAATCCAAACATCATCCCGAAGATGCTGTGCCGCTGCTGGTTCGCGACCGGCGCACTTGCGGCGGCGCTGGCGGCGATCGGCCTTGCGGTCTCCGGTACCACGAGCGGTATCGTTCGCTCGCTCGGGAGCTGGTGGCCGGCCCTCTCGTTGTGGATCCCCCTGCAGCTGCTTGGCTTCTACCAAGTCGCAGCCGCGACGGCTCTGGGTCGTGTAGCGGGTCTGTCGGCGATCGAGCTCGGTGGGCGGAGCCTAGCGACGGCAGCGGGGCTAATAGCTCTGTGGCGGTTTGGAGACCGGGTTCCGCCTCTGGTCGGAGGCTTGGTCGCCGCGGAGCTCGCTACGGCGATCTCGACGTTCACATGGCTCCGCGCGTCTGCGAGATCCGCCACTCCGCATGGACCCGTCTCTCTACCCTCGGTATCATCCCTGGTGCCGGTCGCGCTGCGCGCCTACCCCTTGCTGCTCCTTCCGTTCGCGCTGGTGCGCGCGGACCTCCTGATCGTGAGCGGTGTACGTGGTGCCGCTGAGGCCGGCATCTACTCCATTGCCGCGCAGATCGTCGACCTCTTGTTGGTCGTGCCGTCCACGGTGGCGGCTCTGGCGCTTCCCGAGATCGTTCGGTCGAAGTCGCCTCAACGCACCGTGAGGCGACTCGCCCTGGAGATCTCGGTCCTTTGTGCGTTGCTGGCGCTGGCGACCGGGATCTGGGCGCCCCGGGTGATCGACGTCGTTTTCGGTCGCGCCTTCTCCGACGCGGCTGGACCGCTACGCCTTTTGCTGCCGGGCTACGTCTTGCTGGCCGCGGAGATCGGCCTGGCGCAGTACTTTGCCGTGAACGGCTATCCGCTGTCGGTGGCGGTCGTTTGGCTATCGTCGGTCGTGGTGAACATCGTGCTAAACGCATACGCCGTTCCCCGCTTTGGGGCGTCGGGAGCGGCCGTCACGAGTACGCTCACCTACGCGCTGGTTGCCGTCGGCGTCCTGTATCTCCTGAATCGCGACCGCGCCCAGAGGGAGCACGAGCCGCCGTACCCGGCGATGCGCAGGATTCCACTCCCGCTTCCGGTGCACGGGGACGAATCGTGAATCCGTCGAGGTCGCCACGGGTCGCGCTCGATGCGGGATCGCGGAACGAGCTCGCCCCCCGTCTTCTCTCGTATGCTCGCGACGGCAGATGGGCGTGCATGCTCTTCGTCGGCAGCCTTCCGTGGATGATGCTCGCGCACAGCGCGGTCAACAAGGTGCTCTTCTTCGTGCCGGAGCCGTGGCGGGCGCTCGCGTACCCCGAGACTCTGGCTGCCATTGCTCTCAACACTCCGCTCTTTACCGCAGCGGCGCGGGGCCGAGCCTCCTCGCGGAGCTGGAGGGTTCTGGTCTCTATCGCGCTCGCGACCGGTGCCTGGTTTGCTTTTTGTGCGTGGGTGCAGGGGGCACCGCCTACCTATTGGACGCGGCGGCTGGGAATGGAGTGGGTCGTCGGACCTTTGCTGGGCCTTGCGTTCCATCGCCATCTCGACGAGCTCGGCTGGAAGCTCACGCGAAACGCCTTCTGCTGGAGCCTACTCTTTGCTTCCGTCTACGCATTGGGGCTCTACTTCGTGTCGTTCGGCCTTCCCTCGGACTTCCACGATCTCGTCGCCACGATCCGCACATACCGCGCTCAACTGACTCCGCGACAAGGAGTCTACTTCGGCTGGTACACGTTCGGTGGAATCAACGACGTCGCTGCCTACTTCGCGATCGGCCTGACGCTCTACCTCGGATTCCTGGCCCAGAGAGGCGAGCGATCTACCGTTCGATTCGCCGTCGTACCTCTCGCATTGGGCCTGGAGTTTCTCTGCTACTCGCGGGGCGCCATCCTGGGACTTCTGGCGGCCGGCGCCGCGGTGGCGGCACTGCGCTTCCGCTCCAAGGTGCGTGTTCCGAGCCAATTCGTCGCAGGCCTCGCACTGCTTCTCGTCTTCGCCGTGGCTGTGATCGCCCCACCCGGTGCGGTCGACTATTGGCGCGGCCAGACCGTATCGAACGAGAAGTCGACTGCCGCGCTTCGTGTACGCCTCTGGAGTAGCGTGCTCGACGCCGAATCAGTCCGGACGGAGTTCGAGAAGAACCTACCCGGCCGCGCGGTCGAAGGTATGCGCGAAGCGGCGCTTGAATTCGCTCCGACTGGACCCGACGCAGGAAAGCCAACTGGTCGTACGATCGCGTCGGACGCGAGCCATGCTTCGACGAGGACCCATGCTGCGGGAGAGGGATCGAGTGGATCCGGGCAAGGCACGGCACCCGACCGCAGTCCGCCGGAGACTTCTTCGGGCCGGCATGTCACGCCGATCGTTGCCGAGCTCATCGCGCCGTTGGGATCGGGGGACGGCGCCGAAGTCATCCGGTGGAGCCCCGTTTCTGGCGCCGAGGCATACTATCTCTACGTGGGCTCGAACGTCAGTGAGAAGGACCTCATCGATTCTGGCGAGACGACCGCCACGTCGTGGCCTACCCAGGGGCTCCCCACGGACCGTGACCTCTTCGTCCGTATCAATACTAGATTCGCCGGAGTCTGGCGGTATCAGGACATTCTGCTCCGTTTGCACGAGCTCCGCGGAGGCCATCTTCGGGCGTCGCAAGTCGAGGCGAAGCCGGTGGATCTCAGCGCATTTCCTCCCGCGCCCGCACTGACCGAAGACTGGGACGTGGTGGAATCAGAGATCGTCGCCGAGCTGCTCGAGCCACATGAGGGTGCTCCCGCGGGGGAGCCAGTCCGGTGGACGAGGGTGCGCGATGCAGAAGCCTACTATCTTTGGATCGGCACGACGCCCGGCACCAACGACGTCGTGAACTCCGGGGAGACTCTGCGGCTCGACTGGCCGACCGGCCGATTTCCGGAAGGCACGCAGCTCTTCATCCAGATCAACACCAAGCTCGGAGGTGTCTGGCGGCATCAGGGAGGGCGCTTCAGCGTCCAGCGGTCCGGCGGTAGCGAACCGTTGATCACCGGCCTCGTCGTAGAGCCGATCGATCTGAGCGCGTTCCCCTCTCCGCCGCTACGCTTCGACTCGCGCGGCGCCGAGATGCGAGATGCCATCTCGGCGGGCGTCGGCGGAACCCTGCGGCGGGTCCTATTTGGCTACGGCACCGGAAACTACGGACTCATCGCGGGGGCGACCCCGGACATGGGAGTCCACAACATCTTTCTCGAATCGTTCCTCTCCGGCGGGGCTGCCGGCCTGGTTCTCTTCGGGTCCTTCTGGATCGTGTTCCTCTACCGTCTCTGGAGATGGACACGCCTGACTCCGGGAGGCGATGCCATCGGAGTCTTCGTGTCGGGGCTCGTTCTAACCCTGCTCGGTGTGGGCGTGTCTGTCCGACTCGAGAACCTCGGTACGCTCGTGCTCGGCACGATCCTATGGTGGCTAGCGTCGGGACCGTACGGTGAATCGCCACAGGCCATCGCCAAGCTCTCGGCGCATCCCGCAAAGAAGGCGGGACCCTAGCGTGCACCGGAATCTCGCACTGTCACCGACTCCACTCGATCCGGAGACACGCGCCCAGGTGGCGAGCATGGTCGGCGGCGACGTCCAGTTCGCCGATCTGGCGACGCTCCGACGACAGGGTGTCGCGTCGGCGATCCGGCAGCTTCGGACCATGAACTCTCGGGTCGTGGTCTCGGTCGCCGTTGGATCCGATCAACTCATGCTTGGAGACACGCTTGTTCTCGCATCCCTCCTGGTTCCGGCCGAGCAGCGGCTCTCCTTCCTTGGCGGCGATCGTCCTGGCCAGGTTCGGAGCTTCGCCCTGCCCATCGGGGTATCCCGGATCGTGGCTGGCACGGTCGCAGGAGTACTCGCACTCGCCCGAAACTCCCTCACCGCCGCACGTCTGCTCCGGCGGCCGCCTTCTGCAAGAGCGATACCCGCTGGCGCGAGTCGGTGCCTCTACCTCAAACCTACGCTTCAGTTCGGGATGCAAGTCGGGGGTTCTGTCGCCCACGTTGCCGGAGTGGTCAATGCACTGGCCGCGGAAGGGTTCGACGTGCGGATGCTTGCAAACGGCAGGCAACCGATGGTGAGTCCGGCTGTCTCGCAGTGCGAGCTGCCACCGCGCTTCCTTCCTGCGTATCCCTTCGAGCTCAATTCGCACCGCTACCACCGAGCGTTCTGCCGCGAAGCGGGCATGCAGGCCGAATCCTGGAAGCCGGAATTCATCTATCAGCGCTATGTTCTCAACGATCTCACCGGTGCTCGCTTGAGCTCTGCGCTCGACGTTCCGCTGATTCTCGAGTTCAACGGATCGGAGGTCTGGGTCCAAAGGCACTGGGGCAAACCCCTTCGTTTCGAGCGCTCCGCGGCCCTGATAGAGCGAGCAAACTTACACGCGGCGGACGTTGTCGTGACCGTCTCGGACGCCGTTCGGGACCAGATTGCGGAGATCGGTGTGTCTCCCGAGAAGGTGCTCGTTTATCCGAACTGTGTCGACACGAGCATATTCGATCCCACTCGCTTCGAGAGTTCGGCGTGTGCTGCGCACCGCCGAGCGCTTGGCGTTCCGGCGGACGCGCTCCTCTTCACGTTCGTGGGTACCTTCGGGAAGTGGCATGGCGCCGAGGTCCTGGCGCGCGCGATCCGTGCCCTGGCTGACGCGCGGGAAGCCTGGCTTCGCGATTGCCGTGCGCATTTCGCCTTTATCGGCGACGGGCTCACCAGGCGGCAGGTCGAGGAGATCTTGGCAGTCGAGTCGTGCGCTGGCCTTGCGACCTTCGCGGGCTTGCGCCCTCAGGAGGAGACGCCGCTCACGCTCGCTGCATCGGACATTCTGGTCTCGCCGCACGTGCCAAATGACGATGGAACGCCGTTCTTTGGCAGCCCTACGAAGCTCTTCGAGTACCTCGCCATGGCAAGACCGATCATCGCATCCGACCTGGACCAGATCGGACAGGTGATGCGTGGATGGCGTCCCTGTGACAAGGCGCGCCCGCGCAGCGCGCCGAGCGAATTCGGACTGCTCGTCCAGCCGGGGAATGTCGGCGAGCTCGCAGACGCACTGGGGCACGTGGCCTCACTCGGAGCTGCCGAGCGCGGTGCGATGGGAGCCTCCGCGCGTGCGGTGGCGACGCGGGCCTTCTCGTGGGGTGCGAATGTGCAGGCGGTCCTAGCGTCCGCTCGGCGCGTGTCGTCCGTTCGACGGTGATGCAGGGACCTGCGCTCGAGCACGCCGGTGTCTTGTCTCCGAGATAAACGCCACATGCACTATTTTAAGGCACGCTGATCCGTGACGCGCTTCTTCGACACTTTGAGGCGGGGGAAGCCTTCTCGAGACGGCGCTCGGTGAAAGACTGGTGTCCACGGTCGGCCATCGTCGAAGTAGCGCGGCGTCTCAGATGAAATCTGCGGCTCGCGAAGACGCGAATCCCCCACCGATCTCGTACGTCACCGCCATTCGTCCGCGAGCCGTCAGCGTCCTGGTTGGGGTGGTGCTCGCCTCGTGGTGTCTCGGTCTTGGCATCGTCGTGTGCGCACTTCCGTACTTCAACCCAGATGAGCTCTCCTTCAGCGAGTGGTCCCTCCTGATAGGCAAGTCCGGCGGGTTCCTTTATCCGTCAATCACCCTTCTCGCCTATCAGCGTCCACTGCTCTACGTCGTTCAAGGGCACCTCTGGGGGCTCGTGGGCCCCGTCGAGGTTCTCGGCCGGCTCCTCGCCGCCTTCTTCGCAGTATTGCTCGGGGGCGCCATCTTTCGTCTCGGTCGTCGGCGTGGGGGCGTCGCAGGAGGCGTGGTGGCCCTGCTCGTTGTCCTCAACGTTCCCGGAGTCGCCAGCACCGCCGGGCTGCTCTTGACCGATATCCCGGTCGCCGCGTTGGTTGCGGCAGCCGGGCTTCTCTGTCTCTACCCGACTCCTTCGTTTCTCAGCACAGTGCTGATCGCTGGCGCGACGACTGCAGCCATCCTTGCGAAGCCCTCCGCCTGGCCCGCATTTGCTGGCCTATTGTGCGCAAGCTTGATCGCTGGCAAGCCGGCTCTGCGCAGTCGTGTCGTTTACGTCTGGCTCCCGGTGATCGGTGGGATGGCCATCGCCCTGTGCTACGACCTGTGGCTGGCGCGGCGACTCGACCTTGGTTTTCTCACCGTACTTGCGCAGGGCCCACTTTCGTATCCCTACTATGCGAAGCTCGCATCGGAAACGCGATGGAACAATCTTCTCGACTTCCGATGGCTCGGATCCTTCTTGCAGATGCCTCTGACCTTCGCGATCACCTGGTGTGTCACCCGACCTTTGTCGGAGCGAGCGTGGCCGATCGCCGGCCGCGTCGCGGGGATAGCGATCGCTGCCGTACTGCTGATCCGGTCGATCGGAGAGCTGCCATCGCCAATCGAGAGCCCCGGCGAGATTCTATCGGCCATGATTCCGCTTGGGTGGCTCCTTTGGTTCACGGTAGCGCCTCGTCACTTGACCTCGGACGCCTCGATAGAACGCCGGGAAATGAGCCAGATGTTGGTGTGGGCTGCACCATCGGTCGTTGCTTGGGGCGTTGCGGCGCCCTACGACCCCCGGCTGCTTTCCCCTGCGTGGCCAGCGCTCGCCCTCCTGCTCACCCGCACGATTGCGGGTGCAGCAGTGCGGTCGACGGCTCACGGCCTCGGCGCGAACCTGCACATCCCTTTGGCTCTTCTCTCGCTTGGTGCACTGCTGTCGCTCGGTCATCTTGCTGGCTTGCAGACCTCTCAATGGGCCAAGGTGTTGGAGCTGGCTCTTTCGCCAGATCGGCGCTCCGCCGTTCGAGCCGAGCTTTTGGGGCCGCACGCCAGGACCGTCGATCTTCTAAGGAAGGAGGCAGCTCCCGAGGACCGAATCCTGACGCCGGACGGACAGTTGCGCTACTTCTTCCCGGGCCGCATCATTCAGACGTTCCCCGCGACTTGCGCCGACCTTGCCAAGGCAAGCTTCTTCGTGTTGCCGACGTATCCCGTAGCAAAGAAGTACTTCCGGGAACAGCTGGGCGTGTCGCCAGAGCCGGAAGACTGGGCACGGTGTACGCGTCCGGCGATTCGCGAAATCGCCGACATCAGCGGAACGCACGTCTTCAGAGTGTTCCCAGATTCGGCAGAGCGTGGGCTCGCCGCACCCGCGCCGTGATCGGCAGCGCTTCCTCATTGCATGGGTTGTGGCTGGTCTACCGGTAAAGGGAATTGTCGCACCGGCAATGTTGTTACTGCTCAGGCTCTTTGGCGTTCCGACGCTCTCGCCGATCCGGCGGCGACACGATCCGGCGGCGGCGCTTGAGCGCCGGGCCGGCAATGGTCGAGGTTCGCCGCGCCATGGGCACGTCGACCGGGAAAACGATCCTGCGCCGGCACTGAAGCACGACGTAGGCCTGCGCGCGGATCGGGACCTTACCGTTCCGGACCGCGGCGCGGTCCATGGTGGCCACGTGTCCGAGCCGACGTACGCCTACCGGGTCGCTGCGCACTGGCGTGTCGGGGTGCAGTGGTGAGCAGTCCCACCAAGATCGTTTCCGCGGTGGACCGGAGCGCCGTCGTGTCCTGGCGTTCCGCGATTGCGTGGGCTGTGGTCCTCGGGTTGGCCGCGCACCTGGCCTTGTTCGCGATCCGCTCGGATCCGAAAACCACGCCTGTCGTCCACAGCCACACCAACGTGTCGCTCATTCTCGCGATGAACTGGGTGATCTGCGGGAAGTATTCGTTCTGGTCGCCGAACCACGGGCCGACTCTCTCGACCCTGCTCGAAACGGAGTCGACTCTCGACACGCAGATCGCAGCACTGCCCGCGATGGTCGCCGGGTCCGGTGAGGCCTACTGCGAAAGCCTCTCGACAGGGTACGTGAACGCCGAGAACTCGCTGATGCTCCTCGATGCCGTGTACCTCCGGATCTTCCCGGGGGGGACGATCCGCGGACTCGACGTAGACCTGAGACGCCTCCAGGCCCTTCTCGTCCTTCCGTTCGTTGTCGTCGCGCTGCGAGGCGGCGGCAGTCTGGCTCTCGCGTTCGGCCTCTGGGTAGCCAGCTTGCTGACAATCTCGCTGATGAACGATGCGATATCCTGCTCGTCGTACGGCTTCCTGGGGCCCGGCCTCTTGCTCCTCGCTTCGGCCGTCGCGGCCGCGAATGACGAGGTGTCGCGGCGACGTGCGCCGGCCGCCATCGTCGCGGGGCTTCTCGTCGGATCCTCGTGCGGATTCGTGGGCAATCTCCGGACCTCCTACCTCCCGATCATTGTCGCGATCCTCGCCACGGCTGCCGCCTGCATGCTGCGCAGGCTCGGTCGGGCGGCGACGACTCGCCTCCTCGCGCTGGCGTGCGGCATCGCGCTGGGATGGTGGAGCTTCCACCTGGAGTTCATCTCGCCCCTCGCCGGGCTTGCGACCTCGTCCTATTCGTCCCCCGAGCACCACTTCTTCCATCCGCTCGTGCTCGGGCTGGCCAACCCGCCAAACCGTCTCGCCAGCGAGGAGGGCATCTCGTGGAACGATGGAGCGGGTTTGGCTCTCGCGGTGCGGGCCGACCCGAGCCTTGCTGGCGTGAACAGCCTCTGG
>Ga0163153_10008994_pt1 | contig 10197 bp, 12 predicted proteins | sample OliLakLV19MP6IB1_FD_148629 | JGI IMG/M metagenome (GOLD analysis project Ga0163153, IMG submission 148629) | Freshwater microbial mat bacterial communities from Lake Vanda, McMurdo Dry Valleys, Antarctica - Oligotrophic Lake LV.19.MP6.IB-1 | ecosystem: Environmental > Aquatic > Freshwater >...
GTTGAACGCGATGCCGACAACGCCGTGCTCGAACTCGAGCCGTTCGAGCGAGACACAGTTCTCGAGACCGTGGACGCGCGCAATGCCGTCGCCGACCTGCAGCACGGTGCCTACCTCGGACAGGTCTGTCTCGACGTCGTACTGCTCGATCCGGGTCTTGAGGATCGAGGTGATCTCTTCGGGCCGTAGCTTCACGTTTTCTCCTTCGTTACCGGGGAATGAGTTCGTGGCGGAGACGCTCCAGGCGGCCGCGCACGCTGGCGTCAACGCGCAGCGAGCCAGCCTGCAGGATCATGCCGCCGACGAGGGCAGAGTCGACTTTTCGGGATGCCTCGACGGTGCGGCCGGAAGCCTGCTCGATCTGCGCGACGATCGAGGCAGCCTCGCTGTCGGACAGCTCGAACGCGGTCGTCAGCTCAACCGAAACGCGTCCCTGCGCGCGGTCGACGAGCGCCTGCAGCTCATCGCGCATGCCGAGGATCTCTCCCGCCCGCCCCTTCTCGGCGACGAGGCGGAGGAAGTTGTGGACGAGCGTGTCGGCCCCGTCGGAGAGCTCCCCGAGAACACCGACCTTGGCAGCGGGCTCGACCTGCGGGTTCGCGAGAAACGCCGTCAGCTCGGGTGACCCCGCCACCGCATCGGCGAACTCCGAGAGATCCCGATGCACGGCCTCGAGACGACCCTGCTCCTCTGCCGCCTGGAAGAGGGCGCGTGCGTACAGGCGTTCCGCGACTGCCATCGGACTAGCGCCTCATCTCGGGACGAGTTGCCCGACTGCCCCGGTGGCTTGCGAACGTTCCGGCCGCTCCCGGGACAGGCTGCGCCAGTCCCCTACGGAGATTCCGGTGGAAGGGATCTGGGCGGCGCACTAGCTTCTCCCCCGCTCGAGCGCAGAGAAGTCGAGGCCCTCGATCGCCTCGCCGATCAGGCGACGCTGGTCGTCCGAATCGAGCACCTTGCCGACGACGCGCTGCGTCGCCTCCAGGGTGAGATCGGCGACCTCGCTGCGGATCTGGTCGATCGCGCGGACGGTCTCGGCGTCGATCTGCTTGCGGGTCTCCTCGAGACGCCGCTGACGCTCGACCTCGGCCTCATCCTTCGCTCGCTGGATCTGGTCGTCGGCGACCTTGCGCGCCTCCGCCAGGATCACACCGGACTCGGACCGGGCCTCGGCCAGGATGGCACGATTCTGCTCCAGGAGATCGCGTGCCTCGTCCCGGGCCTTGTCGGCCTCCTCGACGGCCTCGCGGATGCGATCGCGGCGAGCATCGATGGTCTTCTGGATCGGGCCGAACGCGAACTTCTTGAGCACGAAGAACGTGATCCCGAACGCGATCAGCGTCCAGATCATGAGGCCGGGAACGACCTTGATCAGGTCGTTGCTCGACTCGGCGGCGAGGACGTTGAGAGCGCCTACCATCGACTCAGACGAGGACGTATGCGAGAAGGCCGCCGATGAGGCCGTAGAACACGACCGCCTCGGTGAGGGCGAAACCGAGCCACTGGATTCCCTGCAGTTCGCCGCGCAACTCGGGCTGACGGGCGACGGCCTGGATCATCGAGCCGAAGATGTTGCCGATGCCGACGCCGGCGCCGAGGGCGCCGAGACCGATACCGAGGGCCAGGGCGATCGCCTTACCGGCGTCGGCGACGTCGCCTGTGGTCTCCGCGAGGAGAAAGAACGAGGACAGCATTGCGGTGATTCCTCCTTAGTGCTCCGGCTCGATGGCCGAGCCGATGTAGATGGCAGACAGGGCAGCGAAGATGTAGGCCTGGATCGAAACGACGATCACGACCTCGAACAGATAGAAGACGGACGCGAGAAGAACGGAGAACGGGAAGATCCACGGTGTGACCAGGAAGATCAGGCCGATGAATGTGAGGATCAGCATGTGTCCGGCGAGCATGTTGGCGTAGAGACGAACGGACAGGCTGATCAGCCGCATGAACTGGCCGAGGATCTCGAGCGGGATGATCAGCGGGTAGAGCGCCTTCGGGACATCGGGGATCCAGCTCTTGAGGTACTTCATCACGCCGTTCGCACGAATCCCCTCGATGTGGGTGAACATCCATGTCATGAACGCAAGGGCGAGCGTGACGGAGAGCGTTGACGTCGCAGCGAAGATGGCGAGCGTCGGCACCTCGACCCCCCAGATCTTCCACTTCTCGTCCGAGAGTGGAAGCGGGATGAACCCGATCATGTTGACGACCCAGATGAACACCATCAGCGACGCCACGTACGGGAACCAGCGGCCGATCGCCTTCGTGGGCAGGCCCTGCTCTGCAATCTGCACCTGGGCGACCTCGTAGATCGTTTCACCGAGCGCCTGGCGCTTGCTGGGCTCGGAGCCGACCTTGACGCGCATGAGGACGATCCCGATCACGCATGAGACGACCGTGCCGAGCAGGAGGTATGCGACGGCCTTGTTGATCGACATGTCGATCGGCCCGATGTTGATCTCGACCCAGGGGTGCAGCGTCCACTCGGAGGCGGGGTTGAACTTCTCCTCCTCGCCACTCTCCACGGAGGCCAGCGCGACTGCGGGTAGCGCGAGGAACAGCGTCGTGCCGATCGCGAGGAGGCGCTTCATCAAGCGCCCTTCGCCTCGGCGCCGAAGAAGGTGACGAGCGAGACTGCGAGCTCGAGCGTGTACGCGAGCACGTACAGGATCGCGGCGGCCGCGCCGACGCGCGAGTCGGCGACGGTGACCGCCACGAGCGGTATGCCCACGATGAATGCTCTGAATCCCATGCCGATGCCCCTCACTCCTCCGGCGGCGAGGTTACCCTCATCGAGCGGAAGACGCGTCAGTAGGTAGCCGAGCGCCTGCGCGGCGGCCCAGAGGACGGCGGCGAGCGCCCAGCCCTTCAGCGGCCAACCGGCAATTGCGAAGACCGGGAGCGCGAGCACGATCAGGCCCGTCCCGGCGAGCATCGGTGCGAGCCGACCAGGCACCGGGCGAGGCTTCGAGTAGAGGTCCGCGATCACGAATACACCTTGTAGACGACGAAGACGGCGAGCGGAATCCCGACGACAGCGCCGATCAGAAGGCCGAGGCCCCCTGCACCGACGGCCCAGCCGACGAGCGCTCCGACAGCCATCGCGGCGGTGATGGTGCCGACGAGGAGCCCGGAAGCGGTCGCGAGCGAATGCGGGCTGGTGGGCGTCGTCGCGACCATTCGAGTGGAGCATATCAGGCTGCTTGTGACAGCCGATCTCCACTGTTTCAGCCAAAAATGACACCATTCGTCACATGCGCGCGCAGTGCCCACGGATCGTCTTCGTCCACGGCAGTGTGATGGGCGGCCGCCCGACATGGAGCGGACAACGAAGCCTCGGGCAACACTTCGAGATCGAGGTCATCGAGCGACCGGGATTTCCGCCGCATCCCGACGTCGACCACGTCGATTTCGAAGAGCACGCGGCGCTCCTCGCGGCCGTCCTTCCCGCCGAAGTGCATCTCGTCGGCCACTCCTACGGCGGACTGATCTCGCTGCTCGCTGCGGCGGTCGTTCCCGGGCGGGTGCGCTCGCTCACCGTGATCGAGCCCCCGGCAACGGGGATCGCTGCGGGGAATCCGGCTGCCGATACGTTCACCCGAGAAGGGATCGACTGGTGGCAGACAGGCCCGACCGACGACCCGGAGGCGTTCCTCCGAGGCTTCCTCACCTACGTCGGCTCGGACTACGTCCCTCCCACCCCGCTCAGTGACCGACTCGCGCAGGGTGCGCGAACGCTGATCGTCGAGCGCGGACCCTGGGAAGCGGAGATCCCGTTCGAGGAACTCGCCGCCGCTCCGTTCCCCACGCTCGTTGTCTCAGGGGCACATCACGCTGCCTTCGATGCAGTGTGTGATGTCCTCGTGGCCCGACTCAGGGCGGAGCGCCTCGTCCTGGGGGGCTACGGCCACACGGTGCAGCAGCACCCGGAGTTCAACGAGCGGTTGGCAGCTTTCGTACTGCGGGCGGAAGCCCAAGCGGTCGGCTGAAGCCAACCACCGGCGTCCGGTTTACGCGATCGCCTTGCGGGCGACCGGCGCCCAGAGCAGCGAGAAGTGCGGATTCGTGTCGAGCGCACGCACGAACCAGTCCCGTGCAGACGAATCGCCGAGACAGCGCTCGATCATCCCACGGTGGAAGAAGAAGAGCGCGTCACGGGTGCCGAGGCGAAGCGCCGCCACCGAGTGGGCGCGCGCCTCATCACACCGACCCGCCCGGAAGAGACCCCACGCGAGCGCATCGTCCGCCACGATCCCCGGTGCCTCGCGGTGGGCGGAACGAGCCCGGGCGAGAGCGTCGCGCACATTGCGGTTGTGGTCGAGGTCGAAGACGGCCGTCTGGAGATCGGTGCTGACACCGTTTGCCGCAAAGAGCTTCTCGATCGCGCCCACGAGCTCGTACTGCTTATCGGCCGCAGCATCGCGACCAGACGCGTGCAGGACATCGCCGAGCAGGATCACGTAGGCCGGAATCGGAAGCACGGAGACGACCCGCCGGAGCCGTGCCTCGGCTGCCCTAAACCGCCCCTGCGCCGCCTCGACACGTGCGAGCCCGGCCTCGGCGTGCACGTAGCCGGGGTTCTGACGCAGGACCGTCCGATACTGGGCGGCAGCGCGATTGATCCTCCCCTGGTTGAAGTCGATGTTTCCGAGCAGGACGCGCGTCCACGAAACGTGCTCGGGCACCGCGTGATCGAGGCTGAGGGCAAACCGCACTGCTCGAGCCGCAGCCGCCGGCTGGCCGCGCAGCTCACGGGCGCTCGCGACACGCGTGAGTGACGAGATACCCGGCGCGAGAACGACCATGCGATCGTAGGCGCGGAACGCCTCGGGATAGCGACCGAGATTGAGAAGCGCGTCGCCGAGCGCACCGTACGCTCCGGCGTTCTCCGGATCTTGCGCCACTGCTCTGCGCGCGAGCGCGAGGCCCTTTCTGAACTGGTGTCGTGAGTTCGCGAGCGAGGCGTGGCCCTGGATCATGAGCGGCAGCGGCCCGCCCTCCTCGCTGGCTGCACGCGTGAGAGCCTCCGCCGAGCGCGTGAAGAACGTGGGATCTCCCGTCTCCCTGGCCCGCTGCTGGTACGCGAGCCCGAGGAGCGTCAGCGAGAGGCCGTCGCGATCGGGTCCTGCGACCTGAGCCTCGAGCTTCGCGACGTACGCCGCAGTATCTCCGGTCGCGAACCCGGCGACAAGGTTTCCGAGTGCCGTCTGCTCCCCCGCCGCGAACGGCATCGCAGGGACTGCCGCTGCCGACTGCGGGCCGTCGGAGAACACGCCGCCGAGCAAGAGCACGCCCACGCAGGTCACGCCGACCGCAGCAGCGAGCAGCAGCCGCGGTCGCGTCACGCGTCGAAAACCCTTCTCTGTCCCCCGAATCATGGCTCTGGTTCGCCACGCATCGGAATCCGGTTCGATCGAACCGAAACGGGAGGGCGCGCGAACCAGTCGCAGCCCCCGGCGTCCATGGGGGAATTCTCGAAGGGAGTAGGGGACATGACCTCGGATGGATTGATGGGAAAGAAGTCGGTGGGGATCGTCGGTCTCGTGGCACTTGCCGCGGCACTCGTCGTTGCCGCCTTCCTCACCCAGGCGGCACCGCGTACGGCCTCGGCGGCTGACCACCTGGACGCACCCGGCATCACGCCGCCACCTGGTGGTGACGGAATCGGAACCGATCTCACCGACATCTACGCGTTCCAGTCGAAGACGGACGCGAAGAAGACCGTGCTGATCCTGAACGTCAATGGCCTCTCCGGGCCAGCCGGGATCGGTAACGGACCCGAGGCCGACCGGGCGTTCGCGACCGCGTTGCCCAAGGTGAACGGGGACGCGGCCGTGACGTACAACTTCCGGATCGACTCGAACGGCGACGCCGCCGCGGATCGCACAATCCAGGTCGCGTTCGGCAACGCGAAGGCGGACGGCTCGCAGAAGTTCGAGGTCAACGTCCTCGACGGCAAGGGCAAGGGAAAGAAGGACAAGGCGGAGCTCAAGGGACGCTCGACCGCGTTTGGTACGCCGGCCGTGATCAACGACGAGCACGGGATCACGGCCTTCGCGGGCCGGCGCGACGACCCGTTCTACTTCGACCTGGTCGGGTTCCTCAACATCCTCGACTTCCTCAATGACCCGGCCGGCGACCGCTCGCTCGTCCTGTGCGGCGGCAACCCGAACGGGCATCCCGAGCGGGATACGTTCCTGAACCAGAACGTCTCCTCGATCGTGCTCGAAGTGCCGAGCAAGCTACTCACGGGCGACGGCGACTCGAACATCGGCGTCTGGGCGACGACGAACGTCGGCGACGACCAGATCGACCGGATGGGACGACCGGCGATCAACACGGTGTTCATCCCGAACAACCCGTTCCCGCCGGATCGCACGTCCGACGGCAAGGCGTCCATGAAGACAACGTTCAACCACGGCGATCCGTCAACCGACGTCGCGTCGTGGAACGGCGAGGTCGTCGACACGCTCAACTTCCTGTTCAGCATCAACGATCCGCTGACCGGGCTCGGCGGCACGGATGACCCGTCGGATGACGCGGGCCAGATCGCCGGTCTTGCAGCAGTGCTGCTGCCGGACATCCTCACCGTCGACGTTTCGAGCTCGGCCGGCTTCCTCAACGGTCGCCAGCCAGCCGACGACGTGATCGACGCGGAGCTCGGACTCGTTACCGAAGGAGCAGTGACAACGGACTGCGTCGGCTCGAACGACGCGGCCTTCCCGAGCACGTTCCCATACCTCGCAGCGCCTCACTGAACCGCGACCCAGGCGGAACGACGACGAGGGGCGGCGCGAGGAGCCGTCCCTCGTCGTTACGTCGCTTACGCACTCCTGCGTTCGTTGCGCTCCCGCTCGGCGAGGCGGCGTCGGACACGCGGGTTGCCGAGCTTGACGATCTCGAGCAGGTAGATGATGTAGACGGAGAACCCGAGCGCTGCGAGGGCGATGGCGACGACGGCCACCGTCTCCCACAGATGCCACTCGCCTCCTTCCCGGAACGGGATGAACCGGGTCGCGAGCGCCGCCGCCCCGAGGGTCGCAGTCCAGGCCCACATCGTCACCGCTGCCCGCCGCTGACTGAAGCCGATGTTCAGAAAACGGTGATGGAGGTGGGACTGGTCGGCCTCGGAGATCCGCTGGTTGTACTTCATCCGCTTCAGAACGACGAACGACGTATCGATGATCGGGACAGCCAGCACGAGCAGCGGAAGGAAGAGCACGACCGTCGACGCGGTCTTGAGCAGGCCCGCCACGGAGACGGCGGCGAGCGTATATCCGAGCACGAGCGCGCCCGAGTCGCCCATGAAGATCCGCGCCGGGAAGAAGTTGTGCCGCAGGAAGCCGATGCACGCCCCCGCAACGATTGCCGAGAGGATGGCGGCGTCGACCTTGCCGAGGGACAGCGCCAGCACCGCAAAGGTGATGCCCGAGATCGCACAGACACCTGACGCGAGCCCGTCCATGCCGTCGAGGAAGTTGACCATGTTCATCACCGCCACGATCCAGACGATGGTGATCGGCACGCCGATCCAAGGGGGCAGGTCGACCGCGCCGAGGAACGGCAGTGTGAAGTGGTCGATCCAGACGCCGAACGCCGTCGGAATGGCCGCGGCCAGCACCTGCCCGGCGAGCTTCGGCAGCGGCGCAAGCCCGCGGAAATCATCGATCGCGCCGACGACGCAGGCCACGGCCGCCCCGAGGAGGATCCCGCGCATCTCACTCGACAGGTCGAGGAACGCAAGCGACGGGACGAGGATCCCCATGAAGATCGCGAGCCCGCCGAGCCGCGGGATCGGCCTCCGGTTGAGCCGACGCTCGCCCGGGTTGTCGACGACGCCGAGAAGGCGAGCCATGCCGCCGACCGCCGGCGTGAGCAGGACGACGATCAGCAGAGCGATCGCGGCGCCGTAGACAACCTGCGGATCGGCCCGAAGCGCGTCCATCAGATGGTTGATCGGTAATTGGGGTGCGTGTCGGGGAGGGGATGCACCAAGCAGCGTGTTCGGCTCGATCTGCGGTAAGGCTGGCTTGCCTTGGGGTAGATCGAGCCGGACACGATGCGCAGAGTGCAGGCCCCCAGCCGCGCGTGCACCAATTGCCGATCAACCATCTCGAGCTACTTCGTGCCGTAGAGCCTGTCGCCTGCATCGCCGAGACCCGGAACGATGTAGCCCCTCTCGTTCAGGCCCCGGTCGATCGAGGCGACGACGATGGCCACATCAGGATGCTCGGCGTGGATGCGCGCGATCCCCTCGGGCGTCGCGATGAGGGCGATCAGGCGGATCGAGGTCGCTCCTGCCTCCTTCACGGTGACAACGGCGGCCGCGGTGGAGTTGCCGGTCGCGAGCATCGGGTCGAGCAGGAGGACGTCGCGGTCGGCGATGTCGTTCGGCAGCTTGACGTAGTACTCGACGGGCTGCAGCGTCTCCTCGTCGCGGTAGAGGCCGATGAAGCCGACGCGGGCGCCGGGGATCAGCGACAGCACGCCGTCGAGCATCCCGACACCGGCGCGCAGGATCGGACAGACCGCAACCTTCTTGCCGGAGATCCGGCGGGCTCCCACCCGCTCGAGCGGCGTCTCGATCTGGACTGCTTCGTCGGCAAGTGTCTTCGTCGCTTCGTACGTGAGGAGTAACGTCAGCTCGTTCACGAGCTGACGAAACATCTGGGTCGGCGTCGTCACATCGCGCAGTAGCCCGAGCTTGTGCCGAACAAGAGGATGATCGACCTCGACGACGGATGCAGATGTCACGTCACGTAGGTCGTGTAGCCGCGAAACCCGGGATAGAGGGGGCGTTTGTCGCAGAGGGCAGCGCTGCGAGCGGCGAGCGTCTCGACATCCGCCCCGTCGGCGAGAGCGCCGACGATGATCCGGCCGACCTCACGAAAGTCGTCCTCGTCGAAGCCACGCATCGTCGCGGCAGGTGTCCCGATGCGCACGCCGGAGGCCACCGTCGGCGGGCGCTCATCGAACGGCACCGTGTTTCGGTTCGTCGTCAGCTTCGCGGCGTGAAGCCGCTCCTCGGCGTCCTTCCCCGTCCATTCGGTGCGGCGCAGGTCGAGCTGGAGCAGGTGGGTGTCGGTGCCTCCGGTCAACACGTCGAGCCCTCCCGCGATGATCTCGGCGGCCAGCGCATCGGCGTTCGCACGCACCTGGGTCTGGTACTCGCGGAAGGCAAGGGTCGCGGCGACCTTGAAGCAGGTCGCCTTGGCGGCGATCGCATGCTCGAGCGGCCCACCCTGAAGGCCCGGGAAGATGGCGCGGTCGATCGCGGTCGCGTGCTCTTCGCGGCACATGATGAACCCGGCGCGCGGCCCGGCGAGCGTCTTGTGGGTCGTCGAGGTGACGACGTCGCAATCGAGAACCGGGTTCGGGTGGAGACCGGCGGCGACGAGCCCGGAGAAGTGCGCCATGTCGCACCAGAGGAGCGCCCCGACCTCATCCGCGATCTTGCGGAACTCCGACGTCTCGACGATACGGGGGTAGGCAGACCCGCCGCACACGATCATCTTCGGCCGATGCTCCTTCGCGAGCGCGAGCACGTCGTCGTAGTCGACGAGGCTCGTCTCGGGCGAGACGCCGTAGTGCGCGATCGTGTAGAGCCGCCCGGAGAAGTTGACGCTGAGCCCGTGGGTGAGATGGCCGCCGTGGTCGAGCCTGAGAGAGAGCAAGGTCTCCCCCGGCTTCATCAGCCCGAGGTACACGGCCATGTTGGCCTGAGCACCCGCATGCGGCTGCACGTTGACGTGCTCCGCACCGAAGAGTGACTTCGCCCGGTCGATCGCGAGCTGCTCGATCTGGTCGACGATCTCGCAACCGCCGTAGTAGCGCTTGCCCGGGTATCCCTCGGCGTACTTGTTCGTGGGAACGGATCCGACGGCCTCGAGCACGGACGGCCAGGTGAAGTTCTCCGACGCGATCAGCTCGATCTGGTGGCGCTGGCGAGCGAGCTCCTGCTCGAGGAGATCGGCGATCTCGGGGTCGACCGCGCCGAGAACGCCCGTCCGAAGTTGGTCGAGAGACGGTTCCGAGGTCGACATGCCCCGATGCTACTCCACCGACCCCTGCAGGCGACCACCGACCCGGTTCTACGACGAGAAGCGGCGACGCTCGATGCTCACGAGGCGGTCTGCGCGATCTGCGACGGCGATGTCCGTTCCGCGCCCGCCCTCGACGACGTCGCGGAGCCCGTCG
>Ga0163153_10008997_pt1 | contig 10195 bp, 9 predicted proteins | sample OliLakLV19MP6IB1_FD_148629 | JGI IMG/M metagenome (GOLD analysis project Ga0163153, IMG submission 148629) | Freshwater microbial mat bacterial communities from Lake Vanda, McMurdo Dry Valleys, Antarctica - Oligotrophic Lake LV.19.MP6.IB-1 | ecosystem: Environmental > Aquatic > Freshwater > Lake...
ATTCGATATAGTACGAGTTCGTACTAAATTGTCAACCGAGTAAAATCGGAGAATGCAGCGGATGTGCGCACACCGAAGGGTAAGCCGGTCAAATGAAATTCAGCCCGCCATCGGCCAGGATCGTCTGCCCGGTGATCCAGGCGGCCTCGTCGGAGCAGAGGAACACCATCACCTTGGCCATGTCCTCGGGCGTACCGAGGCGCTTCAGGCACTGCATCTGGACGTAGCTCGCGAATTTCTCGTCGGAGACGGAGGGGCGCTCCACCTCGGTCTTGGTGACGCCGGGAATGAAGGTGTTGACCGTGACGTTGAAGGCGCCGAGCTCGCGCGCCATCGACCGGCTCATGCCGAACATCGCCGATTTCGACGTGATGTAATGGAGATAGTTGGGCAGGCCGAGCAGCGGCGTGCCCGAGGCGATGTTGAGGATGCGGCCCCATTTCGCCTCGCGCATGGCCGGCACCACGGCGCGCGCGCAATCGAAGGCGCCGGTGATGTTGACGTCCATCGCGCGCTTCCATTCCTCGCGCGGCAGCTCCCAGAACGGCGCCATGGTGATCTTCGAGAACACGGCGGCATTGTTGACGAGGATGTCGATGCGGCCGAGCTTGGCGAGCACCTGCTTGGCCATGGCGTCGACCGAGGCGAGATCGCCCACGTCGGTCGTGATCGCCAGCGCGCGGCCGCCGGCGTCCGTGATTTCCTTCGCCACGCGCGCGCCGCTCTCGGCATTGTATTCGGCGATGACGGGGATGACGCCCTGCGCGGCCAAGTGCAGGGCATAGGCGCGGCCGAGCGCCTGGCCGCCGCCGGTGACGATGGCGACGCGGCCCTTCAAGCCCGGATAGTGGGCGGTCGGCGTGATCTTCATGATCGTTTCCTTTGTGGGAGCCGCGCGCCGCCTCAGGCGGGCTTGCGGTTCTCCGCGGCGTGGAGGCGCTGCAGGATCTTGCGCATGGCGAACAGCCCTTTGTCGGCGGCGATCATGCCGCGCGGGCGCACGTCGCCGTCGGGCGCCTCGGGGTCGAGGTCGATCGCGCGCTGCTGGGCCTCGTAGATCGCCACGTCCTCGAGCGGGATGTTGAGCATCTGCTTCTCGAAGTCCGGGCGTCCGGCTTCCGGCACCATGCGCTGCTCCAGCGCCACGGCCCAGAATTGGTGCGTCGAGCGCGCGGTCTCGGGCGTGAGCGCGTGATAGACGACGAAGCCCCAGAGGCCCTGGCTGTCGCGGCGCTCGGCGGGCGAGACGCCGCGCCCGGCCGGCGCCGTGCCGCTGTTCACGTAGATGTAGGAAGGCGTCGTGTATTCGCTCACCTGCCAGCGGTCGATGGTGCCGCCGTAGCCGGCGTAGTCGACAAAGGCTTTGGCCGGGGGAATATCGCTCATCCAGCGCGTCACGCGCACCCGCGACTCCTCCACCTCGGCCGTGATCGTGGCCTGCTCGGCGAGCGCGCGATTGCCCGTCGTCGAGCCGTGCACATAGGCGAGGTGCGAAAGATCGAGGAGATTGTCGAGGATCAGGCGGTAGCCGCAGCGGACGTTGATGTAGCCCTTCAGCGAAAACCACGCCGGGTCGTCGAGCCGCACATTGTAGTCGGGCGCCGCGCTTTCGTCGGCGCGCGCGGGATCGCCCATCCACACCATCACCCAGCCGCGCCGCTCGATCACCGGATAGGCTTTGACGCGCGCCCAAGCCGGCGGCTGGGGCGCGCCGGGGAGATGCGTGCAGGCGCCGCGGCAATCGAACACCATGCCGTGATAGCCGCATTCGAGCGTGTCGCCGATCAGCCTGCCCTCGGAGAGCGGGAGGTTGCGGTGCGGGCAGCGATTCTCGAGCGCCACCGCGCGGCCGTCCTCGGTGCGGAAGAGCACGAGATAGTCGCCGAGCACCACGCGGGCGAGGGGCTTGCGCCCCACCTCGTCGCGCCAGGCGGCCACATACCAATGATTCCGGAGGAACAGGCCGTCGCGCCCGTCCTCAGCCGGCGTGTCCGGCGCGCGCCGCGCTCTCGTCATGGTCGCCATCGTTCTTCTCCCGCCACCCGACAGAAACACGGCCGGCGCGCCGCTGTCCACGCCGCGCCCGGCATTGCCCGCAACAGAAGGGGCGGCCGATGTTTAGGGTGCTAAACATGTCCATGTTTGCGGGGCAAAACGCCGCGAAGCGCCGCCGCCTCATTCATAGACCATTCGGTCGATTATAGCGGCGCCGTCTTGCGTCGTCCATGGGTTCGCACCGGCGGGGACGCGCGGGACGAGCGACGACGGCTATGCCAGGATCGGCCGCGCGGCGAGCACGATGGCGGTGCCGATGGCAAAGATCGGAATCATCAGTCCGAAGAAGATCACGAGGAGATCGAGCACCGTCACCTTGATCTCGGACACGATGCCGCCATCGGCGCTTTCCCACATGCCGGGCCGCGTGAAGACGCCGAACTCCTGCGCCTCGTCGATGCGCAGGCCCATGCGCGCGCCGAGCCACGACGCGATGCGCTTCCGGAGGCGGCGGAAGAACCAATCGGCATAGGCGAAGAGGGCGCCGATCATCACGAGGCCCACGATGAGATTGGGCAGATAGCGCCACGACCAGCCCTCGAGCCCGCCGGTGATGCCGGCGACGATGAAGAAGCCGATCACGCAGACGAGGATCGTGGCCGGCGCCAGGATGACGACCGGCAGATCGAACAGGCCGCGCCGCCACGCGATCGCGGTGCGCCACGCCGTATCGCCGGCCGCGAACAGCTCGAGCAGGCGGCGCGCCGCGGCCGCGTCATGGTTGCGCCGCGCGCTCTTGCGGTGGCCGATTGCATCGGGGCCGGATTGCTCGATGACGCGGAAGCGGAAACGCCCATCGGCCCCGCGCCGGAGAAACAGCGAATTGCCGTCATTGCCCATCGCGGCCAGGGCCGCCGTGCCCGGCGGCAGCGCCGCCCAGGCGCGGGCGATGCCGTCGGCGTCGCCGCGCCATTCGCGGAGCCTGCCGCCGCTGCGGAGATAGAGGCGCATCGCTCAGCCGCGTCCTACCCTCGGGAATGCAGGAGCGTAGCTGAATCGCGAGCGATTTCAACGTCGACCGGATCGGGCCCGGCGGGCTCGGATCGGGCCTCAGATCCAGGGCAGTTGAACGAGCCGATCGCGCCAGGCCTTTTGCTTGGCGGGTTCCGCCGGAATCACGCGCTCCTTGCGCGGGCCCAGCCCATAGGGATCGGGCGCCAGGCTCGCGATCGTCGACAGCAGCTGATCGAAGGCGCGCTTGGGATTCGCGCCGAAGATGGGGTCTTCGTTGTCCGCGAAGGCCGCGTCGGCCTTGGCCCAATCCGCCTCGGTCAGCTTGGCCTGGGCGGTCTTCAGCACGGTCCGCTCTTCGAGCCCCATGTGCTTGCGCTGCCACTCGATGAACTGCCGCGCCGCATGGTCGAAGTCCCCGAAGTTCTGCGCCGGCGCCGCCTTCCACGCCGCCAGCTTCCATTTGAGATCGCTCGTCAGCCGGACGCCCTCGTGATGCTCCATCTGCAGCTGGGCGATGGTATCGCGGATCTCCGGCGCGCGTGCCGCGACGAGCGGAAACAGCACCTCGTCTTCCTTGGGGTGATGGAAGCGGTCCGGGAAATCCTGGACATAGGCGAGGATCGTGTCGAACAGCGTGAAATCGGGCTCGATCTTGCCGGAACGGATATCGGCCAGCACGTGATCGAAGGTGTAGAGCACGGCGGCAAGCGCGCGGTGCTCGCGTTGGATGATGGTCAGCGTTCGCGACATGGCGGATCCTCCTGATCGTTGCCGCATGATCGCGGACGGACGCCCCGGAGCGCATTGACCTTGATCAAATCGGTGCATGGGGCATCGCCGCAGGCCGGCTCCCCGCGGCATCCGCGGCGCGGCGTCGGAGCAGGGTCAGCGGCCCGGCGTCGTCAGGCTGGGGGTAAGAACCACGGCCGCAGCGGCATCCGCGACCCTTTCCGGGCTGGCGGGCTCGATCGCGGCTTTCGCACCCGCGACGGCATCGGCCGTGGCCTCCGCCGCGGCCTTTGCTTCGGCCGCGGCCTTTGCCTCCGCCGCGTCGTCTTCCTCCGCTGCCTTCAGATCCGCGTCGGTCGGCCCGATCAGGCTCGCCAAGGGCGACAGCAGGGGGATGCGCTGCCCGAACGTGTAGAGCAGGATGAGGATGGGAACGGCGACCATCGCGCCCACCGCGCCCCAAATCCAGCCCAGGAACGCGATCGCGACGAACACGGCGACAGGGCTGATTTCGAGACGCCGGCCGATCAGCAGCGGGCTCACGAACTGCGATTCGATGAGATGCAGCACCAGGACGATGACGGGCGGCGCCAGGATCATGGTCCAGTCGTCGAACGTCGCCAGCGAGATCATCGCCGTGCCCAGGATGACGATGATCGGCCCGATGAAGGGCAGGAAGTTGAGCAGCGCGATGCCGAAAGCGAGGAGAAGGGCGAAGACCAGCGGCATGCCCACCAGGACCAAGGCGATCCCGGTCAAAATGCCGAGCCCGGTGTTGATGACGGAGACCGTGAACAGGTAGCTCGACACGCGCTTTCCCATGTCGCGCATGATGCGCGCCACGAGCAACCGTTCGGCCTGCGACGGCTGCGAGAGGATGAAACGGCGCCGGTAATCGAGCCGTGCCGACAGCAGGAAGAACGTCAGGACCGCGAACAGGCCGAATTGAAAGATCACCACCGCAAACCCCGTGCCCGTCCCCGGCCGTTCCATCTGAACCCTGGGCGCGCCCGGCTTGTCGCCGACCTCGGTCGCCTTGTCGAGCTTCTCGCGCGCTTCGCGCAGGGACTGGATCGAATCGCGCACGACATCGAGTTTCGATTCGACGCGCTCGGCCATGGCGGGCAGCTGCAATCCCAGCGTGCGGACCGTGGGAATGAGCAAGGCGGTTCCGCCGGCGATCCCGAGCACGAACGCGCTCATGATGATCAGCGCGGCAAGCGCGGAGCCGACGCCGCGGTTCTCCAGCCAGCGCATGACCGGGCTGAAAATCACCGCCGTCACCGCCGCCGCCACCGCCGGCAGCAGAACCGTCTGGGCGATGTAGAGCACGAACAGGAGCGCGAGCATGAGCAGGCCGAAGATCGACCACGCCGTCAGCTGAGCCGGATCGAGCCCGCTGGGCGGCGGGGCCTGCGGCACCCCTTCGAACCAGTTCCGTGCCGGCTTCGATTGAGACAGGAGCTTCATGGCGTGGGCGGCTCACGCGGTTGGTTGACCGGTAGCCGGCTTCGGCCGGCGGGCGGGGTCACCCGCCCGTCAAGCGACGATTAGGCGGGCCTCAAAGTTCCGGGCGGCCGCGGCCGGCTCGGCATTGCATGGGCGCTACCAGATCACGCGAACGCCGAAATCGGCGAAAGCGCGGTCCCGCGTGACGACCGGCATGTCTTCCGACTGGGCGAGCGCGATGATCAGCCGGTCGAAGGGATCGCGATTTGGGTAGGGCAGGCGGGCCGCCAGGATGGCCTGCTGAAACGTGATCGGGACCAAGGTGATACCGGCTTCCAGAAGGTCGCCCGGCAGGCCGCGCACGGCCTTTTCGGCGAGGGGCAGCTTGCCGATGCGCTGGCGGGTCGCGATCTCGAAGGCTGACGCGGCGCTGACATGCGGCGCGTTCGCCCGGTCCGCCATGGCCGCCGCCGCGGCGCGGGAGATCTGGGCGCGGTCGAGCAGCCACCAAACGACGACGTTAGTGTCGAGCAACAGCTTCATTTTTCCCACGCCGCCAGCTCGTCGTCGGCCAGCGGTTCGTCGACCCTGTCCGCCAGCTTTTCGAGATCGGGCACGAGGTGCGGATACTTCCGGCGCCACAGACCCGGCGCGCGGCCAGCCGCGCTCGCCTCGGTCGGCACCAGCTTCGCCACCGGCTTCCCGGCCCGGGCCAGGATGATCTCTTCGCCGCCCTCCACCCGCTTCAACAGGCGTGAAAGCTGGGTCTTGGCGGCGTGGATGTTGACGGTTGCCATTGGCTTCCATATTAGCTAAGTCTACAGACTAAGCTAAGATTAGGCGATGTCAAGAGAAACGGCGAAAGGGCCGAAATCGGCTCATCCCGGGGCGGTTCCGAGGTCAAATTGACCCGAAATATAGTCTTGCGGCGCTGCAACCCCCTCCCCATATGCGCGTTTCAGGGTGGGCGCCGCTACCGGGTCCACCCGCCAAATCCTGCCTCTGAAGGGGGATACAGATGAACTTCGAGAATTACACCGAACGGGCCCGCGGCTTCATGCAGGCGGCCCAGGCCGTCGCGATCCGCGCCAATCACCAGCAACTCGCGCCCGAGCACCTCTTGAAGGCGCTGCTGGAGGACGAGGAGGGCATGGCCGCGAATTTGATTTCGGCGGCCGGCGGCAATCCCGACCCAACGGTGGCCGCCGTCGACCAGGCGCTCGCCAAGCTGCCCAAGGTCTCCGGCCAGGGCGTCCAGCCCTATGCCACCTCCGAATTGCTGCGTCTCTTCGACAACGCCCAGCAGATCGCCAAGAAGGCGGGCGACAGCTACGTCACCGTCGAGCGGCTGTTGCTGGCGCTGGCGCTCGCCGCCGGCACCCCGGCCGCCGAGGCGCTGAAGAAGAGCGGCATCACCGCGCAATCGCTCAACCAGGCCATCGAGCAGATGAGGAAGGGCCGCAAGGCCGACAGCGCCGGCGCCGAAGCCGGTTACGACTCGCTCAAGAAATACGCCCGCGACCTCACCCAGGCCGCGCGCGACGGCAAGCTCGATCCCGTCATCGGCCGCGACGAGGAGATCCGCCGCACCATCCAAGTGCTGGCGCGCCGCACCAAGAACAATCCCGTGCTGATCGGCGAACCCGGCGTCGGCAAGACCGCCATCGTCGAGGGCCTCGCCCAGCGCATCGTGCGCGAGGACGTGCCCGAATCGCTCAAGAACAAGCGCGTGCTGGCGCTCGATCTGGGCGCCATGGTCGCCGGCGCCAAGTTCCGCGGCGAGTTCGAGGAGCGGCTGAAGGCCGTTCTCTCCGAAGTTCAATCGGCCGCGGGCGAGATCGTCCTGTTCATCGACGAAATGCACACGCTGGTCGGCGCCGGCAAGGCCGACGGGGCCATGGACGCCTCCAACATGCTGAAGCCGGCGCTGGCGCGCGGCGAGCTGCACTGCATCGGCGCCACCACGCTCGACGAATTCAGGAAGCACGTGGAGAAAGATGCGGCACTGGCGCGGCGCTTCCAGCCCGTGTTCGTGGGCGAGCCCACCGTGTCCGACACGATCTCCATTCTGCGCGGCTTGAAGGAGAAATACGAGCTGCATCACGGCGTGCGCATCACCGACAGCGCCATCGTCGCCGCGGCCACGCTCTCCAACCGCTACATCACCGACCGCTTCCTGCCCGACAAGGCCATCGACCTCGTCGACGAGGCCGCGTCGCGTCTGCGCATGGAAGTGGACAGCAAGCCCGAGGAGGTCGACGAGCTCGACCGCCGCATCATCCAGCTCAAGATCGAGCAGGAGGCGCTGAAGCGCGAGACCGACGCGGCGTCCAAGGATCGCTTGAAGAACCTCGAAGGCGAGCTCAAGGACCTCGAGAAGAAATCCGCCGATCTCACCGCCCAGTGGCGGGCCGAGAAGGAAAAGCTCGCCGGCGCCCAGAAGATCAAGGAAGAGCTCGAAAAGTCCCGCCTCGAATTGGAGCAGGCGCAGCGCCGGGGCGATTGGTCCCGCGCGGGCGAGCTCACTTATGGCCGCATCCCCGAGCTCGAGAAGAAGCTCAAGGACGCGGAGAAGGCCGGCAAGACCCACATGCTCAACGAAGAGGTGACGGCGGAAGACATCGCCGCCGTGGTCTCGCGCTGGACGGGCGTGCCGGTCGACAAGATGCTCGAAGGCGAGCGCGAGAAGCTCCTCCACATGGAGGAGGCGATCACCAAGCGCGTGGTTGGGCAAGAAGAAGCCGTCCGCGCCATCGCCAATGCGGTGCGCCGCGCGCGGGCCGGCTTGCAAGACCCGAACCGGCCGATCGGCTCGTTCCTGTTCCTGGGGCCCACCGGCGTCGGCAAGACCGAGCTCACCAAAGCGCTGGCGGAATTCCTGTTCGACGACGAGCAGGCGATGGTGCGCGTCGACATGTCGGAATACATGGAGAAGCACGCCGTCTCGCGCCTGATCGGCGCGCCGCCGGGCTATGTCGGCTATGACGAGGGCGGGTCGCTGACCGAAGCGGTGCGCCGTCGGCCCTACCAGGTGATCCTGTTCGACGAGGTCGAGAAGGCGCACCCCGACGTGTTCAACGTGCTGCTGCAGGTGCTCGACGACGGGCGCCTTACCGACGGCCAGGGCCGCACGGTGGATTTCAAGAACGTGCTCATCGTCATGACGTCGAATCTCGGCAGCGAATATCTCGCCGCGCTCAAGGAAGGGCAGCCGGCGGATAGCGTGCGCGACGAGGTGATGGGCGTGGTGCGCCAGGCGTTCCGGCCGGAATTCCTGAACCGGCTCGACGAGATCCTGCTCTTCAACCGCCTGTCGCGGAGCGAGATGACCAAGATCGTCGAGATCCAACTCGGGCGTCTCCGCAAGCTCCTGGCCGAACGCAAGATCGAGCTCACGCTCGACGAGCAGGCCACCGTCTGGCTCGGCAACACCGGCTACGACCCGGTCTATGGCGCGCGCCCGCTGAAGCGCGTGATCCAGAAGCACCTCCAGGATCCGCTGGCCCAGAAAATCCTGGCCGGCGAGATCAAGGACGGCGACACGGTCGCGGTCTCGGTCCGCGCCGGCGCGCTCACCCTCAATGGCGAGCGCGTCGAGGCGGGCGGCGGGCCGAAACCGAATCTAAGACTGCTGAATTAGAGCGGAATGATTCCTGGTTGAACCGCCGGCTGCGGCGGCCTCGAAGGACGGACGCGGGCACGGCGCTACGCGCCGACGCGCAGCTCGGCCTTGCCGAGCGGGCCGAAATCGGCCGCCACATGCATGCCGGCGGCGGCGAAATGCACGCCGGCGATGGTGCCGGTCGTCACCGCGTCGCCGCGCTTCAAGCCGAAGCCGCGGCGGGAGAGATCGTTGGCGAGCCACACCAGCGACTCGAGCGGATCGCCCATCACCGCGGCGCCGGTGCCCTCGGCGATTTTCTTGCCGTCGAACAGCAGCGCGCCGGCGGCCTGGGGCAGATCGATGCGCCGCCAATCGGCCAGCCCCGGCCCCAGCACCAGCGCGCCCTGGGCGCCATTGTCGGCGATCAGCGATGCGCCGCCGGCCGTGCGTATGTCGATCCAGCGCGAATCGATGATCTCGATGGCCGGATGCAGCGCCGCGATCGCCGCGGTCGCATCCGCGCGCGTATAGGGTGCTGTCCGGGGCGGCAGGTCGGCGGCGAGGGTGAAGGCGAATTCCGGCTCGATGCCGAGCCGGTGGAAGGCCTTGGCCGAAACCAGCGCCGGGCTGGTCAGCAGCACCGGCGCGAACACCCGGCCGGGGAAGGGGCCGGGCGTGCCCAGCGCATTCTGCGTTTCCGGCGTCGTGGCCCCCACCTTGTAGCCGGCCACCGGCGCGCCCCAGGCCGCGGCGAAAGCCTCCTGGATCGCGTAGGCGTCCGCCATTTCGGCAGGGCGGCACGCTTCCGGAAAAGCGGTGAGTTGCCGGTGGTCGCCGCGCGCGGCGATCAGCAGGTCGACGGCTTCGCCGATGGCGGCTGGCGTCAGCATTCTGGAACCTTTCCCGGGCGGTGCATCCCGGATAGCAGGGGAGCGGCGGCGTGTGCAAGCCGGGGCCGCGATGCTATACAGCGCCGGGGGGCCGGCAAGGGGATGCCGCTCGTGCGTGTGCAGTTGTCGGTCGTACAAACGATGGCACGGTTTGCCCGCGCGGCGGCGCTGGCGGGGGCCGCGATGGCGCCCGCGGCGGCGCAAGCGCCCGCTCTCGAAGAAGCCGTGGCATGGCTGAAATCGCTCAACGTGCCGCTCGCGGATGCCAAGGGCTTCGTGGAGGCCACGTCCGAAAGCCTGCCCGAAGTGCGCTGGGCGAGCTTCGCGCGCGTGCCCGCCGGGCGCCTGGTCACGGCCGATCTGGCCAAGCTGGCGGTGCTGACGAAGCTCGATGAGATCGTGTTCGGCGGCAACGCGGCGAGCGACGCGGGAGTCGCCGAGATCGCCAAGGCCAAGCCCGGCCTCCGGCGGCTCTGGCTGTTCCGCTCCGCCGTCACCGACGCCGCCTTCGTGC
>Ga0163153_10008999_pt1 | contig 10189 bp, 10 predicted proteins | sample OliLakLV19MP6IB1_FD_148629 | JGI IMG/M metagenome (GOLD analysis project Ga0163153, IMG submission 148629) | Freshwater microbial mat bacterial communities from Lake Vanda, McMurdo Dry Valleys, Antarctica - Oligotrophic Lake LV.19.MP6.IB-1 | ecosystem: Environmental > Aquatic > Freshwater >...
CGGTGTGCCGTTCGCCGAGCGGGGGGCGATCACCGACGAGGCAATCGACGCGATCGACGTCGCCCTGCGCGACGAGTACCCGCAACACGCGGGTGCGCGGTGGAGGTACGCCGACGTGGGGCAGGCGCCGCGCCCGGTACAGCAGCCGCGGCCGCCCATCTGGATCGGCGGTTCGGGCAAACCCGCGTTGCGTCGCGTCGCGGCACGGGGCGACGGGTGGATCCCGCAGGGCACGCCCCGCAAGCAGTTGCCGGCCGACATCGCGTACATCCGCGAGCATCGCGACAACGTTCGGCCCGGCGCGGTACCGGAGATCGGGTACATCACCGAGTACGTGTACGTCGGCGAACCCGAGTGGGAGATTCCGAAGTATTCGGTGAGCGGGGCGCCTCAGAAACTGATCGATTCGTTCAACGAACTCGGCGCGATCGGTGTCAGCCACCTGCAATTGCGGTTCGCGGCGCGCAGCGCGTCCGAGCAATGTGACCAGATCGCCGCGTTCGGTGCCGACGTCGGCCCGCATCTCACCCGCGTCGCTTTCGACTGAGGAGTTGCAATGCCCATCTTGACGATGCGCCAGGACTTTCGCGCCCCGGGGTTCGGTCCCGCGTCGACACCCGAGATCTACGCCGCGGCCATCGAGCAGATGCGGTGGGCCGACGGCCACGGGTGGAACTTCATGGTGTTGTCGGAACACCACGGCGTCGACGACGGGTGGATGCCCGCGCCGCTCACGATTGCCGCGGCGTTGCTGGGCGCGACGGTCCGCACGCCGGTGTTGCTCTCGGCCGCGATCGCGCCGTTGCACGACCCGGTGCGGCTGGCCGAGCAGATCGCGGTCATCGACAACGCGTTCCCGGGCCGCCTGTGGACCGTGTTCGGTGCCGGGTACCGGGTCGAAGAGTTCGAGATGGCGAACGCGGAACACAAGCGGCGCGGCGCGGTGCTCGAGGAATACGTCGGCGTGATGCTCCAGGCGTGGGCGGGCAAGCCGTTCGAGTGGCAGGGCCGCACGATCCGGGTGACGCCTGTTCCGGCGACCCAGCCGCACCCGACCGTGCTCGTCGGCGGCGGCGTTCCGGCCGCGGCGCGCCGCGCCGCCCGCTTGCGGCTCCCGATGTTGCCGATGAACACCGATGCCGAGGTCCGCGCCGCGTACTTCGACGAAGCAAAGAAGATCGGGTTCGACAGCGGTTTCGTGATGCACCCCGAGGGTCCGACGTTCGTGCACGTCACCGACGACCCCGACAAGGCGTGGGCACAACTGGCGCCGCACCTGCTGTACGAGACCCAGATGTACGCGTCGTTCCAGACGCCCGGGCAGCACTCGACGCCCCGGGTCGACGCCGAGACGGTCGACGACCTGAAGCGGGCGTCGCAACTCTGGGTCGGTACCCCCGATCAGATCGTCGAAAGGGCGAAGGCCCTGCCTCCCACTGCGGCGCTCAACTTCAACCCGCTGGCGGGTGGTATTCCGCCCGACCTGGCGTGGGCGAGTCTGGAACTCTTCGCGGCAAGCGTCCGACCCCGACTGTGACGACCTCGTAACGGTCCTGCCTTTTGGGGTGGGCAAGATGCGGGAGCAGGGGTACCGTCCGCTCATGGCTCGCTACCGGCGGTTCCACCTGACAACGCAGGCCCACCCGGACGTGCTCGACGCGGTGCGGGAGCGCCGCGCCGGGTTACGCGCCGCGATGAGCGGGTTGGAAGGGGCGCTGGCCGCGCCGGCACCGGGCCGGACCGACGATTGGACCGCCCGTGTACGCGACGCGCTCGGGATGGTGCAGGAGGTATGGACCCGCCACGTGGTCGAGACCGAAGCGCCCGGCGCGTTCCTCGACGACCTCGTCGAGACCGAACCGCGCCTCGCGAACCAGGTCGGCCGCTTGCGTGAGGAACACGCCTCGATACTCGGCATGATGCTCGCCGCCGAAGACGACCTCGCGTTGGACCCGATCGACGTCGACGTCGTGCGCACCACGCTCACCAGCCTGCTCTCGCAGCTCGCCCGCCACCGCCAGCGCGGCGCCGACCTGGTCTACGAAGCCTTCGACGTAGAAATCGGCGGCGGCAGCTAGATCCACCGTGCGTCGATAGAGGGGAATTCTCACCCCCTACCGACGCACCGTCGTCTTACTAGCGACGGTCGTACGTCGTGGCCTGGTCCTCGTCGTCATGGCTGCCCGCCTTCGCGAACCCGCGGCTGATGACGTACGCGGCGGCCATGATCGTGCCGAGGAGGCATACGCGCCACAGGGTGAGCGAGTTGTCGTCCGACGCGTTGTAGATCACCGCGAGAATTGCGACACCGATGACGGTGAGCCAGAGCTCCGTCGTCTTCGGTGACGGCTTCGTCTCGCGCCAGGCGCGCCTTACGACGGTCTCGCTACGGGTGCGAGCGTCGGTCAGGTCAACATTGCTGCCCTGTCGTGCTGTCTGAGTGCGGTTCTGGTCGGTCATGCTCATTGGGACTCCTCCGATAGGTGGTCCCGCCTCAGATACCCAATAGCGTGACGTCTACTCGCGATGTGTAGATATATTGCCCAACTAGTTGACGAAGTGCTGGCAAGACTGTAGGACTATGACCGTGATTCCAGTCGGCGGCGCAGAGGTATCGGGCAGTTCAGAGACACTGAATTGGTCGATAGGCCGCAATGCTGACGAAGTCATCATTGCGCTCGGCGGTGAAGTCGACCTGAACGTCGAGGCGGCTCTGGCCGAGCTGCTGGACTCTGCCCTGGATCCTCCTCCCGCCAAGCTCGTCCTCGACCTCGCGCAGCTGACATTCATCGACTCGACCGGAATCCGGTGTGTCCTCAACGCCTCGCGCCAGAGTTCGTCTGTCGGGTGCCGACTCGTGGTGCGCCATCCCAAGGGAACGGTGTTACGAGTCTTCGAAGTGTCGGGCGTCGACGCGCTGTTGCTCGACAACGATGCCGCCGGGGACGCGGCGAAGCACCGGTAGCCTTCGATCGTGTCGGAACCGGGCATATACAGCATTGGGGCCCTGGCCCGGATGCTCGACGTGTCACCGACGACCCTTCGTTCGTGGGAGGTCCGCTACGGCGTGGTCGTTCCCCAGCGCAGTGCGGGCGCGCAGCGGTTGTACTCGCGCGACCATCTCGACCAACTTCGCTTCGTCTGTCGCCAAATGGTGCTGGGCCTCAGTGCGGCCGACGCCCACCGGTCGTTGGCGGAACAGCTGGCCGGCGGAGTCACGTCGTTCACCGCCGACGGCGCGGAACCGGCGGAGCGTCGCATTCTCCTGGTGGAACGCGATCCCTACGCGGCCGACCTCGCCGAGTACTTCCTGCGCACGGAGGGCTACGACGTGCTCACCGTACGTTCGACGGAAGAAGCAGAGCATTTGCTCGTCGACAACGGGATCGACCTGACGATCATTGACCTCATGATCGGTGGCGGTGCCGGCCTGCGCCTCTGTGAAAAGTTGGGCGAGGCGGGGCGAGTGCTCGCAGTTTCGGCTCTCGACCAGCGCGAGCGCGCCATTCGTGCCGGAGCCGACGCGTTCATTCGCAAGCCTTTCGACGCGCTTGCGCTCGTCTCCGCGGCCCGGGACCTGATCGGAACAAGTGCCATGGTCCGGCGCGCGCGAAGTGTGCCGACTCCTTGATGGAACGCGTTAAGAGTGGTCATGAGCGACTCGACCGGCTGCTGGGTGGCGGGCTCCCGGTTAACGGGATCAACCTCATCATCGGGCATCCCGGCAGTGGGAAGACGATCCTGGCCGAGCAGTACATGTTCCACAACGCGACCGCCGACGCGCCGGGTGTGTACCTCTCGACGGTGTCCGAGCCGTTCGACAAGATTCTGCGCTACGGCGAAGCGCTCGCGTTTTTCGACGAAGCCGCCATCGGTGAGTCGATCTTTTACGGGGACCTCGGCGAGACCGTCCACCGTGAGGGCCTGGACGGAGTGCTCGACCACATCGATCACCTGTTGAAAGAACAACAACCCGGCCTGTTGGTCATCGACAGTTTCAAAGCACTTCGGCCCTTCGCGGCCGAGGAAGCGGCGTTCCGCCGGTTCCTCCACGAACTCGCGGGCAAGTTGACCGCGGCTGCGACGACAGCGTTCTGGATCGGCGAATACGACCGCGACCAGGCCGCCAACGCACCCGAGTTCGCGGTCGCCGACGCGATCATCGTGTTAGGTGTAAAGAAAACAGCCGAACGCGAGTTGCGTGTGCTGCAAGTGTTGAAGCTGCGTGGCAGCGGATTCCAATCAGGCGAACATGCGTATCGCATCAGCGCCGACGGGATCGATGTCTTCCCCCGCCTCGCCGACGACTTCGACACAGACGACTATGAGCTCGACGACACTCGCGTCTCGACTGGCATACCGGCGCTCGACGAAACTCTGGGCGACGGGTACTGGCCGGGTGCCGTCACGCTCATTTCCGGTCCCACGGGAGCCGGCAAGACGCTCATGTCGCTCCACTTCTTGATCTACGGCGCCGAACACGGCGAACCCGGCGTATTCGCGACGTTCCAAGAGAACCAAACGCAACTCGCACGCATCAGCGCCGGCTTCGGTTGGGACATCAACAACAACGCTGACGTCCATGTGCTCAGTCGGTCGCCGGTCGACTTGTACGTCGACGAGTGGGTCTACGACCTTCTCGCGTTGGTCGACCAGACGAACGCCCGGCGCGTCGTCATCGACGGCCTCGGCGACCTCATGTTCGCGTCACCCGACGACGTGCGCTTCCGGGAAATGCTGTACTCGCTGGCGCAGCGGTTCTCGCGGCGCGGGATCAGCTTGGTCCTGACTCACGAGAGTTCGGAACTGTTCCGTGTCGTCCGCCTCTCGGAAGTCGGGATGTCGCACATCGCCGACAACGTCGTGATGCTCCAGTACCTGCGCATCGAGTCGGAGGTGAAGCGCGCGTTGCTCGTGCTCAAGACGCGCGCCAGCGCCCATCATCCCGAGATCCTCGAGTTCTGCATTCGTCCCGAGGGCATCGTTCTCGGCGAGAAGTTCGAATCCGATCAGCGCTTCGACTAACCGGCGTCTTCGAAGAGGGCTTCGCCGCGGCGGAGGCGGGTCGCGATCTTGACGACGGTCGGGAGTTCGCGGCGGGTGGGGGTGTGCGCGGCGAGGAAGCGGGCGACACCGGCGAGGACGAGGGCCGATTCTTCGGAGCCTTCGGGCCAGGCGTAAGCGTGCCGCGTGCCGGCTTCGACCGTCTGGAACCAGTGGAACTCGGCGTCTTCGGCGACGAGCGCATGCCCGAGGACCGCGACGAGCCGCGCGCGTGAACCGCCCGACTTCAGGTAGCCGTACGCCTCGTTGCCGGCCTCGTCGACCGCGGCCTGCACTTCGAAGCAGTTCGCGAGTGCGTCGAGGTCGCCGTGTTCTTTGACGGGGAGCCGGGCCGCGGGAATGTTGAGGAAGCGGTCCTGGTAGATGTTCAACGCCGCGTGCACCGCGCCCCGCAGCAACTCCGGTGTCGGGTTGCGGGTCAGCGCCTGGTGCAACGCGTTCGCCGACGTGAACGAGTGGTGCACCGTGTCCCAGTCGCCGTGGTCGTTCTGGATGTGGAAGCGGGTGATGCGCAGCGCGGCCGCGAACGCGATCGCCCGCCCGATCTCCTCGGCACTCGCGCCGGTCTCGAGCGCGGCGACGAGCGTGTCGCACACGGCTTCGGGGTCGTCGTCGAGGAAACGCCACCCGAGCCCGGCGACGTCGACGCCGCCCGTTCCGGTGATGGCGGGGAGCCGTTCGATCGTGCGCACCGAGAGGCCGGCGAGGTCGTGCGGATGGCGCCACTCGCCCGCCTCCTCGCTACGGAATGCGCCGGCGGTCTGGCGAACGAGCGTCGGTAGCACCTGGGGCGCGGCGTCAACGCCGACGTGCGCGAGTGCCTCGAACGCCTTGTTCGTGAAGTCGATCGTGTGGCCGCCGTCGATGAACACGTGGTCGGTCACCGCCGCGAACATCATCGGCTCGACATCGCCGCCCGTCGTCAACGCGGTATCCAGCACCCGTTCCGCCGCGTCCGACGAGCGGGTGTCGACGAACCGCCGGTACCACGTCGTCAGCCGGTCGATCGGGACGTCGTCGCTCGCCAGCGGCCCGACCGGGAACCGCGGCGGGCGACCCTGCGTGTCGCGCGCCACGAACGCGAGTCCGTGCACGAGTGCGAGCGCCCGATCCGGAGGATCGAGGTGGGGGAGCAGGTTCGCCATCGCCACGAGCGTGGTGAGCCCCGCGCCCCAACCCTGATCACGGTACGTCGTGCCGAACTCGACGCCGGTGCGCACGATGGCGCCCGGCTCCGCGCCCGCTTCGAGCAATCCGAGCACCGCCTTCGCGGTCACGAGCGTGATGTTCTCTTCGAGACCGTCGCGCAGTCGGGCCTGGAGGTGTCCGACGACGTCGCCTTCGGGCCGCGCGTTCACGTAGACCTGTTCGTCACGGATGTCGACGTCGAATCCGCGTGCGTCGTCGGCCCAGAGGTCGAGCGTGCAGCCGGACACGAGGTCGAAGCGCGCGTGATGCCAGTGGCACGTCACGAGTCCCGCTTCGACGGTGCCCTGGTGCAACGGGAAGCCCATGTGCGGGCACCGATCTTCGATGGCGTAGGTCGCGTCCCCGTCGCGGAACACGACGACGGGGAGCGACCCGACCTTCGTCAGCAGGCGACCGTCACGCCTCAGATCGGCCAGCGTTCCGGCGTGTACCTCGGATCCCACGGGCATACCTCGACTTCAGGTTGGGACTTCCGGAAGGGATTTACACAAGTAACTACTTGTGATAATCCCTGATCCGGGAGCCGAGGTCAAGCCCGTAGCGCCCAACCTTTTGATCAGCCGGCGAAGGCCACGAACGGGCCCGCCGCCAGTGTCGCCACATCACTACGCATCAGCCCGGCCTCGGACAACGTCCAGAGCTGGTCGCCGATGACGAACGACCGCGTGATCGGCGGCGTGTACACGTAGCTGTCTGGCGGAGCGCTGGCCGTGGGTTCGTCGATCGATGTGCCGTCGGGTACGGGCAGCCCGGTCTCGCCCGAGGGGGCAACCGTGCCGTCCTCGCCGAGGACCGGGTGCGTGATCCGGCCCAGCTCTGCCACCGTGCCGGCGTCGACGTCGACCGTGAACCCGACCGCGGCCTGCTCCGATGTTCCCTCGTTGTACGAGCTCACCGGAATCACCGACAGCCCGGTCTCGGGCCACCACAGGAACGCGTGGTGGTCCCACTCGGCCTCGGACGATCCGTTCGGAATCGTCGCGACCGCCACCCGGGTCGGGGCCGCGGGGTCGCGCACGTCGAACAACGCGACCTGCGTGCCCTGCGTGCGTCCCTCTTCGGTCGCGTCCTGGCCCACACCGAGCAGGTAGCCCTCGGCAACCGGGTGCAGGTACGCGGAGTAGCCGAGGATCTTCAACTCGCCGACGACGCGGGGCGCCGCCGGGTCGGAGAGGTCGACGGTGTAGAGCGGGTCGGTCTGGCGGAACGTCACGACGTACGCGGTGTCGCCGACGAAGCGGACCGAGTGGATCGTCTCGCCCCGTCCGAGGTCGCCGACCTCACCGATGCGGGTGAGCGCACCGTCCGACTTCGTGAGCGTCACGACCTGACTCTCCGACGTTTCGCCCTCGGTACCCGACCACGGCGAACCCTTGGTCGTCGCGACGCGCAGGATGTCGTCGCTTTCGTCCATCGAGAACTGGTTCAGGAGGTACCCGTCGACCCGGCCCGACACGTCGTACGCGGCGCGGCTCGGGTCGGTGATGTCGAAGCGATGGATGGCGGTGCCGTAGTCCTGGTTCACCGTGCGCTGTTCGGTAGAGCTGAGATTCTCCCAGTCGACGTACTCCTGCGTGGCGACGTACAGGTTGTTCGCACTCGCGTACACCGTCTCGCCGCTCGCCATGATGGCGGTGGCGTTGCGGCTTTCGAGACCGGCGGCCAAGCCGTCGGAAAGGTCGACGGTGAGCACGGACAACAAGCCGAAGCCGGAGAAGTTCTGCGGCTGGTGCGTTGCGGCGCAGTCGACTGCGACGCCCTGGTCCTCGTCGCCACGGCTCCAGTGGGGGAGCCAGTCCTCGATCGTCGAGTCGTCGATGACGTCGCGGTTGACGGCCGTCGACCGATCTTCGGCCGGGCTTGCTTCGGTACTCGGGTACACGAAACCGAGGCGCTGCTGCGGGTCGGCATGCAACACGATGCGAACGACGTCGCCGATCATGCGGGCCGAGATGTAGCCGCCTTCGACGGTGACCTCGTCGACGACGTTCAGTTCGTCGCCGGCGATGCTGACTTCGGTGATCGTGCTGCCCGACAGTCCGGGAGCGACGAAGCTCGAGGCCGCGTCGACGGGCATGGCCCGGAACGATCCCTGGCCGAGGACGAGCACCCGGTCGCCCGAGAGCAGCAGCTGCGAGCCGTAGCTCCACTCGTCGTCGAGCGCGAGGGAGTCGAGCACGACCGGCGGGTCGACCGTCGCGTCGACGAGTTGGAGTTCGCCCCGCGCCACCGTCACGATGCGGGTGCCGTTGGTCTTCACGATGTCAGGTTCGTCGACACCCTCGACCTGCACGTTCGTGCCCGAGAAACTCGACCCGTCCTCGTCACCGCCGGTCGCGGCCAAGCCGGACGAGGCGTCACCCTCCGAGCCGGCAAACGCCTCCTCGCGCGGCGCCGCTTCGAGTGCGTCTTCGGTGACCATGACGTCGTTGCCGTAGTAGTAGTTGCTGCCGCCGAGCCCGTACGGCCCCACGCGCGCGCCGGCTTCGGCCTTGATCCAGCCGAGCAGCGCGTCGCACGAGTCGAACGGTGTGAGCGCGGCCGCCAGGGTCAGGTCGGCGATTTCGACCTCGACCGGCTCGCCGGAGTCGCCGTCGGCGTCGGGCTTGCTGTCGTTGTCGTCACCCGAACAGCCCGCGGCCACGAGGGCGAGAACGGCCACCGCGGCTGCGATCTTGTGCACTGCACGCATCGTGTTCCTCCGGATCGTCACGCCCATCTGACGGTGGCCGGTCCCGGCCTGGTTCCCGTCAGTCGGGGAGCAGGGCCAATACCAGTGCGCCGAGCGCGAGCAACGTCGTTCCGTATGCCACATATCGGACGCAATGCGGGCGAGCGGAGGGCCGCCCCGCGATTGGGTCGGCCAGCACGCTCCCGTACGCGAGGGCGACGGCCCAGGCGACGACGCCCGCGGCAATCACCACGTAGACGAGCGCCGGGGCAGTCAGGGATTCGACGTCGAAGGCGCGTTTGGCGATCGTCGCCACCGCCGCGACCGCGGCGAGGCCGCTGCGGCTCCAAGCCAGATCGGTCCGCTCACCCGCCAGGCCCGGTAGCTCCTCGTCGTCGAACGGGACCGCCATCAGTCGGGGCTGCCGAACGCGGCCACGATCGCGGCGAGGACCGAGCACACGGTGATGCCGATGGCGAGGACCAGCGGCAGCCGCGACGCCGGGAGCGGTTCACCGAGCCGCATCGCCCGTTCGTTGGCGTCCCAGCGCGAATACGACGTGTACGCGAGCACGGCGCCGAGCGCGATGAGCGGGACGCCGATGATGCGGCGGCCGTACTCGAGCTCAAATTCCGGAAGCAGGGCCACGACCGCGAGTCCCGCCGCGATGAGCGCAAGTGCGGTCCGGTTCCACGCGAGGAACGTGCGTTCGTTCGCGTAGGAGAAACGGGGGTCGGGCTCGGCACCGACCGATCGAAGCGGGGGACGCCGGGGCACGCGCCGACCCTACGCGCTCACGACGCCCGGCCCGATGACACACGTCGACTGCTTGTTGAAGAACACCGGAAAACTCGGCCGGCGCCGGGCCCAGGTCAACGACCTCGTCCCCCTCGACGAAGCCGTGTCGGACCCCGGCACTGGTGCGGAAGCGGGCGTAGCGCATGGGCCAGGAACCTATTCGCTCCGCCCCCAGGGGCGAATTCTCATCTCCCTAGCCCCCACGCCGATGGGATGCAGGTACCGCCTTGCCCCCACCCCCCAGGGGCTCCGAGGCGAGACGGCCCGCCGGACCACCCTGCCGGCGGGCCGTCGACTTTTATTGGTCGCTGCACCTCCGGCCCCCTATCGCCCGTGCGGAACCGGATGACTGTCCGCATCGGGGCACCTCCGCTCCTTCTTCTTTCTTGGTCGCTGCGGACCCCGATGCTCTATCGCCCGTGCGGCTTCGGGTGACTGTCCGCCTCG
>Ga0163153_10009000_pt1 | contig 10186 bp, 8 predicted proteins | sample OliLakLV19MP6IB1_FD_148629 | JGI IMG/M metagenome (GOLD analysis project Ga0163153, IMG submission 148629) | Freshwater microbial mat bacterial communities from Lake Vanda, McMurdo Dry Valleys, Antarctica - Oligotrophic Lake LV.19.MP6.IB-1 | ecosystem: Environmental > Aquatic > Freshwater > Lake...
GAAAAAAGGAATCAGCCGAAGTTTTGCGGAATCCTTTCCCCAGAAAATTGTTTCCGCAAAACTTCGTCCGCATTGTTTCAGATTTCTTCGTCAGGATTCATTTCAAAAAAGGTTCGAATTTTGTCCAATACATACCGCCAAAAATCGAAATCGCATTTTGAACCAAAAATATGGTCGGCACGAAGTGCCGTCTGTTCTGAATTCCCCCCAAAAAATCCTGAATCTGAAAGGGTTCGCCACGCAGAGCGTGGCTCCTCGTTAGCCAATGCAACAATATGAATAATCACACCAGAAAATTTTTCATCTATACTCGCAAAAGTACCGATACAGAAGATCGGCAAGTTAGAAGCATTTCGGACCAACTGGCCGAACTGAAGGAGTTAGCGGTTAAAGAACAAATTGAGGTTGTAGATATTTTCGTGGAAAAACAAACCGCTAAAGCTCCGGGTCGGCCAGTATTTAACGAAATGCTTCTCCGTATCGAAGCAAATGAGGCGAGCGGAATTTTAGCGTGGCATCCAGACCGCCTTGCTCGTAATTCTGTTGATGGTGGAAAGATAATATATTTGCTCGATACGGGAAAAATTACCGAGCTAAAATTTCCAACTTTCTGGTGTGATACGACACCGCAAGGCAAGTTCATGCTTTCCATTGCTTTCTCTCAATCCAAATACTATATAGATAACTTATCGGAGAATATTAAGCGTGGACACAGAAACAAGGTGAAAGACGGTATATGGCCTCAAATGTCGCCTCTGGGCTATGTAAATGTAAAAGGTGCTGGAATAGTACCCGATGAAAATATTGCTCCGTTAATCAAGAAAACATTTGAGGCCTATGCAACAGGAAATTTCACTTTGCGACAATTACACGATAAGTTTAACGCTCTTGGATTGAGTAGAAAGAATGGAAAGGTGCTTTCCGTTTCCAACTACCAACAAATTTTGAAAAATCCGATATTCACTGGCTTAATGAGATATGGTGGTGAAATCTACGAAGGAAAGCACGAACCGATTATCACAAAGAAACTTTTTGATTCCGTTCAGGAAGTGATGATGAGAAAATCCAAGCCAAAAGGAAAAGGCTTGAAACCATTTTTGTATAGAGGATTTTTCCGTTGTGGCGAATGTGGCTGTTTTATCACTACCGAAACGCAGAAAGGTCATAACTATTTACGATGTACCAAACGAAAAAATCCTTGTTTGCAAAAATATGTCCGTGAGGAACTCATCACCTCTCAAATCAGAACGGAATTACAAAAAGTTTCTTTGCCACTCGATTGGGCAAATTGGATGATTGAAGAAAACAAAAAAGATCAATCATCCGAAAATCAATCGAGTGAGATTTTTTCTCAAAAAACAAAAGATGAAATTTCTTTTTTGGATTCAAAAGTTGAAAAGTTGATGAACTTATATTTAGAAAATGTTTTGTCTTTAGAAGAATATCGTGATTCTAAAAATAAGTTAGTGAATCAAAAACAACTTTTAAAAGAGAAATTATCGGCTTTTGAGAAAAAATCTCATAATCGGTTCGAACTTACTGACAAATTCCTAAAAGCCAATATATACAATATGGAATTGGCCAACGAGAAAACAAATGAAGAAATTCTTCATTTGTTTAAAAAAGTCGGTTCGAACTTTAAAATTATGGATCGAACCGTACTTTTTGAGCCACGCTCTGCGTGGCGAACCCTTTCAGATTCAGGATTTTTTGGGGGGAATTCAGAACAGACGGCACTTCGTGCCGACCATATTTTTGGTTCAAAATGCGATTTCGATTTTTGGCGGAAGGGGTGGGATTCGAACCCACGGACCCTTGCGGGTCTCCGGTTTTCAAGACCGGTGCACTCGACCGGACTATGCGACCCTTCCTCGTTTCAGTCAAGAGTTTCTCTCAGCATTGCTTTGAGCGTACTCTTTCCTTTTGATGTTTTAAAGTACTTTTCACTGCGAAGAGCATCATACTTATTCGCAATATGCTTCATAAAATATGAGTCGAGCCGGCAAACGACCCTTTGTCGCAGGCACATAGCCTTTTTGGTGTCTTACTGTCCGCTGCTTTAAATCTTCCGTAAAACCTATATACAGCTTCTCGTCTTTGCAGATTAGTATATATACGTAAAACATCCAAAATAAAGATGGCGGAGCCATGAACCGTTCTGGTTCATGGCGGTGTTTGCTGGACAAAGTTCGAATGTATTTCGAGCAGAATCCGCAGGATTTTGACGAATGATCTTTGCACCTCGGCCGCGCTCGACAAGCTCGCGCGGGGCAAAACCCAAAAATTTCCTATCATTTTTTATTGCGGCTCCCCCCACACCCCCCGCCGCGAAGCGGAACATTTGAAAGGAAGGAAATTTTTGGTTTTGCTGCCGCCGCTTCACTCCTCCAAAAAGGCGTATAGGCCATTTTAACATTTTTGCCAGTTTTACGCCCGCCTTTTCTCCGTCGTTTGCGTCGGCCCGAGGCGCTCCAGTCTCCGCGTTTTGTGGTAATTCGATAGTCCGCTCACACTTCGCACCACCTCGCACTGGCCGCTCGCTTCGCTCACAGAGCCTCTCCGGTGTTGCTTCATGTTCGCTCTGTGGCTTCGATAGTGTTCGTGGTAGCTCTTTGTGCTTGCCCCACCCACCCTGTGCGCGCACAAGCCCGCCAGCTAACGCAGGCGGCTCCCTTTGAAATCAGGAGGTGGCAGATGGAGTCATTTTTCTTTTTCGCTGATTTGCTATTCGTCTATGTTTTCTTTTCTCCCATTTCTCATTCCACTCTGTATGCCACGAAGGAAGATTTAAATAAATTTGCTGTGTCGTATCACACACACTCAATAAGCCGGTTACGCGGTCAAACTTTTTCTTGAGTGAATCCTCCCAACAATAAGGCGGACCAAAATCGCTAAGGAGTTCGTTTCCGGTTAAAATTAAAACTGGATTGATTGGCCTTTCCGGTTTCCAATACTTTCTTCCTCTTTTCGCTATACTCGTAATGCTTTTGATTTCTTGAGCTGTCAAAGATTTTCGCAAGGTGCTAAACACCAATACAGCCCCCGGAAACTTTTTTGCAAGATATTTTATCCTATCAAAATCTTCCTTCTTAAATTTTCCGTACGTTTTACACTCCCCGAAAAGCAACCCATCATTTTTCTCACCATAAATTGAATCTTGCCAGAACGCCGCAAAATCTGCCTCTAATTTCTTTTTATCTTTATCCTCTGCTGAAAAACTTGTTGTAGGAGTAATACGCATTGTTGTTAGTTTGTGCTCGTCAAAAAAATCCAGAGTCAGTAAAACTGCATAAGCACCCTCCGCATAGTTCGCTATACTAAACGGACCAGTTGTTTTGTATGACCAAACAGAGCTATCAAGATTTCCAACCGCATTGAAACTATCCAAACATTTGGGGCAAGAAAATGAATCTTGAACGTTTTGAAGTGTATGCCAAGAATTTCGCAAGCAATGAGGGCATTGCAAACGAAGCCCTAATCGGAAAAAACCTTTTTCAACAAGATAATCGTGAGGATTCCGCTTTTGTGATCCTTCCTCGAGCCTGCTTTTTACTTCACCAACTGACAAATCTCTTTCTTGATTTATTTTATTTTTCTCAACAGGATTTCCGTTTTGTTGTACGGTACCCCCATTCATGTGTTCAAGAAGCCCAATAAGTTTTTCATTTTTGATAATAGCAGGAAAACCATCGAGTTTTTTGTATATCTGTTTTGCCAATAATCCAGGGGGTGATAACTTTGGCTTCCAACCGAGATCTTCTAACCAAGCAAAAAATACTTTTTCTGATAAAGGAATTTCTTGCGTCTCGTTAAAAGTATCTTTTACTAATTTGACTAATCCATTTCTACCAACGCGCCAGTCACCCCTAAATGAAGTTAACCCTGAAATCGCGCGTATAAATTTATCCCCAGATGATTTTGGGAAAACTTCGGCAATATATTCACTCGCTCCGTAAAAACGAAAACTGACTTCATTCGCGCAACGAGGTTCACCATGATAGCCAAATTTTTGAGCAAATTTCGGCAGTAGGGAGCGAAACCTAATTCTGACCTCCTTCATATCAGTAATATCAATAGAATCTTCCTCGTCGCCATATATATCGCTTGGAACAGCACCATCTTTGTCGCGTGCCCATTCGTTCCAAACTCGCGGATACCAATGTTGTAAGGCAAAAAATGGGTCATTGGATGAATCTTTTGGATTCCGATCAATTTTTAAAGTTTTAACGTATTCCTGCATTTCTTCCATCGTACAACTGCGCGCTCTCACAATTGACGCATAATCACAAACTTGCGGATTATGAGGCCAATGTCTCCTATGAGATTTCAAAAATCCGATCACAAGTTCCTTCAGTTTCTCATTCCCTATGAGCTGTTTTGGAATAGGAAAAACTGATTTCCCCAATGCGCGTAAATTCCAGTAGTCAACAATATCCTCAACTTTCGTTGCGTCCATAAAAAAAGCGTAGGCGTCCCTACGGAAACCAGAGCGACTAAAGCTATTGATGTTATGGTGTGTTATCCGCCGCGGAAATAAAACATTTCCAGTCATCAAATCTTTTATATTTTCAATCTTAAAATCCGGATTGGCGATTTCTAAAGGTTCGTAATAATGAGCTTTTAGTATTGGATTAAGATTACTTGGAATTTCTCCAAAAACACTTGCCCAGAAAAGCGAAAACTGTTTTGGTAATTTAGGGAAAATTATTTTGATTGGATATTTTGCTTTGAACTTAAAATTTTCTTCAAAAATTTCTTTGAGGATTTCAAACAATCCTATTCCAAATCTGGGGGATAAATTTTTATCTTCATTTAAATCTTTCCATATATCTTCGGGCTTTATTATTTCTATTCCTATCTCAGTAATATATTGCGGTACATTTTTTGAAAGCTGCACAAACGCATCTGGATCAAAAGCCTCGATATAACCAAGAATAACGCTTTTTGCAGATGGGGTTTTTAACGGCTTTTCTCTCCATGTGGTGGGCATTCTTTTGTGAAGTTGGATAATAGGAAAATAATCACCTCCCCAAAGAGACGAACTTAAACGAATTGCTTCTCTAACTTGCTTTTGACTATTCGGATCAACGAGGAAAGCGAGCTTGAGGGGTCTTGTTTTTATATCTACAGAACCAATCATGTTATGTTCCCGACTTCGTTCGATTATGTTCCCTGCATAGCATTTGGCAATTCTGTGCAAGCGTTTTTCCACCTTCGTGCCAAGGGGTAATATGATCAGCTTCCATTTCTTCAATATCCCACTTCTGCTTTTCTTTCTTCTCTTTTTTACACCAAGAACAAACTCCTTTCTGTCGCTCATACGCCTCTCGCTTCATTTTGTCGGTAAAAGCGCGAATTGAGAGGTTTTTTTCTTGCCTAGTCAAAACATACGGGTAAATGCCGGACTTTTTGGTAACATCTTCGTCTTGCATTAGCTCTTTGATTTGAGCTTCCAATTTTGAAGCTTCCAATTTTTTGTCTTTAAATTGATTATATAATTCGCCCCAAGCAACGCTGTTCATTTCTCGGCGATAATTTGGAAAAGTCTTTCGTGTCCATTCAATAACATTTTGAAAATACTGCCATAATTTATCAGCATTTTTATCGTGCTGATGTTTGGCCATGTAATCTTCTATTTTGCCGTCATTTATCCATGAAAGCGTGGTTTCTAAGTATTCTTGCCGGATTGGTGAGCCGCTAACTAATTGTCCGCCGTCATTCGCTAAGAGATACGCCGCACAGTTTGATTTGCTAAATTTTATTTTTGCATCCGAAAGCCATGAGCCAGTATAAACTGCGTTGCGGATTTCTTGATCGGTCAATTTTTCCCCGGCGATATTGATAATCCTAAACCAGTCCAGCCTCTCTTTGTCCGTACCTTCGCAGAAATAAACCATTAGTTCATAATCTAAAATTTTATCCTGCTCCTCTTTAGTTAGATTATGAAAAAAGCGGTCGTTCAACGAAAAATCGCCGCTCACATACTGACCAATGCTGATGGTGCGTTGTTGACCGTCTAGCACTTCGTAGCCACCATCATCTCTAATCATCCAATACATAACATTCAAAGGAAAGCTGTTTTTGATAGTTTCAATCACGGCATTTCGTTGCTTCTCCTTATACACAAATTCGCGCTGATACTTTGGGCGAATATCCAACTTGCCGCTATAAGCCACAACACCTTCTTCGGCACTGTCTTTATAGCCGGCAATTACTTTTTCAATTTTAATTTTATGTAAATCAATTTTCATATTTTTTTACTTAACTAACAACATCAGGCAAGTCTCGCAGTTTCTTACCTTTGTATTTAAAATAATCAGCGCCCGCATAAGCTCCGCTAGGATTCAACTCTCCACGTTTCTCATAAAGATTGTATGCGAGTGGCGACAACTTCCAAACCTGGCCGCCGTATTCCACTTCCCGTTCACCGACAATTTTTGCAGTTATTGTTTCATCGTCTTTAAAAACAATCTCGTCGCCGTTTTTCAAGCCTTTTTTATAAAAACTAAATAGCCTGCTCTGTTTTCTTACTTTTGTCACCTCGTCAAACTCCCTCTCTTGGTCAATATTTTCTGGATAAATAACCTTGCCCTTAAATGAGAGTAAGAGCTGGCGTATCAATTCTTGATCGAGTGCGAATAATTCACTTTCGCCAACTTGGTGTTTGTTAAAAATGTCGTGCAACAGAGCTTCCTTTTCAGCATAGTCTTCAAGTTCAATCGCGAAAAATCTTTTCAATCCTGCAACATTGTAATAGCCATTTGCCTCAAGGTTTCGCATTCGCTCTTGATAATTATTCGTGCCAGTTTGCCCTATTTTTATCAAACCGGAAACGGCCGTTGTCATTATGTAAATAATTCCTTTCATATTATTTTTTTACTTTTTTATTCTTAATCAAAACTCTAAAATATGTTGATTGCCCACCTATCTCTGTCATATGAAGATGGTTTTTTACTGCATTGCCATTCAAACCAGCAACATCTAGTACGGTGTATCGATTCAATCCATCAATAATTTCAAACTGCTTGGGGTTGTATTTATGTAAAAAGGTTATAGGTACCCCCATCACACCAGTATAATCCATGGGAATTTGTTCTGTCCTATCTACGTTTATCGCATTGTAGTTATCAAAATTCGGATATTCTTTCTTAGTAAATTTCTTGTACAAAACCAATTCTTCACTTCGTTTCGGTACATCAAGGTTGGTAAACCAAACCACGCTTTTTGGAAAAGCGTATTTTTTACCATCAATAATTTTGTAATAGCTTTCATAATGATCTGGAATTTGGAATAAAATGTTTTTACCATTTAAACTTTGTCCGAGCCACATTTTATTTTCTTTAATCAATTTAAAGATTTCTTTATAAGTAATCGCATTTTGATTACCCATAATTAAAAACTTTTTCTTGTGCTTTACGAGTTGAGCGACATATTCGCGGAATAAAGAAAATGGAGGGTTGGTTATGACTATATCGGATTGCTTGAGTAATTCGATGCATTCGTCGCTCCGAAAGTCACCACTACCACGTAGAGGAGTTGCGGTGTTCTTGTCGTGTTTGAGCAAATACTTAACGTCATCAAGATTTATCGCTCCATCCTTGTCGGTATCCGGCACTTCTGTAATTTCAATTTTGAAAGGTTGTTTGCCTTTTGATCCAGCCACTTCAAATAATGGTAATTGCCCTCCAACAATCGGTGAACCGCTGTAGCTTGTAGTGATGAGCTTCTTCAGCCCGAGAGCGTTAAAATTAGATGCAAAGTATTTGAAAAAGTTGCTCTCATACGGATCATCGCAATTACAATAAACTACTTTATCACGAAATGCTTTTTTATAGTATTTCATCTCGTTTTCTATATCAACGAGCTGAGTATAAAACTCATCCTTTTTAGCGGAATTTGCTTTGCGTAGGTCTTTATTTGAAGATTTTCTTTTCATAACTATTTCAAAAGCTCATCGCTTGTTATTCCCAATGCTTGGGCGATTTTTTCAATCGTGGCAAGCGTGGGATTACCTTTGCCCGCTTCAATATTGCTCATTTGAGCACGATCAAGCCCGACCGCGCGGCAAATGTCGCCTTGCGACATTTCCTTTTGCTCGCGTATTCGCTTGATGTTTTTTCCTAGTTTGGATGTCGGGGTTTTCATATTCACAGATGTATTCTAGCAATTATTGTAATGTATAACAATAATGTGATATATTACAAGTATGTTGATATTGAAGCGGCGGCAGCAAAACCAAAAATTTCCTTCCTTTCAAATGTTCCGCTTCGCGGCGGGGGGTGTGGGGGGAGCCGCAATAAAAAATGATAGGAAATTTTTGGGTTTTGCCCCGCGCGAGCTTGTCGAGCGCGGCCGAGGTGCAAAGATCATTCGTCAAAATCCTGCGGATTCTGCTCGAAATACATTCGAACTTTGTCCAGCAAACACCGCCAAAATTGAAAATCGGAATTGGAAGCCGAAACGGGGTCGCGCCGAAGGCGCGACACTAATGCATTCCCCCCAAAAAATCCTGAATCTGAAAGGGTTTTCCACGCTCCGCGTGGCTCGTCGTTTGCCAATACAATTATGAACAATCAAACCAAAAAGTTTTTCATTTATACTCGCAAGTCTACGGACGACAAAGACAGACAAGTCCGCAGTATTGGCGACCAGTTAGCTGAATTGAAAGATTTAGCGTTAAAAGAACAAATTGATGTGGTTGATGTCTTTGTCGAAAAGCAGACCGCCAAAATACCAGGCCGTCCTGTGTTTAACGAAATGATAGAGCGTATGGAAAAGGGCGAAGCCACTGGTATTTTGGCGTGGCATCCCGATAGACTTGCTCGCAACTCGGTAGATGGAGGAAAAATCATCTACCTCGTTGATACTGGTGTAATTTTGGAAATGAAATTTCCAACTTTTTGGTTTGATCCGACACCGCAAGGCAAGTTCATGCTCTCAATCGCTTTTTCGCAATCCAAGTATTATGTGGATAATTTGTCGGAGAATATCAAGCGTGGTCATCGCAACAAAGTGAAAGACGGAATATGGCCTCAAATGGCTCCGATTGGATATGTAAATGAAAATAGAATGATTGTTCCCGATGAAAGCATCGCACCTTTAATAAAGAAAACATTTGAGGCATATTCTTCTGGGTCTTTCACTTTGCGCCAACTCCGCGACAAATTTAATGCGCTTGGATTGAAAAGAAAAAGCGGAAAGGAACTTGCGGTGTCGAATTATCAAAAACTTCTCAAAAATCCAATATACACGGGATTGATGTTATATAACGGAGAGATTTTTGAAGGCAAGCACGAACCGATTATCACAAAGAAACTTTTTGATTCCGTTCAAGAAGTGATGAGTCGAAAATCTAAACCGCATAGCAAAGGGCTGAAACCATTTTTATATAGAGGATTTTTCCGTTGCGGAGAATGTGGTTGCTTCATTACTACCGAAACACAAAAAGGTCATAATTATTTGCGATGTACCAAACGGAAAAATCCTTGTTTGCAAAAATATGTCCGTGAAGAACTCATCACTTCTCAAATTCAAGAGGAAATCAAAAAAGTTTCTTTGCCTCTCGATTGGCTTTCTTGGATGATTGAGGAAAATGCAAAAGACCAATCATCCGAAATCCAATCGAGTACGCTTTTTGCAGATTCTATAAAAGACGATATTTCTCTTTTGGAAACCAAAATTGAGAAGCTGATGAACGCGTATCTTGAAAGTGCGTTGTCGCTCGAAGAATATCGCGATGCAAAGAACGCTCTCGTTGCCTCAAAACAGCTTCTCAAAGAGAAATTATCGGCTTTTGAGCAAAAAGCGAATAATCGGTTCGAACTTACGGAAAAGTTTTTGAAATACAATATGGAATTGGCAAACGACCGAACAAATAAAGAAAATACTCATTTGTTCAAAAAAGTCGGTTCGAACTTTTTAATTAAGGATCGAACCGTACTTTTTGAGCCACGCGGAGCGTGGAAAACCCTTTCAGATTCAGGATTTTTTGGGGGGAATGCATTAGTGTCGCGCCTTCGGCGCGACCCCGTTTCGGCTTCCAATTCCGATTTTCAATTTTGGCGGAGAGGGAGGGATTCGAACCCTCGCGGGAGCTTGCGCCCCCCTAATGATTTAGCAAACCATCCCCTTCAGCCTCTTGGGTACCTCTCCGCAACAGGGGTAATTATAACATCCTGTTGCGGCT
>Ga0163153_10009003_pt1 | contig 10184 bp, 12 predicted proteins | sample OliLakLV19MP6IB1_FD_148629 | JGI IMG/M metagenome (GOLD analysis project Ga0163153, IMG submission 148629) | Freshwater microbial mat bacterial communities from Lake Vanda, McMurdo Dry Valleys, Antarctica - Oligotrophic Lake LV.19.MP6.IB-1 | ecosystem: Environmental > Aquatic > Freshwater >...
TCCGCGGAGTTCGATCTGTGCCAGCATCATGTTGAAGGCGTCGCCCGGCTTCATGCCGAGTCGGGCGAGGATTTTTTCGGTTTTGCGCAAACGGGATGCCGGAACCCGCGCACGGAACAGTTTGGTGGGTTCAATTGCCATGCTCAAAAGTGCTCGAAATGGCCTGGATTGTCAATTGAGAGGTTGCTGTCTGTTTCGGGTCAGGAGTCGCATTGCAACATTCTCGGAATCCAGTGGCATCGATAGAGCCTCCGTTGGGAGACTTCAGGCAATGGCCTGATTCTTCTTTTTCGCACCTATTTCCCGCTTCGGAGAACACGGGACGCGAACGAATTTGAATTCCAGTTTCCGCCCCAAAGCTGCAGCCACTTTTCCAAGGCTTGCCACTGTTAGTGACGGATTGAGCGGATCGAACATCTCATGGGGATCAGTCCTTTCGGATTGATATTCAAATGGGAGAACTCCTGGAAATCGAGCGCTGGCGCTCAGTTCTTCGGCATGAGCAGCTTTGCGCCAGCCGGACGAGGGAGTTCTCCGGTGGTGGCGAGTTGGGTGGCTTGTTCGTGTAAGATCTCGGCGTTTTCCTCACCTAGCCACTGGTGGCGGTCGCGGGTATAGTCGCCAGTTCCCTCCTCATATTGCTGGATGAACCGGGCGTAGTCCACGGGGCCAAGCTCGCGGATCAGGATGGCTTTGGCTTTCTGGTTGAGTTCGGCGGCGAGTGTCATGGCAGTGAAACGATGTCGATTGGGTTCATAAGAGTCACCATGATTTCGCTTTGATGGCGCTGGGATTTTTTCAGCAGACGGTCATCCGTGGTTGCCAGGAATTCACATTCGGCAGCCTCGGCGGCAGCGATGTGGAGGGCATCGAAACCGGGGATGGAAAGTTTCTCGATTTGCGAACCATATATTCCCAGACAAGTAGTTGAGTCTCTCTATGGATAAAGGGGATGATGGCTCGGATGGGGACATTTCCGGGGCAAAAGGGGGTATCCGGCACTTCTCATTCGCCTATCGACGGCCCCTGGCAAAACCCGGGATTTAAACCCGATCTCCACTTTGGTGATGCATTCCACGGCAGAATCGCTAAAGTAATTGCAAATGAATGCTCTGGCCTACGAGGTTGAACAAACCCTGCAATCCGTCGATCCGGCGACAGCCACACGGCTGGAACGCTTGGTGCGCGATGCTCTGGATCTGGTGAAGCCTCCCTCTCAGGAAGCTGGCTTGTCGCATGACCGCAAAAGTTGGATCCAACGGCTCGACAGCCTCCGCTCCTCCGTAGGGACGGGGCGCCAAGGCACCAGCTCCGAAGAAATTCTGGATGATCTCCGCTCCGACCGCTGCTGATGAGCTACTGAGATACATCTTGCATCATCAAGCTCTACACCCCGGAGCCTGATTCAGTGGTTTTCCGAGACCTCCTTGTAAAAGACGATAAGTGTGTCATTTGCGACCTCACCCCTCTGGAATTCTGGGCCACCGTGCGACGGAAAGAATCCGAGGGCGTTCTGGCACCCGGCGAAGCCCTCAAGGTCCAAACCGCCTTGGAAGCCGATCTGGCAGATGAGGCGATCCTCATGAAAACCTGTGATGCCGCTGTTAAAGGTAGGGGTCGATCATTCTTGACCGACGCATCCGATATCCTCACATTCACAGCCCATGGCCCGGCAACCACGAATCCAATATGAAGGAGCCTACTACCACGTGATGGCGAGAGGAGATCGACTGGAAGCCATCGTCAATACGGAGGGGGACCGCTTAGATTTCGTCGTTACGATGGCGCGCGCTTGCGAGCGAACTGGATGGAGAATTCATGCTTGGGTATTGATGTCCAATCATTACCACTGGTTACTTGAGACCCCCCGCGCGAATCTTTTCGATGGCATGCGTTGGTTCCAAAACACCTACACCCGCCGGTTCAAAGTTCGCAATCATCTCTGGGGACACGTGTTTGGCGGGCGCTACAAGGCAGTCGTTCTGGACGCAACCGACGGCGACGGGTATTACTTCGAAAGACTGCTCGACCACATACACCTCAATCTAGTCCGCGCCGGATTGGCTGACGTGATTCAGGACCGGGGTCTTATCGACTACAAGTGGAGCAGCTTGAGTCGAGCCTATGCGGTTGATTCCGAGGATCGTCCCGCTTGGATGGATGTCTCCCGCGGCCTCGGCGTCAAGGAACTCTCAGATTCTGTCGATGGTCGCCGGGAGTTTGTTACGATCTTGGAGAACCGGGTGAAATCAGAGCATGACCAGGCCGGAATTGCCGACGCCCAGAATCAATCCCTTCAGAGCACGCTTCGACGAGGCTGGTATTGGGGCAGTCAGGCCTTCAAAGCGAAGCTCCTTGCTTCGAATCGCGAAGTTGCCGGTGAACGGAATCGGGACTACCGGTTGAGTCAACAGGGATACGAGCGAAGCGAAGACGTCGCTGAAACAATCGTATCCACTGCACTTGGTAAGGTCCATCTGCCCGACTCCGAGCTGCCCGCTCTGCCGGGCAACGATTTCCGGAACGTCGCGATCGCCCTCCGATTCCAACAAGAGACAACGGTCAGTCAATCCTGGATCGCCCAAAGACTGCACATGCGCAGTCCTGGAAACGTCAGCCAACAACTCTCCCGCCTGCGCAAGATTTCTGAAAGCAGTCAGAATTGATCGACTGACCCCTATTTCACTGCTTATGTTACACAATCTTCCAACTTGCACCTCACCTCTCAATTCCCCATCTTTCCGGCAATGAAAAGCGAAGAACGCCAATAAGGAGAAGGGTGTTTCCGCCCCCTTTACCCATCCCAAGTCTTCCAACCCAAGCCCCAACTCCAAACTCGCCAAAATCCAAAAACACCTCAGCCTCCAAACATGCCCGTAACCTTGAAAGCAATCGACGCAACTATCATCGCCGGGTGGGTAGCAAACGCCCGCCTGCCCCTCATAGCTTTAGCGAAGAAGGGCTCCCTCAAGCACCCCATCCCGGAGCCGAAAGGCAAGCCCGCCTACGCATGAACCACGCAGACTGCTACCTCGGTTTTGCCCACTGGAATAAGGAAGGACAGCGTGAAAACGCCAATAAAACGCTCCTCGCCGCTACAAAAATGTTGCGATGAAGCACCTGACCCCAAACAATAAGAGTTCTCACCGGGTAGTATTCGCACCACCGGAAAACTAATGTACGCTAAAGACCGCAGTCAGCAAGTTCTCGAAAGGTGTGATAACCTAGCACGAAATGGAGCCTGGCCAAAAACCGAAATATTAAACCCAAGGAGATGGCTTAAGAACTTCAAGGATGATGAAGTGGACTTTGCGCTCGATATTTTAGAGGGTTTCATTGTACTCCCTAACGAACAGCTAGTCGCTCATCTTCGAGACAGTTTCATGTCGTTGTCGAAGCAATTTACTGAACCGGCGGCGGATTCCAGGATGGCATCATCAAACTGGATGAAATTTACGAACGAGTTAATCGTTACTCCTGTTACAAAGGAGATTCCCCACCCAACGCAAAGCGGTTATACCTATGCTAGGCTAGTTAGACAAAATCTTTCGATTGATAAAGCGAATATCGTTGAGCTTGAACAAGCTATTAAACTGCTTGTTACAAAAAATGGGGGATCATTGCTATTGGTTGATGATCTTGTGGCGTCGGGAGACCAGTGTATAGCCAATTGTAATCGCAAGATAAATATCCCTAATATCGGGTCTTTCTCAATCTACGATCTAGCTATCCGCCCGCAACCCACTAAAGTCTTTTACCGTCCGATTTTTGCAACCACGTATGGGTTGAATCGCATCCGAGCACAATTTCCTTGGATAGATATTGAACCCATACATCAACTTGATGAACGTTTCTCAGCTCATAGTCCATCTGCCACGATTTGGCAAGATGGTCGTAGTGCTACCGCGAATAAGTTCGTCGAGGAGAGCTCGCAGCGTGCTGGCGTTGATCCCACCTCTATTTGGGGATTTCATGGGCTCGGTTTGATTCTGGCATTTGAATATGGGCCACCAGACGCAAGTCTCGGAATCATCATGCACAAAACTCCGGACTGGAACCCCTTAATTGAACGAACCTAAATGAGTGAGCAACAGCGAGACTTGAATGCCCTAAGCCAGGTATTCAAGAATTACAAGGCAGAATGGTTAGCTTCGGCAGTGTTTGATTTCTTCCAAGAGCCGATTTATCAGCATGAGCTAACATCTAACCAGCCGTGCGTACTGTATGGTGGAAGAGGAAGTGGAAAAACAACCGCATTGTTAGGGCTGTCGTATGAAGGCTTCCCCGAAACACCAGCGAATAGAAGAATGTCATCGCCGTCGGAACTCCCCTATTATGGAATTTTTCACCGTGTTAATGGTATAAGTGCGGCGGAATTTGAAGGCGACGAACTCAATTCTAGAGAGTGGGAGCGTTTATTCGCCCACTACTGGAATCTAGTAATGATCGAAAGTCTTACCAGATTCGCGCGTTGGTTTATTGATAATGAGAGAGAAGCTATAAATATTTCAGATAAGGCGATCTATTCGGTCGCGAGTCTACTCTTACCAGATTCTACGGGTATTCTCACCCTTGAAACTCTTGCGGACGGTGTACGTGCGGAATTAGGTGCTCTAGCCAAAAAAGTGAGTAGTATTGGTGATGAAACAATCGGTAAAGTGAGCACTCTCGGTGAACCGGTAAATCTGTTTATAAGTCATCTGCGAGAAAATAAATGTATTGGATCAAAGGGTGTTTTTTACATTGTTGATGAGTATGAAAACTTACTAACGTATCAGCAGAAGCTAGTAAATACTCTGATTAAGTATTCAGCTCCTTTATATACGTTCAAAGTAGGTGTTCGTCGCTACGGTTTCAGGACATATGCGACGCTAAGTCCAATAGATTACCTTGAGCACCCAGCCGACTTTGTTCAGCTTACAATCGAAGAAAAGTTCACGAAAATCGAGTTTCAGAAGTTTGCTAAAAGTGTTTGTCAATCGCGTCTTGAGCAAGTCCGCGGATTTGGGGGTATTGATCTAGATAATCTCTTGGAGAAGGTATCCTTAAACGAGGAAGCATTAAGGCTCTCAACAGAATCGGGGACGGTTCAAAACGCCTATAAAATAGTGAGAGAAACCTGCGCTAAATTGAATTGCGAGCTAGATATTGACGAGTTAGATTCATATATTTTAGTATCGTATTCAAAACATCATAATGTGGAGCTTTTCAGCCTAATACGTAGAGTTGAAAAGCACTGGAAGAGGTGGAGGATACATCTCGATAATTATAGGTATCATTCGCTTTTTGCTATTAAAAAAGGAAAGTCTGGGATTAGAAAAATGTTTGCTGGTTTGCCGACTTATTCTCTTATGGCCGACAATAATATAAGGGCGTTCATGGAATTGATCGAACAAGCAATTATTCATTGGGTCAATGAAGATCCAAAGAGCGATATTATTTCGGCTGAAATCCAAACAAAAGCCGCAATATACGTCGGTGAGAGACGTTTAAAGATACTTGAAGGAAGATCACTCGTTGGGAACTCGGTATGTCGCTTCGTAATTTCTCTAGGCCGTCTATTTGGCCTGATGGCGGCAAGGACTTACGGTGGTGCACCTGAAACGGACCAGTTTGATTTACCAGAGGAATATGAGTCTAAGTCACTTCGTGGCGATGACGCTGCACTAACCATTGGAGTGCTGTTGAAAGAGGCAGTTATGAATCTTGCTCTCGTCGAGAGAACCGCGACAAAACCTCGTTCACCGGCTGACACGAAAGGAAGAGATTTTCAAATCCATCCTATCTTTGCAGCATATTTTGCGATTAGCCATCGTAAGAAGAGAAAAATCAGGCTCTCTGAAAGAAATTTTCTAGGATTAGTAGAACAACCTTCAGAAACAATTCCTAGAATGCTAAAGACAATTAGTAGCGATGAAGTCGAAGAATCCGACCTGCAACTGGACTTTTCGTAATATGCAAGGTCTTAAATTCACAACTTGTTTCTCAAGCCCGGGGAGGGTAGTTTTTCGCCATGATTCAATTTTATTGAAAGGTGCAGTAATTGATGATCGCGGCGAATGGTCAACCAGTTGCAGTATTCCAGTCCTCGACGCAGTCGAGGTTTCCGGTGGAGCATTTGAAGTCCTTGCACTGGGTAAAAAATACTCCATAAAATTAAGGTCACCAAAAGCGTTGGAATATTTCATCTTGGATATTAAGGATAAATTCAATGCGATCTATTTTGATCTCACCACTTTACCCCACCATATCTGGGCTCCAACCTTGAAACTTGCTCTCAACCTTGGTCTTGAAGCGCAAGCTATTTACGCCGAACCCATCCACTATACACGTAGGAATGAAGGGTTTGATTTAAGTGAACGCATTCAACGTCTAAAGAGTATACCTGGATTTGCATCTTTTGATGACGAATTCGAGAAAAACTTCAAACTTATTACTTTGTTGGGATTCGAAGGAAATAGATTTGAATATGTCGTTTCTAAAATTGAACCCGAAGCGTGGCAACTCTTTCCAATAATAGGTGTTCCTGGATTTCAACCAGGTTTTGCAGACCACGTTTTTTGCCAAAACTCCGTTACAATCGAAGAGGGCCGTTGTGCACAGAATGTCAGGTATGCAGCAGCGAATTGCCCATTTTCACTTATTTCGACGCTTGAGGATATTGCTGACGAAGACTCGGAGTCTCTTTTGAAAATCGCGCCCTTGGGGACCAAGCCGCATGCGCTAGGCGCATTTTTGTTTGGCTACAGGTCAAAACATCGAGTGAAATATATTTATGATTATCCTGTAAGGAAAATGAAACGAAGTATTGGATTAGGTAAGGTGCACGTATATGATGTCTACAAGTATCTAAAAGAATAATGTTTTTTCATGAGTATTAGTTCTGATGCTTTTTACACTCCAGAATCTGCGGCTATCGAGCTCGTTGATGGCGTAATTGGTATTACACCGCTGATCATTTGCGATAGTTGTGTTGGGGATGGATCTCTCCTTGCGGCTGGCCGTCTGCGTTGGAAATGTGCGGAGCTTTTTGGATTTGACATTGATAGCAGTGCTTTGAGTATACTCAGAAAGACTGGCATAAGCGTAGGAAAGAGGGATGCGATCTCAATTCCTTCCCGTGGGAAATCAAAATTATGGAAAGGGATCTTAGGAAAAGTAGATTTATTCTTATTGAACCCACCTTTTACAAGCCGGGGGTGCAAACGCTTTAGTGCTCGTTTGGATGGATTTGAATTCTCGGTGTCAAAGCCACTATTTTTTTTGTTGGATTCACTGGATTCACTAAGAAAAGGTGGTCAGATGGCATTAGTGTTACCGACCGGTGCGCTGGATCGGGCATGTGACGCCCTCGCTTGGAAGGCAATCAGGCAGCTCTGTTCTGTTCGGGTTGTTTCACCCTCGCGAGCGGTCGCGTGGAAGGGGTGTTCTGTCGAAGTAGTATATGTATATATAAAGAGGGAGAGAAAGCACCTAAAGAAGGAAATATTTTCAGTAAAACTAGAAGCGAGTTCGAAAGGCAACGAATTTTTCTCGGACGATTTTGTTGTTAAGCGCGGCAATGTAGGGAATACAAATAGCTTTGAGAATTTTAAGAATGGATCCAGATTTATCCACACATCTAATCTCCAGCATAATAAGCTAAAGAACCTGATTCGGGTGGATCTCGATGCGAGGCATGTTATGATAGGGCCTGGAATCATTTTACCAAGAGTCGGGCGCCCCGATCAACGTAAAATCGTAGTTATTCGGAAGGGTTATCAATTTGTGCCGAGTGATTGTATTTTGTTTGTAAGTACAATTTCGATCAAAGATGCGCAGGATATTTACTTGGTAATAAATAAGTATTGGGAAAAGATTGTTCTCGAATACAAAGGTGGTTGCGCTAAACACTTGACGGTGACTCGTCTGAATGAAATTGTTCGTATGGCCAAGGAAAACACAATAAAATAAATGAATGGGATATGCTTCGTGTCAGGTGTCTTGTATCAACATTCTTCTAATTTTCCCATCCATCTATCGCTGCAAAAAAAGGGGTCAGTTCTCCCCTATTGACATTACGGCATTTTGAATGTGGCTTGTTCAGATGCCGAGGAAAGCGCGAGTGGAATATGAAGGGACGTTGTATCACGTGATGGACCGTGGCAACCGACTGGAGCGATTTTTTGTGATGATCGAGACCGCGAAGTTTTCCTGAAGACGCTTGGGGAGGCCAGTGAGCGTTGCGGATGGCGTGTCTATTGCTATGTCCTGCTGCTTGAGATATCGGCAGCCGATTTGCCAAAGCAGCCAAAGGGCAGCGATGAAAAGATAGCGTTGGCATCGGTGGCCAGACAAAGAAGAACTGTGACGAACGCGTGGCTCGCAGAGCGTTTGAGCATGGGGACGGCCTCACGAGTGAGCCGGTATTGCGGAGAAGCCGCCGAAAGATCAACCATCCAAAAACTCGCCAAGCGGATCAAAATGGCAATAGGAGAGAACTGACCCCTTTTCCGGATCACTTTGAAAGACAAAGTGATAATGAGGGTAGGCCTCAAGCAGGCCGGATTCGATCTGAGTTTTGCTAAACTCAGGACAGGTGGATGGTAATGCAATGCTAGCAATTGGGTTCATTCTATCGAAAAAGTTGCCAAAAACCTAACTTGCGCAAAAATCGTTTTGGTCATTTTTAGCCGGAATGATCTAAAAAAAGCGGACATTTATTACCACAACCAGCCTTCCTTAAGAAGCCCTTTGTCTTTGCAGTGTTTAACAATCTCTTTATACCACCTTTCAAGATTTGAATCAGGGACTATCGCTTCTTGAGTAGCGCGTGAAACCTCAAATTCTTTACGAAATTCCCCATTAGCGGCATCGGTGAATAGAGCAGTTGGGGGGTTGCTGTAGGTATTATCGGGATAGTGGAAAAAGTGTCTGCAAAGAACCTCTCCGCCATCGGACCGTTGAATTAAAATCCAACAATCGATGGTAAAAGAAATTTTACCCTTTGTGGATTTTGTTACTTTAACTGTTTCTGTATCAAAATAATATGAGGCTTCATCGGTGCTGCTATCTAGTTTACGAAATCTTGATGACGGCGAGCTGGCTTTAGGTGATGATTTCGATGACCAATACTGAACAGAATCCAAAAACTTCTGAGTTTCATCGGTTGGATAAACATCTGCAGGTGCCATTGCTTGGGTCATTAGCACAGATCTTTCTCCATAAACAACAAAGCCAGAAGCAACGATGGGAATCATTTTATCCCCGTCCGCAATAGATTTTGTCCCCCGATAATTGATGGCGAGTCTGCCATTGATTGTTGACTCTGTCATCTCGACAGGTCGAAGACCGTTCGCCTCGGCAAAAACCAGCAAACCTTTTTTTGCCATCTCTGCAGTGGTTCCGCTCAAAGCCTCTTTTGACGATGCGAGGATCTCAGCGCGCAGGAATGATTTTCCGACTGGCAGTTCTGCTCTTTTTCCTTCGCGAATGTCACCAGCTAGACCAGTGCTGGTGATATTGGAAATCTTCGGTTTATCAGGGAAAACCACAGACCACTCATGTTCGGAATACTTGAATGGGCTACCTAAAACGCAAGAGGCAGTAATAAACACCCCGATTGCTGCAGAGATGGTGAAATAGAGAGGCTGAAAATTCACTTTGGTTCTCATTTAGATTTTATGCCAGAAAGCCTGAAGTATATCAATGATTTCCTCGGAGGGCTCTGAGCTGCCGATGTGGTCGGGCCTAGAATTTAAATCTCGTCACAATACGACAAACCCACTCCGAATGGCCCGGAAAAGGGGTCAGTTCTCCCCTGTTGATATTGCGAAAAAGGGGTCAGTTCTTTCCTGTTGAGATTGTGGCATTTTGAATGTGTCTTGTTCAGATGCCGAGGAAAGCGCGGGTGGAATATGAAGGGACGTTGTATCACGTGATGGACCGTGGCAACCGACTGGAAGCGATTTTTTGTGATGATCGAGACCGTGAGGTTTTCCTGAAGACGCTTGGGGAGGCCAGCGAGCGTTGCGGATGGCGTGTCCATTGCTATGTGCTGCTGCTTGAGATATCGGCAGCCGATTTGCCAAAGCAGCCGAAGGGCAGCGCTGAAAAGATAGCGCTGGCATCGGTGGCCAGACAAAAAACGAGCGTGACGAACGCGTGGCTCGCAGAGCGTTTGAGCATGGGGGCGGCCTCACGAG
>Ga0163153_10009005_pt1 | contig 10183 bp, 6 predicted proteins | sample OliLakLV19MP6IB1_FD_148629 | JGI IMG/M metagenome (GOLD analysis project Ga0163153, IMG submission 148629) | Freshwater microbial mat bacterial communities from Lake Vanda, McMurdo Dry Valleys, Antarctica - Oligotrophic Lake LV.19.MP6.IB-1 | ecosystem: Environmental > Aquatic > Freshwater > Lake...
CCTTCAAGCGCACCCCGCGCCCGAAGAGCTGGATGATCTGCGCGCCTTCGCCCTTGCCCACGTTCATCAGGCCCATCGTCGAGACGCGCCAGCTCGACCACCCCTCGGTGAACTTCTTGGAGCCGATGAGCAGATTGACCGGCGAATGCGCCTTGTTGATCTCGTGAAAGAGCGAACCCGTAAACTCGCGCTCGCCGGTGGCAAGGCCCTCGCCCTCACACAGCTTGACCAGCTTGGCATCGTCGCCGACGTTGATCACACCGAAGGCGTCGTTCTCGGCGCCAAGGCGCAACGCGACCTCGCCGGTGGCGCCTTTCAGGTTCTCCACGTGGAGCTGCCCGCCACCCGGCGCGTTGAACAGCGTGGCCAGCGTCTCATCGAAGACCTGCGCCGCCGACAACCCGCAGGTATTCAGGTAGACGAAGCGCTGCGCGAACAGGTTCTTCCCAGTAGCGGTCTCGAGCCCGTGGTTCAGGACCCGGTCAATGCGCTGGATGCTGCCGGCGCGATCGCTCACATAGCGCGCGAGGAACTGCAGGATCGCGACGATGTCCGAAGCGTCTTTCGTGGCGAGCGTTGCCGTGACGCTGCCGCCCACGAAGATCCACAGCGGCTTCTCGATCTGGAACGGCCGGAACGCGCTTTCCCGGTCGCGATAGAGCCGCTGCTGCTGAAAGAACGAGAGCAGACAGGCGACGAGATACACCTCCAGATGATCCTTCTGCGTGCCTTCATCCAGATTCAGGATCTGGTAGTCCTTGCCGAAGCCGTCGCCGTAGAAGTAGCGGTACGAATAGTCGAACAGCGTGTTCTTGGCGTAGAGGTCGGTGAGCGTCGCGTTGCCCTTCACCGCCTGGCCGAAGGTCGCGGAGTACTCGAAGGAGAAGCCCTTCTCGCAGAGCGCGTTGCGAAAGCGCATCCACGCCCCGTCGCCGCCGCCCGAGGCGCCACGGTGGCCCTCGTCCACCAGCACCAGGTTGTTGCCCTCGAAGGCGTCCACCGCCACGGTCCTGTCGCCCATCTCGTCGCGCAGGCGCGTGACCTCGAGGATCTCGACCGCCTGCCCGGTGAACAGACCGCGCCCGTCCTTGTTGAACAGCTCGGCGTCGATGCCCGCGGCCTTGAACTCGCGCAGGTGCTGCTGGGAGAGCCCTTCGTTCGGGGTGAGCAAGATGATTCGGTTCAGCTCCTTGCGACGGCCATGAACGCCCAGGTAGTGCTGGAACTGGAGGATGTTGGCGTGCATCACCAGCGTCTTGCCGCTGCCGGTGGCCATCCAGAAGGCGAGCTTGTTGAGCTGCGGCCAGGCTTCGGCGCTCGCATCCAGCGGCTTGAGCTGGTCGGCCTCGGGCTTGCCCTCGTTGTAGGTGGCGACCTGCGCGTTGATGGCCGCCAGTAGCGCCCTGGGATCGCGGAAGTAACGGTCGAGGTAGATCTCGGTGAACAGCAGCGCGAGATACTGGAAGTACTTCCAGACCACGCACTCGTCACCGCGCCGGAGGCGCGCTTCGTTCAGCCGCTGGGTGTGCTTGACGATGTTCTGGTCGTACTCGAGCAAGAGCTCGGTGGGGAGCTGCGTCAGGTTGAAGAGCTGCGCCGTGAGCGCATGGTGAAAGCGGTGAACATTGTTCTCGTCCAGCCCTTCCAGCGCCTCGTTGCGCAAGTGTTCGGCCAGCTTCTCGAACGTGTCCACAGTGAACAGCGACAGCAGCCACTGGTTGAGCACCAGCTTGTGAGCGAAGGGCATCTGCGGCTGGTTGTTGGCACGCCGACCACGCGCGGCCGGCGTCGCGGCGCCGTCGCCTGCGGTCTGTCTCGGGCGTCCGCGCGGCATCAGCGGTCATCCTTCGTCGCGCGCTTCGCGTCGATGAGTCGGCGTTCGCGCTCTATCTCGCGCTGAAGCTCCGCCACGGTCGGCAAGTACTTCGAGTACTTCGCCGCGAAGATCCGCCGGCCCTCGCTCATCACAGAGTACTTGGCGATGGCCTCGTTCTTCGTGGAGCACAGGATCAGGCCGATTGTTGGGTTGTCACCCTGGGGGCGCGCATGAGCGTCGAACATTCGTACATAGCCATCCATCTGCCCGATGTCCTGGTGGGTCAGCTTGCCGACCTTGAGGTCAATCAGGACAAAGCACTTGAGCAAGTAGTTGTAGAAGACGAGATCCACATAGAAGTCTTCTTCCTCAAAGCGAACCCGCTTCTGCCGGGCGACAAAGGAGAAGCCCTTGCCCAGCTCCAGCAGGAAGCCCTGCAGGTTGTCGATGATGGCCTGCTCGATGGCGGACTCTCGAAGTGCGGGGTAGTCCTTCAGATCGAGGAACTCGAGCACATAGGGGTCGCGGATGAACTGTTCGGGCTCGAGCTTGGCGAGCTTGGCGGCGGCCTCCTTTTTCACCGGGGCTTGCTTGCGGCTCGCCAGCAAGCGCTCGTAGTAGAGCACCGCGATCTGCCGTTCGAGCTGGCGCGTCGACCAATGCTGGCTGACGGCCTCGTTCATGTACCACTCGCGAGCCGCCGGGACCTCGACCTGCATCAGCAGCCGGTAGTGACTCCAGCTCAATTCTCCACAAGCCATGTGGCGAATCGTGTCTGCGTCCGATTCGAGACGCAGTGCGTCTCGTTTCCCATCGGCAGATTCGAGACGCGACGCGTCGCGAATCCTGAACATGCGGTAGAACTGCCGCATCTTGCGCAAGTTGGTGACGTCGAACCCGCGGCCGAAATCGGTGGTCAGCCTCCCCGACAGTTCATCGAGAACGGCTTCGCCGTAGGCCGCTCGCCTGTGGCCTCCCTGCTCGTGCTCCACGATCAGCCGGCCCACTTGCCAGTACGCCGTCACCATGGCCGCATTGACGGCCCGGTAGGCGCCAGCACGCGCCGACTCGAGGACGGCGCGGATATCCCGGTACAGCGGCTCCGTCGAACGGGCGGGGGACTGGCTGGCGGCTTTCTTCGTTGCCATCACCCGCCCTCCGTGGCGAACATCAGCCGGTGGAAGTACTCTTCAATCAGCCGCACCTTCCAGCGGTCGTCGGGGGTCTTCAGGTTCTCGAGGTTGTTGCCGCCGTTCACGTAGATCAGGTCGAACTCGCTGTCCCTGGCCGAGTAGCCCTGCTTGGTGAACCATTCGTCGAGCACCAGGTTGTCCTGCTCGGGCTGGCCGGTGAGCTTGCGCCAGATGACGAGCGCTTTGCGGCCGTCTGGCGTGGTGCCGGTGACGGTGCGGAACCAGTACGGGCCGGCGGGGTCTTGCTTCAGGCGGCTGCCGCTCTTGGGAGAGAGCCGGAGGCGCTTCTCGCTGTCGCGCTCGAAGGCGGCGCTGAAGGTTTGCGGCGCGGCGATGTGCTGCACGGTGAGGCCGATCAGCCAGTTGAAGGTCTCCAGCAGATCGACATTCACCTCGCGGCTTTCGTCCGAGCCGGGGCGCTTGACCTTGAGCTTGTAGGCCGTGGGGTCGCTGAACGCCTGCACGTTGAGCAGCGACTGGCTGCCGCGGGTCTCGACTTCGAGCAGGTAGCGCAGCAGGTACTGCTCCTTGAGGCCGTCCGTGCCCTGCGCCTGCGCGGTGTCGAGCAGGAGTTGCTGATTGTTGGTGCGACGGGTTTCGAGGTTGTTGACCGCGTCCTCGTAGGATTCGAGACGCACCACCTTGACGATGCGCGGGCTGCGCTCGGCTTCCTCGGGCGTGGCCAGGCGCTTGGGCTTGCCGTCCTTCCATTCGGGGGTGCCCAGCGCGCCCACATCCACGGCGTCGGTCTTGAGCCGGGCGCGCAGGTCTTTGACCTTGGGCAGCGTCTCGGCATCGGCGCCGAGGGCCTGCGCCTGCTCAATGGCCTTCGCCAGCTCCTTCTCGAGCTCGGCCTTGTCGGCGGTCTTGTACTGCCCGAGCGCCGTCTGCACCTGCGGCAGCAGGTCACGGTCGAGGAACTGCGTCACCTCACCGCTTTTCGCGTGCATGATGCGGTAGAGGCCGAAGTCCAGGTCCGGCTGGTCGAGCTGGAAGAGCTCCTTCAGCAGGGTTTTCAGTTTCTCGTATTTCTGGCTCATTGGTTTCCCCGCCTCACGCTTGCAGCCAGTGCTCCACCGGCCTGGTCAGGAACTCTTCCAGTGCGATGCCATCCCCGCCCACGATTAATGTGCGCTTGGGTTTGAAGGTCGCCGCGAATTCGGCCAGCCCGGGGAAGGCATTCGGCGCGCGGCCGCTCTTGACCTCGATGGCGACGACGACGCGGCCGGCCCGGAGCACGAAGTCCACCTCGCGGCTGCGTTCGCGCCAATAGAACAGTTCGCAGACGCCGCCGGCGGCGGCGTTGGCCAGGTGCGCGCCCACGGCGGACTCGACCAGCCGCCCGCGAAACTCGCCGTCGGCCCGCGCTTCTTGCTGCGACAGTCCGGATTGCGCGGTCATGAGCGCCGTGTTCAACACTTGCAACTTGGGACTCGAACCCCGCTGGCGCACGGCCTTGCCGGCGTACTTCTGCAAGCCCGTCAGCATGCCTGCGCCGGCGAGCAGGTCGAGATAGTGCGCCAGCGTGACGGTGTTGCCCGCATCCTGAAGCTGGCCGAGCATCTTGGTGTAGGAGAGGATCTGCCCGGAGTAGCGGCAGCCCAGGTCGAACAGGCGGCGCAGCAGGGCGGGCTTCTCGATCCGGGACATCAGCAACACGTCCCGCGCGATCGTCGTCTCGATCATCGAGTTGACAACGAAGCTACGCCACCGCGCCGGATCCTTGATGAGGTGTGCCGCTCCAGGATAACCGCCGAAGTAGAGGTACGTCTCGAGATCCCAGCCGAAGGCGTCCCGCATCTCGGCGAACGACCAGTGCCCAAGATGGATCGTCTCGAACCGCCCGGCGAGACTCTCCGTGAGCCCCCGTTGCATCAGCAGCGGAGCCGACCCAAGGAGGACCACGCGCAGCGGGCGGCCATTCCTGGTGTCCTCGTCCCAGAGCCGCTTCACGGTCTCGGACCACCCGGTCACCTTCTGGACTTCGTCAATCGCCAGGATCGCTCCCGCGCGGCCTGAGTCGGCTGCCATCTCCCGGGCCCTCTCCCACTGGGCCGAGAGCCAGGCCGTGTCGCGCACCGCCGGCTCGTCGGCCGAAGCGTACAGGCAGGGCGTCACCATGCCGTTCATGACCTGCTGGACCAGCGTGGTCTTCCCCGCCTGGCGTGGTCCACCGACGAACTGGATCAGTCGCCGGGGCTCAGCCAGTCGGTCACTCAGCACACGGGCGCGCGGTCGCTGGAACGAGGGGGAGTGTTCGCTGCTCATTGGTAGCAGTAATTTTACTCACACCGGTGAGTAGCGCGCAAGCCTGGCCGTAACCCTTGGCCCTGCGACGCGTTCAAGCCACGCGCCAGCCGATCGTGAACAGCGTCTCCGCCGCCGTTCGCTGAGCGAGCCGCCGCTCCAGCGCGTCCACTAGCTGATCGCGCTTGGCCATGATCTCATCCTCGGCCTTGAAGATGTCCTGCCGCTGGCGGCGCTGCTGGCGCTCCAGCTTGCTCGTCTTCTCTTGGATCTGGTGTTGCTCATCCAGCGTCACCGCCTGCCGCGCCTGACGCCGCAAGGCCTTGATCTGGTCCTTGGTGTCCGTGAGCGCCTTCTCGGCCGAGAGCACCATGTCGTCGGCCCACTTCTCGAGCTTCTCGCGCGCCTCGTTGAAGTGCGCGCTGTTGCGTTCCAGCGAGCGGCTGACCGTGGCCTTGGCGTGGCGCTCGGCTTCGGCGGTGAGTCGCTGCGTCACGGCGTCAGGCATCGCGCTGGTGCCGTCGAATCGTCCCGCGCAGGCGAACATCTTCTCCATCGTTTCCTGGTCGAGCGATCCGCCGCCCTCGTCGAAGCCGGAGAACAGCAGGTACTCCTCCCGCTCATAGGACTCGATCGTGAGACGGCTCAGCGTCAGGTGACCGCATTTCCCGCGCAGCGCCTCGACCATCGCCAGGCGCGTCGGATTGTGAGTCACATCAAAGATGATCTGCGCCGACGGCGTGGAGAGCGCCTTCGCGCCATCCACCACGTGCTCGCCCAGCGGGTGCGAGAGGCGGTACAGAAACAGACTCGGTTCCTCTCCGCTGCTCTCCTCGCTGCGAGGGCGCGACTTGGAGATCAGGTGGTAGCGCCCCTTTGGGATGTCCTCGCGCGGAGGGCGCTCGAGATCGAATGCAAGCGCCGCGTCATCGAAGCGGGCGCGCTCGTCGAGCATGAAATGGGTGAGCGACCAGAATCGCTGGCCGAAGCGGTCGAGCTGGGCTTTCGCATCTGCAAGCTGCAGGCGCAGTCTCTGGTGAACGTCATCGTCGAAGTGCTCGAAGAGCTTCCGGCGCGTGTCGTCCAGCCGCGTGCGGATCTGCTCGTCCATCTCGGCCTGCAGCGCGCGGAACGCCGCGTCGATTTGCTCGGTGGTGCGGCACTGCTGATAGATGGCAAGGATGCGCTTTTCGAAGTCGACCCCCGACTCGATGCTGCCGAGCACCTCGTCCGAGGCACCGAAGACGCCGTTGAACAGTGTGAACTTCTCGGTCAACAGCTCGAGCACGCGGCGGTCCGCTTCATTGCGCTCATTGAGAAAGTTGATGACCACGACATCGTGCTTCTGCCCGTAGCGGTGGCAGCGGCCAATGCGCTGCTCGATGCGCTGTGGGTTCCAGGGCAAGTCGTAGTTCACCACCAGCGAGCAGAACTGAAGGTTGATGCCCTCCGCTGCCGCTTCGGTGGCGAGCAAGATCGTCGCCTCGTCGCGGAAGTGCTCGATCAGCGCGGTGCGAACATCCACTGCTCGCGAGCCCGATGCCCGGCCCGTGACCCTGTTCTTCTCCACCCAGCTTTCGTAGATGGCGGTCGCCTCGGGCCCACCGTTGGTGCCGTTGAAGACCACGATCTGACCGTGGTAGCCGTGCGCCTCCAGGAAGGTCTTCAGGTACTCCTGCGTGCGGCGCGACTCGGTGAAGATCAACGCCTTGCGGGCCGCGCCCGTCGTGGCCATCCGCTCGAAGCCAATCTTCAGGGCCGCCAGCAGCGTCTGTGATTTGGTGTCGACTCCGATGGCGCGGGCCCAAGTGACCAAGCGCTGCAGGATCTCGATCTCCTCGCGCAGTTTCTGCCGGTCGATGGTAACCGGAGGCGCCTCGGCCCCTTCGCTTTCCTCGTCATCGGACAGAATCTCGTCGAGTAGGTCGCCCTCGATGTCCTCGGCCTCGATGAGCTGCTCGGTGAACTGCGCGTCGCTTTGGGGGTCGCTCTGGGCGCGTTCATCGCGCAGTGTCTCGAGCCGGGCGCGAAGCGTGTCGAGCGTGGCAGCGATCGCCTGGGAGGATGAGGCCAGCAGCTTGCGCAGGATCAGCGCCATCAGGTGCCGCTGGCGCTGCGGCAATGCGTAGCTGTCCTCGCGCTGAAGAAAACCCGAGACCGCTTCGTACAGCGCATGCTCGTCGTCGGTCGGCTGGAAGGGCCGCGTGATCGGGCGCCGCTCGGTGTAGCGGATGTACTCCGTGACCTGATTGCGCAGCGTGCGCTTGCAGAAACCGGAGAGCCGTTGCCGAAGCGCGTCCAGGCTGCTGCCAGCGCTCGCGTACTGCGAACGGAAGGAGTTAACGTCGCCGAACAAGTGCTCGTCGATCAGGGTCGAGAGGCCATACAGCTCGAGCAGCGAGTTCTGCAGGGGCGTCGCAGTGAGGAGCAGCTTGCGGCAATCCTCGGTGGCCCAGCGGATGCCCTGGCCCACCTTGTTGCTGGGCCGGTAGGCGTTCCTCAGCTTGTGGGCCTCATCGATGACCACGAGATCCCAGGCACGCGCCTTCAGCTCTTCGCGCAAAGTGTTCGCGAAGTGGAACGACATGATGAGCACCGCACCGAGCGAGAGTGGGTCGGCGCTGCCGCGCTTAGCTTCCCGGTAGGCCTTGGCGTCGAGCACCACCGCCGGCAGGTTGAATTTCTCAGACAGCTCGAGTGCCCACTGCTTACGGATGGAGGCAGGGCAGATCACCAGCAGTCGGCGTTTGCGTTCCGCCCAAAACTGGCACAGCACGATGCCGGCTTCGATTGTCTTTCCCAATCCCACTTCATCCGCGAGGATGACTCCCTTGGAGAGCGGAGACTGAAGCGCGAACAACGCGGCTTCGATCTGGTGCGGGTTCAGATCCACAGCCGCGTCGAAGAGGGACATCGAAAGGCGGTCCATGCCGCTCGCGGCCCGCCGAGTGAGGTCGTAGGCAAAGTACTTGGCGTGGTGCGGCGTCAGGCTCATCGGCGGGGTCGAGTTCCCTTCTGGGGTTGAAGCACGTCGATACGGTTGCTGCAGGCTCAGATCCTCACTTCCCGAAACGTGTTTTGGTGGGCCTAACGTTCGAGCTAAGCGGGCGACGACGGCGAGGCCACCAGGCCCGGGCCTCGTGGCCTGCCGTTGGCGCTCCGCTTGAGCGAGGGGTTAGGCATCGCTGGCGGCAGGTTGCGCATTGTTCCGTTTCCGAGCCTGAAGCCACGGCATTGCGGCGAACAGGATGAGCATGGCGAGATAGACACTACCTGAAATCTTGTCTCTGCTGGCAATGTACTCGGTGACCTCCCAGCCAGCGAGACTTACCGCTAGTAGCAGCTCGGAACTGACCAGCAGCAGCAAGGCGATGACGCCCATAGCGATGAGACCGACCGTGCCTGTCTTCTGACAATACTTGCGTAGAACGTGTCGCGAAGCGAAGAAAATCGCTATGAACATGAGCGGCATTTCGGCAAGCTCGGCATATCGTTCGCCGATGCGCGGCACTATGAACGGCACCCGAACCGAACCCAGCAAAAATCCAGTGCCGAAGACGAGCGCGAAGTACACGACCGCGCCGTGAAGGATCTTCGATGGGCTGGTGGCGTTCACGGGCGTATTTTGCGATGCCTAACGTTTTAGCTAAGCGGCCCGCAGCGGCATGCCGTTGCGGGTCCGCTTGAGCGAAGGGTCAGTCCTCAGTTTCGTCGACTCGCGTAAATACTCCACCCCTACTCCTTACGATCTGCTGGATGGTTGACTCCATCCCTCGTAGGCACAGGCTCAAGGTCAAACGGATTGACGCCCTCCAGACAAGCAACGTTGTAGCCGTACTGATCTGGATTGGAGCGGCGCTGATGATGCGTGTAGATGCCGCATACGGAACAGAAGTAGTGCTTCGCGGTTCCCGTGTTGAAGTGGTACAGCTTGAGAACTTCTCGCCCCTGTAGAACAGTGACGGAACTCAGGGATACCGACGCAACAATTGCGCCCCTGCGACGGCAGAACGAACAGTCACACCTCCTCGGATCAACTATGCCATCGGGCAGTGCCAGTTCAAGCACTACGGCGCCACAGTGACACGAAGCGCGATGCCTCGGCTTGATTTCGACTCCGCCAACTATCTTGATCATGCGCGGCTCCACGGCGGTGACTGGGTTCTGCGGCCTAACGCCAGAAATAACCCGCGTGCGTTAGAACGTCGGCTTGATTGAATTGTTAGGCGGTACCCTCAAACCTGCAAAGGACGCTGATGAACAGCCGTGTCTGTGTACTGATGGAAAGATGCCGCCTTGCCGTTCTCAAACTTCCAGACATGGGCGAACGGGGCTTTGAAGCTTTTCCCCGTAGCCTTGAAGGTGCCGCTGTACTCGCCAAGCGCTACAACGGTGGAACCGTCTTCTACAAACTCGCTAGGGACTGCAGCGAAACCATCCCACTCACCGCCGAGCTTCATAAACACATTTTCCAAGACCGCATCAGGCCCGAGAGAAACGCCGTAAGGCCCGCCCTCAGCCTCGGTCCAATGTATGTTTGGAGAAAACACTGCCAGAACGGCTGGAATGTCGCCAATAGCAAATGCCCTATACACCCCGCGTACGGCATTTAGATTGTTGCTCATGAGAACCTCCAGTTGAGAGCGGGACCCCCCCGTGCCAATGTGACATGCGACACCTGCCTCGGGCAATTTAGAGTACAGGTAGACCATGAACATGACCGCACTGCTGAGCCGTTCCATTGATGAGTCGTCGTCCCCGTCCCTTGATGCCGTCCCCGAGGTGTTCGTCGTCGGTCGGCGACGGCAGCTTCCGCAAGCGCCTCGCCGCCATAGCCAAAATCAGCGTGCTCATCATCGATGATTTTGCCATCGCCCCGATCGGGCCGCGGGAGCGAAATGATTTACTGGAACTACTCGACGATCGT
>Ga0163153_10009008_pt1 | contig 10183 bp, 6 predicted proteins | sample OliLakLV19MP6IB1_FD_148629 | JGI IMG/M metagenome (GOLD analysis project Ga0163153, IMG submission 148629) | Freshwater microbial mat bacterial communities from Lake Vanda, McMurdo Dry Valleys, Antarctica - Oligotrophic Lake LV.19.MP6.IB-1 | ecosystem: Environmental > Aquatic > Freshwater > Lake...
ACCTTGTGCCGCCGCATCAGCTCGATCGCTTCGAGCGTCGGCGTGCTCGGCGTCACCGTGATCGGGTCCTTGCGCATGATGTCCTTGACCGCGACCGGCGTGTGCTCGGGACCGCGCATGCCCTGGCCGACCAGCCGCAGCAGCGAACGGTGCGAGACGAGCCCGATCAGCCGGCCGTCGTTGTCCTCGACCGGCACGTGGCGGATGTGCCGCCAGTCCATCAGGCTCGCGGCGAGGTCGACGACGTCCTCGGGATGCACGGTGAACAGGTCGGTCGTCATGAACTGGCCGACCTGGACGTAGGACTCCTTCCAGCCGTCGAACTCGCCGGTGTCGGCGAGGTCCCAGGTGTGCACCGGTTCGCCAGCCCGCTGGCGCGCCATCGTCGCGCGCACGAGTGCGGTCATGCGCTGGTCCTTGGTGCCCTTCTCGCCCATCGCCGCGAGCGAGTCGAGCGCCCAGCGCGCGCCGGTGCGGCCGCGCTTGCAGCGCTCGGCGATGACGCCGAGGTAGCGGTCGATGTCGGACGCGTCGACCTTGGCGCCCTCGAGCCCGGCGCGCGCCATCGGCAGCAGCACCTCGGCGATCAGGGCGGGTGCTGCGTACTCCTTGCCGTGGAACCACGTCAGGTTCGACTGCAGGCCCAGGCGCGCTGCGGCGACGAAGTTGCCCTTCGCGTCGTCGAACGACATGACTTTGCTGACGTCGTCGAACTCGTGCGACACGGCCGCCATCAGGCCGAAGAAGAACGCGGCGGTCGCCATCTCGTCGGTGACGCTCGGCCCGGCGGGGAACGCGCGCGCTTCGATGCGCAGGTGCGGCTTGCCCTCGCTGATGCCGTAGCAGGCGCGGTTCCAGCGGTAGACGGTGCCGTTGTGCAGGCGCAGCGCGGTCAGCGCCGGCACGCCGTTGCGGTCGAGCACCGCCTCGGGCGCCTCGTCGATGTCGGTCGCGAGCACGACGCGGAAGCGCGCGATGTCTTCGCGGAAGATCTCGAGCACCGAGTCGCGCACCCAGCCGTCGCCGAAGTTGACCCTGGGCCGCCGGCCGCGCAGCTGGTGCGCCGCCGAACGCGCGTCGACCGACTGCTGGAACAGCGCCACGCGCGTCTCGCGCCACAGCCTTCGGCCGAGCAGGATCGGCGAGTTGGTGCTGACCGCGAGCACCGGCGCGGTGATCGCCTGGGCGACGTTGTAGAGCTTGGCAAACTCGCGCGCGCCGACCTGGAAGTGCACCTGGAAGCTCGTGTTGCACGACTCGAGCATCACGTTGTCGTGCATCATCTCGAGTTCGTCGACGCCCTTGATGCGGAACGAGAACTCGCCGCCGCGCAGCTGCGTGATCGCGTTGTTCAGGGCGAGGAAGCGCGGGTTCTGCACCATCGACCCGATCGTCAGGTCGGAGCGGCGCAGCGTCGGCAGGATGCCGGTCAGCACGATGCCGCCGCCCATGCCAGCCGCCGTCTCGCGGGCCTTGTGCAGCAGCCCCTGCAGTTCCTGCTCCATCGCCGACAGGCAGCTGCCGCCGAACAGCTGCGGCTTCAGGTTGCACTCGAGGTTGAACTGCGCCAGCTCGTAGGTGAACTGTGGGTGCGCGAGCGCCTTCATCATCGCGTCGGCGCCGCACCAGGCGCGGCCCGAGGGGTCGACGAGGAACATCTCCTGCTCGGCGCCGATGCGGCGCACGCCGGACTCGAACCGGTCTTCGTCGAGCATGCGCTCGAGCGCGTGCACGTCGGCCAGGATGGCCTTCATGAACGCGCGCAGTTGGTCGTCGGTGAAACCGCTAGGCAGGTCGTGTCGGCCCATGCTCGGAAAGGACGGTCGGGGGTCGCGCAACCATACCGGCCCTTCCGCCCGCACGCCCGCGCTCGCTGCGACGTTCCCCGCAACGCCGACTCTACAAGGCAGCGCCGCAGCGGGGTCGAGGGCGTCGTTTCGTCGTGACCTGTCCCCGCGTTGCGGCGCCTCGGGATCATTGAGCCAGGTCGCCTCTCAGGCGACCTGGCTCACCTCACCGCACGAAGCCGTTGAACATGATCCGCTTCTCCTTGACGAGCGGGTGGTTCAACGAGACGACCAGTTCGCCCTTCATCATGCCGGTCGGCGCCTGGGCCGAGATCGACAGCGACACGATCAGCTTGCCACCGTCCTGCTTCGACGTCACGCTGACGAACTCCTCGGGCACCGACAGCTTCTCGAACGCCATGTTCACGGCCTCGAGCTTGGTCCCGTCGTTGGGCTCGAACACGATCTCCTTCGTCATCGGCGTGCCCTTGCGGATCAGGCCGAGCGGCAGGAAACCACCGGGCTTGACCTCGAGCGGGCCCTGCACGAACGCCATCACGCGGACCATGAACGTCGATTCGCCGCGCACGTCGGTATAGAACTTCAGCACGCCGCCGCCGCCCGCCGTCTCGCTGTCGACCGGGCCGTACTTGCCGCGCACGGTCCAGACCGCGTTTTCACCCGACATCGACTTCTCCCAGGCCACGGTGAACGCCTTGCCGGCGTCGTCCATGCGCGTGATGTTGAAGTCCTTGTTGAGCGGCGAGGTCACCGTCACGGTGAACTCGCGCATCTCGTTCCAGGTCATCTTGTTGAGGTTCACCTCGGCCGGCGAGACGACGAACATCTGCGCACCCGTGGCGTGCCACTTGAGCTTGAACTGCTGCAGCTTCTCGTCGTCGGTGTGCACGTCGAGCGTCGCCTGACGCAAACCCTGCACGCCTTGCATCTCGAGGTGTACCTCGACCTCACCCTCCTCACCCGGCTCGATCGTGATCTGGTCGACCTTCTCGTTCTGCTCGGGCCCGGCCTTGTCCTTGCGGACCCGGACCAGCATGTTCGGCGTCGGCTTGCTGGTCATTTCGTAGCGGCGGTCGCCGATCTTGAACGTGGCCCGCGTGCAGGTGCAGCTGCCCTGGAGGTTCTTCCACGCCACCGCCTTGTCGGTCGGGTTCTTGAAGCGGAACACGCCCGCGCCCACCTCGCTGCCGAAGTAGGTGCCGAGGTCGAGGTCGGTGACCGGGAACCACGCATTGCCCGACTGGGTCTTGGTCGTGCCACCGTCGACGACCTTCGGTTGATCCTGTCCTGGCTGCTCGCCAGTGGCTCCCTGTTTCACCGCCCCCTGCTTCACCGCCGCATCGGGTTTGACCACGTCAGGCTGGACCGAGGGCTGGACCGAGGGCTTCTCTTGAGCCGGCGACACGGTGAACAAACCGATGGCGACGAGGGAACCGAGCAGGAGATTGCAGTTCATGATGGGCTTCTGGGATGGCGCGGTCGGGGCTTTCCCCCCGCTGCGGGACGGGCTCGCGGAACGGGGCAGCATAGCTCCGAACCGATCCGAAAACTCCCTGGAGCCGACCGGGCGTCCCGCGCCGGGGCGCTGTCGAACTGCCGTTGGCGCGGCTCCCGTGCCGGTCGCCGCTGGGAATGACTCGCCATGCCGCGCAAGATGGCCTGCCGCATGTCCTCCCGCTCCGTCGTGCTGCTCGGCTTTCTGCTGCCGCTGTCCGGCTGCTGCTCCCTGGCGCGCCTGTTCTGCGGACCCGACACCAGCCCGTGGATCTCCGAGCGCTACGACACGCCGACGAACACCGTCGCCACGTTCTTCGAAGCGATCCGCCGCGACGCACCCGACGTGATCGGGCAATGCCTTGCCGAGAGCTTCCGCAAACAGAACCAGCTCGATTCGCTGACCGTACAGCTCGCCTGGCAAAGCCTGTGCGACCAGAACCCTGGCCTGCACCTGGCGGGTTACGCCCAGGTGCCAAAGCCGACGCAGTGGACCATCAGCGGCGCCGTCTTCGACGTCGAGGTCCAGGGCATCAAGATGCGCCTCGAGCTCGTGCGTGAGTCGTCGCTCGAGATCACCCATCGGCGCGACAACGGTACGCCTGCCGAAGATCGGCGACCGATCACCCGGTGGAACGTGACTCCGCGCGTCGAGCGGATCCAGGACACGGACCCCGAGCAGTCGCGGTTCGTGATCGATCCCCTGGTGTTCGAGCACGAGGGCGAAGCCAAGGTGTCGCTCGAGTCGATCGAGCGCGCCGGGCTCGTCCGTGTCTGGAAGATCTCGGGCTTGCGCGTGCAACCGACCCCGTGACGGGGCCGGCACCTCACTGCAGGTTGATCACTGCAGGTTGATCACTGCAGGTTGATCCGGAAGCGCATGCCCTGGCTCGCCGCGAGCAGGCCGCCCGGCGAGCCGGAATCGAGCGAGATCACCTGTGCGAACAGGTAGAGGTTGTCGAACACCGGGTTGTTCGGCACGCCGAACGGCCACGAAGTAGTGCCCGCGCCCGAGACCTGCTGGAACAACACCGCAGCCCCCGACGCCTGCACGAGCGCGGTGATGCCCAAGATCGGCGTGTTGTCTGGGGCCAGGTTGATCGCCAGGAACGAACCGATGTTCGCGGGCATGTTCGAGCCCAGGATCTGGGTCGTCGTGTTGATCGCGGCCGGCGCCGCAAGGCCGATCCCCGGCACGATGTTGCCGCTGCCCGGCGTGCCGACACCGTAGAGCAGCGGCGGCGCTGCATCCGAGAGCGTGAGGATCTCCACGTCGTCGATGTTCCAGCCACCCGACACGTTCGACCCGTTCGTCGTCAGTTCGAAGCGCAGCGTCAGGTTGGCCTGGCTGTTGGCGATCGCGGAGATGTCGTGATCGATCAGCTGCCAGCTCGAGTCGCTGGTCGCCGCCGAAGTCGTGAACACGGTCGTGCCGTTGACGAGCACGCGCACCGTGTCCAGGTTGGCGAGCGTCAGCCAGCGCCGGTAGCGCAGCCGCAAGCCCTGCACTCCGCCGGTCGGGATCAGGGGCGACTGCAGCCAGTTGGCGATGTTGTTCGGATAGGAACCGTTGAAGTTGCCGGCGCCGAGATCGTTGGCCCAGCAGTTGGTGCCCGAATACGCGCTGCTCGGATCGGCCCACGGCACGCCACCGGACGTGCCCGAACGGCCCAGCGGCGCGCCGCGCTGCCAGTCGTCCGTGCTGACCGTGAAGCCATGCGTCCAGGCAGTGGCGGTTTCGAAGTCGTCGGCGAACACGCTCGTCACCGTGCCGACGACGAACTGGTGCTGGCCGGTCGCGGGGCTGCGCCGCGAACCGACGCTGTCGGTGGCTTCGACGTAGTACTGCACCGTCGCCACGGCGTTCTGGCCGGGAATGTCCGCCGTGTACTGATTCGGCACAGCCGTCGGCGTCATCGGCACTGCGGTGAACGCACCGCTGCCGCCGATCCGCCAGTTCATCGTCACCGCACTGATCGGGTTGCTGCCCGTGACGCTGGCGAGCACCGTGTAGGGCCCGTCCTCGTTGGTCGTGGCGGGCAGCGGCGTGTGCGCGATCGCGAGGTCGGTCAGGCTCGGGCGTACGATGTAGAGCCCGGTCTGCCGGTCGAGGATGTAGATGTTGCCGGACGGCTGGAACGGATAGACGCCCCACGCACCGTTGAAGCCGCCGCTGGTGCCGGGGTAGGTGTCGTAGCTGGCGACCTCGACCGGAGCGCTCGGATTGCTGATGTCGAGCAGGATGTAGCCTTCGGTGTACCACGACACGTGGCACAGGTTGCCGACGATGTAGGCGTTGTGCGGGATCGACGCCGGGTTGGTGGTGTACTGCGACAGCCCGATCGGCGCTGTGCGGTTGGTGATGTCCCAGAACTTGACGAACGACCCGGTCGTCTCGTCGGTCGTGGCGCACACCGTGCTCGACGCGTTGGTCCACGCGTTGTGCGTGAACGTGTTCGGCGTCGACGAGCTGCTGAGGGCGAGCGGCGGCCAGACGTTGAGATCGTAGATGCGCAGCACGCCGTTGTAGATCATCGACGCGTAGCCAAAGCCATTGCGCGTGTGGAAGTCGTGGAAGTAGTTCGACTGGCCACCCGGCGTCATGTAGCCGACGAACGTCGGATTGACCTGGTTGACCGTCGCGTCGAACACCGCGGTGCCGTTGTTCGTGCCGTTGCAGTAGATGCGGCCCGTCTGCGTGTCGCAGGTGATCGTGTGGCAGTTGTTGAACTGGGCCTGGCCGAACGTGCCGGCGAGGAATGGCGCGTCGGGGTTGCTCAGGTCGATGACCTGGATGCCCTGTCCGCCGGCCTCCGTGCACACGTAGCAGTACTGCAGGTAGGTGTTCAGTTCGCGCCACTGCGAAGTGGCGCCGGCAATGTACGCCCGTTCGATCGGCGCCGTCGGGATCGTCGTGTCGACGATCGCCGTACCGTCGCTGCAGCCGAGCAGCGCGTACTCGTGGCCGTTGGGCGCCACGTAGCCCCAGATGTTGGCGTAGGTGGGAGTGTGGAGATGTTGCGTACCGAGAAGGACGCAGTTGACGCCTTGGGCGGCCACCGAGGCGACGAGGCCGAAGGCGGCGAGACAAACGCTACGCAGATGCATGAGGGCTCCGGACGGCGGTCGTTACACGACCGCGGTGTGTTGCTGGGCTTGGCAGGACGGCGGATGGTAGACGGCTCGCGGAGATTCGCCAAGGCATCCGACCGCGGCGGCCGCGGTTGCTACCATGGCAAGGCCCCGCCGCCGGACCCGGCGCACCGCATCGCCAGGCTCCGAGCACTGCCGAAGCGCAGCCGACGTTCCGGATCGTCACACTCCGGACCGTCACACCGGCGCGTCGAGTTCTCCCACGCGCAGGAACTTGAACCCCTCGTCGCGCAGCGTCAGCACGGCGTCGAGCTTGGCGAGCACCTGCTTGTCGGCATTGGCGATCGAGCGATCGAAGTCGTGCAGCAGCACCACGCCTCCACCGGCCGACCGCAGCGAAGCGACGAGCGAATCGGGGCTCAACTCGACACCGAGCCGCGTGTCATAACTGTCGTGCGTCCACATCGTGATCGGCGTGCCGTGCCAGAGCACCCACAGCAGCGACAGCAGGTTCATCTTGCCGTACGGCGGGCGGAACGGGATGCGTCGCGCATCGAGGCCGGTCAGGTCGTGCAGCCGGCGCCACGCCGCGCGCGTGTCGACCAGTCCCTCCCACGGCCACGACCAGATGTGGTGCACGTGCTCGTCGCCGTGCGAACCGACCTCGTGCCCCTTGCTGATGATGTCGTCGACGATGTCCTCGTTGCCGCGCACGTTGTGCGCGAGCAGGAAGAACGTCGCCGGCACGCCCGCTTCGGCGAGCCGGCGCACGACGAGCGGCGTCAGCAAGCGGCCCGGCCCGTCGTCGAACGTGATCACGATCTGCCGGCACAGCGTGACGAGGCGGCGCCGCGCCCGAGCAAGCCACAACCGCGGCGCAAGCACGTGGACCGCCCCGGCCACGGCGAACGCGATCAGGGCGATCAGGGTCGGCGACATCTCGAGGTTCAGCGCGCTGCCTACGACGCCTTGATCACGACCTTGGCCCCGCGCGGCAGGATCTTGAACAGCTCGGCGATGTCGGGGGCGAGCATGCGGATGCAGCCCGCCGACGACATCGTGCAGATCGTGTCCGGCATGGGCGTGCCGTGCGCGCCGAAACCCGTGTAGCTCTCGTGGCGGAACTTGATGAAGTACTCGCCGAGGATGTTCTCAGGATGGCCGTAGGGATACCGGTTGCCGTCGGGCGCCGTCCATTCCGGCTTGGGCTGCTTCTCCGTGACGGTGAACTCGGTCACCGGCGTCCGGTCGTCCTTGCCGTGCCCGATCCAGTAGAGCCGCAGCAGGTGCGCGCCGACGTGGACCGCGAGCGAGAAGCTGCGCTTCTCGACGACCGCGTACACCGGCTCGACCGGGATCTTGATCTTCTGGCCGAGCTGGATCGCATTCGGATTGTGGATCCGGTTCAGCACGGCGATCGTGCCTTCGTCGACGAGGATCTTGTCGCGCTGGAAGCGCGTGGCGATGCGCGACAGCGACTCGCCCTGCCCGACCGTGTGGCTCCGCGCGCCAGCGACGTTGCTGGGGTCGCACAGCCAGCGGTCGACGCGCACGCGGTGCTGTTTGTACGCTTCGTCGACGAAGCCGCGCGCGTCGGTGTCGCCCTTCTCGATGCTGCCGCGCAGGCACAGCGTGATCAGCTGGCTGCCCGCAGTGACCGCGTCCGCGTCGGCCAGCGCCATCGCCGCCGCGAGCGCCTTGCCGGCCATCGCGCGGCCCTCGACCGAGTGCAGGAACGTGTTGCCCGAACCGAGCTGGCCCAGCAGCGCCGCGAAGTCGTTGCCGGGCCCTGACAACGCCTCGGCGAGTCGCCGCCGGTCGCTCGTGGCGAGCTGCGTGGTCCGCGAGCCGAGCGCCGACCACGCCTGGTCGATGGCGGCGACCTCGCCCTTGCCGACGCCGCCCACCAGATCGGAGACCACGACCGAAGCCTCCGCCGCAGGGATCACCAGCGCCGGCTGCTTGCTCACGCCGAGCACGTCGAGGCTGGCGCCATTGCCGACCGGCGTGGCCGGGTCGGCGCCCGGGGCCGCCGCCGATTCCGACGGACGCGGGGCCGCCACCGCCGGTTCGCCGAAGGTCCGGCCGTAGCCCCAGTACAGGAACGCCGCGATGAGGATCCCGAAGACGAACTGCCGCATACCGCCACCTCCTGAAAGCGCGCCATGCGCGCCGATCGCCCGCGGCACCCCCTGACCGGGCGCACCGCACCCGGCAAATCCGCAACCGCGGCAGCACCGAGCGGAGGCAAGGTATCGCGGCGCTCCAGGAAATCGAGAGGCTCCGCTCCACGAACACCGTGGACGGAGGCCGGTTGAACCCTTGGTTCAGGTGGGCTCCCCCCGGGGCATTTGGGTTCTGGCTGGCGACGCCGCGAACGACGCCGCCTCCAGCTCCCGCCTGTCCCTCAGGGTCGGATCCCGGGGAATGGTCATCGGTTCAACTTTGTGGCCCGCGTGCAGCACCTGAGCCGCAGAGCGGAGCTCCCGACGAGCGACAACATAGCTCGGTCCCGCGCCAAAGCTACCGCCTGCCGCCTGGCCCCCGAGAGGGCTCCCGCCGTCCTCACACCCAGCGGTTCTTGGCGATCGCGGCGATCACCTGCTCGGCCGCCGCCACCGCCGCGACCCCGTCGGCACCGGTGACCACCGGCTGCGACCGTTCGCGCACGCAGCGCAGGAACGCGACGAGTTCCTCCTGCAAGGGGTTGCCCTCGTCGAGCACGAGGTTCTGCACGCGGAGCAGCCCGTCGAACACGTACTTCCACAGGTCGCCGACCTGCGACCGGTCGATCGCGTCGAGATCAAGTTTCTCGAAATCCCAGCCGGGCGCCTTGGTCACGAGCATGCCCTGGCCGGTCTGGAAGTCGAGGCTCGCATACCCTTCCTTGCTGAACACACGCATCTTGCGCAACGGCTTGAGCGCGACGCGGTTGGCGGTCAGGTGCGCGACCGCGCCGTTCTTGAACTTGATGATCGCCGAGGCCATGTCCTCGGCCGGCGTGAACACCGCCCCGCCGAACGCCTCGACCGACACGATCTCGCTCTGCACCAGCGCCAGCACGAGGTCGAGGTCGTGGATCATCAAGTCGAGCACGACGCCGATGTCCGTGCTGCGGAACGAGAACGGCGCGAGCCGGTGCGACTCGATGTAGCGCGCGCTGCGACCGATCTGCTCGATGCCGCGCAGCGCCGGATTGAAGCGCTCGACGTGCCCCACCTGCAGGATGCGGCCGTGGCGGGTGGCGAGGTCGACGAGTGCCTGGCCGTCGGCGGAAGTGCGCGCGATCGGCTTCTCGACCAGCACGTCGACGCCGTGCTCGAGGAACACGCTGGCGACCTCGCGGTGCAGCTTCGTCGGCACCACGACCGACACGGCGTCGACCTTGCCGAGCAGTTCGTGGTGGTCGGCGAACGCTGGTACGCCGAACGTCGCCGCGGCGTGCGCGCGCGCCGCCTCGTCCGGGTCGGCGACGCCGACGAGGTCGCAATCGAGCCCCTTCAGCAACCGTGCGTGGTGCTTGCCCAGATGGCCGACGCCGACGACGCCGATGCGGATCTTGCTGCCGACGGGTCCGGCCACGCTACGCGTCGACCAGCGTGAACTTGAGTTCGGCCTCGGCGACCAGCCGGCCGCCGACCTTGCAGCGCGCGCGCACGTGGCCGACCTGGGGCTTGGCACGGATCGTCTCGACCTCGATGCGCAGCTGGTCGCCGGGCACCACGGCGCCGCGCAGCTTGACCTTGTCGATGCTCCACAGCACGGCGAGCTTGCCGGTGTTCTCGAGC
>Ga0163153_10009013_pt1 | contig 10174 bp, 7 predicted proteins | sample OliLakLV19MP6IB1_FD_148629 | JGI IMG/M metagenome (GOLD analysis project Ga0163153, IMG submission 148629) | Freshwater microbial mat bacterial communities from Lake Vanda, McMurdo Dry Valleys, Antarctica - Oligotrophic Lake LV.19.MP6.IB-1 | ecosystem: Environmental > Aquatic > Freshwater > Lake...
CTGTCTCGGAATCATTACCAACATGAACACCCCTGGAGAAATGGGAACGGCTGTTTGCGACCAGATGTTGTGCTGCTCGATCTCAGAATGCCTGGAATGAAGGGCTACGAGATCGCCGAGCAAATCAAGAGTCGTGCCGACCTGCGGCTCATTCGACTTGTCGCAACGACCGGCCACGGAATGCCGCTTGACCGTCCTCAGACAAGGCTGCGTGGTTTCGATCAACACCTTCTGAAGCCAATTCACTTTGAGGAATTGGCGACGTTTCTGAACTCAGTTCAGGATCAAAACGATGAATAGATGGCCCCGACCACGGCCCAGATGGTTCAACACGGATTCTGCATCAAGAGAGGCACTGCCGGAATGCCCTGGATCGGATGGTATAACTCGCTCCCCAGACCAAGCTGGACACTGGCCCCGGCAAACCGGGGTCGGCAGGCCGAGGAAGACGCTGACCCTATCTGTACAGCCGACCTCCTCAGTACAATGTCGATAACGGAACGCCACTAGAACGGGATGATGGGACACTTTTATGGACACAGAAGGTACTGAATACAAAATCATGTGTGTGCGGGGGGGGGGGATGAAGTCGTCCGCTGCTGCCTATGGCGTGTCACTCGCTGCCGTCGCTGTTGCGGTCGTGGCTCGTCTGTTGCTTGAGCCGCTGCTGGCCGAGCGTCTTCCCTTCATCACCCTGTCACCCTGTTTCTCGCTGTAGGTTTTGCCGCTTGGTACGGAGGAAGGGGGCCTGGGTTGCTGGCGTTGGTCGCCGGTGCGGTCGCCGCCGCCTTCTTCCTGACGCAGCCTCGCTACTCGTTTGCCATTGACCAAACCGAATTTCAAGTCGGCCTCGTCCTCTACGGAGTCGTCGGGTTCGCCTCCATCGCCATGCTCGAGTCGCTGCGGAAAGCCCAGCGGCAGACCGAAGAGCAACGGCGACAATTGGAGCAGGAAGTCGCAGCCCGCCGACTCACCGAACAAGCCTTTGCCGAGCAAGCCGAGCGTTTACGGACCACGCTCGCCAGCATCGGGGATGCGGTCATCACGACCGACCTGGCGGGCTGCATCACCAACATGAACGCCGTCGCTGAATCGCTGACGGGGTGGACGACCGCCGAGGCGATGGGGCAACTGCTCGACGCTGTATTCCGCATCGTGAACGAGACGACCCGCAAGACGGTCGAGAACCCGGCGTTTCGGGCGTTGAAGGAAGGCGTCATCGTCGGACTGGCGAACCACACGGTCCTCATCGCCAAAGACGGCACGGAGCGGCCCATTGACGACAGTGCCGCCCCGATCCGGTGCAAGGACGGCGAAGTGGTCGGCTGCGTGCTGGTGTTTCGCGACATCACCGAGCGCCATCGGCAGGAGGCCGAACTGGAGGAACGGGAACGGCAGTTCCGCACTCTGGCCGAGTCGATCCCGCAGTTGGCATGGATGGCGAACACGGACGGCTACATCTTCTGGTACAACCGCCGCTGGTACGAGTACACCGGGACGACGCCCGAGCAGATGGAGGGCTGGGGCTGGCAGAGTGTCCACGACCCGGACGAACTGCCGAAGGTGTTGGAGCAGTGGAAGGCATCAATCGCCACCGGCACGCCCTTCGACATGATGTTTCCGCTCAAGGGGCAGGACGGCCAATTTCGTCCGTTTCTCACACGGGTCGAGCCGGTCAAAGATGACGAGGGCCGGGTGGTCCGGTGGTTCGGCACGAACACCGATGTCACCGAACAGATGCGGGTTGAGGAGCGGCTGAGGTTCCAACTCGACCTGACTCAGACGATTACCGACAACGCCACCATCGCCATCTTTATGACGGACGACAAGAGCCGCTGCACCTTCATGAACCCGGCTGCGGAGGCGATGACCGGCTTCACGTTCAAGGAAGTCGAGGGCGGCATCCTGCACGACTTCATCCACCACCACTACCCCGATGGCCGACCGTACCCGATACCGGAATGCCCCATCGACCGGGCGTTGCCCGAACGTTTCGACGTGATCGGCCACGAAGATGTGTTCATCAGAAAGAGCGGCGAATACTTCCCGGCGCTGGTGAACGCCAAGCCGATCCGCAAAGAGGGCCGGGCGGTCGGGACCGTCATCGAGGTTCGGGACGTGAGGGTGGAGAAGGAGGCGGCGGAAGCCCTGCGGTTGCTGGCGGCGAACTTGTCGGAGGCCAACCGCAAGAAGGACGAGTTCTTGGCGACGTTGGCCCACGAACTCCGTAACCCTCTGGCCCCGATCCGCAACGGGTTGCTTTTGATGAAGTTGGCCGGGGACGACGCCGAAGCCGTCGAACGGTCCCGCTCCATGATGGAGCGACAGATTGAGCAGATGGTGCGGTTGGTCGATGACCTGATGGACATCAGCCGCATCAGTCAGGGCAAGCTCGAACTCCTCAAGGAGCATGTGCCGCTGGGGGCGGTGATCGCCAGTGCGGTCGAGACGACCCGCCCACTGATCGAGCAGATGGGCCACGAACTCACCGTCACGCTCCCGAAGCAACCGCTCATCGTGGATGCCGACATGACTCGGCTGGCACAGGTGTTCATGAACCTGCTCAACAATTCGGCCAAGTACAGCGAGCGTGGGGGCCACATCTGGCTCACCGTCGAGCGGCAGGGCAGCGACGTGGTCGTGTCCGTCAGGGACACCGGCATCGGCATCCCCACCGACAAGCTGACCAGTGTCTTCGACATGTTCAGTCAGGTGGATCGGAGCTTGGAGAAGTCGCAGGGCGGGCTGGGCATCGGCCTGTCGCTCGTGAAGCGGCTAGTGGAGATACACGGCGGCAGGATCGAGGCTAAGAGCGACGGGCCGGGCCGGGGCAGTGAGTTCGTCGTCCGGCTCCCGGTCGATGTCGAGGCGTCGAGGCCGCAGGCGGATGTCGAGGCGTCGAGGCCGCAGGCGGCGGACAAGCAGCAAGAGCCAGCGGCTCCGAAGTCGTCGCTCCGCATCCTGATCGTGGACGACAGCAAGGACGGGGCCGACAGCTTGGCGATGGTACTGAAGATGATGGGGAACGACACCCGCACCGCCTATGACGGCAAGGAGGGCGTCGAACTGGCCGAGGAGTTCCGGCCCGAAGTGGTGCTGTTTGACATCGGGATGCCGAAGCTCAACGGGTATGAGGCGTGCCGCCTCATACGAAAGCAGCCGTGGGGCCGGAAGGTCATCGTGATCGCCGTCACCGGCTGGGGGCAGGAGGACGACCGCCAGCGGAGCCACGACGCCGGGTTCGATCACCACATGGTCAAGCCGGTGGACCCGCAAGCCCTGATGAAAATGCTCGCCGGGTTGGATGTTGGTCACGAATACCAGCAAACCAAACGCTGCCCCTGACCCGGCGGGGTTCGTGAAGTGCAGCGTTTGGTCGATCCCCAAGACGTGGAAGCAGGTTGCCATTAAGTCCTCGGGTGAGACTGGGCGGGCTGATTGGGAAGGCTCCCTTCGCGTCGGAGGCTCCTAGGACTTGCCCCAGGGCCGTGCTCGATGAGCATTGCCATGACGTGGTTGAGTAAGGGAGATTCTTCTTGGTGGGTCATCGCTGGTTCCTTCTTGGGGTAGTAAGACACTTCCAAGAAAGCCTCAGCAATCCGGGCCAAGAGCTTCGCTCACGCCATCCGGGAGGTGTCGTGGGAGCGAGTCGCTGCGATTGCGTCGCCCTCGGCGTCGTGTGCCGACAGGGCAGCGGAGACACCCTCACCCCGGCCCTCTCCCGGAGGGCGAGGGAGCAAGGCGACGTTGCCGATTGCCATCGCCGTCACGAGCGGCCGCAGCGGATGATTCGGCGCGAACACTTTCGTGTTGCGATGACGGTGTTTTCGGGGCGGCGGCACGAGGGCCGCAAGACGATCCAAAAACTCGTGCGGGGACAGGGTGATCGCGCCTTGCGCGTCAGGACTCGTCGTCTTCTGAGAATTCTCGCCCATGTCGGCGAACCTGTGGAGCCGCCACCGGTGTCTCCAGCCAGAGGCCCGCCCACCGACTGGGGAGAGCTCGTGCAGGCCCACTTTCGACCGCGATGTCGTGCAGGCATCAGCATCATCTGACGAGCTGCCGGTGATCGATATCCACGCGCTCTGAAACGCCTCACACGGGCATGAGCGGAGCCGGCCTGCGACCAGGGGGTGAAAACAGTGCTCAGGAAGGCGTTTTCGGGCGCTTTCCGGTGTCTTCGGCAAACCCCCCTCGCGTCGCAAGACACGCTTGAGCCCGATCGGCTACGCTCTGGAATCGACCAGCAGCCGTCACCGCGTTACCAAAGTGCCGTTGGCCGTCCTATCTCCTTAGAAGGAAACTCCGATGACCGCAACCCGTGAAGAGACCGTCCGCAGCTACCTCGGCGACCTGATCGCTGTCTTGAATCATGTGTCGCAGGCGGTCGCCAAGCAGGCCGGCAATGACGACTTCCGGCGGATTGCTCATGCCGGACCCGTGATCGACAACCTCAACTCGGTCCTCATCCGCCAGCACGCCGACCTTGAGGCGCACGTCAAGGCCATGGGCGGGACCAGCGGGGGCGTGATGGTAAAGGACATGTTGGGCGCTGTAACCGGGGCATTGGCTGGTCTCTACGGCAAGATGCGCGGCGAGACAGCCGCCCGCATGCTGCGCGACGACTATACGGCGCTAAGCTTTGTCATCGTCTGTTCCACCATGCTCCATACCACCGCGCTGTCCCTCAACGACTCGGCCACCGCAGCGCTGACACTCCGCCACATCCAGGAATACCCGCCCCTCATTATGGCTCTGAGCGAGCTCCTCCCTCACGCCGTGGTCGCCGATCTGAGCGCGGACAAGGTACCAATTGTCAACCCCGCCGCCGCCGAAGAGGCGATCCGGAACCTTAACGATTCATGGCGCGGGGCCTCTGCGGCCAACCCGACGTAAAGAACGGGCATTGACGCGGGGCACTCATCGAAGGATAGCCCGGTCAACGGCACTTCGGCAATCGCTGGATGACTGACGGGCATCGGCGCAGCGTAGCCGAATCGGTCTGAGGCTGTCTTGTGGCGCGACGGCCGGCCTTCGATTCCCGTGAAAACAGCCGTGTGATCGCGGTTTTTCACGCTGGGCGTAGGCCGTCCCCGCTTTGCCCCGTTGCGGGCGGTTCAGAGTGAGTGGATGTCGATCACTGGTAGTTCGTCGGCTGAGGCTTGCACGACGCCGCGGTCGAAAGTGGGCCTGGACGAGCTTGGCCCACGCGATCCGGGAGGTGTCGTGGGAGCGGGTCGCTGAGATTGCGTCGCTATCGGCGTCGTGTGCCGACAGGGCAGCGGAGACATTCGGCACGAACACTTTCGTGTTGCGGTGCCGGTGTCTACGCGGCGGCGGCACGAGAGCCGCAAGCCGACTCAAAAACTCGTGCGGGGACAGGGTGATCACGCCCTGGGCATCTGGACTCGTCGCCTTCTTCTGCCGCCCAGGCCCGATCCACTGCCCGCGCTTGTGCCGCGGCAGCGTGTAGCGGATGCGCTCCGCGCCGTCGTCGCGGCCACCGATGACCGCGAGCCGTTCGAGGGCGAACGCAGGCCGAGCGCAGTTTCGCACCAAGTGCTCGAGGGGCTTGCAATAGGCACGCACTTTGGGGACTGAAAAGGAAATTTGCACGCAAAGCGTCTATCGAAAACCCACTGTGCCACGCCTGCCGCCTCGAGCACGAGCCGTTCCACCTCGCTCATAAAGATCTTCGTGAGGGCGGCGACGGCCTCGGGCCGGTCGCCCTGTGCCAAAAACCACCGCAGCCGCCAAGGGTGAGCGCAGCCGCTTGGGTACCGAAATCACCCACTGCCGCACGGGGACCGGTGGAATGACGTGATCGACCAGATGGGCGGCCGTCTGGGCCATGCGGCGGCCGTTGCATGAGGGGCAGACGCCGCGTCCCTTGCACGAGAAGCAAGAAGCACACCGACATCACCGATGGGTCGTCGAATACGTTCGTCGTCGGCGAGATCTCTTGGAACGCGGCCAACGGCTATCGCACCTGGGTCCGGGGCGTGAATGGGGACCCCATCGGCGGCTGCAAGAATGTCCTCACCTCCATCGGCCAGACGTTTTTCGATAACGGTGCCGGCTTCAACGACATTTCCCTCGGCAGCGAACACCCCGGCGGAACACATGTCCTGATGGACGATGGCAGCGTGCGATTCCTTTCCAATACGATCGACCTCATCACCTACAAGGTGGCCGCCAGTATCGACGGCGGGGAACGCGATGCCCTCAAGTAACGGCGCCTTGCCGTCCCGTCCCGGAATGTTGTTCCGACGGAAGTGGAATGACTGAGCTGTGGTACTGGAGGACGAAAGGGCGCATTCGCGGTCCGCTGGCGACCGAAGAACTCGAAGCGATCGTCGATGCGAACCGGCTAGGGCCAGGCGATGACGTACGGCTGGATGGCAGCGACGACTGGGTTCCCGCCGCGGAGATCCGGCAACTCTTCAAGTGTCCCGCTTTCGGAGATTCCCCCGCGACGGCCGCCGCGAAGCTTCTGGAGACCGCCGCAACCCGGCGAATGCAGGGCGGGGTGGCGACTTCCGTCCGACGTGACAACGTCCTGTCACGATTTGCTGAGGTCATCAGCAGCGCGGCCAGCGCGATTGCCGAAGTGCTTGTTCGCGCGAGTCGCTCCGCGTGGCGCTGGTTCGGGCGGACCGGCCGCCTGTGGATCACGGTGGCCGGGGCGTGGCCATTTCTGCATTCGTCTTCTCGAACCTCGATGTCCGGGGTCCCAGCGACACCGCGCGCCAACAGCAGATCAAGGCGGTCTGGCGACAGGTGCACGCGACAAAGGGAGCGGAGTCCAATGCTGCTCGAACCACTGTCCCGGCCGGAGTCGCCGCCTGGCTGGAGACAACGCAGACCGATCTCGAGCAGGAACTCCGCGCCCACCCGGTTTCCGGAAGCGCGTCTGGTTCGCCGCGTCAGAAGGCCCTTGCCCGGCGGGAAATGCTGTTCGCCGTCCGCGACATGCGGCAGTATCTCGCCTCTCCCTCGCCGTTGTTGGCAACGCACATTGAAAAGTCTCTGGAAGCCGCCTTGAACGCGCTTTCGGCGACCAAACTTGAACGCCGCGCTGTCAGTCCTGCGACACCCCGGCAGTATCTCGCCTCTCCCTCGCCGTTGTTGGCAACGCACATTGAAAAGTCTCTGGAAGCCGCCTTGAACGCGCTTTCGGCGACCAAACTTGAACGCCGCGCTGTCAGTCCTGCGACACCCGCTGGTAACTGCGGGGCCTCTTCCACAGGCTTGAAGGCCATGCTCGTCGTCAATGCGCTGCTGCTCATTCTCGTTGTTGTCTGGTGGTTGTGGCGGCGGTCTCGTTGAGAACTCCCGCCCCCATCGCACGTTCGTCCAGGTCAGCCTCTCGCTCGCCCCGTTTTCGATTCGCAATCAGGTCCTCGGACCACCGCTCCGCAGCCGCGGCGGCTTCGTCGTCCAGCGCTTCCGCCTCGTGCAGGACGCCCTCGCGCGCGGTCCCGCCGCTGATCTTCACCATCTTTTCGACGACGCGTTTCCAGGTGAGATCCTGAAACCAGTGACCCGCCGATTTGATCGCCAGCCAGTCCAGTGCATTGGCCGCCCGGGCAAACGTCTCGACGGAAAATCGTAGACCGGGTCCTTGCTGCTGGGCGGAAAAGGTGACGATGCCTGCCAGGGGATGGCCTTCGATCGTGACAAACGTGACCCGGTCCGCGTCGCATTGTTCGACGCGAACCTGCACATGACCGCGTGCCGGAAGATGAGCCGACAACGTGCAGCCGGGTTCAATCTGAAATGCCGCGCCCGGCTCGGCGCAGAAATCGATGGGCATCACCTCCGTGATCCGCGTCTTGAACAAATTCATCAACCCGGCGGAGTCGAGGTCAGAGCCGGAGAGGTCGGCCCAGAAGCGTTTGCGCTCCAGCCGGCCGACGCCCGTTTTCGGCGGATTTTCCGGCACCAGGTCCGCCAGTTGCTTCAGGGCTTCGACGAGCGGTGTCGGCTGAATCGACAGCACCCCGGTGAGGGCGTTGGGGGTTCCGTCCGCGACAATGTTTTCCTCGACCAGCATGGTGAGTTTCGATGTATTGAGCGGTAGGGCCAGTGTCTGACGGCTGCCGATCAGGCCCTGGAGGCGCTCGGTCAGCCAACAGGCCACACGCACCAGAACCGCGGGAACCGGGACGACCAACCCCGGGCGATCGGTGATCTTCGCCAGCGTCGAAATCAGCTCGTGAACCGTCAGAACCTCCGCACCGGCAATTTCGATCGTCTGGCCCGCGACATCGGGGTGGCTGACACATTTGGCCAGCGCGAGGCCGGCGTCAGCGAACCACAGCGGCTGAAAACGATGCTGCCCCAGACCCACCTCCGGCACCAGTGGAGAGACCCGCACCATTTTGAGTGCCATCGAGATCATTTCATCACCCGGACCGAACACATGGCCGGGCCGCACGATCACGAACTCTCGGGAGAACTCACGGACGAGCGCTTCCGCTTCCCGTTTCGACTGGTGATACGGCGATTGGCCCCGCTCCGCGCCCAGCGATGAAACGTAGATAAACCGGCGAGTACCGGCCCGTTCGGCCTCGCACAGCAGGTTTCTCGTCCCCTCCACGTTGACGCTTGTGAACGTGATTTCGGGGGGCTTCTCGTCGACGATTCCGGTGACGTGCAACACCGCTTCGCAGCCGTCAGCCGCGTTCTTTATCGAAGTGGCGTTCGTGACATCGCCATCCACGGCCTCCACGCCCGCTGGCCATTCACTGACGTGTTCACTGGCCGCGCGCGACAGGAGACGGACCTGATATCCGGCGGCGAGGAGTTCGGGGATCACGCCGGTCCCAATCACTCCCGTACCGCCCGTCAAAAGGACTCGCATGCCGCTCTCCGCCAAAGTTCCGAAGGATAGCCCGGTCAACGGCACTTCGGCAATCGTTGGATGACTGACGGGCATCGGCGCAGCGTAGCCGAATCGGTCTGAGGCTGTCTTGTGGCGCGACGGCCGGCCTTCAATTCCCGTGAAAACAGCCGTGTGATCGCGGTTTTTCACACTGGGCGTAGGCCGTCCCCGCTTTGCCCCGTTGCGGGCGGTTCAGAGTAAGTGGATGTCGATCACTGGTAGTTCGTCGGCTGAGGCTTGCACGACGTCGCGGTCGAAAGTGGCCCTGCACGAGCTTGGCCCACGCGATCCGGGAGGTGTCGTGGGAGCGAGTCGCTGCGATTGCGGCGCCCTCGGCGTCGTGTGCCGACAGGGCAGCGGAGGCACCCTCACCCCGTCCCTCTCCCGGAGGGCGAGGGAGCAAGGCGACGTTGCCGATTGCCATCTCCGTCACGAGCGACCGCAGCGGATGATTCGGCGCGAAGACGCCGTGATAGCGATGCCGATGTCTACGCGGCGGCGGCACGAGGGCCGCAAGGCGACTCAAAAACTCGTGCGGCGTGAGGTTGAGACCGAGAACTTGGTAAGCTTGAATGCGCGGGAAGCGGTCTCAGCATGACGGCTTGCCGCAGGAACTGATCACATTCGCCGGACGACTATGTAAAGAGCAAGCTGGCTGTGCCAGAGGGCTAGTTATCGAGTAAGCCGACGTGATGGAGCGCCTCAGGGTGTTTCGCCACGTCGGCTTGTTTAATTTATCGTACCCGCGTGGCATCTCGAATTGAAGGAGCATTGGCCCCTTCTGGAACAGGAAGATTCGTGACAACCAATCAGACACCGATCAAACAAACGACCGATGGGCGTTCGAGTCGAGAGCGTGGTTCTCCGTCACCGGCGGAAGCTTGGCACATGTTGCCGCTGGCCGAGGCGTTCGAGCGGTTGCAAGCGGATGGCGTGCGCGGTCTGAGTCCGTCGGAGGTGACTCGCAGACTCGCGCAGTACGGCCCCAATTCGTTGTCGCAGGCGCGCGAGCGTTCGACGCTGAGTATCTTGCTGGCGCAGTTCCGCAGCCTCATCGTCGCTCTGCTGGTGGCGGCCACGGTGATCGCGGTGGTCATGGGTGACATCATTGAGGCGGCCGCGATTCTGGTGGTCATCGTCCTCAACGCGGCCATCGGCTTTTTCACCGAATGGAAGGCGCAGCGGGCGTTGTCCGCTCTGCAAAAGCAGGCGGTGAGCATGGCGCATGTCATGCGGGACGGAGCCGAGGGCGAGATCCCGGCGGCAGAGCTCGTGCCAGGCGATTTG
>Ga0163153_10009016_pt1 | contig 10173 bp, 5 predicted proteins | sample OliLakLV19MP6IB1_FD_148629 | JGI IMG/M metagenome (GOLD analysis project Ga0163153, IMG submission 148629) | Freshwater microbial mat bacterial communities from Lake Vanda, McMurdo Dry Valleys, Antarctica - Oligotrophic Lake LV.19.MP6.IB-1 | ecosystem: Environmental > Aquatic > Freshwater > Lake...
TTGGGTCACTGATTCAGGTGGATGGCCCAGGGGTCCGGGGAGCAATGGAACAGCCAACCGACTTAAGCGCGTAAAACGAACTCAATGGCGCGCCGACACGTCGACCTGCGCCATTATCCTTCCGAGAGGGATTTGGATCTACTCCACGCGCGCGTATTCCCTTGCGCGCGCGTGGACTGCGGAATTAACGCACGCATTGCGCGCGTTGACCGACCTGGTGCAACCGCACCAAGTATCGAGTCGGCTGCTGCTGCGTGCCGGTCCATGTGGGGGCTCCGTTCGGGATGGGCCGATCCCGGACGTTCTGTTGCGCTGGAAAACGCCGGCGTCATTGTTGCGCGCGAAGAAACCGGCACGCCTCGTATCGAAGGGCTCGGCGTGGAATGGGGGTTCAAGGCGCAGTGGAACGGAAAACCGGGCTAAGTAGCCAAGATGGATAGCCCAATAGAATAGGGCCAAGTTGATTCCGGGCTTTGTGTTGTTGGCCACCGGTACTAGAGTAGGCGACATTGCGTATACCCATCGTGGCCATCGCCTATGAACGTTGCACGGCTCTACTTGCGCGTCAGCACCGACGAGCAGGATCTCACTCGCCAAGCTGACATCGAACACAGCACGCGTTTGGCCGGCTATTACATTGCGGGCGTCTATCGCGAGAAGGCCTCAGGTGCGCGCCCGGATCGCCCCGAGCTGTTACGGATGATCGCGGACCTGCAACCCGGTGAGGTGGTTGTTGCCGAGAAGATCGACCGCCTCAGCCGGCTACCCTTACCTGAGGCCGAACATCTGGTCGCTTCGATTCAGGCCAAGGGTGCACGGCTGGCGGTACCGGGGCTCGTTGATCTCTCCGACATCGCGGCGGCCACCGATGGTGTGACCCGGATCGTTCTGGAATCGCTACAGGCGTTGCTGCTCAAGTTGGCTTTGCAGATGGCCCGAGATGACTACGAGACTCGTCGTGAGCGTCAGCGCCAAGGCGTTCAGCTCGCTAAGGCCGCCAACAAATACCGCGGTCGCCTTCCTGACACGGCCACTCACGCGCGGATCGTCGCGCTGCGTCGTGCTGGGCAAACCATCAAGCGAACGGCTGAGCTGGCCGGATGTAGCCAAAGCCAGGTGAAGCGAATTTGTGCTCTGCATCGGGCCACGCCCTGATCCGATGCCGGTCAGCTTTCTCTCCAACACGCAGCGCGAGAACTACGGTCGCTACACCGGCGTGCCGGCGCCCGAGGACCTGACGCGCTATTTCCACCTGGACGATGTTGATATTCGGTGGATTGCGCAAAGGCGCGGCGAGCAAAACCGGCTCGGTTTCGCGGTGCAACTCGGCACGGTCCGTTTCCTGGGCACTTTTCTTGATGATCTTTTGACTGTGCCCGCCCCGGTGCTGCGGACGCTGGCTCGGCAACTGTATATCGAGGGAGTTGACAGCCTCCAGACCTACAACACGGGCGAACAACGCTGGCAGCACGCCCAGGAGATCCGCGTCCGGTATGGCTACGTTGAGATCACCGACCCTCAGGTGGGGTGGCGGCTGACACGGTGGCTATACGCGTTGTGCTGGACGGGCACCGACCGACCAAGCGTCTTGTTCGAGCGTGCCACGACCTGGCTGCTGACGCACAAGGTCTTGCTGCCAGGCTGCAGCACGTTGGAACGCTACATTGCCAAGCTGCGTAACCGGGTAGAGGAACGGCTGTGGCATTCGCTGGGGCGCGGCATTAGCAACGAGCAGCGGGCGCGATTGGATGGTCTGCTTACCGTACCGGCGGGACAACGCAACTCGGTGCTTGACCGGCTGCGCTGCGGCCCTGTCACGGTCAGCTCGGTATCGCTCGTGCAGGCCCTGCTGCGGCTGCACGAGGTACGCGAACTCGGGATCAAACTGCCAGCTGCGGCGCGCATCCCCGCCATCCGTGTGGCGGCATTGGCGCGGTTTGCCGGGGCTGCCAAGGCCAGCGCCATTGTTCGCCTGCCCAATCCGCGCCGGTTGGCTACCCTGGTTGCCTTCGTGCATTGCCTGGAAGCTACCGCGCAGGACGATGCCCTGGACGTGTTGGAGGTCGTGCTCAGAGATCTGTTCGGCGGCGCAATCAAGGCCGACAAGAAGGCACGTCTGCGCACGCTCAAGGACCTCGACCAAGCCGCCGCCATCCTGGTCAGTGCGTGCCAAATGCTGCTCGATGCTGCGCTGCCGGACGCCGAACTTCGCGCCCGATTGTTTGAAAAGATTCCGCGCAATACGCTCACATCGGCGCTCAATGGCGTCAACGCACTGATCCGCCCCGACAACGACGTCTACTTCCGGGAACTGGACGCCAAGTACAAGACGGTACGGCGCTTTCTGCCCGCGCTGGTCGAACACTTGAGTTTCGGGGCCAACATCGCCGGCAGGCCGGTCGTAGCGGCGTTCGAATGGCTAAAAGCCAACCTGGGGCGCAAGAACACGGGTGCAGACGCGCCGCGCGATGTCATCGTCAAATCGTGGCAACGGCATGTTTGGCGCGAAGACGGCAGCATCGATTTGCACGCTTACACCTTCTGCGTGCTGGACGAACTACAAACCGCGCTGAAGCGCCGGGACGTGTATGTGGCGCCGAGTTGGCGCTACGCCGATCCTCGCGCCGGCCTGCTCGATGGCGCCGAGTGGGAGGCGACCCGACCGATCATCTGCCGAACGCTGGGGTTGTCTGCCAGCTCCGAGTTCACCCTGGCTGCGTTGGCCAACGAGTTGGACCGCACCTACCGCGCCGTGGCAACGCGGTTACCCAATAACCCCGCAGTGCGTTTCGAGACGGCTGGTGACAAGCATGAGCTGGTGCTGAGCCAGCTCGACAAGTTGGAGGAACCGGAATCATTGCTCGCCCTGCGAAAACAGGTGACTGGCCTGCTGCCGCGTGTAGATCTGCCGGAACTGATCTTGGAAATCGCCGCCAGGACCGGATTTACCGACGCGTTCACTCACCTTTCAGAGCGGGCCGCCCGAGCCGACGATCTCCACATCAGCGTGTGCGCGGTGCTGATGGCCGAAGCTTGCAATACCGGGTTGGAGCCGCTGATCCGTGGCGACTTGCCCGCACTCAAGCGCGATCGGTTGTCCTGGGTAGATCAAAACTATATTCGCGAAGACACGCTGACGGCCGCCAACGCGATGTTGGTGGCAGCGCACGGTCGCATCTCGATGGTCCGCCTGTGGGGTGGCGGCGAAGTGGCCTCCGCCGACGGCATGCGTTTCGTCGTTCCGGTGCGCAGCGTTCACGCCGGCCCTAATCCAAAATACTTTGGGGTCGGCCGTGGCGTCACCTGGTACAACCTCATCTCCGACCAGTTCTCGGGTCTGAACGACATCACCGTGCCGGGCACCCTGCGCGACAGCTTGATCCTGCTGGCAGTAGTGCTGGAGCAGCAAGCAGACCTTAAGCCGACGCAGATCATGACCGACACCGGTGCCTACAGCGACGTGGTGTTCGGCCTGTTCCGTCTGCTTGGCTTCCGCTTCAGCCCACGACTGGCCGATGTCGGCGGCACACGCTTCTGGCGAATCGACCCACAGGCCGACTACGGCCTACTCAATTCAATTTCGGCAAACACTCTCAGCTTGCAGAAAATCGCGCCGCACTGGGACGACATGCTGCGGCTGGCCGGCTCGCTGAAACTCGGTCGAGTACCGGCAACCGGAATCATGCGCACACTCCAGGTCGGCGACCGGCCTACCCGGCTGGCACAAGCGATCGCCGAATTCGGCCGAATCGACAAAACCCTGCACACGTTGACCTACATCGATGACGAAGCCAAACGCCGCGGCACACTGCTGCAGCTCAACCGTGGAGAAGCTCGCCACAGCGTGGCGCGAATAATCTTCCACGGCAGACGCGGCGAGCTGCGCCAGCACTACCGCGAAGGGCAGGAAGATCAGTTGGGCGCGCTGGGCTTGGTGCTCAACATGATCGTGTTGTGGAACACCCTCTACATCGAGGCCGCACTGACCCAGCTTCGCCAGGACGGCTACCCGGTCCGGGACGAGGACGTAGCACGGCTCTCGCCGCTGCTGCATGACCACATCAACATGCTGGGCCGTTACACCTTCTCGGTACCTGAGGCGGTGGCCAATGGTGAGCTGCGGCCATTGCGCGATCCGGACGCCGACGACTCATGATCAAGTCCCAACCGCCTTGCCTTTCATTCACTTTGGGCTACTATCTTGGCCACTTAACGCCGCCTTCTTGTGCGAGGATCTTGGCGTGACGGAAACTCCATCCCTCTCTACGGACGCGACGTAGCTATACCGTTAGGAGCTTGATCCCCTGCGCGAATGCGCTGCTGCGCCTACTCCGGTCGCATAAAAATTTGCCCAGCGGTTGGCCCCGTTGCGATTGGCTCGCCACTACTTGGGAAAACGGCTGCGCCGACTAATCGCGGGGTGTCGGCGACTTCAGAAAGTAAGTGGTAGGTCCAGTAGACGACGAGATCGCATTTTCCCGCAATTTCGGTTAGGTTCTCAATGTGATCTGCCAAATCGACAGTAGCCTTAAATTTCATCCCCCCTTTTATGTTCTGAATGGCTACGCCAGGATCATCGACAGCAAGAACATCATCGACTACATCAGGGCATGAGACAGAATGCATGTCAAGATAGTCTCGTTTCACATTAAATGTGAAGTCCACGAAATAGAACCGCTGTCCAGGTAGTGAGTTGGAGATTACCTCTAGAGGCACGTCACCTTGATATTCTAGTTCGAACTCCAGCACAAACTTCGTGTGTTTTTCCGAGATAGCTGGCTTCGCCACGATCGCTAGCGTTTGAGGCGTTGCGGCCGGCATTTCGGCAGCCAAAATAATCAAGATGACTAAAGCCGCTAGTTTAGTCAAAATTGCATTTGTTTTGATTTCGGCAATCATTTTGCAGTCCCTCTACTCGTTTCTTGCGCCTGTCAACCCGGGTCTTGCAGTTGCCGCTGACATCTACTTTAGCCAAACAGGCAATTTCGCAATCAGTTCCCTCAAGTTCAAACTGTCTCTTGTCGGTCCGCAGCACCCCCGGCTTTTTCCCACTATTTTTGGGGTCAGCGCAAAATGTTATGGCATGAGGGCTTTTTGCGAGGAAATCGGCGTGGCACTGCTCATGAGCTTCAAGACAATCGTTTAGTTCAGGACAGTTCCCGCCTGAATCATCCTCTCCGACCTTCGGTTCCGGTCCGTCAGGCCCGCAAATGACGGTATTCCCGGCGCCAAGGCCTGAGGGGTCAGAATAAAATGACGGGCGTTGCATGACATAGGCGTATGTGCTTGGCCCTGCCCTCATTCCGATCGGGTCGCTTTCAAGGTAACGACCAGTTCCCGGCTCATAATCTCGGAAATAGTTGTAGTGGGTACCCGTCTCTGCATCGTATTGCTGACCAGGGAAACGCAGGTTCATCACAAATAGCTGGCTGTTGCCGTCGGGGTCTTCGATCGCCGCGGCTTCGCCGAATGGGTTGGTGGACCAGCTCCATCGCCAGATTGTGGTTCCCGCTGTGGTGGTGACTGCGCGTGGGGTGTTGAGTTGATCGGTGTGGATGTAAGAGAGGTTCGTGGACACCGGGGCTTGATCTTCGAAGCCGTTGGCGAAGAGGCGCTCCACGGTGGAAAGGACGAAACCGGAGGTATCAAGAATCGCAATCGGCATATCATCCACCCAGAGGTACTCGCGAGCTGCGCCGGCGGTGTAATCACCGAGCAGTTGTCCGCCTTCGTTGTACGTGGACCACTTGGTGAAGGTCGAAGGGAACGTCACGGATTTATGCACGCGCTCGCCTTTGCCGTTGTAAGCGTAGGTGGCCACGGTCGTGCTGTTGCGCTTCACCTGGGTCATCCGATTGCGATCGTCGTAGATGAACTCCATCGTCGCACTGCCAGTGACTAGGGTTGTGTTGCCCGCCGCATCTAGCGTGCGTAGGTTGCCGCCGACGCTTTCCAAGTGATGGGTCCCGGGCGTGTAGGCATAGGTCTGCACTGCAGCCGGCGGCAGGCTCTTAGTGGTGCGATCGCCGGTCAGGTTGTAGGTGTAGCTCTCGATCGGAGCGCCTGACCCGTCTTGCACTTGGCCAAGGCGGTAGAGCGCGTCGTAGGGATACTGCTCGGTGGGCGGCGTGGCTCCGACCGTATTGCCGATACGATCAATGTTGCCCATGACGTCGCGCCGGAAATGCAAGGTGAGCGCATTGCCGGTCACGTCAGTGAGCCAATAGTTCTGATCGAAGGCGCGGGTTTGAGACTGGCCGGCATTTGCGAAGCTTGTCACGGTCGGCGAACCGAACGGCAGATAGGCGACGTTCGTCAGTACGGCCGTCGCAACGCCTCCAGCCGGGGTCACGGTCAAGGTCTGAATCCGACCATCGGCATCCCTGGTGTAGGTCAGCTGCGCGCCGCTGGGATACGTGATCGACATGAGCCGATCGGCTAGGTTGTAGCCGTAGCCAGTGGCGAAGCGGAACCCGGTGGCCATCTGAACCTTTTGGGTGACATTTCCGCGCTGGTCGTAGCACCAAGTGGTGCTCCCGCTGGCGTCGGTCATCCGCGTGAGCCGCCCAATCGGAAACGAATTTGCACAGCCGGTTGACGCGTTCGGAGTGTCATAGAAGTACGCCGTGTTCTGACTTGTGGTCGGATACGAGATCGCCACCATCCGGTTCAATGCGTCGTATGTAAACGTGGCGGTGATGCCTCGAGCATCTGCCCGGGTCAAACGATTGCCGGCAGCATCCTGGGTGAAGGTGGTACCTCCAGTGTCCGGGCTCCCAAGCGTGTCGAGGTTGTTCTGTCCGTCGAAAATGTAGGTGGTTACGAGCAGGCTGGGGTCGGTGATGGACGTCTGGTTATCCCTTGCGTCATAGACGGTGGCGATCGTGGAGTTCGCCGTTGACGGTGCAGTTCCTGTGAAGTCCCCGACTGTGGTCTTCAACCGATTCAACCCGTCGTATGACCAACGGGTTTTGACCCCTAGCGGATCAGTCTCGTCGGTCCGGTTGCCATTGCCATCGTAGCCGGACAAGTAAAAGCGTCCGAGGGCCTGGGGATCAACGGGAAACTCCTTATCCAGGCGCGACAGCATCGTGTAGGTGCGTGCGATCAGGCGCTTCGGTGTGGTCGGGTTTGCCACATCAAATGTCTTCTCGAAGGTGCGATTACCCAGTGCTTCAAGGGTGTACTCGATGCTGTTGCCGAGATTGTCGGTGATCTTGTCGAGCCGGTGGGCGTTGTCATAGCGGTAGTCCAGAAACACGCCGTCGGCTTGCGTCAGACGGGTGAGGTTTCCGACTTCGTCATACCCCAGGAGAGTCGCGGCGTCATTGGCGGACGGCGACCCGTCCGCGTTGCCTAGAACTGTTCGGGATGCGACCCAGCCCCGCGGGTGATAGCTCAGATCGGTAAGCACCGCGTTACTGTCGCTCATGCGCAGCAAGCGGCCCATCCCATCGCGGCTCACCATCTCTCTCACGTGACCAAGTGCATTGGTCGTTTTCCAGAGATCGCCTTTTCGGAAGGTCTTGGGATTCGCTACATCGTCGGCCAACCGGTACTCATGCGTGGTTCTGTCGGCGATATCGGTGCGTGGACCGTCCACTCGGCGTATCAGCCCGACCAAGGGGCATCCCTTGGCCAAGTCTTCGCCGACACCAATTGGGTCGGGAGGAGTCAGATTTACCGCATTGCAGTAGGTGTACGTCCACACACGTGGAGCTTCGAGGCCGCCCGGTGGCGGTGGTGATCGGGTGTCGGTAAACGTCTTCGTAAGCACCTGGCCACGAGAATTGAGCGTCAGCGTGGTGGTGCGGCCAAGCTCGACAATGGTCAGCGGGACGCGAAACGCCGTATCCCAGGTCGTGCCCACCGTGCGCGTTTCCGGTTGTCCCACAGCTTCGATGCGTTGAGTTTGCAGACCACGGCTGTTGAAGTCTTCGTCGGTCTGGAACCCGCGAAAATCGGTCGACAGGTTCGGGAAAGCGTTGGCGTCATAGGTCCTAGCCTGCGGCGGCACCCCGCAGTAATCGCAGGGTTGATCCAGGGAAGCCAACCGCGCAACACCAAAATTCACCGTGAAGCCATAGATGCGGGCTTGGCCAAGTGCATCGGTGACAGTCGTGGTGCCATTCGCGTTGAACACGAAGCTGGTTCTATCAATGGTTCCGCCGCTGAAAGGGCCGTGCACGCTGAGGTTCGCGCGGCCAGCGGCCGTGTAACCCCAACTTGCGAACCTCTGCAGGTTTTCATCCTGGATGCCGGTCAATGCGAAAGGCAAGTTCGCCCCGCCTGTTTGCCCGCTTTCGTTGTAGAGATAGGTTCGCGTCTTCGGCGTGCCGCTCTCGTCGGGATAGCTCGCTGAGGTAAGTTTGCCGGCCGTGTAGCCGTAGGTGAACACTTGGCTATTGCCGTCAGTGACACTGGTCAGTTGCCCGGCCGTGTATCCAAAGATCAGCAACCTGCCCTCCGGATCCCTGACCGATTGGACGTGATCTCGCGGGAGACCCGTGCCGTCGATGTAGCTCAACGTCTGGATGAACCCATCTCGCGTGGTAATCGATAGCAGGCGCCCTTCGGCGTCGTACTGCTCGAGCTCGTCGTTAGGCGTCGTGACCGTCCAGCCTAAGACAATTCCCGATGAGTCTTGCCAGGCCAATTTCTCCGTCACATCCGCGTCGGCGGACCAAGTGCTGCCTGAGCGGTTGAACTTCAGAACACTGCCGTCAGGCCGGTAGAGCACCGCCCGCAGGATGGCGCCGCCGCTCGTGATCGGGAACGCGACGATCCGCCGAAGGTAAAGGTGCGACCAACCTACACCCAGCGGCACCGAATCATTGGTTCCGGTTCGATTGCTGTTGTAGGTGCGCTCGAAGCGCAACGGGAAGTGTCCGGCGCCGACAAAATCCACCTCATGCTGAGTCTTGTTGCCTGACGCCGTGTGAATTGGGTTGCTGCCGTTGCTGCCGCCGCTGTCGCCACAGCACATGCCGGTGCATTTTGGTCCACCACACTGACCGGTATCGACGTCCCCAAACCCGGCGATGTTGCAGGCGTCTGATCCGCCTTGAGGCCCGAAGACCAGCGTGTCAACGGTCTCGATGGTGACCCAGAAGCTGGCATACGTTCGTTCGATGACGCCACGACACACGCGCTCTCCGAGCCCCTGCTCGGGACCAATATTAATCGCTCGGAAGCGATAGCGGACAGCCGGGTTGGTTTCTGCAGCGCGGTAGTTGTCGACGCGCCGCTTCAGCTCGCCGGTGACGCAGGCTTCCTCTGGGGTGCGATAGCGCGTCAGATTCGCGTCGAAGCGGTTGTCCAGCCAGTAGATCTCTGCAACTGCGCCGGTGGCGTAGAGGAGCGCGAATAGTGCGAAAAGCGTTCGAACAAGACCATTCATGGCATTCCCCCAGATGTAAGGAACGCCGCTAACTCGGCGCTATCGGCCTAACGAAGCTAGATGTCGCCGGAGCGTCCAATGTCGCACATCGCGCCCGCTTCGTCCCGCTCGTCGCATGCCAAGAGTCTAGAGCCTGCGCATGTGGGCCTGGCCGAACTGTTGCTTTGGGCTATCTATCTTGGCCACTTAGCCCGGTTTTCCGTTCCATTGCGCCTCTAACCCCAAGCTCGCGCGGCTTCAGGAGGCCGACCTGCCGCGCTTTCCTCGGCTCAGCGTCACAGCGCCCCTCGAATCACCGCGAACTAGGAGATGACCAGTCTGACAACGCCGATAACGTCGAGGGGCACGGCGCGCATCGGCACCTGAACCAGCCGGGCGCTAGATCACGAACGCACCTGGGGATCAGGCGCGACTCAGATAGGGTGCCCCGGGGCCGCGTACTGCTGGCGGTGCTTATCGGCTCGCCATTCCTCGGGGCTTGCTTGTATTGAGAATTTACCGGCGCAACGAAGATGTGCATTGATTTGTGGTTCTAAGTGATTTGGTGTGGAAAAGCGTGGTGGCCCATCCCACCCGGAGGCGCCAACCGCTGCGCGTCTCGCGGCGCCCCTGCACCTCCCAAGAGCGGTCATCAGGTCGAAGCGCTCCTACGTCAGTTTCAACCATCGTTTAGTATTCAATGCGTTACGTGCCATCAAGGGTTCGCTGCGCCGCTTCGCGCCCTTGACGGTGGTGAGCCGGTCGGAGGGAAAGAAGCGCCAGCGGGCTTCTAC
>Ga0163153_10009018_pt1 | contig 10171 bp, 10 predicted proteins | sample OliLakLV19MP6IB1_FD_148629 | JGI IMG/M metagenome (GOLD analysis project Ga0163153, IMG submission 148629) | Freshwater microbial mat bacterial communities from Lake Vanda, McMurdo Dry Valleys, Antarctica - Oligotrophic Lake LV.19.MP6.IB-1 | ecosystem: Environmental > Aquatic > Freshwater >...
TCACTTGCCCGTCCGTCACATCATGCCAAATTGTCTGGCCGTGGCTACCAATGAGATCGATTGTGGACAGGGGAATATGTACAGCATCCAGCACATGGTGGACGGCTGTTGCAAAGGCGTCAGCCAACACAAAGTTGGCACGACAGAACGCGGCAGCCGGCATCGCTTGTTCAAAAAGGGCAAAGATGTTCTGACGGACTGTTTGGTCCCAAGGCACAGTCATAAAGGCAAGCTGTTCAATCGTCAGCGTGGCCAATCGGGGATAACCTTGAATTTCTGCCACGGCTACATCAATGCCATCGACTGATGTACCACTCATAATACCGACAACCCGCATAGTTGTGCAACTTTCATGAACACTGTTTAGCGTTCGTCATAATCTCACCCACATACAGTAGTCCGCAGTCCAAAGTCCTGAGTCATCTCTGACAGCATCGCGGTTTACTGACATAGACTGATATAATTGCGTCATGTAGCTTACGTTAAAATGGTAAATAACGCAACACATGGCCTGCTTCAAGTATACGACCTGTCCATTGTCAATCTGCTTGCCAAACCAATCCTGCGCCTGGGCCGGCCTGACAGGGAAAAATGGCCGGTATGCGGCCAAAATGTTTGTAAAACTGTTGCTGGACATGTTGTTCAAAAACCGTAAGCGCGCTTTTATGTACTAGCGCTACCATGCAACCGCCCCACCCTGCCCCAGTCAACCGTGCCCCGGCGACGCCATCGACTTCACGGGCGCTGGTGGTAAGCAACTCCATCTCTGGGCAACTGATCGCATAGTCATCACGCGCGCTGGCATGGGCAGCATTGAGAAGGGCGCCTAATTCAGCAATATCTCCTTGTTGCATGGCGTGCAGCGCTGCTTCAACGCGATGATTTTCTGTCCACACATGGCGACAGCAGGCGCGTACACGCAGCATGGCATGGCGGTCAAGACCAGGAATTTCACCCAGGGTGATGTCCTGTTCCTGGAGCGCGATGGCGGTTATGCTATCCGGCAATAGCGGTTCTAATGTTGGCCAATCCATGTGATGGAGATCGCGTAGATGCGTTATGATGGGGTAACACTGTTTCAGAATGGCTACGCCGGCGCGACAAGCTGCCACTCGTTGATTAAATTCACCGCGCACATTGCCGTGATGGACGCCACTATCCGCTACGAGCAGCCGATAATCTGACGGTAGGGGAATCGTCGTATAGTGATAGTTGCCTTCGCCATCCGGTCGGCAATCGAGGCAGAGGGCATGGTTGCGTTCGCTAAAGAGCGACACAAATTGGTCCATAATACCGCCACGCGTCCCCACATACCACTCGGCATCCGAGCAGAGTTGGGCAAATTGTGAACCACTGGCCGTCCAGTCACTCAAGTGCGCCAGCGCTACCGTCGCCACGACCGTGAAAGCGGAAGAGGAGCTTAGACCAGCCCCGCGTGGCACGCCATAGGGCGGTGCACCAACCACTAGGGCATCCATGCCGGGTGTCGGCTTTCCCATCACTTGGGTCAACGTTTGGGCCGCCCCCCGCACATAGTTGCTCCAGTCGCCGGGCGGTGCGGAGGGAATAGCGTCACTGACCGTGAAGGTGACCGGTGTAAAGCCATCCTCCACATTCCTCAGGTTGACTTGCCCATCATTTCTTGGCCGCACCAGCAGCAACACATCCTTGTCCAACGCTGCCGGCATAACAAAGCCATGATTATAGTCGGTGTGCTCACCAATCAGGTTGACACGACCCGGCGCGCGAAAAATTGCGATCGGGCCAGACGCGCCAAAGTGTTGCTTATAGGCTGCCAAAGCCTCGGTGTAGCGTGGTAGTTGCCGCGTTGCACCCTCGCTATAAATGGTTCGCAGGGCATCTTCCAGTTGTTGTTGCATAAAATATATTTTCTTGAACCCTAGCCTTGCACCCACTGGGTGCAAGGCTAGGGTTGCCATTACACAGCGATAAGCTGTTGCGCCCAGTCAATCAATAGTTCCGCCTTTTCCACCGTATCCGCCTCGGTGAAGATGCGCAATAGCGGTTCGGTGCCGGAGAAGCGCAGGAGCAGCCAGTTATCATGCTCTAAATAAAACTTAATCCCATCTTGGTAGGAGACACGCTGCACAGCATAGCCCGCGATCTGATCAAGTGGGCCGGCGGCCAATTTGCGTGGCACCAGCACCTTCATTTCGGGCGTTGCCGGTAGATTGACTTCGCGCCCAACCAGACGACCAATGCGGGCATAGATTTCATCGAGCATTTCCGCGATGGTACGACCGGTGCGGGCAATCATCTCTACCACCAGCGCACAGGCAAAAATACCATCTTTGCCCAAGATATGCCCGCGAATGGTCAGCCCGCCGCTACTTTCCCCGGCCAAAAGAACATTGTGTGCTTTCAAGCTGGCGGCAATATGTTTGAAACCAACCGGCACTTCATAGCATGGCTCACCCAGGCTGGCGGCAAGACGGTCAAGGAGATGGGTGGTGGCTAGGTTGCGCGTAACGCCACCACGCTCACCCCGAACTTCGTGTAGATAATAATAGACCAGCAGCAGCAACTCATTGGTCGTAATATAAGTGCCGCGGTTATCGATAATGGCAATCCGGTCCGCATCGCCATCCATCGCCAGCCCCAAATCATAGGCGCTCTCTTGCACCAGGCTGATCAGGTGTGCCAACTCTTTGGGATCGGGTGCTGGGTTGCGTCCACCGAAAAGCGGATCATGACGCGCATGGATCGTGTCTACGCGACAGCGCGCTTCGGTGAGGATAATGCCCAACGTTACCTGACCGACGCCATGCATAGCATCCAGCACCACGCGCAAGCCAGCCTCGCGGATCACTTGCAAATCAATCAATGTCTCGACGGCATCCACATAGGCGTTGGTGTAATCGGCCTCGTACAGCATACCACCGCGCCGGGCAATCTCCAATGCCACTTTGACCACCTGATTCGGCGTCAACGCATTGGCTTCATTTTCAATCGCGTGCGTCTGTTCATCGAGCGGCAATGAACCATCCGTGGCAAAGACTTTTAGCCCGTTCCACTGTGACGGGTTGTGGCTGGCGGTAAACATCAAGCCATAGGCCGCGCCTTCTTTAGCCGTGGCATAAGTGATCAACGGGGTTGGTGTGTCGCCCCGTTGCAATTTGACCGGAATGTTGTTACCGGCAAAGACTTCGGCGGCGACTTGCGCGGCGGTGTCACTGAGGAAACGGCGATCATAGCCGATGATGACACTATCCTGTTCCCGTCCCTGGCGGATGATATCGTTGGCCAATGCTTGACAGAGCCGCCGTACGTTGTCAAGGGTAAAGCCTTCGCCAATCAAAGCGCGCCAGCCACCGGTGCCAAAGCGAATGAGGTTGTGTTCTTCTTCGCGCCGTGGTTGGAGTTGGCGTTTTTGCAGAATGAAGGTAGCTTGGTCTAGATTTTCCTGCGAATTGATGCCCAATAACTCATCTTCGTCGAGAATCTGGTAACTGGTGACGATATGACCGGCGCGCAAAATCTGGCGCACCGCAGCGGTGAAAAGTAAAGGGCTATCGCCTTGGTTGCCAAGGCGGTGGAGTGCCGGCCAGAGCGCTGCTGTCTCCGCGACATAAGCACCGACATTCAGTTCTTTGATCTGCCGTTCTGTGGCCGTCGCTTCCACTTCTTCGATCACTTCAATGATGCGACCGGCAGCATCGCGCACGATCCGGCCATAGGGCAACATCTGATCACTGCGCGCTGTCAAGAGCGTCAAGCCCGCGCCTTTCAATCGATGGCGGGTGACCAGCCCTAAGATCGAAGCCTCACTGAGCAGCGCCGTATCGCCATACAGAATCAATAGCGGGCCGCTATAGTCACCCAGCGCCCGTTTGGCCTGGAGGACCGCGTGACCTGTGCCACGCGGGTCACTTTGAGCTTCATAGCAAAAGCGATTGCCCAAATGTTGCGCCACGGCATTATCGCACTCGCGAATCACAACGACGATGGCTTCGGGTTCAGCAAACGGACGCGCCAGATCGACGATATAGTCGATGATGCAGCGCTCACCTAACGTCTGCAAAACCCACGGCGTTGCGTTTTCCGTTTGCTGAGGGCCAGCGGCAAGAATAATGGCTTTCATACTTCCCTGTCACCTTGTGATACTGTTAGTAAATTCGGATCAGCGAAAGCGTAGGTGCGGTTTGTAACCGCACGGTTCCCTCGAATACGTGCGCGCCTAGCAGGCCACCGAAACCGCACCTACGCTTTTCTCCGTGTTACGCTGTTGCCTGTGCCCACGCCTGTTGGAGGACGGCCACACTCTTGGGCATGGCGGTTGCGGCGGCTTCGGCGCCTTCCATTTCAATTGAGACGTAACCTTTGAAGCCGGCCTGTAACAACAGCCGGAAGATGAGGGCATAATCGAGATCGAGCGTGTACCAACTGCCGCCGCCGGGGTAGGTCTTGGCGTGGGCCAGCCAGACATGCGGCGCGATCCGCTCCATCGCGGCGTACATATCCGCTTCAAAAAGAAAATTGCCCATGTCAAGAATCGCCTTGAGCCAAGGCGAATTGACAGTTTCGATAATATAGGTCATATCCGCAGCGAAGGTGGTCAGCCCCCAATGATTTTCCAGGAGTAGCATGACGCCGCGCTTTTCAGCGTGAGGTAAACAGGCATGGATGGCGTCAATACACCATTTCATGCCGTCGTCTTTGGTATAACCTTCCCAGGGATCGATCCAGCCTTTGGCCTGGATCAGATCATCAAAGCTACCCTGCTTGCGCCACCCACCGGAATTGACCCGAATCGAGCCGATGCCCAGGTCATGCGCCAGGTCGATACAGTGGATCGTGTGATCAATGTGTTGCTGGCGCTCTTCCGCCGTTTCCCAGACAAAATCTTGGTGAATGCTCAGGTTATAGATGTCGAGGCCCAGGTGAAAGGCGTGGCGCTTGAGCTTTTGGAAATAACTGCTCTCTTCACTCGCTAGTTGACGTTGGAGAATTTCAATGCCATGCAGGCCCAGGTCATGGGCTGCATCCAGTACTGTTTCGATGGGCGTCTTTTCGGGCAAGAAGTGCCAGTAGGAGTAAGTAGAGGTGCCAAGTCGTAGCGTTGGTTGGGTCATGCTGTTTCCTCTTTCAAAACTTCACGAATTTGCGTAGTAATAGCGCCGTAGTCGGATGGTTGCAACCGTCCAGTATCAACTGCAATCCGTGTACTCTCAACTTCAATCCAACCCACAGGGCCGCCTTGCAGAAAGGTGAAATAGCTGCTGGTGTCACTATCATAGCGATGAATGGGATGCCGTTCACCCCGCTGTACCCGATCGTGGTGGCGGGCGATTACCATTTCCGGCTCTGCCTCACAACGCAGTTGCAGGATGCGCAAAGGATAGCGCTCACGTAATTGTTGCCAGCGGGGCGTGGCATAGGTCGGCGTAAAATTGCTTTCTACGATGTGTGATACCTGGGCGCGCAGCAAGGACTCGACCAAATGATAGAGTAATTCCCACGTGGCCGCGCCTAATTTTAGTGACCATTCCTCGGTTGACCAGCCTAGCGTATCCGCCAGCTTTTCTTTAATGCTATCACGGCAAAGCAGCGGTAGACCCAGTTCGGGTGCGAGGTGATGGGCTAGTGTAGTCTTGCCAGTGGCCGGGTGACCGGTGATCAGGATAACGGTGGTTGGTTTGTTCATGATAATTAAGCAAAATGAATCGCGTGCTGCATAAATTGGGCAAAATGTTCTGCATCATACCCATGATCTGGCTCATTAAAATAGGACCACAACCGGTAAAAGGCGCGAAATGGCGCAAAAGTCGGCAGCACTGTATAGCATTCATATCCTTGTTGAAAGGCAGTTGGCTTGGTGATGCCCATCTCCAAAATGCTCAATTCCCATTCACGCGGCCCGATGACGTAGGCATCCAAATCGACGACGCCAGCGATGCGGTTGTTGTCATAGACAAACTGGTTGGCCGAAATATCAACCATGATCAAGTTGGCCGTGCTAAAGATAGCGTTGGTTTCAATTGTTGAAGCCAATTCGTCAAGATAGTTGTGCAACTCCGCTTGATCACCCCAGAAGGTCTTGAGCGTGCGGCGCATACTTTCCACGACCGTTGGCAAAAAGTCTGTTTTGGGCTGGAGTCGTTCCATCAACACATTGCCATAGCCAGAGTAACTCTGTGTATGTAGATAGCCGACATACTGACCAAGTTGATAGTGTAATTCTTCCTCTGCCGGAAACTCATCGGGTTCATGACCTGTACCCTCAAGATAGGTGACAACCCCATAGGGTGCATCAAGCAGTGAGTCATGGGGTTCGACATGGATCACTTGCGGTACAGGCACAATCGGTTGCTTCTGAAGGCAAGCGGCCACATCCTGCAGTGCTGTAATTTGGGTAGTGCTGTTGATCCCAAAAATCTTGTCCAACTGCTGCCAAAAGGGCGAAAAGCTTTCGCGGACTTGCTTTGGCTGCTTGACCACATAGCGCTGACCGGAAGCCGTTTCAATTTTATAGACGCGATTAGAGCCATAAGCGACGCCAATGGGCTGGACTGCGGTTATGCTATCGTTGAGAGCTTGACTAACTATACGCGCAAATTGTTGATCATCTACCATGCTGTCACCTGTTTATGCGGGCATGAGATATTGAAGTCTCATGGGTTTCTAGATCAAAATCTCGCGGTAGTCGCCGGGTTTCATCTCATCAACAGTTGTATGGATTTCGTCCACGCGTAAGCGAATTCGTGGCCATGAGGTCGACCTCAGAACGAGAATGGCAATTTGTCTATCGGTAAGCTTTTGCTGGTAGCGGAGATTTTGATCAGTTGTAATGAGGAGTTGATAACCAGCTTGTTCCGCTGTCCTGAGCAAATTTCCATTAGATAAGGTTGACCATCCCTGTTCATAGGCTGTATTAACTTGATGCTCTGTGAGCTGTCGACGAAGCGGCATAGGTGTACCCTGATCAAATAGTATCTTCATGGCTAAACCGCAACTGCTAAGGTTGTTAGTTCATGATTCAGTATAGCTTCCACCTGTGACCGTTTAACACCGGGAAACCAAGTTAAAAATTCTTCAACAGTGGCACCGTCGCGCAAGTTCTCAAAAAGTGCCGACACCGGAACACGCGTGCCACGAAATACCCATGCCCCACCTAGCTTGTCGGGGTTGCGTTCTATTACATCAAGTGTTTCCCACTGCTTCATAGGTACTACCTTTCTTGCCATTCACTGACGATCCAAAGCTAGCGTTCATTATACTAAACAAGCCGCTTTTTCCCTACCTGGTTTGGAGCTATACTGAGCAATGCCATAGATGATAACGTTACGCAGGCATTTACACGAGAAGTAAATTATCATCTATGAGCTATTGCGGTATATCTATTGTGCTCTGCTAATTGTTACTACTTGCCCACTCTCTGCTGAACGGTAAGCCGCCAATGCCACCTCCAACGCCCGCAACCCATCCAGTCCGGTAATTGATGGCTCGCGACCTGTGCGGATCATGTCGATAAAATCGTTGACCAATCCCAAGTCCATATTACTACCCCAGTGCCGCCATTGAGTTTTGCCGGCTTTGTTGGAACTCACCGCCAGGTGTTGGCGAAAGGCATCGACCAGCACAACGCCCTTTTCCGCTGTCACCTCGATCTTGACATCACCCCAGGTTGTGTAACTGGATGGGCGCGACCAACTGGTGTCAAGCGTGCCATAGACACCATTGTCTAGTGTAAACGATAGCAGTCCTACATCATCAATCCCCAATCCTGGGTGGAGCAGGTCATGACCAATTTCAGCGTAGACTTCGGTCACTTCGGCACCCCAAAACCAGCGCAGCAGGTCGATCACATGCACGGTATGATCGAGAACCGCGCCACCGCCGGATAGCGCTTTGTCGATAAACCAACCGCCCGGCATAGAGCCGTGGTTTGTGGTTTGTACGGCGTAAATTTTCCCCAATTCACCCTTGTCCAATGTTGCCTTCAACCACTGAAGCGGTGGTGAAAAGCGCACAGGAAAGGCGATCTGCAATTGGGTGTTGGTGCGTCGGCAGAGGTCGATCATCGCCTGCCCATCTTCCCCCGTGGTGGCAATGGGTTTCTCACAGAGAATGTGGGCTACCTTGCCGGCGGCGGCTTCCACCATCGACCGGTGTTTGGCATTTTCGGAACAGATCATAACACCATCTAGCCCTTGATCCAACAGGCTATTTGCTTCGGCAAAGAAGGGCGCGCCATAGCGTTGGGCCGCTGTTTCGCCCCGCTGTGGGTTGTCATCATAGATGCCGGCTAAGGTCACACTAGGAATCTGTTGCAACGTGGTGGCATAACTATTGGCGTGGCCGTGGGCAAAGCTCATAATGCCAATCTTTGTGGGTTGGATACTCATAGCACCACCTCTGCAAACGTCGCAATGTCGATTGGCTTACCTGTGCGCACGGACTCAATCGTAGCCAGCGCCACTTTGACCGCCATCAGCCCATCCTGGGGCGTTACGCGCATGGGTTCACCGGTTTCCAAACAGTGGAGAAAGTGAGCAAGTTCAGCCTGATAAGGGTTGATGTCAGGGCCATAAGGGTTGAGGGTGGTGCGGCTTTTGCTGTTACCTGTTTCATTGAGCATAATGCGCGTAATCGGTGCTTCGCCTTCCGAATCCCATTCGATCATTCCCTCATCACCAGCAATTTCCAACCGCGTGCGCCATTGCCCAATCGGACTGGCCCAACTGGCTTCGATGTGACCGACTGCGCCACTGGTAAAACGCAGGGTGATCAGTGCATGGTCACGTTCCGGTTCACCGGCAAAGGTCAGCCCACGGGCAAAGACCCGTTCGACTTCCCCCATACACCAACGCTGAAAATCAATATCGTGGATGCCAACATCCAAAATCACACCGCCACTTTTCTCGAAATTGCCATAGAAGCTGCCTAGCGTGCGCGGAAAGGCGCCGGCGCGAAGGGTACGGATGACTCCTGGTTTGCCAATCACACCGCTGTCGATCACGGCTTTGGCATGGGCAAATTCAGGGAAGAAGCGCACCACTTGGGCCACAAAGAGCGGAACGCCGGCGCGTTCACACGCCGCAATGATCTCTTCACACTCGCGCAGGTGACGCGCCAACGGCTTTTCACAGACCACCGGTTTGCCGGCTGCGGCTGTGGCTAACACATTGTCTTTGTGGGCCGCCGCCGGTGTACAAATATCGACAATATCAACGGCGTCAAAAAATTCATCCAGTGAGGTACAGGCTTTGCCGCCATATTGTTCGGCCGCGCGCTGTGCCATTTCAGGGCGAAGATCATAATGGGCGGCGATTACAACGGGTAACTGTTGCCAACCGGCCAAATGTACCTGGGCAATCGCGCCAGGGCCAAGCATACCGACTCGTTTCATTCCATACTCCAACTTATTAGGACGCGGATTCACGCGGATTTTTTGATTTTGCATATTCCTCCAATCTTTCCCAAGGATAGTCTGATGGTCTATAGTGTTCCTATTTGAAATATATACACCTGACAGGTTTCGCAAACCTGTCAGGTGTCCACAACTCATTTAGGAGCACTATAGTTTTGTGTGATCCATTTCATGCTGCCCTTGCGCTGATTGTCATAGGCAAAGCGTTTTCTTTGGGCAGTAGGGCCAAAGTTGAGCAAGAGTCCGACCTCATAGGGTGTGGCCTTTAGATAATTTAGCAATTGTGCTTCATGTTCTTCGGCTAACTCCTTGATTGCTTTGAGTTCAACAATAACTTTCCCTGCGACGAGTAAGTCGGCATAGTACTCGCCCACGATTTCACCTGTATAATAAACTCCAATCTGCATTTCTGCGACTACCTCCACTCCCATTTTGCGTAACTCGATTACCATTGAATTTCTATAAACTTTTTCCAAAAATCCATAGCCGAGTGTATTGTAGACAATATAGAATGCAGCAAGGATCTTTTCAGTGACATCAGCATGCTTTAGCTTTGTTTCCATAAATCCTTTCAAATCCGCGTAATTCCGCGTTTATCCGCGTCCTAATTCAGATGCCGTAATAATCATCAATTTCTTGTTGATAGTTGTTCACTTCGCCGCTGAGCATCTCTTCCATGGTCACCGTGCGACCGAGGTGGGACGATTCGATCATGGCATAAGCCGCGGCCAAGTCATTGACACCAACTTGGCCGTCGGTTTCGGGTTGCCTGCCCTGTTC
>Ga0163153_10009020_pt1 | contig 10170 bp, 8 predicted proteins | sample OliLakLV19MP6IB1_FD_148629 | JGI IMG/M metagenome (GOLD analysis project Ga0163153, IMG submission 148629) | Freshwater microbial mat bacterial communities from Lake Vanda, McMurdo Dry Valleys, Antarctica - Oligotrophic Lake LV.19.MP6.IB-1 | ecosystem: Environmental > Aquatic > Freshwater > Lake...
GGGGGCGGAGAGAGTATCGGTTCGGACCGCCCGGCGGCGCTGAGGCGATCGTTCGGTCGGGGTGACTCAAACTCGTGCGAAGTCGGCGTTGGTCCCAACGTGATTGTGTTCAGTGATGTCGCCACATCCGGGTTACCCCTAAGGCGCGGACTTTGCGCGTTCACATATCGAGAAATAGCACCGCAAATTTAGCCGAAGCCGCGCAATATGCGGCGCGCATGGGGCAAAGATGAAGTCTGCGTATCTTTTCTTTCATAAAGGACATCAGCCCATGAACCTTCGTCTGCTTGTCTGCACCGTGACCGCTGCGATTGGCGTCTCTGCCAGTGCGCAGGTCATTCCCACCATTACCACATTTGCAGGTTCGGGAAGTCCCAACTCTCTCCCCGACGGCGGGCCTTCCGGTGACGGGGGGCCGGCTACGCAGTCGGACCTCGGCTACGCGCTGAAGGTGGCCGCGGACGGCCAGGGGAACATCTACTTCATCGACTTCGGGTTTGTGTCCGTTACCGAAGCCGACCAGGTCAACCAGTACGGCACCGTGTTCGTTCGCCGCGTCGACGCCGCCACCGGAACGATCACCACGATCGCGGGCGCGGGCTCCAGCCCGGCTGCCGACGGCATGCCGGCGGCGAATGCGTACTTCCCCTACGGCTGGTCGCTCGCATGCGATCAGGCCGGAAACGTCTTCCTGGGCGAGTTCTACGACTACACCGCGGTCGACGCCCGGATCTGGCGCATCGACGCCGCGACGGGGATGTTGAGCACGTACGCGGGCGGCGTGGCGCCGACCCAGTTCTACTCGCTGGGCGACTGCGAGGGCATCGTCCAGCCGATTCCCTTCCCGTCGGGCGACGGCGGGCCGGCGACCTCGGCCGTCATCGTGAGCATCGAAGACATGGCCGTCGACCCCGACGGCAATCTTCACTTCTGCGACCGGACGACCATCCGCAAGATCGACGCCGCGACCGGCATCATCACGAGCGTCGCCGGAAACAGCGCGGTGTCGTTCGACGACATCGAGCCGGGCGATGGGAACTGCACCGGCCTCAAGCTGGGCACGTATTCGGGCGACGGAGGCGCGGCGACGAGCGCGACGCTCGTGTACCCCCTGGACCTCGCCTTCGACAGCGCGGGCAACCTCTTCTTCGCCGAGTTCGACGTCGACTTCGGCGACGGGGTGACCAACCAGCGCATTCGGCGCGTCGACGCGGCCACGGGCATCATCACCGCCTACGCCGGCGATGGCTCGCTCAGCTTCTCCGGCGACGGCGGCCCCGCGATCGCCGCGGGCCTCAACATGCCCCGCGGCCTGGCCTTCGACTCCTCGGACAACCTCTACTTCGCGGACATGATCAACAACGTCGTCCGGCGCGTGAACGCCGCCACGGGCACGATCTCGACGGTCGTGGGAACTCCCCAGACCTACGGCTACTCGGGCGACGGCGGCCCGGCCCTGGCGGCCGTCCTCAGCTCGCCCTATGACCTCGCCATCGACGCCGACGGCAACGTCTTCATCGCCGACGCCGACAACCTGCGCGTCCGCAAGGTGGTCGGTCTCACCAACGCCCCGCCGACCGCCGCGGCCGGCCCCGACCAGTCGATCCACGCCACGACTGTGATCACGCTCAACGGCTCGGCGTCGTTCGACGACAACACGCCGTCGAACGCGCTCACGTACTCGTGGTCGTTCCTGAGCCTGCCCGCGGGGAGTACGGCCAACCTGTCCAACCCCACCGCCGCGACGCCCAGCTTCATCGCGGACCGCGTGGGCACGTACGCCGTCGAGCTCGTGGTCACCGACGACGCCGGTCTCGCCAGCGAGCCCGACATCGTCTACATCTCCTCGACCAATATGGCGCCCACCGCCGACGCGGGCCCCGCCGTCGTCGCCGTCGTCGGCGACTTCGTGACGCTCAACGGGTCGGCCAGCAGCGACCCCGAGCTGGACCCGCTGACGTTCGACTGGGAGATGACGGATTCGCCGCGTTGGTCCTGCTCGTACCTCTTCTACAGCAACACCGCGACGCCGATCTTCTTCGCCGATCGCCCCGGCACGTACACGTTCTCGCTCGTCGTGAGCGACCCCCTGGGCCCGTCGCTGGCCGACACCGTCACGATCACCGTCATCACCGGGGCCGACTTCGCCGAGAACAAGCTCATGGAAGTTCTCGCGACCCTGGATTCGCTCCCGGACTCGCAGGTGACCAACAAAGGCAACCGCAAGGCCTTCAAGGAGCTCCTGACCCACGCCATCCGGAGCCTGCAGCGCGGCAACATCTCCAACGCATGCCAGAAGATGGAGGACGCCCTCGAGCGCACCGACGGGTGCGTCCTCCGCGGGCAGCCGGATTCCCACGGCAACCGGCGTGACTGGATCCTCAACTGCACGGCGCAGACGAGCATGTTCAACGACCTGACCGAGGCCCTCGACGCGGTCGACTGCAACTGGCGGCACCACTGGTGCTGGTGATGTTCACGCCGCTCGAGCGGCGCTGAATGAGCACGGGCGTGACCGACGCCCGCCGACCGGGCGTTCGATTCCCCGGTGATCGCACACTCTTCTGACCTCACGACGCGGCCCGGCCATTTGGCCGGGCCGCGTTTCTTTGGGAGAGTGTCGGTGCGCCGGGCCCGCGGCGGGCACCGGCGGCCCTTGAGCTTCCCCGCGCAGCACCCCCGCCTACAACATGGTGCCCATGGGACTCCTCAAATCAATCCTTCGGCCGTTCTCGCGCCCCGCGGCCGTGGTTGCGAACCCGACGATCGGGTTCCTCAACCTGCTGGGGGGCAGGGGCGACGTGGTGGTTTCCGAGGATCGGGCCCGCCTCGCGCCGCTGTTCGCCAAGTCCAAGCTGAGCAGCGGGATCGTGCCGCACTGCGAGGTGCTGCTGATCTACGCCGACCTCGACGTGGCGGGTCACTTCGCCGGCTCTCCGTTCAATCTTGCGGACATCGTCAACAAGAGCGCCGCGCACATCATCGTGATCGCGACCGCGAACCCGAGCGACTGCATCGCCCAGGCCGCCAAGCCGACGCGCACCCGCCCGGTCAACATCGTCTTCACCCTCAACCGCGGCAAGGGCGTCTTCGCGGCGTTCTTCGCCGGCCTGTTCACGCGCATGTTCGAGGGCGAGAGCATGCCCAATGCGTGGGCGACCCTCGCGCCCGACCCGGGCGCCAAGTACAACGCGCCCGGCGTGATGATGATCCCCGAGGCCGGGCAGGTCACGTTCGTGCGCCCTGGGATATAAGCACGCGAGTTCCGGCTCCCTCTCCCTTGCTCAATGCAGCAAGGAAGAGGGAGCCGGAACTATCCTCACCCCATGATCCGCCCGCTCACCGCCGTCGACGCCCCGATATACGCCGCGTTTCGCCAGCGGATGCTGCGCGACTCGCCGCCGTCATTCGGCTCGAGTCCCGAGACCGACCGCGTCAACGACCTCGAGGCGTTCAAACGCCAGTTCGACGGCCCGGGGTTTGCGATTGTCGGGGCGTTCGAGCCGGAAATAGTCTCCGCGGCCGGCCTCAACCGCGAGAGCCAGCCCAAGCGACGCCACATCGTCACGCTCTGGGGCGTCTTTACGGCCCCCGAGGCCCGACGACGCGGCCATTCCCGGGCCGTCATCGGGCACGCGATCGACCTCGCCCGCTCATGGGACGGCGCCGATGTCCTCTACCTGAGCGTGAGCGAGAGCGCGCCCGGGGCGCAGGCGCTCTACGACTCGCTCGGATTCAAGCCCTTCGCCGCCGAGCCCGACGCGATCCGCGTTGACGGGCGGTCGTACGTCGAGACGCACATGCGGCTTGAGCTGTAGAAAAACAAACGCACGCCGGGGTCGCCGGCGTGCAGGGGAGAACGTTCACGTTGAGGGCGTCGCCGGCGGCTCAGGCCGAGAAGCTCGACCCGCACCCGCAGGTGCTCGTCGCGTTGGGATTCTGGAACACGAACCCGCGCCCCATGATCTCATCCTTGAAGTCGACGGTGACGCCGCCGAGATACAGCAGGCTCTTGGGGTCGCAGACGATCTTGATGCCGTGCTGCTCGAAGACCTCGTCGGTCTCCTTCTGGGTCTCGGTGAGGTCGAGCAGGTAGCTGAACCCGCTGCAGCCGCCGCCCTTGACGCCGACGCGCAGGCGGATGACCTCGGCGTTCAGCTCGTGCTGCTTGATGATATTGCGGACCTCGCGGGCGGCGCCCTCGGTCAGGTTGACCGGGGCCTGCTGCGCGGTGTCGGTGGTCGTGGGGGAAGTCGGGGGGGTGGTGAGTGCGCTCATCCTGGCTCCTTCAATCTTGGACAGTTCATTCTACGTTGGCCGAGGCCGTTTGGATCGTGAACAAGAGCCGCGAGCACAGGCGAGTGGAGGAGGTCGACGGCCGGAATACTCCACTCGCTTGCGCTCGCGTCTCGTATCGGCGGTCAGTGGGCCTTCGCCGCCGCGGCCTCATCCTCCACCGGGATCCCGTTCTTGGTCTTATAATCCTTTAGGGCCGCCTTGATGGCGTCTTCGGCGAGCACCGAGCAGTGGATCTTCACCGGCGGGAGGCTCAGCTCCTGCACGATCTGGGTGTTCTTGATGTCGTCGGCCTGCTCGAGCGTGCGGCCCTTGAGCCACTCGGTCGCCAGCGAGCTCGACGCGATCGCCGACCCACACCCGAACGTCTTGAACTTCGCGTCCTCGATGACGCCCGTCGTGGGGTTCACCTTGATCTGCAGCTGCATGACGTCGCCGCACTCGGGCGCGCCGACGAGCCCGACGCCGACGTCCTTGCGGGTCTTGATCTCCGCCTGAGTTCCGAAGGACCCAACGTTGCGGGGGTTTTCGTAGTGATCGATGATCTTCGGTCCGTACGCCATGATCCGTTCCTATCTGCTTGATGCCTCGACGCCTTGGTGCCTTGATGCCTTCTTCTTGTCTTAGTGGTGCGCCCACTCCACCTTGGAGAGATCGATCCCCTCCTTGTGCATGTCATAGAGCGGGCTCAGCGCCCGCAGCTTCTGCACCGCCGTCACCACCTTCTCGATGGTGTAATCAATCTGCTCGTCGGTCGTCCACTTGCCCAGGCTCAGCCGCAGCGAGCTGTGCGCCAGGTCGTCCCCCACGCCGATGCCCTTGAGCACGTAGCTGGGCTCCAGGCTCGCGCTCGTACACGCCGAGCCGCTCGAGCACGCGATCTCCTTCACCGCCATCATCAGGCTCTCGCCCTCGACGAACCCGAAGCTGATATTGGTAATGTGCGGCAGCCGCTTCTCGGCGTGCCCGTTCACCGCGCAGCTGTCCAGTCTCCGGCTGATCTCGCCCTCGAGCCTGCGGCGCATCTTGAGCAGACGCTCCGCGTCGCGGTCCATCTCGGCCAGGGCGATCTCCGCCGCCTTGCCCAGCCCCACAATCCCGCTCACGTTCAGCGTTCCCGACCGGAACCCGCGCTCCTGCCCGCCGCCGTCCACGAGGCTCTGCAGCCGCACCCTCGGCTTGCGGCGCCGCACGTACAGCGCACCCACGCCCTTGGGCCCGTAGATCTTGTGCCCGCTCATCGTCAGCAGGTCGACGTTGTCCTTCTCCACGTTCGTGGGCATCTTGCCGGCCCACTGGGTCGCGTCGGTGTGGAAGATGACGCCGCGTTCGTGGCACATGGCCCCGATCTGCGGAACCTCGTTGATGGTCCCGATCTCGTTGTTCGCCCACATGAGGCTCACGAGGATGGTGTCGTCGCGCATCGCGGCCTTGACCATCTCCGCGGTCACGATCCCGTCGCGGGGCGGTTCGATGAACGTGACGTCAAACCCTTCCTTCTGGAGCCGCTTGCACGGGTCGAGCGTCGCCTTGTGCTCGATATTCGAGCTGATGATGTGGCCCCGGGGCTTGCCGCTTCCGGCGGGGTTTTTCTCGTATATGTACGCCGCGCCCTTGATCGCGAGGTTGTTCCCCTCGGTCGAGCCCGACGTGAAGATGACCTCCTTCTCGTCGGCCCCGATCAGGGCGGCGACCTGCTGGCGGGCCCCGTCGACACCCTCTTCGGCCTCCCAGCCGAAGCGGTGGTTCCGCGAGCCCGGGTTCCCGAACCTTTCGGTGAAGTACGGCAGCATCGCCTCGACCACCCGCGGGTCGCACGGCGTCGTCGCGGCGTGGTCGAGATAAATCGGGAGCTTCATCGCCATCGGGTGTATTCCCAGCGCGGCCACCGTTCACCGTCATGGCCGGATCGGACATTTCGAGTGACCACCGGCCCATCAACGCAGACGAGGGGTGGTCGCGATCGTCGCGGGCAAGTATATGGCCCTCCCCGGAGCGACCGGAGAAATCGAGACCAAGTCTCAATCGCTATGGCTGTACGTAAACCGCCCCTCAGTCGTTCGGGCTCGCCGCCGTGGCCGGGACCTTGTACGTCATCGTCATGCGGTTGCCCCGCGGGTTGAACGTGACGTCGCTCATGTACGCCCGGATGAGCAGCAGGCCCCGCCCGGTGGGAACCTCGAGGTTCTCCTCGAGCGTCGGATCGGCCACGGAAAGGGGGTTGAACCCCGGGCCGCGGTCCTCCACGGACATGACCAGCTCGTGGGCGTTGGCCCGCAGGTCGAGCGTCACCGGTTCGTCGGGCGGCAGGCCCTTATGCCCGTGCTGGAACGCGTTGGTCACCGCCTCGTGCAGCGCCAGGCGCACGGCGTGCTTGCTCGACGCCGGATAGTTCAACCGGTCGAGGACGTCGAGCACCTGGGCCTCGGCGGAGTCCATTTCCCCGCGGCGGTTGGCGATAATGAGCGACAGCGACAAGGTCATGGGTGACTTCGCCCGGCGGCGCTTGGGGGGCGGGGCGGGGACCCGCGGGACTCTTCCCCCCGCGTCGGGCCGCGCGTCAGGCAAAGCTCGCCAGGGCGCGTTCGGTAGACTCGTGGATCTGGAACAGCTTGTCGAGCTTCGTGATCCGGAAGACCTCGTAGATCTGCGGGTCGATGTTCGCCAGGCGCAGCTGCCCGTCCTTGTTCTTGACCTTGTTGTTGATCGTGATCAGCGTCCCCAGCGCCGCCGACGACAGGTGATCGACGTTCGCGAAGCTGATCAGCAGCTTGGGCTTGGGCCCCGCGTCGATGATCCGCCCGATCTCCTCGCCGATCTGTTGGATGTTCGCTTCGTCGAGGATGTTGCGGTCGACAAACTCGACCTGCGTCACCTCGGCGTCCTTCTTCACACGCAATCGCGATCCGGCCCCAGCCGCCATCAGGTGGCTCCTTTATCCCGACCTTTGGGGGTCGAATCCGACTATACGCCGCAAGGTCGGGGCCGGAGCCGGGCGAGTGGCGGATGAGGGGAAAAACAGAAGTGGCGGAGTGGCGGGGGGACTTCCCACTTTGCCACCTTGCCACTTCCCGCCCCAGCGCTCGCTTCCAGAAACGTCGCGGGGGCGTGTGCGGCGGGGGAAGCCCGCCGCACACGCCCCCCGCGTGCAAGGAGTCGTCTTAAGGGTTCTTACCGCAGGCCGAGCCCGGTCTTGAGCTGGTCGGCCAGGCCCGGGAAGTTCTTGGACTCTTCCTCGGTCTGGATGAGCACGGTCGGCTTGATGAGGATGAGCAGGGTCTGCTCTTCCTTGCTCTCGATGCGGTTGGTGAAGAAGCGGTTGATGATCGGGAGCTTGCTGAGCACGGGCACGCCCGTCTCGATCTCGAGCTCGGTCACGAGCCGCTGCCCGCCCAGGAGCACCGTGCCCTCGTCGGGAACGGTGACGGTCGTGCGGACGCGGGTGACGGTGATCGTCGGAAGCTGGATGAACGACTGCGTCGACGCCGAGGAGACGAGCTGGCCGCCCGCGACCGCGGTCACGGCCTCGCGGCCGAACCCGTCGATGCGGCTCACGCCCGCGTCGACGTTCATCGTGACGTAGCGGCGGTCGGCGGAGATGACGCCCTCGACCAGGAGCGTCACGCCCTCGGACGCGACCGAGACGTCGGGGTCGAAGCCGACGGCCGAGTCGGCGACGACGGGCGTCAGGTCGCTCACGAACGCCTGCTGGGTAACGACGAAGATGTTCGCCGTCTGACCGTTGGTGAAGGTCAGGCGCGGGGCGGTGAGCTGCACGCTCCGCCGGTCGGCCTGGGTCGCCTGGATGAGGAAGTCGACCTGGATGTCGTCGAGGAACTGGCCCGCGATGCCCAGGGCCGGCGCCTGGGAGAGGATGCCGCTGGCGAAGGCGTTGTCGCTGGCGAGGTTCTGGCCCAGGCCCAGGCTGTTCTGCTGGCCGCTCACGGGCGACCAGTTGCGGGGGTTGATGACGCCCTGGGAGTTCAGGCCGGTGATGAAGATCGGGTTGTTCTGATCGTCCAGGACGAGAGCGCCCGTGGCGGGGTCGCGGAGCGCGACCGGGGTGTTGGCGCCTTGGACGACGCGCTGCAGGCCCCGGACGCCGCCGGAGCCCTGGCCGGTGAAGTCGAAGAAGTCGCTGCCGATGATGGTCGGGTCGTTGGCCCGGGCGGCGCGGACCTGGTTGTTGTTGGAGTTGAGGACGACGTCGATGTCAAAGCCGATCTGCTCGAACCAGTCCTGGTTCACGAGCAGGAACTTGGTCTCGACGTTGATCTGCATCGAGCGGATCTCGCGGAGCTTGCTGAGCAGGCCGGTGATCTCGCGGTGGTTGCGCGGGGTGTTGCGGATGATGAGCGAGTTGTTGAGCTCCTGGATGGTCCCGACGTCGCCGCCGGCCTCGCGCCACCCTTCGGCGTCGACGTTCGCGCGGATGATGTCGAGCAGGCGGGTCAGCCGCAGCTGGCGCCGGTCCTCGAGCTCCTGGCGAGTCGGCCGCTCGTCCTCTTCATCGTTGAACGGGCTTTGCCCGCCGCCGCCGCCGCCCTGGCTCTGCTGCAGCACGCCCTCGAGGTCGATCTGGGGCGCGTCGGGGTAGTTGGGGATCTCGAGCATCAGGTCGGTGATGTTGTAGATCACCAGCGTGGTGTTCTTGTTGAGCACCGAGTTGGGGGCGATCAGGAGCAAGCCGTCGGAGACGGCCCAGTTGGCCCGGTCGCTGCCGCTGGTGGTCGCGCTGGCCTTGGCCAGCACGCGGTCGAGCACCGTGCGCACCGTCGCGCTCGAGAGCTTGAGCGTGACGGGGGTCTCCCGCTCGATCGAGAGCTCGCTCCGCAGGGCCTCCCAGTCGACGTCGATGTTCACCCCGGTCACCGTCTGGACGAACTCCAGCACGTCCGAGAGGTTGTTTTCCTTGAAGTCCACCGGCAGCCGCTTGCTCTCGAGCATCCCGAGCACCCGCCGGTCCTCGGGGGTCTCGCTGAACGCGCCCTGGTCGCCGCGCTCGTGGCTCTTCATGGGCCAGTCGGTCGGGAACTCCATGATCTCGGTGATGGGGATCGTCGCCTCGGCGGCCGCCACGTCGAACTGCGCGATCGCCTTTTCCTTGCGCAGGCGGACGTCCCGGAAGCCCTTGTAGATCCGGATGTTCTCCAGCATGTCCTTGAGCAGCAGGCCCGTCGAGTTCGTCGGGTCCAGGAACAGGATCTGCTCGCACACCTGGATCGCTTCGTCGTACTTGAGCTCGGCCTGCAGCGCGCGAACCCGGTTGATGGCCTCGTCGATCTTGCGGTCGGTCTCACGCTGGCGCGTCTGGGCCGCGGTCTGGGCCTGCTTCGCCCGGTTCTCTTCCTGGATCTCGGCCTCGCGCCGCGCGATCGTCTCGGCGGCGATCTCGATCTTGCGTGTCGCCTCGTCGGCGCGCTGCATGAAGCCGGCGTACTCGGTCTGGCTGAACGCCGTGCGGTTCTGATTGACCGTCAGCCGCCCGCGGGCCACGAGCTCGCGCGCCCGGGCCGTGTTCCCCGCCTCCAGGGCCGCCTCGGCCTGCGACAGCTCGTTGTCGAAGGTCGCGGTCGTGCGCTGGCGCATGATCCGCTGGCCTTCGTTCACCTGCTGCGGCAGGTCGTCCGCCACGTTCGACTGCAGACGCACCCGCGCCTCGCTCATCCCCGTCTCGGCCCGGGAAATCTCCTCGGCCGAGAGGTACTGCCGGCCGCTCGACAGCGCCTGGCTGTACTTCGTGATCGCCTCGTTGTACCGCGCTTCCTGGAACGCCAGGTCCGCCTCGGCCAGGACCCGCTGCGACTCGGCCCGCATCGACTGCGTGATCAGGTCGTCCTGCGGCGCGACGGGGGAGGGCGTGGGGGCCGGCGG
>Ga0163153_10009022_pt1 | contig 10167 bp, 4 predicted proteins | sample OliLakLV19MP6IB1_FD_148629 | JGI IMG/M metagenome (GOLD analysis project Ga0163153, IMG submission 148629) | Freshwater microbial mat bacterial communities from Lake Vanda, McMurdo Dry Valleys, Antarctica - Oligotrophic Lake LV.19.MP6.IB-1 | ecosystem: Environmental > Aquatic > Freshwater > Lake...
ATGATATCAAGATCGCGCTAAAATCAAGCGTCCCTACGGGACGAGGGTCTCCCTATCTCCTTGTCTTCCTGTCTACTCCCCTCCCCGCGCTGCTACATTTGCGCAAACCTGTACAGGATCATAGGTGGGTGAATAGGGTGGGGCGTAAGAGAGATCCAGCATCCCCAGCGTTGCCACAGTCATGCGGGCGCTTAGGGCAGTCGCAATGATATCAATGCGCTTATTGACAACCCCTTTGCCGACAAGTTGACCCCCGAGAATGCGCCCACCGCTTTGGGTATGGATCAATTTGACCTTGATTTTCTCTGCATCGGGCCAATAGCCGGCTTTATCCCAAACTGAGACAACCGTGCTTGCCACATCCTCGCCCTCCACCCCCCATTTACCACTCTGAATAGCCTGGCGTTCGGTTACGCCCGTTACGGCTAGTGTATAGTCAAACACTTTCACAATGGCTGTGCCGGCAATGCCGGGAAAGGCGCTGGTGTTGCCACTCATGTTGTCACCGGCGATACGCCCACCTTTATTGGCAGAGGTTGCCAGCGGAATCCAAGCATTTTCACCCAGAATGATGTGATAGTGTTCCACACAATCCCCAGCCGCATAGATGTGTGGATCGCTGGTGCGCATCGTGGCATCAACCCAAATTGCCCCAGTTTTGCCTAGTTTTAGCCCCGCGGCTTTGGCCAGCTCGCTATTTGGGCGGACGCCAGTGGAAATCAATACCAGATCGGCGGGCAAACTCTCATCCGTAGCAAGCTGGACAGCCAAGCGTTGCCCCTGTTGCACAAGCGCTGTGACGCGGACACCGGTATGTACCTTTACGCCTTTCTCGGCCAGATGTGCCGTTACATCTTCCACCATTTCGGCGTCAAAGTTTGGCATAAGCTGGGGCAACATTTCGACTACAGTTACGGCCAGACCCCGATCATGAAGCGCTTCCACCATCTCCAGGCCGATATAACCGCCGCCGATAATCACCGCTTGTTGTGGCTGGGTTTGCTCTATGTGTTGAAAAATGCGTCGTCCATCGCTGAGGGCGCGCAATGTAAAGACGCCCGGCAGATCAACACCCGGAATGGGGGGCTTTATGGCGGATGCGCCGGTAGCGATCAGGAGTTTTTCATAGGGCTGCGTCAACGTGTCGCCACTTTCCAGCCGTTTGACTGTCACCAGTTTCTGGGCTGGATCAATGGCGATCACTTCATGCCCAATACGCACGTCGATCCCGCGTTTTTCACGGGCGCTCTCTGGCGTCAAGACCACTAATTTCTGATCCGACTCGATGACGCCAGCGATCCAATAGGGCATGCCACAGGCCGAATAACTGATATCTTGGCCCCGTTCAAAGACGATGACATCGGCGTTGTCTAGCTCCCTTTTGATCTTGCTGGCAGCGCTCATGCCCGCGCCATCGCCACCAATAATGATATAAGGGTTTGGCATCATCCGCTCCTTCCAATCGACAATTTGTGATTTTACGCAGTTCCGGTTTGACAAGGGGATTCTCTAATGGTAAGATAGACCCTATTGCTAACGCAAATGGCGTGCCTTCACGCATCAAGTTTGAGTAAGCAAGGACTCGTGGTGTAGCGGTTAGCATGCGGCCCTGTCAAGGCCGAGGTCGCGAGTTCAAATCTCGTCGAGTCCGCACGTGTATATAGGTAATAAATCATAGAGCTAACAGCCTAGGCTGTTAGCTCTATGATTTATTATGGTTAGTATAGGATTGACAGCTTGTGCATTGCTTGGTTAAATTTATGGAATATTTATGAGATTATAAATAAAAAATTTGCTATTTCTGAAAGTTGAGCCAAAATTGCCCAAATTGGGGGGTTTACAAACCCAAAAAACTATGATATACTTCTGAACATAGGCTGTTTGATATCACGTTGCGGCTCTGCCGCTATCGGGGGAAACGTGATGTTAAACAGTCTATTTTTTTTGCCCATTTTCTAGCATTTCTGCCTAGAAATTTTATCTTTACTTCGCATTTTATTCCATACACTTTGAAATTGCCGGCGTCTAATTGCCATCCCACGTAGTTGCGTTTTTGCTTTGCCAATCTCCTCTAAGTACAATGGGTTTATGTCTACCGAACGATCTGATTCCTGGTTCTCTTTACGTGAATTGCAACCAGCAAAACCACAACGAAACCAACGCGGAAACCAACGTGCAAAGAGCCGCCGTTCGACCCCAGATTGGGAATTTGGGGCCGAAGCAAAGGCAGATCAGCGCGCTGATCTGCCTCCCTTGCCACAGGGGCCAACCACCCGTCCTACGCTCCCCCGTCCTACAGTGGAATTGCTTGGCGCAAAGCACGCAGCAACGGCTAGATCTCCATCAGTTAGTCCAACTGTTAGTACAACGCGATCACTCGTCGATCACTTGCAGAATGATGGGGGAGCACGCCGTGCGATGGCTACGCGCTTGGCAATCGATGACGCCCTAGACCAGTGGTGGACGGATGGAACGTTGCCCCCGCTGACGCTCCTGCGTGATGGGTTACTCTTAGTAGAAGCCGGCTATACGTTAGACGAAACGCAACGTTCTTTCCTCCTGCGGGTTGCATTACGGCGTCAGCGTGGTATGATTACCGCATTACGCTATCAGGGTGATCCGGATCGCACCGCCTTTCTGATCAAAGATGCTTTGTTAGATAGCAAGCATCCGTTGCCTCCTCACTTTCTGGCTGAGCTTCAGCAAGAGGATGAGCAGAGCAGCGTCTGGATGGATTATCTTTTGCATGATTTAGCGTATGAAGTGGGAGTTGCGCAGGGAAAGCGTCGCCAACTAGCGGCAAACGTACTCGCTCAAATAGGGCGTGAGTCAACAAGGGTGACAGCTTTTACAAACTCTGATAATACCCCTGATAGCACGACTGACAGGCGATTTAGCGTGCCTCCACTTTCCCATCGGTGGACGGTGCGCTGGTTGCTTTGGGCGCTTTGTATTCTTTTGTTGGCGGTTGGTTATGCAGCCTTTCATCGCACCGTCTATGCCCAAACTGTGCGTATTCCGGCGGGTAGTTATACAATTAGTGACCCACTCAGCGAAGGACGTACGCGTACGGTGGTCTTAAACGCATTTCGTATTGATCTTACCGAGGTAACTAACAATGCCTATCAGCGTTGTCATGCTGGTGGTGGTTGCCGGTTGCCCAGCAGTGAAGCCAGTGCAACGCGCGCAGATTATTTTACGAATCCAAGTTATGCGCGTTTTCCGGTTGTAAACGTTGACTGGGATAGCGCAAATGCTTATTGTGAATGGCTAGGCAAACGCCTGCCTACCGTGGAAGAGTGGGAAGTAGCGACCAGTATTGCGCCGCTCACGCAACGCTATTTCCGTTATCCCTGGGGAAATCGCTTTGATCCGCAGTTGGCGAATGGTGGCAGCGCAGCAAGCGTTGATACGCGCGCCGTAGGTGACTTTCATCCCGTTGGCGACAGCTCATTTGGGTTGCGTGATGCGGTTGGTAATGTGGCTGAATGGACGGCGTCCCCCTCTTCCCAGCCTTTCAATGGCTTTGTCGTCAAAGGCGGTTCGTATCGCGATACGGTTGACCTATTACGGCTCGACGCCCAACAAAATTGGGTGCGCACCACACAAGCTGACTGGCTTGGTTTCCGTTGTGCCAGTGATTAGATGGACGATAGCTTATAGACGATAAACTACCGCTGTAATCCATCGTCTATAAGCTATCGTCTTAACGTGAGTGTTATCAGTATAAGACTTTTGTAAACACTAGTAATGAGGTAGTAATCACCAATGAGAGCGCAAATCTTAGATACGCTTGATCTGAAGGCAGAAATCGAATTAGCTTCTACTGTGGCGCGCGAAGCCGCGACCATTGTGAACACATTTTACGTCGGTTCCTCGGAAGTACGTTATAAATCACATAATGAACCGGTGACGGAGGCTGATCGCTCGGCCAATCTTCATATCGTCTCCCGCATCCAGGCGGAATTCCCGGAGGATGGCATCCTTTCCGAAGAGTCGAAAGATAATCTGATGCGGCTCGACAACGAGCGCGTCTGGATAATCGATCCGCTGGATGGAACCAAGGAATTTATTGCCCGCAATGGCGAGTTTTCCATTATGATCGGGTTGGCGGTTGGCGGCAAAGCGGTGATGGGTGTGATTATGCAGCCCGATCCCGGTTTGCTCTATGTGGGGGCGGTCAATTACGGTGCCTATCTCTTTGAGCATGGCGAATGCATTCCACTCGCCGTTAGCAAGCAAGCTGAAATCAGCCGCATGGTTATGGTGAGCAGTCGCAGCCATCGCCAACAGATTATGGATAAGGTGCGCAAAGATTTGCGCATTACGAGTGAACGCGTGAGTGGCAGCGTTGGCTTAAAAGTTGGACTCATCAGCCGACAACTGTCGGATCTCTATGTTCACCCCAGTCCAGGCTGCAAGGAGTGGGATATTTGCGCGCCTGCTGCGCTGCTAGAGGCGGCCGGCGGCCAAATTACGGACTGTTGGGGTGAGCCGATTCTCTTTAACAAGCGTGATGTGCGCGCCCATAATGGACTTTTGGCCTCGAATGGACAATCTCATACACAGATTGTTGAAACAGTCTCCGCCATCTGTGAAGAGTTTGGCTACAATGCCGATGACGGCTTTTGGTGAGTTGCCGGTTACAGGTTCAAAGTTTCAGGTTTCAGGTTATACTTGCCACTCGCATCTTGAACCTGCAACCTTAAACCTTCTGGAGTAACGATGGCTGGGTTATTTGAATCGGATTACATTTTTGGCATCCATGAAGCTGGTGGCGAACGCTTCATGCTGGAAGCAGGCCGGCCTGGTTGGATCGTTTTTACGGAAGAACTTGGTCATGATCCCACTGTGCGCAATAGTCGTGACTATCGTCCGTATAGTGATCGCGGCTTAGGTATCATCGCGCGGTTGAACAATGGCTATCATCCCAATGGCACGATTCCGAATAGCCGGGACTATGCCCAATTTGCCCAACGCTGTGCCACTTTTGTGGCCAACAGTCGTGGCTGCAAGGTCTGGATCATTGGGAACGAGATGAACTATCGGATCGAGCGGCCACCAGCGGCAGCGCGTTCTGTCGCGCCACAGACGCCCCAATCACAGCCAACACCACCGCCAGGGGGCGTTATTGATCGCTTGCGTCAGTTCTTTCAATCCCTGCTACAGCCACAAGCGAATGATAGTTCCGGTACTCCCACGCCAACACCACAGCCAACGATAACGCCAATTTTACCGCCAACTTCACTACCCGCCGCTGTACCGCGCGCACTGGACGATGATCCCTTTTGGCGTAGTTTACCCGAGCGCTTTAACGCCATCAACCAGCCGGCAAGTGCTACAGGCGCTCGCACCGCAAGCCGCGCTGCTGAGGATGGGGCAGAGGTGATCACGCCAGCGCTCTATGCCCAATGTTATCGCCTGTGCCGGGATGCGATTCATGGCGTCGCGGGTCATGCCGATGATCAGGTCTTGATAGGTGCAGTCGCGCCGTGGAATAATCAGACCAGCTATTCAGGCAACACGCGGGGCGATTGGGTGCAATATTTCCAGGATATTCTGAACGCACTTGGCCCAACCGGCTTGGATGGCATAACGCTACACACCTACACCCATCAGGCTGATCCCAATTTGATTACAAGCGATCAAAAGATGAATCCGCCCTTTAGCGACCGTCATTTTGAATTTCGGGCCTATCGGGACTTTATGCAGGCCATTCCGGCGACCCTGCGCACCTTACCTGTCTACATTACAGAAACAGATCAAGATGTACCCTGGCTTGATCAGAATACTGCCTGGGTGCAGCGCGCCTATGGTGAAATTGATTGGTGGAATCGCCAGCCCAATCACCAACAGATTTGCGCCCTGGCGCTCTATCGCTGGCCGGTGATCGATCGCTGGTTTATTGAAGGCAAAGGCGGCGTCATGGAAGATTTCAAGACCACCTTGCAACAGGACTATCGGTGGCGCACGCCAACGCCGCCGGTGCCTTTTGTGCTCAATAACGTGGTTGCCACAACCACCGGTGTCAATCTCCGCCGGACACCAGGGTATGTTGGCAAAGCCGCCAGTGATATCTTGGCGCAAGTACCCGAAGGGGCCCGGTTGACGATTGTCAGCGCTGCGCCGCAACAAGTAGATGGTCTGGCGTGGTGGCAAGTTCGCTATGCGGCTACGGGGCAGCCTGTTCTTACCGGGTGGGCCGCGCATCAATCACCGGCGGGCGTGGAGTTATTGCGTGTAGTCAGTAATTCAGGAGGAGATGTGGCTGGAACATTTAAAATTGGCGATAGTGTCCGTACAACCACGATTGTGCGGATGCGCCGCTCGCCTGGCTCTGTTGCTAAACCCACGAACGACGTCATCGCCGATATTCCTGCCAATAGCGTCGCAACTGTGCTGGGTGGATCACGAACCGTGGATGGACTGATCTGGTGGCAGCTTCGCGTCAACAGTAGTGGGCAAGAAGGGTGGATGGCCGAACGCTCCGCAGCGAATGAGGTGTTGCTGGCTTTACAGTCAGGGGTGGGGCCAATCGACCCGCCCGTAACCAGCAAATTTAAGGTTGGTGATCGAGTGGTGACGGCAAACGCCGCCCGTCTGCGCCAAACGCCTGGTTATGTGAATAAACCGGCAACCGATGTTGTTGCCGATATCCTGCAAGGGGTGGAAGGGCGTGTCCTGGCTGGCCCCAACCAAGCGGACAGCCTTGCCTGGTGGCAACTGGAAACTACAAGCGCGCAGGGGGCGCGTGTCACTGGTTGGATGGCCGACACCGCGCCGGGGGGGATTCCGCTGCTAAAATTGGCAGATGGCAGTGGCATCGCGCCCGTTATTTCCAATGCCTTTGCTGCGGGTGATCTGCTTCAAGTCGCATCTGCTGTGCGGGTGCGTACTACACCAGGGTATCTGAATAAAGCCGATAGTGATGTATTGGGAGAGTTTGCTGCGCTCACGACGGTCAATCTGATCAGCGGGCCACAAACGGTGGATAGCCTCCAGTGGTGGCGGGTGGGCGGCATTATGTCGGTCGGGCGCGAGGTAAAGGGGTGGGCCGCCGTGACCGCCGCCAACGGCGCCTCCTTGCTCGTGCGTCCGGCCAAACTAGCCGGCACGCAAATCCCGGATAAAGCCACCCAACGATATCTGGGCTTGCCTTTTCTGGGCAGCTTTGGTATCTCACAGTTGTGGGGCGAAAACCCGGCGATCTACAGCCAGTTCAGGTATGACAATGTGCCGCTGCGCGGTCATAATGGCGTTGACTTTACGACCCCCAATGATACACCGGTGGTCGCTGTCGATAATGGCGTTGTGGCGGAAGCGATCATGAATGATGCAACCGGTTTTGGTCGGTATATCAAAGTGAACCATGGGTGGGGCGAAGCCATCTATGGTCATCTCAACGCGATCCAGGTCACACCGGGGCAGCAAGTGTCCCGTGGCAGCGTGCTGGGCGCCAGTGGCAATACGGGTTTTTCGTCAGGGCCCCATCTCCATTTTGCCATTCGCATCAACCCCTATAGCCGGACCGATGGCTGGGGTGGCTACTCTGATCCGCTGCCCTATTTTGACTCTGCTGCCATGATTCTGCCCACCTATGTGGCGGACAGCACGGTTACACGCACCGTTGCTCCTGTCCAGACCCCGGATGGTAAACCATTCAAGAGCTTACTTGCTGAAAAACCTGGCTACGCCCCTGACCAACCTGGTATGAGAAGACCGTAGGATACTTCAGTGATTCGTAATTCGTATATGAGCTTTGCATGCCACGACCGTTGATTGACTCTGCCTATCTTTATGGCATCCATGAACCAGGGGGAGAAGCCTATCTGGCTGAACCAGCAGGCGCCCCAACCGTTGAACCGACTGGTCGAGGCTGGGTGCTTTTTACAGAAGCGATTGGTCATAACCCCGATGATCGCAGCGGGATCGATTTCAGTACCTTTAGCAACCAAGGCCTGGGGGTGATCTGTCGCCTCAATCATGGCTATGAACCTGATGGCACTCTGCCCCATAGCAGCCATTATGAGAACTTTGCCCGCCGGGTGGCTAATTTTGTGAACGTGAGCCGGGGCTGTAAGATCTGGATTATCGGCAATGAGATGAATTATGCCGTAGAGCGGCCCGGCATCCAGATCGATTGGTCGCGCCATAAAAGCCGCCGTGATGGTCCGCCAGAGAGCGCCGACCCGATGCGACGTGGTTTAGCTGTGCGCTTTACTATGCTACCCGACAATTCCGTCGAAATTCGCACAACGCGCGCGGCCATCGTTAACCCCGGTGAAACGATTACCCCTGAACGCTATGTCCGTTGTTACCTGCTCTGCCGCGAAGCCATTCATCGTCTGCCCGGCCATGAAGATGACCAGGTGTTGGTTGGTGCCGTGGCACCGTGGAACACGCAGACCATCTACGATGGCAACGCCAATGGCGATTGGGTACACTATTTCCGCGATATTCTGACCTTACTGGGTCCCAAAAATTGCGACGGTTTTACGCTCCACATCTACACCCATGGCCCCGATCCCGCGCTAATTGCCGATGAGACGCTCTTGCCGCCCCCCTTTCAAAGTTATCATCGTGAATTTCGTGCCTATCGCGACTTTATGGCCGCTGTGCCGCCGACCATGCGCCATCTGCCGGCCTATATCACCGAGACAGACCAAACCATACCCTGGCTAGATGACAATACCGGCTGGGTGCAACGCGCCTATGCCGAAATCGACAACTGGAATCAACCGGGGCGTTTGGAAGGGGTACCGGAGAGTATCCGTAACGCGCCACGCCAGCAAATTCGGGCATTGGTGCTTTACCGTTGGCCCGTCATGGATCAGTGGCATATTGAGGGCAAGGCCGGTGTTATTGCTGATTTTCAACGCGCCGTAGCGCAAGGCTATCGCTGGCAAAAGGTGGAGGAAGCCGAGCTTATCGCCAAGCCGGTATCAGTCGCCCCAACCGTCGTCCGACCGCGTAGTGAACGCGTCGAAACGGCCAATTATCGCATTGAGTGGCTGAATGACCACTTCCCGGCGAAGTTGATGGCGGGTGAAACGGTGACAGTCACCCTCACCTTGCGCAACAGTGGCGTCCTAACTTGGCGCTGGGGTGGCGGCAACCCCTTCCGTATCGGCTATCATTACTATCGCAATCGGCGGCGGTTGCCCATGCCAACCGAGCGTGATCTGCGCACCGATATCCCGCAAGATGTGCTGCCCGGCGAAACGATTACGGTCGATGTGCAGATTGCCTTGCCGCTGGAAGGTGGGAACTACACGGTAGAGCTTGATCTGGTGCAAGAAGGCGTCACTTGGTTCAAAGACCAGCAGTCACCAGTCTTAACGCGTTGGCTTACCGTAGAAGCACCCGCACCTACGAAGCTCCCGTCCGCCACAGCTAATGGTGGCACGGATGACGGTACTGTGGAGTTGCTACTGCCAGTGCCGCTCTTTACCGATATCTCAACCCGCTTGCCGCGCCGATCTGCCTATGCCCGCCGCAGTATGAGCCAAATTCGGCACATTGTCATTAGCCACACTGCCGCCAACCCGAATCTGAACTTGGAGCGTATCGCCCAAGCTCATCTCCAACATGGCTATCCTGGTCTGGCCTATCAATTTGTCGTCACCCGGAGTGGCGATGTCTTGCGGGTCAGTCAACTGGAAGAAGTTGCCCAGCCCGATCAGGTCTGGTCCGAACAAGGGGTGAATGTTTGTTTAGCCGGCAACTTTCGTATGGAAGCGCCCCCGCTGCCGCAACTGGACGCCACCGGTCGGCTCTGTGCTTGGCTCGCGCATAACTTGGGGCTGACGCCGGATAACATTATTGGGTTAGGCGAGTTGCTCCAAACCGATAGCCCAGGTGATACCTTCTATGTTGGCCCGACATGGAAAGGGGTGGTTGTGCATCAAGTGCGGCTGCATTTAGCCGCTCTATTGGCCGCGCCAACGGTTGAGGGTGACGCGCAATTTCATGCCCTGCAACAGAGCACCACGGAACTTACGGCGGAAAAGAGCGATTTACAGGTTGCCCTTAAGCAAGCCGAAGCGGAGCAGGAGAAGCTGCGCCTCTTTAATGCCCGTCTACAAACCGAGATCACGGTCCTGCGCCGCCAATTGGAGGCCCAGTCAGAACTGGCCGATAGCCGGCTCTATATCCAGAATCTAATTT
>Ga0163153_10009027_pt1 | contig 10164 bp, 12 predicted proteins | sample OliLakLV19MP6IB1_FD_148629 | JGI IMG/M metagenome (GOLD analysis project Ga0163153, IMG submission 148629) | Freshwater microbial mat bacterial communities from Lake Vanda, McMurdo Dry Valleys, Antarctica - Oligotrophic Lake LV.19.MP6.IB-1 | ecosystem: Environmental > Aquatic > Freshwater >...
CCTCGACTTTTTCGAGTAAAGCGACTTCCTCATAGAGGGTCTTGTGCGAGTCAGGCTTACACACAAAGAGAAAAAATTGTTCTGCTTCTGTGCTAATTTGGTGGCATAAGGGTTGATTGGCATAGAGATCATCGCCCAAATAGGTAACGGTGAAGGGGGCAAAGTGCGCTTGATGCTTGGTCAGCCACCGTTTCGAGGCCGCACGCTCACAATCCTGCTGCTCATGCCCATCCTGCGGCACGATCAACTCAGGCGGTAACGCCAGGACCTGCGGGCAATCCGGTTTCACAATCACGGGCAGCAACGCATGCTGATAATAATGCAGCGTCCCTTGGCTATCCTTGCGCGTCGAACAGCTCTCACAATGAATCTCGGTCGATGAGTGGTAGGTTAAGCCATCCAACGCAATTGCTTTGGTCTTTTCAAACCAGTTGTAGCTTGCCAGGTGACCACCTTGCTCTAGTTCTTTAACCAGCCAAAAGAACTCACCACTGATTTCATCCGGCTTTACGGGGTCCAATCCATTGCGAATTTGCTGGTTACATGGAATCGTTTCGATCTGGAAGAGACTGCGCGCATTATTGCCCCGCTTTTTCTGTTCCATATCGCGTTGATGGGACAAAAACGATGGTGATTGCATGAAGAACACGGCAAACGCTGACAACGCAATTTCGGCCATTGGTTAGGTCAACCGATTACTCTTTTTGCGGATGTCCCCTAGGCCGGACCACGATTCCTTGAATTTTTTCACAACAGTACTCATTTTGAGTGCTTTGGTCATCTTTTCCCCCTTGCTTTTGATGACCTTTACACTACTTCATCATTCGCTTTTTGTCATCTATTTCCTAATTTGCAATTGCTGCAATTTGCTCCACAATGTCTGCAACTATACACCCCCAGGGTCGCCGGTCGAGATCAGCGCCAAGATCGAGGAGGGTTGGTTATGGCTGACGGTGGCCGACCATGGCCCAGGCATTCCACCGGAGCTGTTGGAGCGCATCTTTGATAAGTTTTACCGTGTACCCGGTACAGCCACCGGTGGCACCGGCTTGGGATTGTCGATCTGTCGTGGCTTGGTCCACGCCCATGGGGGCGAGTTGTTGGCCCAAAACCGGCCAGAAGGCGGCACCGTCTTTACGATTCAATTGCCGGCGGCGGCTACACCCCCACCGGTGAAGGAGGCAGACCTTGAATGATAAAGTACAGGTGTTGGTGGTCGATGACGAGGTGCAGATCCGCCGCTTTTTGCGCATCAGTTTGGAAGCCGGTGGCTATCATGTCCATGAGGCAGGCACGGGGAAAGAGGGCATCTTTATCGCGGCCAAAGTGCGCCCTGATTTGATCATTCTGGACCTCGGTTTGCCGGACATGGATGGCATTGCAGTGGTCAAGGAGTTGCGTGAATGGACGAAGATGCCCATGATCATCCTCTCCGTGCGCAATGCGGATCTGGACAAAGTAGCCGCGTTGGATGCGGGTGCGGATGACTATTTGACAAAGCCCTTTAGCACCGAAGAGTTGCTGGCGCGCCTGCGCGTGGCCCTGCGCCATGCCCAGCCCGAACCCGATCTGCGCGCCTTCACCGTTGGCGATCTCCAGGTTGACTTGACCCGTCGCCTCGTCACTGTGCGGGGTGAGCCGGTTAAACTCACCCCCACCGAATATGCCCTGTTACGGTTAATGGTGCAGCACGCCGGTCGTGTCTTGACCCATCGACAAATTCTCAAAGAAGTGTGGGGGCCGGCCTATATTGACGAAAGTCACTACCTGCGTGTCTACTTTTCGCAGTTGCGCCAGAAACTAGAGGAGAATCCGGCCCTACCCAAGTATCTGCTGACCGAGCCCGGAGTTGGCTATCGATTGGGGGTTGATGCTTAGTTCTAGTCCAGAAATAACTTGTAGATTTGGATATTGGATAGTAGGTATTGCACCCTGGGAATATCCAATCCCTAATACCGTTGACTTTATTTTTGGACGATGACTTAGTCCATGCGGAGCCGATAGCCAACCCCGGGCTCAGTAATGATATAGCGTGGGCGGGTAGCTTCGGGTTCAAGTTTGCGGCGCAGGTTACTGATGTTGACGCGCAACACGTGGAGTCCCTCCTCATAGCCCGTTCCCCAGATTTCGCGCAACAACTGGTGATGCGTCAACACTTTACCGGCATCGGTCGCCAATACACGAAGCAGGTCATACTCTGTGGGTGTGAGTTGCACTTCGTTCCCGCGCATAGTTACCATACGTCGGGACCAATCAATCCGTAGATCGCCGGTTGCAAAAATCGGCTCTGCACCTGTATTGCTACTGCGGCGTAGGGCCACCCGGATCCGCGCCAGCAATTCGCCAGCGCCAAACGGCTTTGTCAAATAGTCATCCGCACCCGCATCCAATGCAGCAATTTTGTCATTCTCTTGACCGCGCACAGAGAGGATGATGATTGGAATCTGTGTCCACGCGCGCAACAAGCGCGTCACCTCCACGCCATCTAGGTCAGGCAAACCCAAATCTAAAATGAGCAACGCTGGTCGCTGCATAACAACCGCGTTGATAGCTTCTTGACCACAAGTTGCTTCCAAAATCGTATAGCCGCGCCCAAAGGGCTCCCGCGCCAGCGAAATCCGCAAAAAGCGGCGAATAGCCATCTCATCATCCACGACCAGGATACGTGGCCCACTGTCAGCCATGGCAGAAGATTCTCCTTGTAGATAGGTAGATAGGTAGATAGTAAATTACTGATTTACCTATCTACCAACAACGGCAAGCGCACGGTGAAGATGGTGCCGCTCCCTGTCCGGTTGGCCGCAGCAATGGTTCCCCCATGCGCGTGCCACCAGTCACGGCGCTGCGGTCGCCGCCAGCTTCGCGCACCACAGGGGTGCTCTCGCCCGTTACGGCGCTTTCGTTTACGGAAGCGATACCTTCAACGATTTCACCATCGGACGGAATGATGTCACCCGTTTCCACGAGAAAGAGATCATCCTTGCGTAAAGCAGTCGATGGCAGCCAGAGCACGGTCGTTAGCACGCTGCCAATCCCGACCACAAACATCACCGGATTGCGCACCTGGACGCGCGGGTCGAGCTTACGAAAAGCGTCGAGCACAGCCCGGCGATAGATGCTCCGGCGGAAGGTGGTTTGGGTAGTAGTTTGGGTTGTCATAATTATTCCATTCTGTGAGTGGCGAGTGGCGGGTGGCGAGTGCACAGCATCTGAGTAAAATAGCACTGGTATGGCGGAACCTGCATTACCTCCCAATACCAGGATTATTTTGTTCATGTGCCATCCACCCGCCACTCGCTACTCGCTACCCGCTACAGCATCAACTGTTCAACAATCGGTCCCAGGGCCAGCGCTGGTAAGAAGTTGAGCGCCCCCACCAAGAGCACAATGGCGATCAGCCAGCCGACAAAGAGCGGCGTGTGCGTGGGCAATGTACCCGCGCCCGTCGGCACTTTCTTCTTGCGGGCCAGTGAACCGGCAATGGCAAGAATCGGGATCGCCAGCCAAAAACGGGAAATCAACATGGCCAGCCCACCCATCGTGTTATAGAAGGGATTGTTGGCACCCAGACCGGCGAAGGCGCTGCCGTTGTTGTTACCCTGCGAGGTGAACGCATAGAGCACCTCGCTAAAGCCATGCGCACCAGGGTTATAGATCGTCGCTTTGCCGGCATCCAGCACCAGGGCCAGTGCCGTAAAGCCCAGCACGATCAGCGGCATGATCAAGATCACAAGGGAAGCCATCTTCATTTCATAGGCTTCGATCTTCTTACCCAAGTATTCAGGGGTGCGCCCTACCATTAGGCCGGACACAAAGACCGCCACAATGACAAAGGCCAACATGCCGTACAGCCCTGAACCGACGCCGCCAAAGACAACTTCGCCTAGTTGCATCATCAGCAACGTCACCAATCCACCCAGAGGCATAAACGAGTCATGCATCGCGTTGACGGAGCCGTTGGAGGCTGCCGTCGTTACGGTGGCCCACAGCGCCGAATTGGGGATGCCGAAGCCGTAGCCCTGCCAGTTGGTGTTGCTGACAAAACTGACGGCGGTGTTAAACGAGGAATCAGCCGAGACCGCACCCAACCCTTCTGGATTGAGGGGTAAAAGCGCCTGAATACGCTGTAACGCATAGAGGAAGACGAAGCTAACCACACTGAAGAGCAGCATGGCGACGGCATAGGTCTGCCAACGCATCTCCTCAGCGGCAGCGACTGGATTGCTGCCCGGCGCCATCGTCAAACGCACACCCAAGAGGCGGTATAACAGCCGTTCAACCGGCTGTAACACTGGATCAAGCAGAGTGCGCTTCCCTTCGTACACCCGCGCCATATAGCTGCCCAGCGGCTTGGCCAGCAAAATCAAGAGCAGAAGGTACAGGATGATTTGTAAAAAGCCATTGATTGTCATCCGAACATCTCCGGTTTCAATAAAGCGACAAACAGATAGACGAGCAAAAGCAGGGCAACCACACCCACAATCAAATAAAGGAGCATCACGCTTTTTCCTCCATCAAACGCGCACAGAGGGCAATAAAGCCGCCACTGGCAACGAAAAATAGCACAGTACCCAGCACAAAAAGTAAATCTGCCATTGACTCCTCCATGGAAAGTGACAAGGTGAATAACGCCCTTTTCGGCAAAACCATTTTCCGATCAGGTTGATCAAGACGCCGCCCACCCTCTCACCCCAAAATTTCGCTTGCAACTAGAATGCGCTTGTGATCCTCTTGAACATTCGGTTCCTCAGGAGCAACACCTAAGAACCACTCTGGCTTCAGCATAGCTGCCATAAAATAAAGCAAGGAGCCTATACCCGCTACCCATGCCAATAAATCTAGCAACGTCATATGATTTCTCCCTCACTATTTACCAACGCTAGAATCCAGATTAGCGACAAAGAAGCTATTGCCCGTACCTAAAAGCGCAAATCTGGCATATCTACCACCTGTAACAGCTTTTGACTTACACCGCGATCATAGCACGAATAGCATCAAGGGTGGATCAAAAAAGAGGATAGGGATGTCAAGAAAAAGTCAAGAGGCTTGAAAGGAGACAGGAAGACAAGGAGACAAGGAGACAGGGAGACAGGGAGACAGGGAGACAAAGGTACAATTCTATGTTACGGTCGGGGTAATGCCTATCACAATTTAGGCATCTTCTGTAGGATCCTCTGTCCCGTAGGGACACTTGACTTTAGACAAAGGATTTTTTGTGGAACGCGCTCATAGGATAGTTAGATAGTGTCTGACCTCCTGCTTTCTTGTCACCTTGTCTTCCTGTCTCCCTGTCTACCGCCGCGCCATCAGTCGATCACGCCAGCGGTCGGGAAGGGGGGCGATAAAGCGGGCGGCAAACTTGGCATCGCGCCCAACGACGTAACGGGTGCGTGGGGTTGGCGCAGTGAGTGCATGGTCAATGGCATCGGCCACGATCTGGGGTGGGGCACCATTCTTAGCCCCATCTGCGGCAAATTTGCGCGATCGTTCGATCATCTTGCCATAGCGCTCCATCATCTGTGGCGGCATGGCGCTCAACATGCGATCCGCCATTGTCAGTGCCGTCTCCCAGATGGGGGTGGCAATCGCTCCTGGTTCAATGGCCACAACCTCAATGCCCGCGGGACGTAATTCCTGACGGAGCGAATCGGTCATCGCCTCCATGGCAAATTTGGACATGTTATAGGGTCCCATCAGTGGCGAAGCCAGCCGTCCACCAATTGAACTGATGTTGACAATACGCCCCTTGGCCTGGCGGATCAGTGGCAGCATCGCCTGTATGACCGCAATCTGACCAATCAGGTTGATCTCCAACTGACGGCGTAGTTCATCGAGCGGCACAAACTCCAGAGGAGCAGGCACGGCCATGCCAGCATTGTTCACCAGCCCATAGAGGCCCACAGCGCCAACTTTGTCGCGAATGGTTTGCGCGGCCGCGGCGATCTGCTCGGCCACGGTTACATCCAACAAGACCGGCGTAATATTGTCACCACCTTGCGCCTGTAACGCCGCACCATCTTCCAGCTTGCGCACCCCCGCAAAAAGGTGAAAGCCCCGCTTTGCCAGATGCAGCACAGTCGCTTGGCCGATGCCTTTGGCCGCGCCTGTCACCAAGACATGTTTTGTTTCACTAGCCATAGAAATCTCTACTTTCGTTTGTAATGAAGCCACTTTGCCTAGCATCATCCGATCAATTAAAATATGAGCAATTACTCGCGTTTTAATAATACGAGCAAAAACTCATATTTTAGGTAGAGAATCTTCCAAATGGTGGAGCAAACTTTGATCAGTGGTGAACCAAACCGTCTTGAAGCCGAACTAGAAGCGCTGTTACGTCATGCACCTAAGCAGGCGCGCAGTGTTGAACGGGTAAATTTGATTCTGATCACCGCCGATAGGCTCTTTGGTGAAGCCGGCTATGATGGGGTGACAACCAACCAAATCGCGGCGCAGGCTGGGATTCCGATTGGTTCGCTCTATCAATTTTTTGAGAGCAAAGCAGCGATCTTACAGGCGCTAGCGGTACGCTATCGGGCTGGACTAAACGCGCTTTTCCAGCACAGCGAGCCAAGCGTGACCACCATTGGTCAAGCTGCCGAGCACTTTATGACGCTGCTTTTCCATTTTGGCAGTACACGGTGGGGCTTTACGCGGATTTTGCTGATGGGCAGCACCAGCCCAGAGACCAAGCCGGCGATTGTAGCCATTCAACAAGAGCTGGTTCGTCACTTGAAAGCAGCCATCACGCCCTATTTGACGCAGCTTAGCAGCCCCGATCGACATCAGGTAGCGACGATTGCTGCGACCGCCTTTCAAGCACTTTTGGCTCACGCCGTCACCGTAAAAACTAGCGACGGGTATGAAGCCATGCATGGGGTATTTACCCAAACGAAATTGATGATCATCGCTTATGTAGAGCGTGTGGCAACCATGTCCGTAGTCCGCAGTCCAGAGTCATCTAGTCCGGTGTCTGTAGTCTGCTTGTCAGGACGAACTTAGGATCTAGGACTGTTGACTCCGGACTATTTAGAAAAGGAGAAGATTTATGGCGACAAAACAAGGACAAACAGCGCTGATTACCGGGGCGTCCGGCGGCATTGGCGAAGCGTTCGCGCGCAAGTTGGCGGGGGCCGGGTATGATGTCGTGCTGGTGGCGCGCAGCGCCGACAAATTGCAGACATTGGCGCAAGAACTAGCAACAACGTATGGTGTTACAGCGCTGGGTCTGCCCTATGATCTCAGCGCTGTCGACGCGCCACCGAAAATTTATGCTGACCTCCAGGCACAGGCGATCCCGGTCGATATCCTGATCAACAACGCCGGTTACGCCAGCTATGGCAAATTTCACGAAGCGGATCTGAGCAAAGAACTCAACATGATTCAACTCAATGTCACGACCCTGGTCGATCTGACCCATCGCTGCTTGTCGGACATGGTGACGCGGGGACGCGGGCGGATTTTGAATGTCGCCTCCACGGCATCCTTTCAGCCGGGGCCGCTTATGGCTGTCTACTATGCCAGCAAAGCTTTTGTGCTCAGCTTTTCCGAGGCGATTGCCAATGAACTAGAAGGTACAGGTGTCACCATCACGGCGCTCTGTCCTGGGCCAACGCAATCGGGCTTTCAGGCGCGCGCCGCTATGGAAGAGTCCAAGTTGGTGCAGCGTGGACTGATGGATGTTGAAACCGTTGTGAATATCGGCTACAATGGGTTGATGGCCGGCGAAACCGTGGTCATTCCTGGGCTATACAACAAAGTGGGCGCGCTGGCACCCCGTTTCCTGCCGCGCAAACTCATCACCCGCACCGTGCGCACAATGCAGGAGCGGAATGGGCAGTAGAGGCGCGGATTCAGGAAACGCGGATCAGAGAGGATGCCGCGCCTGTGATCTGCGTTTCCTGAATCGTTAGTAATTGTCTAAAAATAAGTTCCGCCACACCTGACAGGTTTCCGAAAACCTGTCAGGTGTAAATCGGGAAGTTATTTTTAGATGCTCACTTAGCATCAAACCAACAAAGGATCAAACGAATGGCATCTTCATCCCAATCGACACTCAAACAACGGATCCATGACGGCGAAGTTGTCGTCGCTTTACGTGTTTTGCTTACCATCAAACGCAATCAACTGGAGGAAGCGCTGGCCAAGGGCTCCTATGATTTTCTCTATATTGATGGGCAGCACACCTCCTTTAGTGAAGATCAACTCATCGCCTTTTGCGCCTTGGCCGAAGAGCTAAAGCTGCCGGTGCAATTTCGGATTCCCCACACACGCCACACCTATCTTATCGGGCGCTACTTGGATTTGGGGCCAACTGCGATCATGGTTCCCGAAGTCGCGACCGCGGCGACAGTGGCAGAAGCCGTTGCCTACAGCTACTATCCACCGATTGGTCATCGCAGTTGGGGTGGCGCAGCGCGCCGGAAGGCACCCAATGGACAAACCAATCGCCGCGCCTATGCCGATTGGTGGAATGAAACTATGGTGCTCACGCTTCAGTTGGAATCCGTGGACGCGATCACGAACGCGCGCCAGTTGATCAGACCGGGTGTCGATGCCATTGCCTTTGGGCCCAATGATCTGGAATTCAGTCTGGAAATGCACCCAGAGTTTCCTTTGCGCAGCGTGGATGAGTGCATGCGCAATGTGGCTGCCCAGGTACAAGGTACAGGCGTGCGGCTGTCGATGGCCGTGCCTACCGTGGCGGCGGAGCGGGAGAAATATCTGGCAATGGGGATTACGATCTTTCAGGAGCTGCCGCAGAGTTAAGACAGGAAGACAGGAAGACAGAAGAGATGTCATCCTCTTGTCTTCCTGTCTTCCTAAGCCCGAGACTGCAAGAATCCTGTCATCATTTTGCTAGGACAATTGCTGTATGATAGGCGACATGGAGCCTACGAGAACGCAAAGATTTTCATCTTTGCGTTCTCTGTTTTTGATCGGGCCGCAAATGGCATAATAGGTTTAGAAATATCCAATTCTCTGTACACGAGCCAACATGTATTTCGCTTGGAAAGCCATAAAATAATAAAGCTGTGAATATAATATATAGTAGATTTTCTGGTATATGGTAAATAATATTTTATGGAAATGATGAATACTATGCTTGATCTGATTACCCAGGCTGGGGCGATGATACCTACGGTGCTGTGGGTGTTGGTACTTCTTTATGCTACGATTACAGGCGGGTTTCTCGTTCTGGAGAATAAAAGCCCTTCCAAGACAATGGCGTGGCTTTTAGCCTTTCTTTCGCTACCCTTTGTCGGCGTTGCGCTCTATCTGTTCTTTGGTCGCGAATATCGCCCCTTTAGCCGCGAAGGCAAATTACTTTTGCAGGAATTGGGCAATCGTCTGACCACGTCACCGAATGTTACGGCATTTTTGGCGCAACAGCCGCAGGAAATTGAAAAGTTGAAGGCCGCCAACCCGCTGGTCTATGATCGCGTCTTGGAATTGATGGCCCGTAATTTGGACGCCCCACTTTTTCCGCGCAATAGTCTCGAAGTCTTACAAAATGCCACCGAAAAATATCCGCGCTTGCTGGCCGATCTGAAGGCGGCCCACCATTCGATCCACATGGAATATTTCGAGTGGGGATCGGATGGGGTGATGCAGGAATTCAAAGAAGTCTTGATCGAGAAAGCGCGTGAAGGGGTCCAAGTACGTGTCATCTACGATCCTTTGGGCTGCTTCTGGATGCTCAGCCGAAAGTATATTAATGAAATGCATGCTGGCGGTGTGAAAATGCTGTCCTGGTCTTCACTCTATGCCATCCACACCATCAGCTACCGCAGCCATCGCAAAATTGTTGTCATCGACGGTAAGATTGGCTATACTGGCGGTTTGAACCTGTCGGAAGAGCATCTAAAGGGACCACACGGAGGAAAATTTAGCGGTTGGCGCGATACCCATGTGCGCGTCACGGGCCAAGTGGTGTTGGGCTTGCAAGCCAGCTTTGCTGTACAGTGGTATAATACGACCAAAGAAGAGTTGCTTGATCCAGCCTACTACCCGCCAGTTACAGAGGAACATCCCTACTTGCCCCTCCAAATTGCCCATTCTGGTGCAGATGCCGAGTGGAAAGCGATTCGCAGCGTTTATTTTGGCCTGATCACGGCCGCGCAACATCAAATTTATATCCAGTCGCCCTTTTTTATTCTAGATGCA
>Ga0163153_10009029_pt1 | contig 10161 bp, 8 predicted proteins | sample OliLakLV19MP6IB1_FD_148629 | JGI IMG/M metagenome (GOLD analysis project Ga0163153, IMG submission 148629) | Freshwater microbial mat bacterial communities from Lake Vanda, McMurdo Dry Valleys, Antarctica - Oligotrophic Lake LV.19.MP6.IB-1 | ecosystem: Environmental > Aquatic > Freshwater > Lake...
CTTCCGGGCGGGCCGCCGACCCACCGTCTCGATCACGTAGTCGAGCGTTCTGGTTCTCTGCACCGTCCCGTAGGCAAGCTGGCGCGCGAGCGAGCGGTCGCGATCGTCGAGGCCGGCTGCAGCGGTGCGGAGCGCGCGGTCGGTGTACGCCTCGTGCTCGAACACACGCCGGATGACGTCGTAGGCCGCCGACCGCGCAGGCGAGATCGTGGCGGCCTTCACCGCAGCCCACGAAGCCAGGCGGCCGCGTCCATGCGCTTGCCGCCGTCCGGCTGAACCTCGAGCGGCTCGAAGACGCCGTCTTCCCCCACGCGCGCCCGCCAGACCGTCACCGGCCGGCCGTGCAGCTCGGCGCGAGCGCCGATGTGGGGCGACAGGGCCAAAACGCGGCGGACGAGCTCGGCCGCGTCGAGGCTCAGGTCGAGATGCCGATCGTCGGGCGCGATCTTCTCGGCGTAGGTGACGCCCTCGCTCGCCTGCGCCGCGAAGCGCGGCGCAGGGTCTGCGAGCACGTCGTCCAGGAGCTCGACTGCGACCCGGGCGGCCCGCCCGAAGACAGCGGCCGCATCGTCTTCCTCGCCGATGGGAAAGGATCTCTGCGCGGCGATCGGACCTGCATCGAGCTCCTTCACGGTCTCGTGAATCGTCACGCCCGTCTCGGCGTCACCGGCGAGGATCGCCCGCTCGACCGGCGCCGCGCCGCGCCACCGTGGCAGGAGCGAAGGATGGACGTTCAACCACTCCCGCTCGGCGAGAAGCTCCTCCGGAATCAGAAGGCCGTACGCGCACACGACGACGATCGGCGCACCGAGATCGACCCCGGGCTCCGGCTGCTCTGGCTGCAACACGGGTACACCGAGGCGCTCGGCAACAACCTTCGCCGGAGGTGGCCCCACCCTTCGCCCGCGGCCCTGCTGCGCGTCGGGTCGGGTCAGAAGCGCGGAGATCTCGTGACGAGCCGCGAGGCGCTCCAGCACGTCTGCTCCGAACGGCGCCGTTGCGGCGACCGCGATCCGGGCCATTGGCTACCTCGAGAGGACGAGCCGCGGCCGCAGCTGCGCCAGTGCCTCGCGCCGCGACTCGGGATCGGTGCGATCGATGATCAGCGTGCCGTCGAGATGGTCGGCCTCGTGCTGCACGACGCGGGCCGACATGCCCTCGAGCTCGAGCCGCAACGGCGTTCCATCGACGCCGACACCCTCGAGCGTCACATCGAGGAACCGCTCCACCGGCATCCGCACCGGGCCGAGTGAGAGGCAGCCTTCACCGTCGGTCTCGACGACGCCGCCGGTCTTCGCGAGGACAGGGTTGACGACGACCACGTCTTCTCCGTCGTTACTGAAGACGAACACGCGCCGGAGGATCCCGACCTGCGTTGCCGCAAGGCCGACACCGTCAGCATCGTGCATGAGTAGGAGCATCCGCTCGGCCAACTTCACGAGCTCTCCATCGAAGCTCCCCACCTCGTTCGCGCGCATCCGAAGAACGGGATCGCCGTACTGGCGAACCTGCGATAGCGCGATCTGGCGGCGTGCGCTGTCCTGTGCCTCCGTCTCGGCCGCCATGTCGGCGTCGAAGTCCGCGTTCACGTCGTCATCGCCGTGATGGTCGTGGTCGTGATCGTGGTCGTGGTCGGTCATGCGGGCGAGTCTAGCCACGGGGTAGGGGCCTGCGCCGTCCCCTACAGCGACTGCGGATCGACGTCGACCACCGCGGTGAGACCCCGCCGACGCAACTCGGGGCTCGCGGCAACGAGGAGAGCTGCAGCCCGGCGTGCGAGTGCCCGCGGCTCACCGGTCTTCGCGACGAGCTGCGCCCGGTGACGGCCTCGCCGGCGCAGGAGCGGCGCGGGGCCGAGAACGGTCCCATCGACGCCTTCGAGACCCGCGCGAACCTCACGAAGCACCTGAGCGACGTCGGTCGCATCCGGGCCAGAGGCGACGATCGAGATCAGGTGGCTGACGGGCGGGTAGCCCAGTGCCGTCCGGCGCTCCAGCTCCTCGGTGAGAAACCCGGTCACATCGTGCCGCTGGGCGAACTGGAAGGGCATCGCGTCGGGCTGGAAGGTCTGCACGAGCACGAGTCCGGGTGCGTCGCGACCGCTTCGCCCCGCCAGCTGCGTGACGAGCTGGAACGTCCGCTCCTCGGCCCGGAAGTCCGGGATGGCGAGACCGGTGTCGGCGTCGACGACTGCCGCGAGGTCGACACCGGGAAAGTGATGACCCTTCGCGACCATCTGGGTCCCGACGAGAACGGCGCGATCCGCCTGCCTGAAACGCTCGAGGGTCTCGCGCAACGCGCCAGGACGCGCGGCCGTATCCGCGTCGAGACGGATGCGCTCGAGCTCCGGAATGGTTCGCTCGAGCTCTTTCTCGAGACGCTGCGTGCCGGCTCCGATGTGCGCGAGCTCGACGGAGCCGCAGGCGGGGCAGGTCTCCGGGATCGGTTCGCGATGGCCGCAGTGATGGCAATGAAGGCCTCCGTCGCTGTGGAGCGTCAGAGCCACGTCGCAGTTCCCGCACCGTCGCGACAGTCCACAGGCGCGGCAGTGGATCGCGGGGGTCACGCCCCGTCGGTTGAGAAGCAGGATCGCCTTCCCACCTCGCTCGGCGATGCGACCGAGCTCCGTGAGAAGGGGCGCCGAGAGCGGATAGCCGCTCTCTCGGCGCAGATCGACGATGCGCACCCGCGGCATCGGGGCGCCGATCCTGGCGGAGAGAACGATCCGTTCGAGCGTGGCCCAGCTCTCGGGCCGGGGCGTTGCGCTCCCGTACACCGCGACGGCTCCCTCGAGCGCCGCACGCTTCGCCGCGACGGTGCGGGCGTCGTAGCGCGGATCGGACTCCTGCTTGTACGAGGAGTCGTGCTCCTCGTCGACGATCACGAGACCGAGATCGCGCATCGGGGCGAAGATTGCCGAGCGCGCGCCGACGACGACGCGCGCCTCGCCACGTGCGACCCGGTCGCGCTCGTCGCGGCGCTCTGCCTGCCCGAGCGCCGAGTGGAGGATCGCCACCGTGTCGCCGAACCGCTCGCGGAAACGACCAACGGTCTGCGGCGCGAGCGAGATCTCGGGCACGAGCACGATCGTGCCGAGACCCCGCTCGAGCGCCGCCTCGCACGCCTGCAGGTACACCTCGGTCTTGCCGCTCCCCGTCGGCCCGACGAGCAGGAGGTGGGCGCCGACCTTCTCGTCGAGACCCTGAACGACCCGGGCTACTGCTGCAGACTGATCCGCTGTCAACGCTTCCGGAGTCGGCTCACCTGGAAGCGACTCCCGCTCCGCGGGTGACGGCCGCTCCCCTCGCGGCGCACGTCGGACAGGTGCGACGAGCTCGAGCGCGCGGGCAGGCGTCGTGCCGTAGTAGTCGGCGATCCAGAGCGCCAGATCGACGAGCGCGGGCGGGATCTCATCGAGCCTCTTCCCGACCATTGCCAGCTTGATCCCGGGAGGAGCCTCGACGTCGACCTCGACGACGACGCCCCGCGTCGCGCTCCGCCCGAGCCTGACCTGCACGATCACCCCCTTGCCGACGTCGTCCGGAACCTCGTACGTGAAGGCGCGAGCGACGGCCCGTGACGAGACGAGCGGATAGACGGAGGCAAGGCGCACCGATCGAGCCTAGATGGTTGATCGAGCTCCGACTCCGGCCGCGACTTCCCGCCCGGCCCGCGAACCACGCGATGGCCAAACCGACGAACCGCGTGTAAGGTACTCCTTACATGGATTGCTCGATGATCGCACTCGAGGGTGTGACCCGGCGTTTCGGGAGCGTGGAGGCCGTTTCGGCCACGTCGCTCTGCGTCGACCGCGGTGAGGTCGTTGCGCTCCTCGGCCCCTCCGGCTGTGGCAAGACGACGCTCCTCCGCCTGATCGCGGGCTTCGAGACGCCCGATGCCGGGCGCGTCACGGTCGCCGGAGAGCACGTCGCCGGAGCAGGCTGTTGGGTTCCACCCGAGCGACGACGGGTCGGAATGGTCTTCCAGGACTACGCCCTCTTTCCCCACCTCACGGTCACGCAGAACGTCGCCTTCGGCCTTCCCCGCAAGGATCGTTCGGCGCGGGTCCCGATGCTGCTCGCGGTCGTCGACCTCTGTGGGCTCGGCGATCGGTACCCGCACGAGCTCTCTGGCGGACAGCAGCAGCGCGTCGCTCTGGCACGAGCGCTCGCCCCTTCGCCGGAGTTGATCCTGCTCGACGAGCCCTGGTCGAACGTCGACCCCCATCTCCGCGGCGAGCTACGCGAAGAGGTTGCTGCAATCCTGCGTCCGCTCGGCGTCACCGTCGTGCTCGTAACTCACGACCGCGAGGAGGCGTTCTCGCTTGCCGACCGCATCGCGCTGATGCGCGACGGCACGATCGTGCAGGAGGGGACGCCGGAAGAGCTGTATCAGGTGCCTGCTTCACGTTGGGCGGCCGAGTTCGTGGGGGCGGCGAACTTCGTGGCAGGCACGGTCGCAAACGGCATCGTCCGCACTCCGATCGGATCGTTTCCGGCCAACGGCGCCTCGAGTGCGTCGGCGGTCGACGTCCTCATCCGGCCCGAGCTGCTCGAGCTCGCACCCGATCCATCCGGTGCGGCCGAGGTCGTCTCACGCGAGTTTCGCGGCCACGACGTCTTCTACCGTGTTCGCCTCGACGGCGTCGAGTTCGTGTCGCAGCGCCCTTCGAACGAAGTGGTGCCGCTTGGTTGCCGCGTCTCGATCAGGGTGCATGAAGGCCGGGTGCCGATCTTCCACTGACCGTTGTAAGGCACGCCTTACAACAGTGGTGTAAGGTTTCCCTTACATCACATGTCATGGTTGACACAAGGAGGTTTTTAATGAGGGTTTTCGCAGGTCTCGCGACGCTCGTTGCGGCGGTCGCGCTCGTCGGCTGCGGCGGAGACGACTCCAACAAGGGGTCGCTCACCGTCTACTCCGGCCGTGAGGAGGAGCTCGTGCAGCCCCTGATCGATCAGTTCGAGGAGAAGACGGGGATCCAGGTCGACGTGCGGTACGGGAACAGCGCCGATCTTGCGGCAACGATTGCCGAGGAAGGTGACAACTCTCCCGCGGACGTCTTCTTCTCGCAGGATCCAGGCTCGCTCGGCGCCGTCGCCGACAAGCTGGTGGAACTGCCTCAGGAGACGCTCGACCGGGTTGCGGAGCGATTCCGCGACAGCGGCAACCGCTGGACGGGTACCTCGGGTCGCACCCGTGTGCTCGCCTACAACACCGAGGCGCTCACCGAAGAGCAGGTCCCCGACTCCGTCTTCGACCTCACGGACGCGGCCTGGAAGGGCAAGATCGGGATCGCACCGACGAATGCATCATTCCAGGCGTTCGTGACCGCGATGCGACTCTCGGCCGGGGACGAGAAGACGCGCCAGTGGCTCGTCGACCTGAAGCAGAACGATCCCAAGATCTACGAGAAGAACACGCCTATCGTCGAGGCGGTCGCCGCCGGTGAGATCGACCTCGGGCTCGTCAACCATTACTACCTCTCTCTCGTGAAGGCGGAGCAGCCCGACGCGCCGGTCGCGAATCACTTCCTGGCGGCGGGTGATCCGGGTGCGCTCGTCAGTGTTGCCGGCGCCGGCGTGCTCGCGAGCACGGGAAACAGGGCGCAAGCCGAGCAGTTCGTGGCGTTCCTGCTCTCCGACGAGGGTCAGCGCTATTACACCGAGTCGGCAGAGGAGGCCGAGTATCCGCTCGTTGACGGGATCCCGGCTAGATCGGGGCTGCCACCACTCGAGACGCTTAAAGGCCCGGACGTCGACCTGAGCACATTCGGGGCCGAGCTCGAATCAACGCTCGAGATGCTCCGCGAGACCGGCTACCTGTCGTGAGTCGTGGAGCGGGGGGCAACCGCCCCCCGCTTCCGCTCGTCCTCGCAGCGACAGTCATCGTCGGGCTGCTCCTGCTGCCGCTCGCATACCTCGTGCTCCGCGTTGCGAGCGGCGGCGGGCGCTCGCTCGAACTGCTCTTCGAACGGCAGACGTTGGATCTCGTGCTCCGCACGATTCTCCTCGTCGTGGGGGTGGTGGCGACGACGATCCTCGTTGCGGTGCCGCTCGCATGGCTCGTCGTCCGCACCGACCTGCCGGGCCGTCGGGCCTGGGCTACAGCCGCGGCCCTGCCGCTCGTGATCCCGAGCTACGTCGCCGCGCTGTGCCTGCTCGGGTTCTTCGGCGAGAAGGGACTGCTCCAGCAGGCTCTCGGAGTCGAGCGGCTGCCCGACCCGACCGGGTACTGGGGTGCTCTCGCCGCTCTCACCCTCTCCACCTACCCGTACGTCTTCCTCCTCACACAGGCTGCGCTCCGCGACCTCGACCCGGGACAGGAGGAGGCGGCACGCAGCCTCGGCGCCTCGCGTGGGCGCGTCCTGTTTCGGATCACGCTGCCGTCGGTACGCCCTGCGATCTCGCTCGGCGGACTTCTGGTGGCGCTCTACACCCTCTCCGACTTCGGTGTCGTCTCGCTGATGCGCTACGACGCCCTCACCCGGGCCATCTACCTGCAGTACCGAAGCCTCTTCGACCGGACGCCGGCCGCTGTCCTCGGTCTCGTGCTCGTGGCACTCACCGCGGTCGCCCTCGCGCTCGAAGCGCGCGTTCGCTCCCGCGGCCGTCTCTACCGCACGAGCCCGGGAGCGGGGCGCGTTGCCAAACCGATTCCCCTCGGCCGCTGGCGCATCCTGGCTCTCGTCTGGTGCTCGGCGGTCGTCGGGATGTTCCTGCTGTTGCCAGCGCTCGTCCTCGGCTACTGGCTCGAACGGGCGATCGTGAGCGACCGGGCGATCGAACTGCCCTGGCGGGAAGCAATCTCGTCCCTTTCCGCCTCAGGCCTTGCCGCGGCCTTCGCCGTCGTCTCGGCGCTGCCGGTCGCGGTGCTCGCGCTCCGATATCCGTCGCGCCGCTCACGTGTGCTCGAGCGGCTCTCGTTCGCCGGCAATGCGCTGCCCGGGATCGTGATCGCACTCTCCCTCGTTTTCTTCGCAGCCCGCTACGCCTCGCCGGTCTACCAGACCCTGGCGCTGCTCGTCTTCGCCTACGTGGTGCGGTTCTTCCCACAGGCGCTCTCCGGCGTCGAATCGTCTCTCATCCGGGTCAATCCGCGCGTCGAGGAAGCCGCCCGCGGACTCGGCAGGGGGGCCTTCGCCACCCTCGTCACCGTGACCGCACCGCTCGCCCGCTCAGGCATCCTTGCCGGTGCCGCGCTCGTCTTCCTCTCTGCGATGAAGGAGCTGCCGGCGACGCTGCTCCTTCGTCCCATCGGCTTCGAGACGCTCGCGACCGAGATCTGGAAGCTGACGGAGGTCGGGGCATACTCTCGCGCAGCCGTGCCGGCGCTCGTGCTGATCGGCGTATCGACGCCCGTGCTGTACCTCGTCTCCGCGGACCGGCGTCCGGGGAGGGGTGGCGTCGACTAGCATGGAGTCCAGTGGCGCACGGTCAGGGACATTCGGTTGATGAGTATCTCGAGACGATCTACTTCCTTGCGTTCCCGATCGGCGAGTACCGGCCTGCGACGGCGTCGAATGCCATAGCCTCTCGGGTGGCAGAGATGCTCGGTGTATCGCGGGCCTCCGCCGGGGAGATGCTAAAGCGCCTCGAAGCAGAAGGGCTCGTCGAGCGCGGCGAGCACAAGGAGGCGATCCTGACCCCTACCGGGATCGTGCGGGCCGAGCACGTCGTCCGCAAGCACCGCCTGATCGAGCGCTTTCTGACCGATTTCATGGGCTACACCGCGGCGGAGTCGCATGTCCATGCCGACGAGCTCGGCGACACGTTCTCGGACGACATGGTCGAGCGGATCAACGAACGCCTCGGCTTTCCCGACCGCTGCCCCCACGGCTGGCCGATCGAGACCGACGTCGAACAGACGGAGAATGCCGAGCTCGTGTCGCTTGCGGACCTCGCGACCGGCGGCCAAGCGGAGATCGTCCGACTGGCAGAGCACGACGGCGATCTGCTCACGTGGTTCTACGACAACGGATTCGCTCCCGGCGTGATGGTAGTACGGCAGGGCTCGGCGGGAGAAGACACGCTTCTCGTCGAGATCGACGGCGACTCGAAGCCGATCGTCGAGAAGTTCGCGCAGGGCCTGTACGTCCGGCCGGCCGCCTAGCGCGAATCGGCCGCCGAGACCGGTGCTGTGCCGAAGCCCTCACCCAGCAGCGTCGGCTGATCGCGAGCGAACGAGCGGCTAGGCCGTTGCGAGCTTCGCGAGGCCGGCGGCCGCACGGAGCGTCTCGGCCCTGTCCGTCCGCTCCCACGTGAAGCCGGCGTCCTCGCGCCCGAAGTGACCGTACGACGCCGTCTTGCGGTAGATCGGCCGACGAAGGTCGAGGTCTCGGATGATCGCGCCGGGCCGGAGGTCGAAGTGCTCGGCGACGAGGCTCTCGATCGTCTCCTGGGAGACGACGTTCGTGCCGAAGCAGTCGATCAGGACGCTGAGCGGGTGGGCAACACCGATTGCGTACGCGACCTGGATCTGACAGCGATCGGCGAGACCGGCGGCGACGACGTTCTTGGCAACGTGACGGGCTGCGTACGCCGCCGATCGGTCGACCTTCGTCGGATCCTTGCCCGAGAAGGCACCGCCACCGTGCGGAGCCGCGCCACCATAGGTGTCGACGATGATCTTGCGCCCCGTCAGCCCGGTGTCTCCCATCGGGCCGCCGATCACGAACTTGCCGGTCGGGTTGACGTAGACGAAGTCCGAGTCGGCGAAGCGCTTCTCGTCGTAGAGGTCGTGCGGAAGAATCGGCCGGAGAACGTGGTCGATCAGATCCGGCTTGATCAGCATCTCGGCGTCGAGCCCGTCGCGATGTTGGGTCGAGATCAGAACGCGCTCGATCTCGACGGGGCGCTGGTGCCCGTGCTCGTCGACCTCGTAGCGGATCGTCACCTGCGCCTTGCCGTCCGGCCGCAGGTACGGGAGCACGTCGGCCTTGCGAATCTCCGAGAGCCGGTGGGTGATGCGGTGGGCAAGCTGGATCGGGAGTGGCATCAGCTCCTCGGTCTCGTTCGAGGCGTAGCCAAACATCATCCCCTGGTCGCCGGCACCGATCTGGTCGATCGGGTCGAAATCGCCGTGCTGAACCTCGAACGACTCGTCCACGCCCTGGGCGATGTCGGGCGACTGCCCGTCGAGTGCGACGATCACACCACATGTCTCGGCGTCGAAGCCGTACTTCGCACGCGTGTATCCGATCTCCGCGACGGTCTTGCGCACGAGGCGCGGGATATCGACATACGTCTTCGTCGTGATCTCGCCGGCGACGACGACGAGCCCGGTCGTGATCAGCGTCTCGCAGGCAACCCGACCCTCGGGGTCGTCGGTGAGGACGGCGTCGAGGACGGCATCGGAGATCTGGTCGGCGATCTTGTCCGGGTGTCCCTCGGTGACCGACTCCGAGCTGAAGCTGAACGAGCGAGAACTCATCGGCGCAAGCCTAGCCAATCCTCGTGTCGAGGCGGGTCTTCACTCGGACGTCGGATCCCGGTCCATCAACGTCGCCACGAGCTCGACGAGCGGGACGCCGTCGAGCACCGTGCAGACGCCCTCCGTGATCGGCATCTCAACCCCGAGGCGGCGGGAGAGATCGAGGAGAACAGGCGCCGTCGTGAGGCCCTCGACGACCATGCCGATCTGGGCGGCGGCCTCGGCGGGCGTCGCTCCCTGAACGATCAGCTCTCCGGCCCGGCGGTTGCGGCCCGACTTCGACCAGCACGTGACGATCAGGTCGCCCATCCCTGCCAGCCCGGCGAACGTCTCGGGCCGCGCGCCGCTTGCCTCGGCGAAGCGGCCCATCTCGGCCAGGCCGCGGGCGACGAGTGCCGCCTTCGCGTTATCCCCGAGGCCGAGCCCGTCTGCGCCCCCTGCCGCGAGTGCGATCACGTTCTTCGCGGCAGCACACAACTCGACGCCTGCGACATCGTTGTTCACGTAGACCCGGAACGTGGTAGAGGTGACGGCGAGCTGGATCTGGATCGCAAGCGCCTCATCGTCTGCCGCGATCACGGCGGCCGCCGGGAGGCCGCGTGAGATCTCGTCGGCGATGTTCGGGCCAGACAGAACCGCGACCGGACGGTTGGTGACGAGCGTCGAGAGACGCTTTCCGGTGTCCGGGTCGAGTCCTTTCGTGAGGCTGAGAATCGGACACCGGAAAGC
>Ga0163153_10009031_pt1 | contig 10157 bp, 2 predicted proteins | sample OliLakLV19MP6IB1_FD_148629 | JGI IMG/M metagenome (GOLD analysis project Ga0163153, IMG submission 148629) | Freshwater microbial mat bacterial communities from Lake Vanda, McMurdo Dry Valleys, Antarctica - Oligotrophic Lake LV.19.MP6.IB-1 | ecosystem: Environmental > Aquatic > Freshwater > Lake...
CCCCTCGTCTGCGGCCCGCAGACTACCAGCACGAAGCACTACCGCTCCTTCATCTGCAAGTATCCTCGCTCCACGGTTCACTAATTTTGCAGCCCATACCCCCGCAAACCAGTCAACCGGATTCACAAGGCTAGCTCCAAGACCGGGTGTCATTGACCCGCTGCCACTCACGAAGCCCTCAGTACGACCGGTACCATCGCGGGCAACGTCGTGATAGCGTGTGCCGTCTCCGCCGCTATCAGCGATGTCAATCACTCGCCATCCGACAAGACCACTTATTCCGAATGCTCCTGTCCGAACGATTGGAAATACACCTTTTGGATCGTTTGAGGAAACGCGCGAATCATGAAGATTTTTCTCGAAGTCGGTTGGGACGAATATCCCTTCCCAGGAAGTTTTCCTGGCGAATTTCTCTTGGAACAGCTTGACACAATCCCTCGCTTTGCAGTTGAGGTCGGTCTTCACTTCGAGGCTTTCTTCTCCTTCGAGCCCAGTTGGATCAACATTGTTCGTGGGATTGGCGCTGACATAAGCATAGAGGTTTGTTCCATCATTGCCGAGACCTAGCAAGTCTGGAGAAATCCACCTCCCCAACCACGCCGCGTAATACCGCGCCGAGTGATACCCAAACCCGCTCTCCTCATCCCTCTCCATCCCCGTATACCGATACCGCTTCAAATTCACCTCCGCCCCGCTCCGCCCCGCTTGATACGAAGTGCAGCCGTAAGGGGTGTATTCTTCATAAGAAATAATCTGCCCCGCATCATCCAATTCCAAAGAGGCCGATCCCAGATGATTCCCAAGCTGGTACCGAACCAGGGGGGGGTGAGACGTGAGCGGCGAGGCGGCGTCAAGAGTCTTCGTTTCGACCAGCGCAATCCGCTGCTGGTCATCCATCACATGCAAACTCTCCCGCTCCAAGCTCACGCTGTTTCCGCTGCCGTCATACTCCCGATACACTTCAAACCCACCCAGGTAGGTCCGTTCGTTTTTGCGCGTGCCGTTCTGCCGCTCGGTCACCTTGCGCACGCGCTGCCCGCCCGCGTCGTAAACGTAATAGGTACGCTCGCCCCGGCGCTGCAGGCCCTCTTCGTCGGCGTCATTCACTGCCTGGCGCTGAGTCATTTGCAGTTGGTCTTGGAAGTCCCACTGCATGATTTGTAACTGTGGCATGCCGAGCATGTTGCCGTGGGCATCGTAGGTGTACGCTTCGGGAATAGGGTTCGCACTGCTGAGCGTGGTGCTGCTCAGCCGGTTACTCTGCTTAGCCGGTTCGATCAGGCTGGCTTCGTTGTAGGCATAGGTGCGCGTCCAGACGGGATTCGCCGGGCCAGTGCCGCGGTGCTGCATCTCCTGAAAGTTTCCGACGGCGTCGTACAGGTAACGTTCCAGGTACGTGCCCATGGCTTGGCCGTCGTTGGGAGCAAAGCGACCAGCTGCATCCGCACTCAACAATCCAACACGGCCGGCATCGTTGTATGAATGTGGGATCGGCGTACCGCCGATCTGTCCCAGGTGTTCGCGTCCAGTGGCTTCGATTAAGCGGTAGATGGCGTCATAGGTGTAATCGGCACTCGGTTCGACGCGTTTGTTCTTGAAGTAAATGGTCTGCTGGGCATCGTCGCGGATGTGGGTGATATTGCCCGCCGGGTCGTAGGTGTAGTTGAGGTTCTGCACCTGGCAGCCGGGCCAGCCCGTTGGAGGCGGCTGCGGGCAATCCTTGGGAAAGTCGACGGCGCTGCGCCTGGTGAGTAGATGTATTAGGCGGAAGGTGAGCGGGTCGTAGTCGTATAAAGTGCTCGTACCGTTCTTGTAATCGATACGCTGGCGCTGGCCCTTGGCATCGTAGTTGATGTTGCTGACGCCGACCGGTGACGGTATGTCCAATGCCGGGTCCAGCCGAGCGGCGGGCTCAGCAGCGCGATCCAGCCATACGTCCACCCGTTCCAGCAGATTGGCCTCGTTGAATACCGGCTGAATGATGTTGCGCTTGGCCTGCGCGAGGCTACTGTGCGGGGCTATCGACTGAACGGGGCGGTTAAGCGCGTCGTAACGCGTGCTGACGGTAAAGGTTTCATCCTCCAGGTTCGGATTGAGCAACCAATCCGGGATGGCCTTGTAGTCGCTGACGAGCTGGCGGGTACTGCGCAGTGGGTTACCTTTGAAGTCGTAGGCCTCCCTCTGATTGGTGATCGGGTTCAGCGCGGCATTGGTGGCGACACCGGCGGAATCGGAATGCCGATAAACGCGGGTGCGCAGATTCAGCGCTGCGGCGTTGGCCTGACCTTCGCCGTATTCGATCTTGTCGACCAGGATGATGAGGTTCAGCGTGCGCGGATCGGAATCGGCGCTGGTGCCACGCACGGTTTGTTCGACCGGCCGACGCAACGCATCGTAGGCGGTGACGTAGTTGTGGCCGCGGCTATCCCAGGCATAAAGCGGCTTGCCCGCCACATCATTCAACATCCAGCGCTCGCCCGCCTCCATGCTGGCCTGGTGGATTTGCTGGCCGAGCATGTCGTAGTCGTAGCGCATCACGACGCGGTCTTTTGCGTCGATGACTTCGCGCTGATTGCCTTCGATGTCGAACACGACGCGCGTGTGGTGGAACTCTTCGGTGGGCGGATCAGCAGACGGTGTATTGCTGAGCTTGAACTTGTTGTGCGCGACAGTGAGGAACGTGCGCCCCAGCGAGTCGGCGTGGGCGACGGTGGGTGTCGCTGCATGGATGGCCGCTTTGCGGGCAGCGGCCTGTTCTTGCGCGCCGAGCGCGCCGCCTTGGCGTTGTGCCTGCCAAGTGGGCAGGTAGTCGGCGTCCGGCAGACGGCGGAAGAAATCGCCCACGTCGGGGTCGGTCTTGGGGTCGGCCACCAAGATGGTGTCGCTGACATCCCAGGCTTCCTGCCGCCACGGGTCGAAGATCACTTTCTCCCAGGTGTGGTTCGGGTGCAGGGTAGCGACTACGCGTTCGACGGGGTCGTAGAACAGCACGGGGCTGACGCCGATGCGCACGTCGAACTCGAAGCGATGGGTGCGGGTGAAAAAAGGCTCGTACTGGCGGACGGGCTTGCCCTTGTTGTTGAACACTGTCCAGCCGCTGCCGACCCAGCGCGGGTTCACCAAGGGGCCGCTCTGTTCGATAGCGCCGGGCTCGGCCTGAATTTTCTTTTGAATCTCGCGCCCGAATCCGTCGGAGTAGCTGAAGCTAGTTTGTAGTTTGCTTCGCTGCCCTGGCTGAAGATCGCTAACATGAGTTTCGCGCGCAATGGTGGCGGCGAAAGGCGGCTCGCCTATGCGTTTGAAGCGATCCAGATCATAGACGATGCGCGTGGTGGCGGTGCCCAATAGGTCGTGTACGATCTGCGTGGCCACACTCTCGGCGGCATTCGCCGCGACGCGTGGGTTAGCCATGAAATCGTCCAGTTGCGCCTGGGTCGGGTCTGGGTCGAAAGTGGTGTCCAACACATCACCGAGCGTTTCCGTCGCCTTGCCCATGACGGCCGCCCCGGCCACCATACCCAAGACATCGAATGCCACTGCGGAGCGATTGCCATTGGGGTCCGTCATGAGCCGTGGCGCGAGTACCCGGTAATCGCTGGTCGCGCGCACAGTATTGCCCAGCGCATCGCGCGTCTCGGTCACGAGTAAGTCGTATGTGTCGTAGCTGACGAAACTTTCGGTGCTGATGGTATTCGTGTGGAACGGGTCGCGGGTGCGGTGCGGCAGGAAGAAGTGCAATCGTGCGTGGGCGAGTTCTTGCGCCGATGTGTCCGCGCTGCCGGGGCGGAAAAACATCCGTCCGGAGGGAATCCACCAGTTGGCGTCGCCTTCGCTGTGAACATACTTGCCTTCGTTAGCGAGTATGGCGTCCAGATCGGCTTGCGATAACTTGCCGCTGTCGACGTAGATCTGCCTCGCGAGCACGGGAGTAAACGCCTGTTTGTAGCCCTCACCCGGAAGCGCTAGTGATTCAAGTACACCCAAGGGAAGCAACGCGAGGGGATTGTTTTGGACAACGCCGCAATCGTCGGGCCGATAGAGCGTGCGCACATGTTCGATCAGGCGCTTTTGCAGGAGCCCGGGCGTGGGGCTCTGCTCATAATCGATCGAGGCGGCGCCGGTGCCGGCACTCAATAGCTCATCAAATGTAAACCGGGTGCGGCCTGCCGGCAGGGCGAGGCCCGTCAGCTCATAGCTCTGTGATTCGCTGGGGAGCGGTGTCCGATACTCATCTAGGGTCTCGACTGGATTCGTGACGTTGCTTTCCCCGTAGGTGATGTGAATTTCGCTCTGCTTGGCCTGGTCTCGTGGTTCGAGCACGGGATCGAGCTGACGCCGGCCGTAGCCGACGGCCGCTGACGTGAGGACATTGCCGAACTCGTCCACCTCCAACGTCAGCGCATGCTGGATGCGCGGATCGGCCGGGTTGCGCTCGTAGTGGTAGCCGATGGACTCGCGTGGGTGTGCAAAGAAGACGGTGTAGCGGTTCGTCTCTTTCGGCTGCACCCGTCGTATCGTGAAATTCTGTTCTGTCACGGAATAGGGATGCGGCTGCTTGGTTGTGCCATCGAGCGCATAGACCTCCTGGCGTAGCATTGAGCCTTTGAGGGTACGGCAGGCCTCACGCTCTTCTTCCAGCGACAGCCCGGCGGGCAGCACGGTGTCGAGCAGCAGTGCCGTTTCAATGAATAACGCGAGCTTGCTTTCGTAGGCCGGATCGCCAATCGCCGGGGCACCGTAGTACTCTTTGGCGAACTGCGTGCTGATCCGCTTGCGCTCCAGATAGACGCCGGTGTGGAGCCAGGTCTTGGTATGCACCGGCGGCACGTGCGACGCCGCATCGATGTTGACTGCCTCCGGAGCGGTGCCATCTGCCGTGAGCGCGGCGAATTCCTCGGTATCCCATTGCTCCACCATTCCAAAGCCACGGAACTCGCGCTCCTCGCCATCAAAATACCCATGATGATACGCATGACGCGAGACGAAGCGGGTGCGGCTGATGTGGTCGTACGTCTCGACGCGCTCGACCACATGCACAGGGAAGGGCAGCCGGGTGATCCAGGGTTTGCCGTCGCGTCTGTCCTGTAGGTAGAGCTTGGTGGAGGGGATGTACTGCACGCGGGTTTCAGCGCCGAGATTGTTTACGGTCTTGACCAGAAGATGCGGCTTTTGCCCGCCCATGAGATCGACGTACCGCATCTGACGACGAGAATCCCCCGGTAGCGGGGATGACCAGACCAAACAAGCCGTGCCGTTGCCAAGTAGGTCCGTAGGCACGATGGACACGACGTCGTCGACACGTGGGAATACGCGCATGATCTGCGGCTCGCTCCAGCCGTTGCCGGACTGATTGAAGTAGAGGCGTATCCCATCGCGGTGCAAGTAGATGATGTCGGTGGTGCCGCTGCCATCGATGTCGGCCAGGCGGATGCGCTTGTGATCGAACTGGTCGGGGTTGTCGAATACGGGTGACATGTCCATGGTGACCTTGGCGCCAAAGCGTCCGTAGCCCAGGTTGGGCCAGTAACAGACCTCGCCGTTTCTGATTCGGACCAAGTCTGTGAGGCCGTCGCCGCTCAGATCAGCAAGGTAGATGGACTGAGTGCCGTCAGCGAAGACGACGCGTGGGCCTTTCTCTTCATCCAGCTTCTGAGCGACGCGGCGTGCTGGGCCGAAGCCTTCTTCGGCAAGAGACGCGTGCCAGACGAAGGCATCATCTTCGGTAATAAGTACGTCGGCATGGCCATCGCCATCGAGATCGACGAACTTGAGATTCGGGTCGCGCATGTCGCGATTGAGGCGCGAGGTGAACGGACGGAAGGGTTGCCAGCCTTCATCCTCGTCGTGTTCATAGAAACCAGGCATGGGGCCATCCAACATCACTAGATCAGGTTGGCCGTCTCCCGCGAGATCCATAAACTGCGCGCCACCGACCAGGGCAAGGTTGGGTTTCACGGCAACGTGTTCAAGCGGTGCGAATTCGACCGGTTGTTTTCCGATAGGGCTGAGATTGCGCTTATAGAACCAGCCCTCGGCCTGTTCAGTGAGGATGCCGGGAATGCCCTCGCCGTGCAGATCGGTCCACTGATAGGCCGCGCCGTCTACACCGATCGGCAAGTTTTCCAGGCTTTCGGCTTCCACTTCCTGCACGGTGTCCTGCACAATCGGCTGGGTGTATTCAAACTCGACCGGGGGCAAGCCACGCTTGAGATAGCTGCCGTTGTTGCGCTTGTAGCTGGTCTGCGTGACGGCGCGTAGGAAGGTGTAGACGGGATTGCGAACGTTGGCGGGATCTTGTTCGTGGGAATAGGTGAAGTCGGTGGAGCGGACAAGACAATCCTGACCAACGCCTTCCTCACCCTCGAAGTGATGAAACATCAGCACGCGCTGGCAGAGCCGGTAGGTACGCACCTCGAAGCCTGATCTGTAGCTGGAGAAGGGGTCAGTTCGGTACGCCCATGCGCCGGCGTCATTCGGCTTGGGCGCGTCGGTGTCGTGCTCGCCGTAGTCGAAGACGGCTTCGAACATCCAGCCGGCGTTGGCAATCTGGACCGGGGTCAGGGCACGAGGTCGCTGGCCTGCGTTATCGAGCAGAGGCACACGGTTGCCATAGCGGATGCGTTTGAGATAGCGGTTGGCGGTGCGGCGTGGATCGTTCCGGTCGCCCCGGTTGCGTTCGTGCGCGCTGGTCAGATCGACGCCGATGCCGTCTTCGGATGTGTAGTCGTAGAGCACGGCGTTGCCCTTGTCGTCACGGGTTTCGCACATCAGCCACGTGAAAACGCGCAGGGGATCGACCGGGTCGGCGATGCGAGAGGTCGAATCTTTGCCGTAGAGGGTGAGGATGTTGTCTTTGGAAATGGAGCGCCAGTGGACATCGCCATCGGCCTCCCGCGTCCAACGCTCGATACGGGCGAACAGCCCTTCGATGCGCGGGCGGAAGCGGCGTATCCTATACGCGACCCCATCCATCGTGCGCGGCTTGTCGTGAATGATATGTTTGCCGTTCTGGAGGACCCAATTGCCGGCGGCATCCTTCTCGAACTCTGGCACCAGGTCTTCCGCACCGGAAAGAATGAATATGTCCGACTCTTCCGCATCGCGGTACTGCGGTAGGCCCTTGTCGGTCTTGCGCGTAATCGACGGGACGGCAAGACTCCAGCCGAAGCCGAACGGGCCGTTGCCTGCGCCCGAATCATACGACAATGACAGTTGCGGGCCGAAGCCTGAACGACCGGGGCTTGCAGCGATGGGCACGGACATCGAGCCAGTGCCGGTGACCGGATTCGCGGCGAACTTTTCGCCCATCCCGCGGATAGCGCCGCCGCCCTTGGGAAGAGAAATCGTTGGAGCAGAGATTTGGTTTGTTGCCGGGGCAGAATCTGTTCCGCTCCCCTTCGGTCCTTTGTCTTCGGCCACAGATGCCTCAACTCAGGGTTCGTTGCGCAGAGGCGCAAGGCTGGCCCTACTGGACACGGTTGTCAACAGCTAAATACTCCCTTGTCAACCCAATTTAGAAATGTCCTCTTTCTCCCATAGTAGAAATGTCCGGTTTATGTGAGGGCCGCTGCCGTGTGTGTCTCGTGTCGGCAGCAGCCGTTCGCGCCACGGATGCGCGCGCGTCGGCGTGACCGGACGCTACGGGCACGCGAACGGGGAGGGAGTGGCCCTGGAAATGGGACCGTTCATCCCGGCCACTTCCGTACAAACCTTCTGGTGCTGACACGTAGCGCACGCTGTTTCGCCAAGTGTTTTCCACTGTGCGCGCTCGACAGCCTGGCAGACCCAGCCATGTACGCCTTGGAAACGGAGATGCGTACTGGAGATAAAAACATATCCGTGGCTGAAAAGATTGAGATCAGAATTCTTGGTCCCACAGAGCCAGAGCCTACGGATGTGTCAGCTAGGCTTCTGCCGAGTCCAAGTCATTGTAAAGAGGGTACGGCGGGCAACTGGTAGGACTTTTCTAATTTGCCAAATCGAGTTTATGCGTAAAATAATATCTTGACAAATGGTACGTCTAAGCCCATCGGTATCTTTGAAGGTCAGACCTGTGCCGCTTGTTTTTGGAGCAACGCTCCCGTGCAGACCCAGGGTATTGTCTGGTCCAGTGCCTCCACTAACGATGGCGCTCGCCACGCCTGACGCGACGACAGGTCCAACCTACACTGCTCGGTTGTGAAACAGGCTGTTCTATGCGGATCCATCTAATCATTGTTCGGGAGCGCAAGAATGGAGGCAATGATTGAAAGTATTCCTGTCATACGCAAAACCTGATCGGCGTACGGCTCAGCGTATCCACCTTGCACTACTTAGCGGTCAGCACCATGTATTTTTTGACAAAGCAAGCCTTCCGTCAGCAGGGGATTACCATACGCGGATTCGAAAGGCGATAGCAGCTAGTGACTTATTCGTTGTTTTGATCAGCCCACATCTCACTGCAAAACGACGCTATGCGCACTCTGAAGTTGAAATCGCAAAGGCTAAATGGCCAAAACCATGGAAGCATGTACTGCCTGTATTAGTCCGTCCAACTAACCTTCAGGAACTCGATCCGTATCTTGGTTCGGTGACAATTCTCGAACCATCCGGTGACATCGCGGCAGACGTTGCAGCCGAAATAGATCGAATGGCCCCAACAACAGATGATTTATTGGGACGGTGGTCGTGGATAGATGATGACGGCCTTGAGTTCATTATCACCTTCAGCAGCGAAGGCACATACAAAGCGTCATCGGAAACCGGAGCCGACCGACTTGGTTTCCTCATCCATGATTTCAATGGTACATGGAAAATCACGGACGCGCGCTTGTCAGTTACACAAACGCATTATTCCTTGCATGGCTTCGCCCGTGAACACCCCCTAAAGTGGATAGATTCTATAGTCGCACGAGTAATCGAACGGGCTACAGGCACGGAGATTCGCCTTAAAGGCGGCACGCGGTTGAAGCGTGTTCCAAAGCAATAGGTCTAATTGTCGGAAGCAGACAAGACTCGAATCGAAGATCTTGTCCAAATTTGTGCTAAACATTCCCTGAAGCTCAAGACTCATCAGAATCAATGGAGACAGTAAAGATCATCAAAGTCCATGATACCTGGAGAAGAAGGGGAAACCATTTGAAACACCGAGCCTTTGTAAAATTGCCTGTCTCACATTCCTAACCCGCTGCTCTTGCAGTTGGTGCCGATCGCGGGATCATTCACGTTCTCGATCTCGTCCCTTTTCTTTCTCCCTCACGTGACTCCGTCCGGTGAAGTAGCCCACCAAATCTGCGGCCAGCCGGCGGTCCTCACCGTGAGCAGACCCTGCCAAGGCCTTCATCACCCGTTCATAGTTCTGCATCACCTCGCGCTGCACCGGCGGCACCGGCGTGGCGCGGAGGCGGCGGTCGATCTGCTTGGCCTTGGTGATCGGATCCACACCACGCCGAATGGTCCAGCGCTCATGCGTCGTGCGATGGAGGCGGCTGGTCGTCGTCGCGTCAATGCCTTGGTCACGAAGGGCCTCCGCAAAGCCTTCTCGCCAGCGTTGAATGTCGTGTTTTCTGGGGTTCAATCTGACCCCATCCAATCCGGCGGTCTTCACGGTGAGATGCACATGCGGATGCCGCGAGGGGTTGGGGTCCGGGTCGGTCTCAAACGTATGCAACACCATGGCGTACTGAGAGGAGGAAAACTCACGGGCCGCCAAGGCGCGCGCAGCGCGGTGCACCGCGAGCGGATCGGTCTGTGCCGGCATCGAGAGGATGAGGTGAAAGGCATCGCGCTTGGTGGACTGCTGTGGGATCGGCACGCCGCCGTCCTGCCATTCGGCTTTCAGATCGGCCACCGCGGCTTTCCCCTGAATCACCTGCCCATCTTGATCCTCAATGTCGAGCTTCCCATCCCGTGAAATGTAGCTGAGGTTGTTCGAGATCCCGCGCATGCCCTTCGGGGCCTTCGCGATCTTCACCATCACTTGCGGCGCGCGGCGCACCATCTGCTGGAGCTTTTGCCGCACGAACTGCGCCCGCGCCTCCGGGGTGCGGAGTCGCCCGCCCACGCTCGCCGGAGGGAGAGCCCGCCGTCGTGCCCCCGCAGCGCCTGCTCTCGGCGCGGTGGGAGCCCCGATATTGAAAAGGCGGCTGCCCCATTCATCTAAGGTCGCCGTGGTACGG
>Ga0163153_10009033_pt1 | contig 10157 bp, 5 predicted proteins | sample OliLakLV19MP6IB1_FD_148629 | JGI IMG/M metagenome (GOLD analysis project Ga0163153, IMG submission 148629) | Freshwater microbial mat bacterial communities from Lake Vanda, McMurdo Dry Valleys, Antarctica - Oligotrophic Lake LV.19.MP6.IB-1 | ecosystem: Environmental > Aquatic > Freshwater > Lake...
CTACTGGACATTTTTCAATTTGCTGGTCAAGGTACCGCCGAACCCTGTTCGGCGATGGATGCCGAACAGGGTTCGGTAGTACATTTCGGCACTCATCTGAAAAATGTTGTCCAGCAGTATGCTCCAAAAGTCACCCCGTTGTTTATCAATGCCCGCCGTAAAAGTGTTGCTAAATTTTTTTTATATAAAAAACCAGGCAACTGATATGGGATTGTTTTAATAATTCTTAATTTCATCGGCGAAATTTTTCACACCCTGACCTGAAGACGGCTGGGTATTTTTCACCACTACGCACGGAATTTTTACGACCGGACAGACAAAATTAATCGAACAGAAGATGTCAGCGATTGCAACCGAACACGATATAATAACCGAAAGCCTTCAGAAATATTTCGGTTTTGATGCTTTTAAAGGCGATCAACGCGCCATTATCCAATGTCTTTTGGAAGGCAAAGACACTTTTGTCATCATGCCTACGGGCGGCGGCAAAAGCCTTTGTTACCAGTTGCCCGCGCTGATGTTGCCCGGTACTGCTATTGTTATCAGTCCGCTGATTGCCCTGATGAAAAATCAGGTAGACTCTATCCGGGGTTATTCCGAAGAAGATGAAGTAGCACACTTTCTCAATTCTTCGCTGACGAAAGTGCAAATGAAAAAGGTCAAACAGGATATTACCGATGGCAGAACCAAACTGCTGTTCGTCGCGCCTGAAACACTGACCAAAGAGGAAAACATCGAGTTTTTCCAGAGCTCCAATATTTCTTTCGTCGCAGTAGATGAAGCCCACTGTATTTCGGAATGGGGACACGATTTCCGCCCGGAATACCGCCGCATCCGTCTGATGCTCGATGCCATTGCCCGCGATGTGCCCATTATGGCGCTGACCGCTACCGCTACGCCTAAAGTTCAGCAGGACATCCTGAAGAATCTGGATATGACTGCGGATGCGACCTATATTTCCTCGTTCAACCGCGACAACCTGTTTTACGAAATTCGCCCGAAAATCAAAAAAGAACAGACGATTAAATCGATTATCCAGGTCATTAAAGAAGAATTTCGCAATGAATCGGGCATCGTTTATGTTCAAAACCGTAAAACAGCGGAAGATATCGCAGAAATGCTCTTGGTGAACGACATCAAGGCCGCGCCTTACCACGCAGGCCTTGACCCGAAAACACGCGCCAACACGCAGGACGCTTTCCTGAAAGAAGATATTGATGTGATCTGTGCCACCATCGCCTTTGGCATGGGTATCGATAAACCCGATGTGCGCTTCGTTATTCACTACGACATGCCGAAGTCCATCGAAAACTACTACCAGGAAACAGGCCGCGCCGGTCGCGACGGGCTTGCGGGTAAGTGTATTGCGTTTTACAACTATGCCGATATCCTGCGCTTAGAAAAATTCCTGCGCGACAAACCGGTCGCAGAGCGAGAAATGGGCGCTCAACTGATGCAGGAAGTAGTCGCTTATGCCGAAACTGCCTCCTGCCGCCGCCGATTTCTGCTCCACTATTTTGGGGAAGAATTTGAGGAAAGCCGTTGTCAGAAAATGTGCGACAACTGCAAAAACCCCAAGGAAAAAGTAGAAGTACAGCAGGAAATCATCCACGTCATCCGGTGCATTCTCGATTTGAATGAAAACTACCTGATGAAAACGGTGATGGAATACCTCTTGGGCCGGGAGACGAAAGAAATGAAAGATTTCGGGTTCTCGGAAATGGAACTGTTTGGAATCGGCGACGACCGGGATGAAAATTTCTGGAGCTCCATCTTCAGGCACGCCATGATCAACAACCTGATTTACAAGGAAATAGAACAATTTGGCTTGTTGAAAGTGTCGGATGCCGGTCGGGAATATATTAAAAAACCTTACCCGATCCAGATTACCATCAACCACGACTTTGAAGATGGCGACTACGATATTGATGACGAAAAAGGTGGTACCGCCGTTCTCGACGAACCCCTGATGGCGATCCTCAAGGACTTGCGCAAGAGCATTGCTAAAAAACACGACCTGCCACCATACATCATTTTCCAGGACCCGTCCCTCGAAGATATGGCCACACAGTACCCGGTTTCTTTGGACGACCTGTCAAAAATTGTAGGTGTTTCGCAAGGTAAGGCCCTGAAATACGGCCAGCCTTTTGCCGAGGCCATCAAAAAATATTGCGAAGAGAATGAAATTGAGCGCCCGATGGATATCACCATCAAGACGGTCGCCAATAAATCCAAAACAAAAGTTGCCATTATTCAAAGTATCGACCGCAAAATACCGCTGGAAGACATCGCCCGCTCAACAGATATGTCGCTGATCGAACTGCTGGAAGAACTCTATGGCATCGTGCAGTCAGGTACCAAGATTAAACTCGACTATTACCTCAACAAGGTGATCGACGAATATGTACGCGAAACTGTGATCGAGTACTTTAAAGAAGCGGAAACAGATTCAGTGGATGAAGCATTCAAGAAGTTAAAAGACGACGAAATTACCTGGGAAGAGATTCAGCTCATGCGGCTGAAATTCCTCTCTGATTTCGCGAATTAATAACTTTAACACGCAAGCGCTTCTTTTAGCCGATTGAATTACTGATTTTTGCATGTCTTTTTGACCACACTACTGGACGATTTTTCGGATGGTTGCTGAAAAGTATCGCCGAACCCTGTTCGACGATGGTTGCCGAACAGGGTTCGGCAGTACCATACCAGCAAATTGAAAAATATCCAGTAGTGTGCTTTTTGACTCCATGAGCTATAAAATGGCCGTAAATGGCAGTTATTAACCATTTACAAAGAATAAACCAGCCCCGTCAACGTTTAACCGCCGCCCTGTATTTAGTTCCTGAATCGGGCAAGTTCAATCCATCCTGTGCCGAAAGGCACATCAGGATCAGTTTTGAATTAATTCTACTCGTGAATTGTCAAAAAAGAAAAGTAATTCATCCATGCAGTGTAAGACTTTCGTTATCAGTTTGGTATCTCTTCTTTCAGTCCTCTTTTCTGCCACTGTTTCGGCTCAGAGTGAAGTACAAATATCGGATTTGGAGGACCCCATCGATACCACCGATATGCTGGTAGCCAAGGGCAGCAGCACCATCACCGATGCTCAACTAAAAGAACGCCTGTCCCAATTAAGCAGTTGCGTAGAACTACGTTCCACCGGTGTAGTAAAAGGTTATATCAAAACCTATGTGATCCACAAAACCGAAAAAGCCCGCAATATGCTGGGACGCAGGCTCACCTACTTCCCGCTTTTTGAACAAAAACTACGGGAACACGGCTTGCCAACCGACCTCAAATACCTCTCCGTTGTAGAATCTGCCCTGAATGCAAAAGCAGTTTCCAGGGTAGGCGCTACCGGACTCTGGCAGTTTATGCCGGCTACTGGCAGCGATTACGGCCTGCGCACCAACAGCGCCGTGGAAGATCGCAGCAATCCAGTGAAAAGTACCGATGCCGCAGCCCGTTACCTCAAACACCTCTACAAGCAGTTCGACGACTGGGCTTTGGCATTAGCAGCCTATAACAGCGGCCCAACACGCGTCAACAACGCTATCAGAAGAGCCGGAAGCCGCAACTTCTGGTCCATACAGCGTTTCCTGCCCGAGGAAACCCGCAACTATGTGCCTGCTTTTATCGCGGCCTCTTACCTGTGCAACTATTTTACCTTGCACGGTTTGCGTCCGAATGAACCGGATCTCGACGAACAACTGACCGATTATATGCTCGTATATGAAGGCATTTCTTTCCGCGACATTTCAGATGCCTCCGGTGTGTCGTATGCTTCGATCAAAAATCTGAACCCGGGTTTCCGCCGCGATTACGTGCCGCCTTCCACCACCGGACATTACGTCGTGGTGCCGCAACGGGTAATGCCTGCGTTTGTTCGGTATCTGAACTCGGTAAGCAGCGTACGGAAATACGTTTGGGAAGCCTACGACGGCTCGCCAATCAATGCCACGGAAATGGGCGACGGACGTTATTATATGAGTTCCGTCAACGTTTCGCAGGCAGAGCATATCGACGCCTTTGCTGAAAAATTAGGTCTGTGCGGCGACCAGCTCTGCGCCTGGAACAAACTGAGTTCCAATTTTGTACAACCCAATCAAACGCTTAAATTCTGGAAACCGGTTTTAGTACAAAAACATACCGGCGGAATCAAGATCGAAGCGCCGGGTGCAAAAGTACAGGCTGCTGCCAAACCCGCTAAAGAAACTGGAAAACCCGGCGGAAAACCCGCTACGACCGATCCTACGGCCAAACCTGCGGCTGCCATTTCGGCTGCTGCGCCGCAACCCAAAATCGAATCCTACCAGCGCAATCAAAAACCCGCCGGTGAAATCAGTTTCCAGTACCATACAGTCCGCCGCAACGAATCCTTGGAAGATATCGCCCGTCAATACGCCACTTCCGTAGACAACCTGCGCAAACTCAATAATTTTGATACCGCCAAATTCGGGATGCGTATCAAAATACGCCAATATTGACCGCCTGATAAATATCCCGGTCGTTAGGCTGTCTTTAAGGGTTGATAAAGGTTGAGGAGGGTTGATAAAAGTTGATATTTGCTCCTCAAAAAGCGGAAGATCGCATTACAGAGTGGCTATCATCAACTTTTATCAACCCTCCTCAACCTTTATCAACCCCTAAAGACAGCCTAATTTTTTTCGCAAAAAAAGGAAATTTTTGCGTCTCTCAAATCCGTATCCAAAAACAAGATTATACATATGACCACCCGCGCACTGCTCATCGAAGACGAACCAGAAGGTCTTGAGAACCTTTGCAACATGCTTGCTAAATACTGCCCGGAAGTGGAAGTGGTTGCTACCGGCGCCTCCAATGCCGACCTGCTCCGCCTGGCAGCCGACGACCGCGACCGCCAGTTTGATGTGGCATTTTTAGACATCAGCCTGCCCGACGGACTGGTTTTTCAGGCGCTCTCGCAGCTGGACGAGGTTTCTTTCGATATTATTTTCGTGACCGCTTATGACAAATACGCGTTGCAGGCGTTTGAATTTGCCGCTATCGACTACGTTACGAAACCCATCGAACGCGAAGAACTGATCCGCGCCACCGGCAGGATTCGGAAGAAAAATGCAGGTACCAAAGAACGCCTGGAAGTATTGCAGCAAAACTATGCTCCCAATACGCCCAATACCTTTGAAAAAATCGGCATTTCGGCCATGGACGGCGTTCACTTTGTACGCCTGAGCGACATCACCCGGCTCGAAGCGGAAGACAATTATACCCATTTTATGCTGAAATCGGGCGAGCGCATCACTGCCAGCCGGACGATCAAAGCGTATGAGGATACGCTTACTTCACTCAATTTTGTACGGGTGCATAAAAAGCATATTGTCAATATGAATTTTATGAAAACCTATATTAAAGGAGAAGGCGGCTACCTGATTATGGAAAATGGCGATTCCATCGAAGTCTCCCGCCGCAAAAAATCCAACCTGATGGATTCAGTGCGCCGCATGCACGGCGAAATCTGATCGGATTTATCAAAAACGGATATTTTAATTTGTTTTTAAGTTGCCCTTTGGAGCTTCCATATACTTTTGTCCGACAAAATTATTTATCGGAAACTCTTGTATATGCGAACGACACTTTTACTTTTATTTTTCATTACAGCATTCTTTTTGGTATCGAGCGCACAGACTCCCAATGACGGGATTATGATGCCCGAACGCAACTGGTGCAATATGCTGCAATATTCCCACTCCTCCTGGGACGAATATTGGGAAGGCACTACCAAACGAACCAATGCGAATATCGGTACCCTTACCACCCAATCGGTTATGTCCTTGCACCTTATAAAAACGATCCGACCATACAGCCGCTGATACCGGCCAATGACCTGCCCTCTTACCCTTCCGAAGATGCCGTGATTGCCTATGCTTCCAGTGAAGTGCTGAAATTTTTATTCCCCGGTGAAATTGAATTCCTGGCCAGCCGTGCCGAAGAGCATACGGAAAGCCGCCTTTGGGCCGGTGCCAATGTACAAAGCGACCTCGATGCCGGACAAGCGCTCGGCAAATTAGTAGCGGAACGCATTATTGCATACGCCAAAACAGATAAAATGGGCATTGCCAACAACCAGCCCGGTGTGGCGCAATTGCGCGCTGACGCCACGGCACGCGGTATCGACAAGCAATGGACCAGTCGCGACCTGCCCAGTCGCCCGCCAATGCTGCCGTTTTTCTTCAATGTAAAAACCTGGAATTTCGACCAGGCTACCATGATCGCCAACCGCCCGGCACCACCACCGGCGGTAGGGAGTGCTGAATTTGAAACAGCCATGAATGAACTGCGCGATATGTCGAAAAACCGCACCCGCGAACAATTCAGAATTGCCAGTTTCTGGGCCGATGGAACAGGCACTTATACGCCGCCGGGGCACTGGAACCGCAAGGCCGCCGAATTGATTTACGATAAGCAACCTCCGGCGCCGGTGCCGAAGTGTTGTCGCACTTGTTCCCGGAGAAGTCTACAGAATTGCAGAATATGGCAACGGAGGCTTCGGAATCACGTATTTACGGCTGCATTCACTACCGTTTCGACTCTGAGGTCGGGCTTGCCTCCGGCAAAAAAATGGGACAATACGCAGTTCTACGCGCCCAAACAGACGGAGGAGAATAAGATGGTTGGATGGTTTGAGGTGGTTTGATAGTTTGAAAAGGTTTGATGGTTGGATGGTTGGAAGAGGGTTTGATGGTTGGAGGTGGTAACGCCAGACTTCAAGTAACAGAAGACATCCCGGATTTTTTTGTTATAGTCAACGCAAAGTGGTTTTGAACGAGGAGGAATTTCAACTAACTGATAATCATGTATTCAAACCATCAAACCGTTCCAAACCACTCAAACTTAACCCTTAATGGTTCGAACAATGAAAATGTTTTTTTAAAATCCCGGGCGTCTCTTGTTTCAAAATTTTCCATAAAGTGCAAAACTTCCCGTTTTTTTGCCCAACCAAGTGTGCGATTTCCTGTTTAACATCGTTTTATCAACCTTCATAAACCTTCATAAACTTTATAAACCCCCATCAACCCTCATAAACCCCTCATAAACCCCTCATAAACCCCTCATCAACCCCTCATCAACTTTTATCAACCTTTAATCAGGGAAAAATATGCACGAGTACGCACCTTCCAAAAGTAATATATTTCAATCCGTTACAGGCGACCCCATTCAGGTGCAAATGCACACGCTGGCCAACGGACTGCGTCTATTCCTTTCCATCAACACCGATGAACCCCGCGTATATACTGAAATAGCGGTGCGGGCAGGCAGCAAACACGACCCGGCGGATACAACCGGCCTGGCGCACTACTTCGAGCACATGATGTTCAAAGGCACGGATCGCCTCGGCTCGCTCGACTGGCCGCAGGAAAAAGCATTGCTGGATCAGATCGAACTAAAATTTGAAGCGCACCGCAAAGAGCAGGATCCTGCCCAAAAAGCAATCCTGTATGCAGAGATCGACCGGTTGAGTTTTGAAGCCGCCCGCTTTGCAGCCGCCAATGAATACGACAAGTTGGTGAGCGCCATCGGCGCCAAAGACACCAATGCCTATACCTGGGTGGAACAAACGGTGTATGTGAATGACATCCCTTCCAATGAACTGGAACGCTGGTTTGCGCTCGAAAGCGAACGGTTTCGCAGGCCCATTCTCCGGCTTTTTCATACCGAATTAGAGACGGTTTTTGAAGAGTACAATATTAGTCAGGACCGCGATTTCAGAAAAACCTTGAAGGCTATGCAGGAGGTGTTGACACCCACGCATCCGTACGGCACCCAAACGACACTCGGTCGCGGCGAGGACCTGAAAAACCCTTCCCAAACAAATATTTACCAGTTTTTCGACCGTTATTATGTGCCGAACAACATAGCGATTGTCATGGTCGGCGATTTCAACCCGGAACAGGCGGTGCATTTGGCAGAACGTTATTTCGGTCATTTCCAGGCCAAGCCCCTGCCGGCTTTCAGTTTTGAACCCCAACCGCCGTTAAAGGCCCGCACCCGGCGCGATGTGTACGGACAGGAAACATCCTGGGTAGAAATGGCCTGGCGTTTTGAAGGCGCCAAATCGGAGGAAGTACTGATGCTGCCCATGATCGCAGGCATCCTGCACAATTACCAGGCCGGGCTTTTTGACCTGAATATCATACAGCAGCAGCGCCTGCTCGAAGCATTCGCTTACCCACGGGTGATGGAAGATTTCAGCAGCCTGATTCTGCATGCAAAACCCCGCGAAGGACAATCGCTGGAAGAAGTGGAGCAAATTATTCTGGAGCAAATTGAAAACCTGCAAAACGGCAACTTTGAAGACTGGCTCCCGGCAGCTGTTTTTAAAGACCTAAAATTGTCGGAAACCAAGGAGTTTGAAAAAAACCAGGGCCGCGCCAATGCGATCAGCAATGCCTACATTCTTGGAATTGAATGGCCGGAGATGGTGCAACGCTGGAAAAAATTAGAAAAAATATCCAAAGCCGATATTGTGGCATTCGCACAAAAATTAGTGCGCACCGACAATTACGGCATTGTATTCAAACACCACGGCGAAGACAAATCGGTGATGAAAGTAGATAAACCGCCCATTACGCCGATTGAAGTGAACCGGTCTGACATGTCCGGTTTCGCTCAGAACTTTCTGGAGCAAACAAGCGCGGATATCGAGCCTCAGTTCGTTGATTTTAAAGAGGTTATCAAGACATCTACTATTTTTAATAACCTGAAACTCCGCGCTGTCCACAACCAGGCCACCCAACTTTTCAGGTTGTATTACACCTTCGATATGGGCCGGTTGAGCGACCGGAAACTGGGTCTGGCAGCATCTTATCTGTCCTTTCTCGGCACTTCCCGTTACACCGCTTCGGAAATGCAACAGGCTTTTTACCGGCTGGGCGTTCATTTTTCGACCACTTGCCACGACGATCATTTTTACCTGACCCTGACGGGTTTGCAGGAATCGCTCGAAGAGGGCGTCCGCTTAATGGAACACCTGCTGGCCGATATGCAGCCCAACCCGGATGCCTTGCAAAACCTCGTTGCAGATATCCTGTTGCGGCGTGAAAACAACAAAAAGGACAAACGGACGATCCTCATGAAAGGGATGGCGAGTTACGCGAAATATGGTCCCGTATCTCCTTTTACCGACAAGATGACAAAAGAACAATTGTCTGATCCACATCTTGCCATTGAATTAGTCGACTTGTTGAAAGGCCTGACCGGATACAAACACGAAATTTTTTACTGCGGCCCTCAAACAGCCCGAACGGTAGCCAATATCCTGAAACGCCATCACCCGGTGTCTGCAACCGCAAAAGCGCCTGTTCCGCCCCAAAAATACCCGGAGATAGGTACTAAAAAAGACAAGGTACTCTTCGTGCATTTTCCCATGGTACAGGTGGAGATGTTGCTTTTATCCAAAGGAACACCCAAATTCAACCTCGGCGAATACGTTTTCAGCGAATGGTACAACCAGTATTTTGGTTACGGCCTCTCCTCGATCGTTTTCCAGGATATCCGGGAATCCAAAGCCCTGGCCTATTCCGCGTATACTGTGGCTGCCAATCCTGCTCGAAAAAAACGGGCGCATTTCCTGCAATCCTATATCGGCACACAGCCGGATAAACTGTACGAAGCGATTGAAGCATTCCAGACGATCCTGGAAACCATGCCGGTGTCATTGCCGCAAATGGAAAATGCCCGCCAAAGTGTTCTTAAACAAATCGCTTCCGGACGTATCAAAAAAGCAGACCTCTACTGGACCTGGCGCGCCAACCGCGACAAAGGTTTCCCCAACCACGACCTGCGGTCCGACATTTACCGCACCCTGGAAAAAGCCGATGCTGCCGATTTGATTCACTATCAGCAAAAACAAGTCAAAGGCCGGAAATATACCTGGCTGATATTGGGCGACCGCGACCGTATCGACTTTAAATTCCTGAAAAAAATAGGGAAAGTACAGGAACTGACGCTGGAGGAAATCTTCGGATACTAGGATTTAGAAGTGAGAGGGTGAGAGGTGAGAGGTGAGAGACATCCCTTTTGGCGGCTCAGATGGTTTAGATTTGGTTTTTCAGGCCTGTAATTGATAGAGTTATTGGCTATTGGTTATTCGTTATTAGTGGTGGTAGTGGACCATACGT
>Ga0163153_10009034_pt1 | contig 10156 bp, 4 predicted proteins | sample OliLakLV19MP6IB1_FD_148629 | JGI IMG/M metagenome (GOLD analysis project Ga0163153, IMG submission 148629) | Freshwater microbial mat bacterial communities from Lake Vanda, McMurdo Dry Valleys, Antarctica - Oligotrophic Lake LV.19.MP6.IB-1 | ecosystem: Environmental > Aquatic > Freshwater > Lake...
GCGTCACGTGGCGCTCGAATCCGCCGACGGTACGTTACTCATCGACGAAGATTCGTTGCGTGAGAATCTCGACTCCAAGGACAAACTCACGGCAGCGAATGCGCGGCTGTTGCTAATGCGGAGCACGGATGCAGCGGGTCAAGATGAAGATGCGTCGCGGCAACTTCGCGAATTAATCGCTGACGCTCGGCTATCCGCCCCGTTGCGAGCGGCGGCCGTGGAGACGCTCGCGGAGTTGAACTCCGGCACGCCCCGCGACGCCTGGGTTGAACTGCTCGGCGGATCGGGCACCGGCGGGTTGGCATTTCGTGCGCAACCGGTCGAAGTTCGTGTTGAATTAGTGAGGCGCGGAGCGGCCGTCTTCGAGCCCGCAGCCAGTATGGCGTTCACGGAGGCGCTGTCGGATCCGGAGCCGGCCGTGCGCGTCGCCGCTGTGGAAGCCTGGGCGAAAGCGAAACCATCGGCAGCGCCGCCGCAACTTGTCGATCTGGCCAGCGATCTGGATCCCGGCGTGCGCGCTGCCACGGTTAGCACTCTCGCGGCCATGGAATCTCCGCTGGCGGCCGAGGCGGCCCGCGCGGGATTTCGGGATCCGCAACTCGAAGTGCGGCTCGCGGCGATCGCGGCGCTGGGGAAGATTAAGGACCCTTCGTCTGATGCATTCTTGCACGAGGCCGCGAGCTCGGAAGGGAATATGGTACGCGCCGCCGCCGTCGAGGCGTTGGCAGTGCGAGGCGACGAGGCTGCCGTATTCGCGGCGGCCAAGGACAATGATTCGATGGTCCGGACCGCGGCTGCCAGGGCGTTGCGGCATGTTAAGGCTCAGCACGGAGCGGCCATAGCGCGGACGCTGATCGCCGATCGTTCAATGTCCGTGCGCCGCGCGGCGATCCAAGCCGTGGGGACGTGGCCGTTGGCCGACGCCGGTCCGCTCCTTTTCGAGGGTCTGGACGACGGAGCGGTCGATACGCGGAAGGCGGCGCATGAATCGCTCAAAATAATTTGGCCGGCCGCCGCTGAATTCCGTTACAGCTCTGACGCCGCTACGCGCGCCGCGGCGTTGGCGGCGCTGCGCGAACAATGGCACACGTCGCAGGGAAGCAATTCGACCGCCAACGAAATCGTCCGCGAGGCCTCGCCACCCTTGTTGGAAACTCACGAGTTGGCCGAGGAACAGCTACGCGAATTGCTCGCCGCGCTCACCGACGCCACCGCAGACAACGACCCGGCCGCGCTGGCCGCGATGCAACGTGCGAACACGCACCTGGAATCGCAATTGCTCGACTGGACCGATCGTGAGAGCCAACCGATTCCTGAGAACGTGTACAGCGAAGTGCTGGCGTCGCGCAACGAGGCCATCGGTCAATTGGCGGATTGGGAATCGCTCTCCGCGCAGGAGCGGCGACTGCGCGTGAGCGCCGTCGCACAGCAGGCGAGTGACAAACCGCTGACGCCATTGGCGGCGAGGAGATTGATCGAACGGGTGCTGCTGGCCGACGACCCGTTGTTGTGGCAATCAGCGCTCGACGCTTGTCGCACTCAGGCCGATGCATCGACGCGACGCTTTGCCGCTGCGGCCCTCAGCCATCCGACGCCCGACGTCCGCCGCCGGGCCTGCGAGTTTTTCATCGAACAACCCGGCATCGATGCCGTGACGTGGCTGGCTCCCGCGTTGGAGGACGAAACCTCGTATGTCGCGGCAACAGCGGCACTGGCGATCGGTCGCTGCGGGGAGCCTCAAGACTTGGGGTCGCTCGCGGCCCTCTGCGGTCATCGCGATGCGGATTGTCGGCTGGCTGCCGCGGAGACCTTGGCTGCCTGGCAGGATGACCGCGGCGCCGCCGCGTTGGAACGTCTCGCGCTCGATCTGGATCCCGCGGTGCGGATCCGCGCCGCCGAGGCCATGGGCCGCATCGCGAGCGCGGAATTCGTGCCCATGTTAATTGCGATGCTCGACGACGACCTCGGCGTACGCCGTGCGGCTTTGGCGAGCTTGCCGTCGGTGGCCGGCGAAACTCCGATTGCCGCCGACGAGTTGCCCGCGCCGCCGCTGGCGGAACAAGTCACGCGCTGGAAAAGCTGGGCCGCCAAGCAAGGCGAATTGCGTCGCTAACTCGACACGAGGCACACGAGCGAGCGTTCGATCAATGTCAGTTTGCCGTCGCGCGGCAGGATTGGCCCGTCGTACTGCGGATAGACATCGCGGGGCGGTGCGGCGGAAGTATCCAGGAACGTGCGCCAGCGCATGTCGCGGGCCACGCGCGGGATCAGAAACTCGCGTGGCGAAAAGCCGGCGTGCAGGAGCAGCATCACGTGCCGTTGCGGCCAGCTGCAGCGTGAGACGTCTTCGCCGCCGGCGACCGGGGCCAGCAGGCAAATCAGGCTGCGGTCGTTGGCCGACCAGGAGACGGGCCCTCCCTGCGGGCTGAACCAGCTCACGTCGGAAATCATCCCGATTTGCTCGGGCCGGCCGTTCAAGAAGTGTGTGCGGCGCAGCGCCGGCTGGTCGGCGCGGAACCGCAGAATCGCCTGCACAAAGCGCAGCAAATCCGCGTGGCGCTCCACGAGCTGCCAATCGAACCAGGAGATTTCATTGTCCTGGCAATAGGCGTTGTTATTGCCTTGTTGCGTACGCCGACATTCATCGCCGGAAAGCAGCATCGGCACGCCCTGGCTCAATAGCAACGTGGCGAGCATATTGCGAATCTGCCGCGAGCGGATCTGCTCGATGTCTTCGCGCTTCGTCGGCCCTTCGACGCCGTGGTTGTGGCTGTTGTTGTTATTGTCGCCGTCGCGATTCTGTTCGCCGTTGGCCTCGTTGTGTTTTTCCGAATAGCTGACCAGGTCGCTGAGCGGAAAGCCGTCGTGAGAGGTGAGAAAGTTGATGCTATGATACGGACTGCGGCCGCCCGATTGATACAAATCACTGGAACCCGCCAACCGCGTGGCGATCGGGCCCAGCAAGAAGTCGTCACCGCGCCAAAAACGCCGTGCGTCGTCGCGGAAATGCCCGTTCCATTCAGCCCAGCGCAAGTTCGCGAACGAACCGACCTGATACGCGCCCGCGGCGTCCCAGGCTTCGGCAATGACTTTCGAGTCGGCCAGCAGCGGGTCCTCGGCGATCAACTCGACGACCGGCGTGTTGGGCATGATCTCGCCGCGCCGATCGCGGCTCAAGATCGAGGCCAGATCGAAGCGAAAACCGTCGACGTGATAATTGTGGACCCAGTGCCGCAGGCAATGGAAAATCATTTCCCGGACGACGGGATGATTCCCGTTGACGGTGTTGCCGCAACCGGAATAGTTGCGGTAGTTGCCGTCCGCGTCGAGCATGTAAAAGACGCGATTCTCCAGCCCTTTGAAGCTGAGCGTGGGCCCGCGCTCGTTCCCTTCGGCGGTGTGATTGAACACAACGTCGAGAATCACTTCGATGCCGGCTTGATGCAGCGCCTTGACCATTTCCTTGAACTCGCGGACTTGTCCGCCGGGTTCCGTGGACGCGGCGTAACCGCGATGCGGCGCAAAGAAACAGAGCGGGTCGTAACCCCAATAGTTCGAGAACCGCGTCTTTTCGCCTTGCCAGTTGGTCGTCGGGAATTCGTAGACCGGCATCAATTCGACGGCGGTCACGCCCAGTGATTTCAAGTACGGAATGCGCTCGATCAGTCCTAAATAAGTGCCGGGGTTTTGCACTCCGCTCGAGTCGTGCTTGGTGAAGCCGCGGACGTGCATCTCATAGATCACGGTCTCCGCGAGCGGTCGCCGCGGATGGCGATCATTTTCCCAATCGAAAGTGCCATCGACGACGACGCATTTCGGCGGCCGTGTAATACCGTCGGGCGCGGCCTGGAACTCGCCGGCCAAGGCGCCGGCGTAGGGATCGATCAGCCGCGCGTTGCCGTCGAAGCGATGACCTAAACGCGGCGCGTTCGGACCGCCGGCCTGAAAATGATAAAGCTGTCCCGCGCTCGTTCCCGGCACGAACAGGCTCCAGACGTCCCCCCAGCGGTCGACCTTGCGGTCGAACGATACTACATCATCCGGCTCCGTCGCGTCGACGGACCGGTACAGCAACAGCCGCATTTCCGTAGCGGAACGGCTATATACGGAAAACTGCACGCCGCCGTCGCGGATCGTGGCGCCGTAAGGAAAGGGATAGGAGAACTGTCCGGGACAGTAGGTCGATTCGACCGACATAATGGAACCAACCAGAACGTGGCCAGGACATCAGGGCTGTTGGATCATGCAAACCTACACCACGCTTTGCGCGCGGCCTGCGACACCCCAAGACTTTCGGACAGCGGCGGAGGGCAATTTTTTCTTGCGCCGCATGGGACGGGCCGTAATCGGCTTCGAATTGGGGTGGTGGCTGGCAGCCGAGGGTCTGGCCGAACCGCTCGGTATTGTAGAAGGTTTCGATGTATTTGAACACGCTCAAGAGCGTGGCTGCTGGCGTGTCGACCGTCGCGTGCTTGAGCGACCAGAAGAAGCGTTTCATCGGGGCGCCGTCGTAACAGTTGCCGATGCGACTCATCGAACAGGAGATGCCGAACATGCGCAGCGTCTGTTGATGCGCTTCGGCGGTGTACTGACACCCTCGGCCCGCCTAGGCCGGTTGCCAGCGCTGGGCTTCGTCGAGGGCGTGCCGAATCAGCACCAGCAGGGCGTTCGGATCGTACGGCTTGCGCACGAAGTATTGGCTGCCCGCTGCGCGGCAGCGGCGGATGATGTCCGGCCGTTCCATGCCGCTCAGGATGATGACCGGAATGTGACAGGTGTCCTGATTGTCGGCCAATTGGGCGCAGACCGCGAAGCCATCGATATCCGGCAAGCGGAGGTCCAACAGAATCAGGTCCGGACGTTCGCTGACGGCGAGCTGCCAACCGTCGCGCCCCGTGACCGCGGCACTGACTTCGTAGCCTTGGTTCCGCAGCCGATACGCCAGCGGTTCGGAAAGCGTCTCGTCGTCTTCAATAATCAGAATTCGTTGAGCGGCGTCGAGGAGTTCAAATTCCGCTTCCGATTGCGACTGATGATTCGGCTTTTGCATGGCGTCCGATTCCAAGCGAGACGAAGCCCGGTCGGTGACCGGATGCTAGGAAAAGCTACGACCGAATCGGCTCCTCGTCAAAGCGAAAACCGGCCGGTTTCGCGGAAAACAGAGCGAATCGCCTGCTAGACTTTGCCGCGTAGGACGGTCGCTCCGACGCTACGGGCGCAACGCTCCAGGCCCGCGATCGCTATTCGCCGCGGAGCGACGGCAGGAGCGGCGCTCGCTGGAGCGCGCGGATGGCAAGCAGACTCACCAAAGCGCCGACCAGGGCGACGGCGGCGAGCGTCGCGGCGAGACCCAGCCACGGCGGCGCAGCGCCGCCAGCCAGCCAATGTGGAAAAACGACGACGACCGCCGATGCCACGCCGACGATGAGTCCGCCGAGCAGCAGCGCCGCGTTTTCCATCAGCACGAGAGCCGCCAATCGACTTGGTAGGAAGCCGGCCGCACGCATCAAGGCCAGCTCTCCGCGTCGCTCGAGGATGTTGCGCAGTTGCACGGCCGCCAGGCCAAGAGTGCCCAACAGCAGGCCAAGTCCGCCGAGGCTTTGAAACGTCGAGAGATAAGTGTTCTGCACGGACATCAACGCCGCCAATCGATCTTCGGTGGGGACGACGTCGAAGCCGTAGTCTTCCAGCGCATGTTCAAGGTTTGCTGCGACGTCGGGGCTCTTACCGGACTGCAACGGGTGTCGCGCGATTCTCGAACTCGGGACGTTCAACAGGAACATCCGGTAGCCGGACGCATCCGGGAAATTCTGCGTGAACTGGGCTTCGCTGACGATCAACGCGCCTTGAAGCACGCTGTTTTTCAGTAAGCCGACGACCTGAAACGAAAGCGGCTCTCCGCCGCGATCGTCGTTCAGTTCATAGGTCGCGCCGACGCCGGACAAGTGGAGACTGAACAGGGCGGTAGCCTGGTCGATGATGACGGGAATCTTCCGTTTGCCCGAAGTGGTGCGCCCCACGTCCGTGTCGAGCAACGTCCAAGGATTCGCATGCTCCTCCGCAGTCGTTGCCGCTGTGCCCGCCCAGGCGAAGCCGCCGCGTTGAATGAATCGCGCTGGCATCCCCAGCACTCGGGGTTGCGAACTTTGATACAAGTTCAGGCAGCTCGCATCGTCGCCAGGCTGGACGCGGAGCGCGAAAATGGAAGCGTCGCTGAGCTGTTGTTGCAACGCGGCGCTGAAGCCCAGGTCCCCCTGCGCCGTGGCATCGCTCAAATCAGGGAAGATCGGCTGGTCGCTCTCGGCGATCCAGTTGAAGCCGCCTGCGCCGCCCGTGGGTTTGTCGAGCGCTTCGTCGGGATTTAAGCGAAACGCGCTCAGCGCCACGATTAAGAAACTTGCTGCCGCCACCAACCCGATCGTGAGGGTGCTGCGGCCCGGTTTGCGCGCCGCGTTGCGCCAGGCTAAGCGGTGCAACGTCCAAGCGTCTCCCGTGGAACTTGGTTCGCGACGCATCTCGCCGCGGGCGGCAGTGAGGAGCGCGGCGAGCATTATTGCACCGCCCCCGAAGAACGCGCCGGCCTGGGCGTCCCCGCTGAAGCGCGTCGCGGCGACGATCAAGCCGATTGCGAGCACCGCTAAGGCGATCGCGATGATGCGGCTCCATGCGCCGCTTGATCGTAGTGCGGTTTCACTGGCCGACATCTGCCCCGCCAGTAATTGACGCACAGAAGTCTTTCGCAGCGGCCGTAGCGCGAGCGCCACGACGAACAAGCTGATCAGCACGCCGGCTAGTCCGCCGATTGCGAGGCTTCGCGCATCAACGTGCAATCGCAAGAACGGCACGCCGATCGCGCCGAGCCACCAGCGCGGGCTGGTCAGGGCGGCGAGCATCAATTGGCAGTACAGAATGCCAAGGACAACGCCGATCAATCCGCCGACCATGGCCACGAGGGCCCCCTCGGCCCAAAACAGCCGGCGCACACGGCGCAATGGCCAGCCGCTGGCGATCAATACGCCGATTTCGCTGGCGCGCTGTTCCAAGCCCAATCGCACAAGAATCGCGATCAGCAATCCTGCGGCGGCGATGATGAACATGCTGAAGCCGAGAAAAAGCTGCTCGAATTGCGTCGTGCCGCTGGCGGCCTGGAGCGCCGTTGAACGAATTGGGCGCAGCTCCATGCCGAGAGCTTCAGGTTCGAGTTTCACGCGGGCCGCCAAACCATCTGCAGTGAGATCGCGATGATAGGGCATGCGAACCGCGGTGGCCTGACCGAAGCGGCTGCCCCAGAGCTTTTGTCCCGTCACATACGAAACGAAGGCCTTGGGCGTGGTGTGGTATTCGTTCCAATAATCGTCATCCTGCGGACGGATGCGCGATTGATCGTAAGGAAACGGCGCATCCCAATCGCGCATGTCCTTGTCGGTGATGCCTTCGACTTCCGGCGTCCACGCGGCGTCGCTGGCCGGTGTTGGAGGCGCGGCGAACTTCACTAACTCATTGCGACTGGCCGCTTCCGCCGGCGGCGTGAGGGCGACGATGGCCTTCAAGCGGAATTTCGCCGTGCGTTCTTTCGCTTCACCGTGCGTGGTCTCCGGCTCGAAGTACGCGACGCTCACTTCCGCGCCGATCGTGCCGTCGACGCCGAGATCCTTCGCGGCCCAATCGTTGAGCACGATTTCGTCACGCTCCAGCGGGCCAATTTCTTTGCCGTCGCGATCGAGCCAGGCGGGACCGAGGCGCTCCGTGGAATCGACGGCGGTGATCGTGGAATACGGAATCGCCTTGCCGTTCGCGTCGATCGAGTTCGCCAGGTACGTCAACACGGGGATCGCGCCATCGCGGTGCCAGGGCGCCAACGCCGCGCGCTCGATCGCCGGGTCGAGCAACATGCGCTTGCTGGTCAGTTGCCAGGCTTGCGTAACCACTTCGTCCCCGACGCGATATTGCACCGGCGCGAAGACGAGCCCCAGGTCCGCGAAGTTCACTTTCACGTGATCATTCAACGACTTGAGAACCGTCGCGCTATCCTGTTCGGCGGCATCGCCGCGCGAGGCGATGAACAGGGCGTTGATCTCGCCGGCCGCGGCCGGACGATTGGCGCCTTGCAACGATTGCAGATTCACGAAGGCGTTACGCGGCGCCTGTTGGCTGGGGAACATGGTGAAGCGGCCGGGGCCCTCGGCGGGAATGATGGCCTTCACCGTGAACTCGACACGACGGAGCGTATCGACTTTGCGCCCCAACGGGCTGTCGCTCGGAATGCGTTCGGCTTGCGGCAAGCGGAGGATGATTTGATGCCCCACAGCAGCGCCGAGTTCTTCGGCGACCGGCTGGTTCAAGACGATTTCGCCTGGGGCCAAGGTGAGCGCTTGCTTGGGCCAGCCCTGCGACCAGAAGGCATCGGTCACGCCCAGCACCTGGACCTGCGTGGCGAGCCGTTCCGTTTCCCGGCACTTAAGATTGCCCTGCAGCAGGATCGCGGGCGCGACGTCGTGTTCGATCGCTTCCGCGAACGACGCCAAATCGTCCGCCACGCGCTGGCGGAAGAACTGCGGCGAGACCATCGCGTAGTCAATGCGTCCCAGTCCATCGAGCGCCAAATCGCGCAGGCTGCCGCGCACGGAATCGCCAACCAACAGCGCGCCAGTCAACACCGCCGTCGCCGCCGCCACGCCCAACGCCACGGCCAAGTGCACCTTCAAGTGCTGCCACAAGCCAGCGCGGAGTAGCGAGAGAAATGTCATGGCGTGGGATAGAACGAGTTTGAAGTTTTCAGTTTTAAGTAGAACATGATGGCACGAGTCTTTACTGAAAACTGAACACTGAAAACTTCAAACTCCTCCTCCGTAGTGAATCCTCGGAGCAACCTATTGTAGTCGTTTGACGTAAAGCTGAATCGTGACATCGCCGATTTTGACTTCGATTGAATCGACGCCCGGGATCGGAGCGAAGCTCAGCGTGGTTCCGAGCGTTTCGCCGAGGATATACGCCTCGCTCGCCTGGAGCGCTGCACGCAGCTCGTCGATCGCGCCGCCGACGCCGATTTCGATGCGGTCGGTGTATTCGCAACTCACGTCTTTGCGTTGGCCTTGAACCGCGTGGACGAATTCCCGGGCGAGGCCTTCCGCCAAGAGCGCCGGCGTCAGTTCCGTGGACAACACGACGACGGCGAGCGCGCCTTGTGCGGCGGCCCAACCTTCTTTGGCTTGCAGGCGGACTTGCAACTCCTCGCGATCGAGCGAGACTTCGCCGTCCGCGAGTGCGATCGTCGCTACGCCGTTCGTTTCGAGTTGCTTCAAGAGCGCGTTGGGATCGGCTGCGGCCAAAGCTGACTTCAGCGCCGGCAGTCGCTTGCCGAGCTTCGGGCCGAGGCGTTTCAAGTCCGGCAGCACGGTGTAGGAAATGTATTGATCGGCATTAGGCGCGTAGTCGACGGCCTTGACGTTCAACTCATCACAGACCAGCGCGCCGTGTGCTTCCAACCAAGCCTGATGGGTGCGGTCGGCGAGGATCACTTCCACTTTACCGAGCGGTTGGCGGACCTTGAGTTTGGACGCCATCCGCGCGTTGCGGCCGAGGGAGACGATTTCGCGGACCAGCTTCATGCGTTCCGACAGCACCGCGTCGTGCGCCGACGCATTGCCGGTCGGATAATCGGCGAGGTGGACGCTTTCGATTGCGCGGTCGCCGAACGTGGAGACGACGAGGTTCTGCCACAACCCTTCCGCCAGGAACGGCGTAAATGGGGCGATCAGCTTGGTCGTCGTCACCAGGCATTCATACAGCGTCCAATACGCGTCGAGCTTGTCGGGCGTGTGCTCGCCGCTCCAGAAGCGATCCCGGCTGCGGCGGACGTACCAATTGCTGAGCGCGTCGACGAACTCGGTGATCACGCCGCACGCGCCGTAGTTGTCGTAGGCGTCCATTCGCTCGACGACTTGCGCTGCCGTGCGATGCAATTCGCCCATGATCCAGCGATCGAGCTCGCCGCGCTCGGCAAGTTTTCGGTAGCCTTTCGCCTTCGCCAAGACGTCGCTCGTCAGCTGACCGACGTCTCCGGCCAGCGCCGTCGCGGGATCGAACTGGTCGATGTTGGCGTAGATCGCAAAGAAACTGTAGCAGTTCCAAAGCCGCAGCAGGAACTCCGGGATGC
>Ga0163153_10009036_pt1 | contig 10155 bp, 7 predicted proteins | sample OliLakLV19MP6IB1_FD_148629 | JGI IMG/M metagenome (GOLD analysis project Ga0163153, IMG submission 148629) | Freshwater microbial mat bacterial communities from Lake Vanda, McMurdo Dry Valleys, Antarctica - Oligotrophic Lake LV.19.MP6.IB-1 | ecosystem: Environmental > Aquatic > Freshwater > Lake...
GGTGTTGGCCGTGCTGTGGCTGGCCGCCGTCGATTTTCGCAAAGTATTTTTCCTGATGCTTGCCTGCCTGCCGCTTTCCATCGAACGGGAGCTGCCCGGTGGTTTCGCCACCGACCTGCCTTCCGAACCGTTGATGTGGGTGCTGACCCTCTGCGGGGTCGGCTGGCTAATGCAAAACCTGCGTTCTGTCGACGGGCGTTTCATCCGGCACCCACTTACGATTGCATTGCTGGTGCATTTGTGCTGGATTGCCATTAGTGTGGTCACTTCCCAGGATTTATTCGTTTCCTTCAAATACCTGCTCGCCAAAGGCTGGTACGTCATTGTTTTTTATTGCCTGGCCGCGCATTTCCTCCACACGGAGCGCGATTTCAAGGCGTTTTTCTGGTGGTTCCTGCTGCCGCTGTTGTTTGCTGTTATGACGGTATTTGTCCGCCACGCCGCCATCAACTTTTCCTTTCAGGATGTAGCCTACGTGATGGGGCCTTTTTTCCGCAACCACGTGATGTACGCCTGCCTGCTGGCTATTTTTCTGCCCTTTATCTGGTACGCCACGTACTGGTACAAGCGCTGGAGCGGTACCTGGTGGTTGCTGGTGGGTAGCATTGCTTTTCTGCTGGTAGCGATCAATTTCGCTTACACCCGCGCTGCTTATGTGGCCCTTGCTGCTGCCATCGGTATTTACTGGATCATGCGCTGGCGGCTGATGAAAATGGCGCTGCTGGGCGTCGCCGTGGTACTCAGCATTTTTATCAGTTTTGTCGGCACACGCGACAACTGGCTCGAATTTGCGCCGGACTACGAACGCGCCATCACCCACACACGTTTTGAAAACCTGCTGGAAGCCACCACGAAACTGGAGGATATTTCTACGATGGAACGTGTGTACCGCTGGGTAGCCGCCACTTACATGATCAAGGAAAAACCCCTGACGGGCTTCGGACCAGGCAATTTTTACTTTTTTTACGAAAAATACACGGTTTCGAGTTTCAAAACCTATGTGAGCGACAACCCCGAACGCTCCGGTATCCACAACTACTACCTGATGACGGCCGTGGAACAGGGCCTGCCCGGCATGGTCATTTTTATCGTTTTTTCGGTACTCGTCATGCTCTATGCCGAGCGCATTTATCACCGTACGCCGCCCGGCTGGCAACGCCGTATGGTAACCGCCTCGGTCATGTGTTTTATCCTCATCGACCTGCTGATGCTAATGAACGATTTCGTGGAAACGGATAAAATCGGCTCGCTGTTTTTTATGTCGGTAGCGATGCTGGTGAATTTGGATTGTAGCACCGAACCCCGTTCGGCGCCCCCGCAGAAACGCAGTTAGTGGTGGCATGGGATTAACGCAATCCTATATTTTTCATCTTTTTGTGGTTGTATTCACCAAAAAGCATTACTTTTGGTGAATACAATCACGAAAATCGTATGATTCCACGATTATTATTAGATTCGCTCAAAGCGAGAATGTTCGGCGGCAAAGCCATTATTTTGCTGGGCGCCCGGCAAACGGGCAAAACATCGCTGATGCAGTTGCTCATCAAAGAGTGGCCTGACAGTTCTGTATTTCTGAATGCAGACCGCCCGGAAATACGCCGGCAACTGACCGATGCCACGGTGAATACCCTGCGACAAATCAGCGGCAATGCGCGTATTGTGGTGATCGACGAAGCGCAGCGCATCAAAAATATCGGGCTGACACTCAAACTGTTTACCGATGAGTTACCGCATGTTCAGATAATCGCCACAGGTTCTTCGGCTTTTGAATTAGCCAATGAAATCAACGAACCGCTCACCGGTCGCAAATGGGAATATTTCCTGTACCCGATTGCGTGGTCGGAGTTAGTGGCCGCCACATCCGTACTGGAAGCCCGCAGTCAACTCGAAACGCGATTGCTGTACGGTATGTACCCGGAAATCATCAATCAAATCGGTCAGGAAAAAGACATACTGCTTTCTTTATCAGGGAGTTACCTGTACAAAGACGTATTTGAATTTCGCGGCGTGCGCAAGCCTGAGATTTTGGACCAACTGCTGCGGGCGCTTGCATTTCAGTTAGGCAATGAAGTGTCTTACAATGAACTCTCCCAACTCATTGGCGTCGACAAAAACACGATATCCAACTACTTGGACTTGCTGGAAAAATCCTACATCATTTTTCGCCTGATGCCCCTGAGCAGGAACCTGCGCAACGAAATCAGCAGCAACAGGAAAGTGTATTTCTATGATAACGGCATTCGGAACGCGATTCTGGAAAATTTCAGTCCGCTATCGCTGCGACAGGATACCGGCGCTTTGTGGGAAAACTTCTTAGTCAGCGAACGTTGGAAAATGCACCATTACACCGGCCAACACGGCAAACGTTATTTCTGGCGTACCAAAACGCAACAGGAGATCGATTATGTAGAAGAGTCCGACGGCCAATTCCGTGTCTGGGAGTTCAAATGGAACACCAAAGTAAAAGTGAAATTTCCGGCAGCGTTTGTGGACAGTTACGGGCCTTTGTCTACAGAAGTTGTTACGCCTGACAATTTTGAGGCGTTTCTGGCTTAGCACCGAACCCCGTTCGGCACCCCCGCAGACCACGCCGAACAGGGTTCGGCGGTACTAATGCTGTTCCGACACATACAAGATCGTATCCCGCACGGGCCTTTCGGCCAGCGAGACCTCCAATTTGATACTCCCGAATACATCATGCGGATAGTGCAGGCTATCGTAGCCGAACGCTACCAGCCAGTGCGTGCCTTCCGGCACCGATTCGATGCAGCCGCGCGCGCCGGAGCCGGTTTTAAAAGTAGCGTCGTAATAGGAGGCCGGTTTTTCATAGCCGGGAAATGAATCGGCGTTGAATTTCACATACACCGTCGCATTCGGAATGGGAAAGTTGTGGTGCTGGGTACTGACACAGATTTTGGTGGGCAAAGGGATAGTTTCCGGCGCTTTGCGGCAGGCGAGGAAGGCGAAGAGTATGAGTAGCAACGCTTTTTGCATGGGTAAATTTTTGTGTTTTTGTGTTTTTGTGTTTTTGTGTTTTTGTGTTTTTGTGTTTTTGTGTTTTGGAGGTTCCAGCGTTTGGCATTGTTTGATAAGAGATGCAAGTTAGATTCAAATTCTCAAACTGATAGCCGGAATATCGGCTATTTCTGTCAGGTCGATCTGTGATTTACCCGCTTAAGCAGGATGGGAGAACGGATGAAACAGATTCACTGCTCTGAACACTCCCCTGAACAGATTTAAGCCAAGAGTTACCTCAAACCATCAAACCCCTTCAAACCATCCTGCCGCGTGTGCAATATACCGGTCACCACTTGAATTAAATAGTACAAATTTCCCTTCACCACTCCAAAACACAAAAACACAAAAACACAAAAACACTAAAATACTCTTTTATACTTTTGCAGTGCCAACAGATCAACGGCGCTCACCTAACCACCACACCACAACATGTCCACCACAAAAAAAGCGGTTCAACACAGCCAGCCGACCGGCAGTGCTTTACCCGGCAACCGCATTATTACCCTCGATGAATTTATCATCCGCTCCGAAAAAGATTTTGATTACGCCACGGGCGAACTCACGGGCCTGCTGCGTGACATTGGCGTAGCCGCCAAAATCATCAACCGGGAAGTCAACAAAGCCGGATTGGTCAATATCCTCGGTGTAGCCGACAGCGGCGAAAACCAGAGCGGCGACATCCAGCAAAAACTCGATGTATATGCCAATGACAAATTGGTAGAGTGTCTGCAAAACTCCGGCGAATGCTGCGCGATTGCTTCCGAAGAGGACGAAGGGATCATCAATGTGCCCGCAGTCGGTTCCAAACAAAGCCATTACATCGTGATGTTCGATCCGCTCGACGGTTCGTCCAATATCGACGTAAATGTGTCAGTAGGCACTATTTTCGCCATTTATCGCCGCAAAAGCGACTCCAGCGGCCCGGCTACCATAGCGGATTTTCTACAGCCAGGCTCCAAACAGGTCGCCGCAGGGTACGTCCTGTACGGCACCTCCACCATTCTGGTGTACACGACCGGTCGCGGCGTCAACGGCTTTACACTCGACCCCAGTATTGGCGAATTTTGCCTGAGCCATCGCAATATGCGCATCCCGGACAGCGGCTCCACCTATTCCGTCAACCAGGGCTATTACTCCAAGTTCGACCTCGAAATGCGCCGCTACATCGACCATTGTTCCGACCAGAACTACGGCCTGCGCTATATCGGCAGCATGGTGAGCGATATTCACCGCATCCTGATCCACGGCGGCATTTTCCTGTATCCCGCCACCCGCAAATACCCCAAAGGCAAATTGCGGCTGCTGTACGAATGCAATCCGCTGTCCATGATCGTGGAACAGGCAGGCGGCAAGGCCATCAATACACAATTGAAGCGCATCCTCGAAATGCAACCTACCGAATTGCACCAGCGCGGCACCATCGCAATCGGCTCTCCAGACATGGTGGATGAACTGAAAGCGTTTATTGAGCGTTACTCTGCATTGCCGATATGAAAGGAGCTTTGATGGTTTAGGAGGTTTGATGGTTTGATAGGTTTGATGGTTTGATAGGTTTGATGGTTTGAGGTGGTAACGTAAAGCCATGAGTTACCACCTCAAACCATCAAACCTATCAAACCTACCAAACCTCCTTTCAAACCCTGTCCTAAATATTCATTAACATTCATTATGCACACACTACTGCTGCTCATGCTTCCTTTTTTCACACCGCCGCCGGCGCCGGGCCTCGATGTCATTTTTACCAATATCAAACAGGCAAAAGGCCAGATATATGTAGCGGTGTATGACAACCACGGCGCCCACATGAATCCTGATAAAGCGCGGGCAAAACGGGTATTACCCGTTTCGGCAATTGGAAATCTCGCCTGCGCATTCCCGGAATTGCCGCCTGGCGCCTACGCCATCAGTTGTTTTCACGATGTGAATGGCAATGGAAAATTAGACACCAATTTATTGGGCATTCCCACCGAGCCGTACGGGGCGTCCAACAATGCCCGGCCCAAATTTCGGGCGGCCAATTGGGCGGAAACTACATTTGAATGGAAAAACGACAACGGCGCAATCAGTATTCGCCTGGAAAAATGGTAATAGCGCCGCCGCTTTCCGCCTGACTGCCTACATTTGTCCCGATTCACCATCCAAGATTTGAAGCATCCATGATTCAAGCAGAAAACGTCCTGAAAACATTCGGGGATCAGCAGGTACTGAAAGGTATCAATTTCACCTTTGAAGCAGGCAAAACCAACCTCATTATCGGGCGATCCGGGGCCGGCAAAACCGTGCTGTTAAAAATCCTCGTCGGCCTGCAGGTGCCGACCAGCGGCCAGGTCATGTACGACGAGGTGAATTTTACCGCCCTCGATAAAGCGGGCATGCGGGAAATCCGTATGAAAATCGGGATGCTGTTTCAGGGTTCGGCCCTGTTCGATTCGCTGACCGTGGAGGAAAATGTTCGTTTCCCGCTCGATATGTTTACGAATAAAACATATAAAGAGAAGTTAGAACGCGTCAACTATTGCCTCGAACGGGTGAATCTCGCCGGGAACAATAAAAAATTTCCTTCCGAACTTTCCGGCGGTATGCAAAAACGTGTGGGCATCGCCCGCGCCATCGTGCTGCAACCGCAATACCTGTTTTGCGACGAACCCAACTCCGGTCTCGACCCAAAAACAAGTATTCTGATCGACGAACTCATCAGCAGCATTACACATGAGAACAACATCACGACCGTCATCAATACCCACGATATGAACTCGGTGATGGAAATCGGCGAAAACATCTGTTTCCTGCACGAAGGTCAGCTGGAATGGAGCGGCACCAAGGATGAGGTGCTGGCCAGCGACAATGAAAATCTGCAATCCTTTATTTTTGCTTCGCCGTTTTTGAAACGACTCAGGAAAGCAGCTTTAAAATAATTGATAATTGCTTATTGACATCCGCACTGACGCACAATACATCATCAATTGTCCATGATCAATTGGCAATCATCAATTAAAACTCATTCCTTCTTCTTCTTAAAATCCCCATCCTTCCACGCCTTAATAAACTGCCCCCAGGCCAGCGGGCTAAAAATATTCATGGGAGGTGTCTGGCCTAAATAGACGTATTCGCGGGATTGCTGGCGCAGGTAAAAATTGGCGCTTTCGCGGCCGCCGTAAGCCACCATATCCGGGTTTTTACGCGCTTCGGCTAAGTAATCATTGGCCAAGTTTTCAGTTGCTCGGCGCTGCAATTCCGGCGTCACATCCATTTTCAGGAATTCAACTTTAAAATGTTCTTTGGAGGGCCAGGGGAAAATGACCGTTTCCGGCAGGTTGATGGTATCCTGCGTCATAATCTGCACCACCGAATAGCGATCCTGCGTGAGCGTATCGGGGATCGTAATCGTCACCGGATCGAAACCGATACAATTGAAGCGCACTTTATCGCCCCGCTCCACCACAATCGTGAAAAAACCGCGGTAGTCGGAATAGGTACCCCGGCGTTTGATCGGTAAATGCACGGTCGCATAAGGAACAACCGTCCGGCGGCCATCCACTTCGGCAACGATGATACCCGACAATTGAATGAGGTCGGATTTTGGGTTTTCCTGAGCGTTGCCGATGGCACAAAGTGCGAAGAAAAATATGCTGAGCGCGAGAACTTGTTTCATACAGTAATGACCAGTATCAGACTGGTTTTCGTGAAAAATGATGCAGATAAGTTGATTGCGAATCCGAAAGGTACGCTAAAGAAACGTAGTATAAAGCCTTTTTGGCCCTTATGCTCCAGTAGGCTTAACTGAACTTTAACTTCTGTCCCCTCCAATACGTTTGAAGCCGTATTAATGCGGCTTCCGGGCGCAAATTTGCTCCGTTCAACGTTCTACAGGAATAAAATATGTGCCTCTTTTTTTCAGTACCTGCCGTTAAAGGCTTCTTATCTACCGCAAAATGTTACTTTTGCCACTGTTTTCGTTTTCCTATATTAAAAAACACATTTTCTTAAACGATGTTTTGTAAAACACCTTTCGCAGTCCTGATTACCATTTTGATCGGCGCGACCACACTTACTGCCCAAGCGCAGCCCAAATACGGCCACATGAACCTCGGTAATTTGCTGGAATTGATGCCAGATACCAAAAAGGCCAATGAAGCCATGAAAATGTACACGGATTCACTCTCTGTGAAAGACTCTGTGATGACCAGTGCATTTCAAACAGCATACGCAGCCCTGGAAAAAGAATACAACGCTGGTCTCCTGACACCAGTGCAGGCCCAAACCCGCCAGGCGGAATTACAAAAGCAACAGGAGGTGATTCAAAAATTTGAACAGGATGCCCAGCAACTGGCAGCTGCCAAACGTGAACAACTTCTGACGCCGATCCTCACCAAAGTGGAGACCGCTATCAAGGATGTCGCCAAGGAAAAAGGCTACCTGATGATTTTTGACACCAGCGCCGGCGTAACCCTTTTTGCCGCTGAAGCCGACGACGTGACGGCGTTGGTGAAGCAGAAACTGGGACTGTAACAAGAGGTGAGAGGTGAGAGGTGAGAGGTGAGATGTGAGCGCTCGTTTTCCCGCATATTTCCAGTAGAAATATGCGGGATTTTTTTGTCAGGCGCGTCTGGTGGCAGGACACTTTTACTACCTTTGAAAGTTTAATAAACGTTACAGGGTGCCTTGTTTGCCCGGTTCATTTGTCATCCCGAATTTTTCAAGGATGAAAAATTCGGGATTTTTTATTGCCTCTAAACTTTTCAAACCACTCAAACCTGACAATACCTGTCGCAGCGTAGCGAAAAATTTGTACCCGGGTTGAGCGGACTTTATTAGTTTTGCGCTTCTTTTTAACGCTGATTATCATTTAAAACCGGAGAATGACTTCCTTTAAAACGTTAAATAACCTCGCAGGCTGGTTCACTTTCATCATTGCGGCGCTGGTATTGGGTGCTGCCGCTGAACCCACGGGCAGTCTTTGGGACTGTGGCGAATTTATTTCAGGTGCCTATAAATTGCAGGTGGTGCACCCGCCAGGCGCGCCTATTTTCCTGCTCGTAGGCCGGCTTTTCGCCTGGGTGGGATCTCATGTATCGAGCGATCCTGCTTCAATTGCCTATTCGGTCAACCTGCTTTCTGCCATTTGTACGGCTTTTGCGGCCATGTTTGTTTGCTGGAGCACCACGATTCTCGGCAGGCTCATTCTGGTAGGCCGCGCGAACAATCCCGTTGGGGGCGAGGCTATCGCTACCCTGGCAGCAGGTCTGGTGGCCGGTCTGGCTACCGCTTTCACTTCTTCCATCTGGTTTTCAGCAGTGGAAGGCGAGGTGTACGCGATGTCTACCTTTTTCACCTGCATGACCCTGTGGGCTACCTTGAAGTGGTACAACCTGCCCGACACCCCCGAAGCCGACCGCTGGCTGGTGTTTGCGTTTTATTCGACGGCACTTTCCATAGGTGTTCACTTGCTCAGTTTGCTGACATTCCCGGCGCTGGCGATGTTGTATTATTTCAAAAAAAATGCGAAGCCTACGATCAAGGGAACGCTCATTGCAGCTGCAATCGGGGTCGTTTTTATCGTAGCCATTCAAAAAGTGGTCATAGCGGGTATCCCGAACCTGTGGGCCGGTTTTGACAAATTTATGGTCAACAGCCTGGGCCTGCCCTTTTTCTCCGGCATTATTCCGGTGATGTTACTTTTCGGCGGCGCTATTTGGTATGGCCTCAACAGGGCACACCGTACCGGAAACGGGTTGTTGCAACGCATCGTTGTAGCAATGTCGGTTGTGGTGATTGCCTACATGTCGTACGGCATGGTGATTATCCGTGCGAGCGCCAATCCGCCGATCAACATGAACGATCCTTCGGATCCGATGCGCCTGTTGCCCTACCTCAACCGCGAGCAATACGGCGAACGCCCCCTGTTGCGCGGACCGCACTTCGACGCCCGTCCGAACGGCATGGAATCGGAAGAACGCTACGGCCGTGTGGGCGACCGCTACGAAGTTGTGGATGAGAAACTGGACTACACGTACCCATCAGGTTCGCAAGCGCTGTTCCCGCGTATGGGTGACTATTCGCAGGGCCGTCCAGCGCTGTACCGACGCTGGATCGACAAACCGTCCGGTGAACCGACTTTTGGCGATAACATAGAATTTTTCTGGAAATACCAGTTGGGCTGGATGTACTGGCGATACTTTATGTGGAATTTCTCGGGTCGTCAGAACGGAGAACAGGGTTATTACGCCTGGGACGTAACCTCCGGCAACTGGCTCAGCGGCATTGATTTTATTGACAATGCACGCCTCGGCGACCAATCGCAACTGCCTGATTTTCAGAAAAATGACCAGGCCAGGAACAAATATTACATGATCCCGTTCCTGCTCGGACTATTCGGTATGTTTTTCCATTACAAACGCCGTCCGCGCGATTTTGCCGCGATTCTCTCGCTGTTCATCATCACCGGTATCGGCATTATCGTATATTCCAACCAGCCGCCGAATGAGCCGCGCGAACGCGACTACGTACTGGCCGGTTCGTTTTTCACGTACACGATCTGGATTGGCCTGAGTGTGCTGGCTTTGTACGATTTGTTGTCCAAAAGACTCAAACTGGCTGCCGCCGCTGCGCCGGTTGCCGCACTCATCGGATTGACGGCGCCTTTGCTGATGGTGACCCAAAACTGGGACGACCACAGCCGCTCCAAGCACTATGCCAGCCGCGACTATGCCAGCAACTTCCTCAATTCCTGCGCACCCAATTCCATTATTTTTACCTACGGCGACAATGATACCTACCCGCTGTGGTATTGCCAGGAGGTGGAAGGTATTCGTACGGATATACGTGTTGTCAACCTTTCGCTGATTGCTGTGGACTGGTACATCGACCAACTCCGCCGCGCCGTCAACGACGCTCCGGCCATAGAAATGACCATTCCACGCGAAAAACTGCGCGGATTCAAACGGATACAAACACCTTATTATGCGCCGGGCGGCGGCAAGGAGATGACCATTCAACAGGTAATGAAGTTCCTCGCCGAAGACCACAAACTGCCGTCGCAGGGCGGTCGCGACTTCGATACATACCTGCCTACCAATAAAATTGTTATCCCCGTCAACAAGCAGGAAGCCATTGCCAATAAAATTATCATGGCCGGCG
>Ga0163153_10009037_pt1 | contig 10153 bp, 10 predicted proteins | sample OliLakLV19MP6IB1_FD_148629 | JGI IMG/M metagenome (GOLD analysis project Ga0163153, IMG submission 148629) | Freshwater microbial mat bacterial communities from Lake Vanda, McMurdo Dry Valleys, Antarctica - Oligotrophic Lake LV.19.MP6.IB-1 | ecosystem: Environmental > Aquatic > Freshwater >...
GTCTGGGGGGGCGTGGGGCCTGGCGCGATCGGTCTTTGGGCCTGTCTTGCGTTTCATGATTCGTCCTCGGTTCTCGAACGTACTGGGCCCGCCGGCAGGTCCGGCCACGCCTGCCTCACCAACTGGACCATCAAGACCTCGCCAATGAACGTGACCAGGAGGTCTAGAAGTTGGGCCACGAGAACCTTTTCCCACTCCCGCACCGCGCCCTTACTCTTCCCGCTCTCAACATCCTCGATGCCCGACAGCGATCCATCCGGCATGACCGTGACGCCCTGAAGCTCAGGGGCACGCGCCGCCGCAAGCGTGAGCGCCCGTTTCAGCAGGGACCGGTAGCCCGCCATCCCCGCGAAGGTCATGAGAACCGTCCGGAGCTTGTCACAGACCCCCACTGCGGGCGGCCGGGACGCCGCGCTGGAACCCCCCCCCGAGTTCTTCCCGCGCGCGGGCTCACCGGCGAGCAGCCGCCTTGCGAGGTCCCGGGATGCCGGAGAAATCGAGTCCATCAGATCACGTCAACGTGGCCCTTCGGCACGCCCTGCCGACTCGCAACGCGGCGAATGGCCCGGATGATGTCGGCGGGTTCGCCGTGCTTACTGACCAGTTCGCACGCCCCGGCCACGCGGGCCGCCTCCCTCGTTTCAAAGTCGTCGTAGCCGCTGTACGCGATCACGCGGCAGTGCGGGGCGAGCTCCGCCAGCAGACCGATCGCCGCGAGCGGAGCCGGTCCGGGCATCGTGAGGTCCAGCACCACCACATCGGCCCGCCGGAGGACCACCTCCTCGGCCATCCGCTCGGCGCTGCCGAGCTTACCCACACTCACCATGTCGGGCGCGCCGCCGACGAGCCGCGCGAGCATCTCGACCAGGTCCGGCGAGTCGTCAACACACAGGACCCGCGTTCGGGGGTGCGCGCCCGCGAGTTGATGGATGTCCGTGTCCGCGAGCGTTGGGAGCACCGGGGGAACGGGCGAGGCGCGGGATTGGGGTTGGAGCGGCTGGGTTTCCATCGGGGTGGGATCCTCACGCAGCGGCATCCGCGCCATCCCCCACATGCCCGCCATTCCACTCCGCAGCACCGATGGGGCCGATGGGGCCGATGGGGCCGTTCCACACGATCATAGCAAGACACAACCCAGGACGAGCGGCAACATGAGCCATCGTCGGAGGGCTCAGCCGGTTCTCGGGCTGGGTGTCGTGGTCGAGAACGCTCCGCACGCGGGGACCATCCCCTCCACGCCTATCAAACGCCAGCTGGCGCGCGGGCCAGCGCGGTGTACACCGCGCTCCGCCGCGCCACCAGACGCAAAGCCTCGCAATCCCCGCATCACTCGCAATCCGCAAACCCCGGCTGGTATCGTCCCTTGCGCGTCCTGGCTGGGGCTTCCGCGGGCTTCGGCACGAGAAAGTCGCAGGTTCAAGTCCTGTTACCCCGACTAACTCGGTCTCCTGCATGGGAGGCCGGGCTTTTTCATGCGCCGCCAGCCCTTGTCTCGATCATCGGATTGGCCGCAATCCCGTACCTATGCACCGTCCATGAAAACCCGACCTGGTGTGAACGCCATTGGGGGTGATGGGCACCGGCGGATCTCAACCCGAACCGTTCCGCGAGAGATTGCGGCTCACTCACCGCGTCGTTCAACTCCATCGCTCGGGCACCCTCCGCTCCATCGCTCATGGATTGCACCAACAACCTCGCGACCGCGGACGCCACCATGAGGCTCCCGAGCGGGCCGTCAATCTGCACAAACGCCCCGCCGGCCAACAGACCGAATCCTGGCTCACAGACCCCGCTGACCTTCGCCTCCGAAAGCCGCTTGAAGAATCGGGCTCGCGGAGAGCAGCCGTTGTGTCGCCGGTGAACGTGCCCGCCTCCCGTGGTTATTCGGACGCTCTCCCGCCTTGCCCGGGCGAAGTACGGCATCACCAAGCCCCGGAAGAAGTAGAGCCCGGTCGCAATCTCTTGGGGCCAAAGAACCATCCAAAGATGACAGAGAACCAGACTGCCAACGGCCTTGAAGCCGAAGCACCGTGACCCCAAGCCGCGGCGGGGGGCCACCCGCCCACCCGCGTCAGGCTGGCGTCGGCCGGAACTCCGCCAGGAGCTTCATGAGTTGGTCGTGGTCCACGGGTTTGACCAGGTGGGCGTCAAACCCGGCCTCTTTGGACTTGCGGCGGTCTTCATCCTGACCCCATCCGGTGAGCGCGATCAGCAACATGCGTTTGCCATCTGGCTGTGCGCGGATCTGGCGGCAGGCGTCGTAGCCGTTCATTGTTGGCAGGCCGATGTCGAGCAGCACGACTTGGGGCAGGAAGGTCAACGCTGCCGCGACTGCCTCCTGACCGTCGGAAGCGGTGTGCGTCTGATGCCCGGTGAGCTTCAACAACCCTGCGAGTGACAAGGCCGAGTCCTGATTGTCATCAACGACGAGGATGCGGCGGCCTGCGTTGCCGGTTGGCTTGCCGACGGTCAACCCGGGCGCCGGCGATTGTGGCTGTTCAACCATGATCGGCAGGCGCAAGACAAACTCACTGCCCTGACCGAGACCGGCACTCTGGACATGCACCGTGCCTTGGTGCATCTCGACGAGACTCTTGACGAGGGTCAGGCCGATGCCCAGTCCGCTGACCGAGCGTTCAAGCGAGGTGTCGATCTGCACGAACATCTCGAAGATGCGCGACAGTTCTTCGGTGGCGATGCCGATGCCGTTGTCCTTCAACCGGATGACGACCTGGTGGTCATCGCGCTCTGCGCTGAGCCGCATCTGGCCGCCCTTGGGGGTGTACTTGCAGGCGTTGTTCAGCAGGTTTCCAAGCACCTGAGCCAGCCGGGTCGGGTCGGCGTTGATGTACATGGGCTCGCGCGCGAGCGTGACGATCAACGTGTGCTCCATGCTCTTGTACTGCGCACGGGCCGCCTCGACGGCGTGGTGGACGGCGGAGGCCAGTTCCGTCCGGGCTCTCCGGAGCTCGATTGTTCCACGGCTGATGCGGCTGACATCCAGGAGGTCGTCGACGAGCCGGACCATCTGGCCGACCTGACGATCCATCATGGCCGACGCCGAGCGGATGGCCTCGTCCTCGGGACGCGGGACCTCGCGGCTGGCCGTGAGCCGCATGATCTGCAACGCGTTCCGCATGGGGGCCAGGGGGTTGCGGAGTTCGTGCGCCAGCATCGCCAGGAACTCGTTCTTGCGGCGGTCGGCCTCCTGCAGGGATTGTTCGTAGCGCTTGCGTTCGGTCACATCGCGGGCGGCCGCGAACACGCCCCGCAACTTCCGTTCGCGGTCGTGGAACGTGGTCGCGTTGTAGGAGACCACGGTTTGCTTGCCGTCCCTGGCGCGGGCCGTGAGTTCGTAGTCGGTGACCTTGCCTTCGCCCAGCACGAGCTTGATGGCCGCCTCGGCGCGTTCGGGGTCGGTGAAGCAGTCCTTGAACGGGGCGCCGATCAGCTCGTCGCGGGTGGACCCGGTGAGCGCCTCCATCTGCTTGTTGACATCGGTGATGATGCCGCGCGGGTCGGTGGTCATGAGCGCGTCGATGTTCGATTCGATGAGCGAACGTGTATAGAACTGCTGATCGCGGATGGCCTGATCCAGCAGCATGCGCTCGGCCTCAACCTGCTTGCGCGCGGTGTTGTCGGTGCCGATCAGCAGATAGCCGATGATGACGCTCTTATCGTCTCGAAGCGCCGTGACGGACACGACGGCCGGGAAGCGGGTGCCGTCCCTGCGGATGTACGTCAGTTCGTAGATGTCTTCGATCCCGCGCGAGGCCTTGAAAACGAGCGCTTCAAAGCCGGGGGTGATGGCGGTGCCGAGTTCGGTGCTCAACGCCTTGGCGCGGGCGATCACCTCCTCCGGATCGGAGATGTCGGCGGGCGTGATCTTGTTCATCACGTCCGCGGCGGCGTAGCCGAGCATCCGCTCGGCCCCGACGTTGAAGATCTGGATGACGCCCTTGGCGTCGGTGGCGATGCTGGAGAAGTTGGCGCTGTTGAAAATCGCGCTCTGCAAGGCTCCGGCTTTGAGCAGCGCGTCTTCGGCCTGCTTGCGCGCGGTGTTATCCGTGCCGATGAGCAGATAGCCGATGATGGTGCTCTGATCGTCGCGCAGGGCCGTGACAGACACCACGGCCGGGAAGCGAGTGCCGTCCCTGCGGATGTACGTCAGTTCGTAGATGTCTTCGATCCCGCGCGAGGCCTTGAAAACGAGCGCTTCAAAGCCGGGGGTGATGGGGGTGGCAAGTTCGACGCTCAACGCCTTGGCGCGGGCGATCACTTCCTGCGGGTCGGAGATGTCGGCGGGCGTGATCTTGTTCATCACCTCCGCGGCGGTGTAACCGAGCATGCGCTCAGCCCCGACGTTGAAGATCTGGATGACGCCCTTGGCGTCGGTGGCGATGCTGGAGAAGTTGGCGCTGTTGAAAATGGCGCTCTGCAGAGCGCCCGTCTTGAGCAGCACGTCTTCGGCGTCGATCGTCACGGCTTGAATGGGATTGTCGACTTGTCGCCTCTGATTCCACACCTGCAAAGGTGTTGTTGCTGCGTGACTCTCAGCGATTCGTCCAAGACATGACGCCCAACCCGCCGAGCATCGCCGGCGGGTTTGACCAAATGGCGACGTTTGAACGCGGCGTCGGGCGGACCCATCCCCACGAGGCGAGGAGGCGACGATGATTCCAGACCGCATCGTAGCACACCCCGCCACTTTCCGACAAAGATTCCTGGAAGTCGTCTGCCGATCGTGTGCCAGTCGATGCTGCGACGCGGCCACCCCACGCGATCGCGATGAGCGCGCCGCTCACAGGGCACGCCACGAACGCGGCGAGCCGTCGCCGGCTCGGGGATTCGTCACATGAGCACATCGATCCAGCCACAGGGGTTGCCTTGGTGCCTCGCCAGCGACGCCGAGAGATGGCACCGGGAGTGACGAACAGCGTCGGTGGCTGCCAGCCTCGCACTCCCGACCCTCATTGGCCCCGGGCGGCACCCACGCCCAGCAATTGCCACATCTCCAACTCCCAGACCCCGACGCATTCCACGAACAGTTCCATTGGTGTTCTGTTCCCCTGATTCTTCAAGAGTGAAAGCCCTTCGACGAACTCGCCGAAGGGCTTTCTCGTTGCTGATGCGCGAGTCGCGCTCGCTTGGGCCAGTTCAATCGCGACCCACCAAACGGCACAACCAACCGCGATTTGGGCTCACTGGTGACGGGATTTGAACTTCGGCTCTCGCGCTGCGGGTGACGGGCGATCGTTCCATCTCGGCCTTCTGTTGCACTTTGCAAGTGACTTCGCGACGCTCCTCCAATGCACGATCCAACCCCTCCCTTCTCACCGCGCCTCGCGCCTCCCGGCGCGGGCGTTCCAGCCATCGAACGGATCCTCGGTGGGTTCGCCCTCTCACCGCACCGTCGGCTCGGCACGCCCGCGCGGACCAGCGGCAAGTTCGAGCGCGAACGACGGGCTATCGCGGCGCTCTGCGTCGGGCGCGGTGACGGCACGCTCAGCGCCCGCGTACTCATCCCGCGCCTCCCAGGGCTCGAGGACAGCAGCCGCTTCTGGTCGGTTTGGATGACGCTCGACCACCTCCGCATCGTCAACGACGCCATCGCTCGCACGATCGGCGAGCTCACGCTCAACCGCACGCCCGAAGGGACCGCGAGCACCGCCGCGGTGAAGCCCAGCGACCACGTCGGTGGCGAAGTGGTCGCGGCGTACGAGTCGTCGTGCGACACACTGGCCACGCGCTTCGTCTCCGGCGTTGACCTTCGCACGTCCCTTCGCCATGCCCATCCGTGGTTCGGGCCGCTCGACGCCGCCGGGTGGTGTGCTCTGTCGGCGATGCACATGGGAATCCACCGCGAGCAGATCGCACGCATCCTCCGCGAGGCGCCGCGGGGTGCCGCGTGAGCCCCCGCCCCAAACGATCGGCACGCCGATCCGCCTGTCCCGTCGCCCGCACCCTGGACCTGCTTGGCGACCGCTGGACTCTCCTGGTCGTGCGCGACCTGTTGGCAGGCAAGGCCCGATTTCGTGACCTCTCCGCCTCGCCGGAGCGCATCGCGAGCAACATCCTGGCCGAGCGGCTGGAGCGGCTCCAAGCCGGGCGTATCGTGGAGGCGCGGGCCTCCACGCACCGCGCCGGGAGTGACGAGTACCACCTGACGCCGCGGGGACGCTCGCTTCTTCCCATACTCACGGCACTTCGCGACTGGGGACTCACAAACCTCCCAGGGATGGAGGCTCGCGTGCGCGTGAAGCCCCGATAGGAACTGCGCCCACCGGCGGCCGCCATTCCCCACGAGGAAAGACCGGCCGGTAGCCATGATGCAACTCGTCGATGCCGCAGGCCTTGCAACCTCCGGCTGATCCGCCTCGAGCGGCTTGGTGGCGAGCCTGAGACAGCAGTGTGGCGAGGTCGCCCACATGCTGCCCCGCACGCGGAAGGAACAGCATCGGGAGTCGAATCAAGGCCGATTTATGACGAATCGCCCGATGCGTCGGAGAGAGACTAGCCCGGCCCCGTTTCCACAAACCGGCCCGCGTCCCGAGGGACCGGCGGAGACTCGAGAAGCTGAGGAGAACCGAACGCCGGTCCACGCGCCCGTGGTCGCGGGCGCCGACACGCCGGCTCTGCGTTGATCCGCGGCGTCCGTGCGCCCCGGTTCGCTCGCTCGCCGGTCGCCACCCACACACCTGCCACGGGTGTACTATCCCCGCAACCCAAGCCAATACCTCGCACTTCTTCGACCCAAATCTCGGTCTTTCGACCTCCCTTTTCAACCTCCCGAAGGGTGCCGCCATGCCGACCAGAGCCTTCGCCGCCCAGTCCGCCACCTCGCCGCTCGCCGCCATGTCCATCAATCGCCGCGAGCCCTTGCCCACCGATGTCGAGATCGACATCCTCTTCTGCGGCGTGTGCCACTCCGACCTGCACTTTGCCCGCAACGAGTGGGGCATGACGGCCTTCCCGGTCGTGCCGGGGCATGAGATCCTGGGCCGCGTGACCCGCGTGGGCCCGAAGGTCCGCAAGTTCAAGGCCGGCGACATCGCCGCGGTGGGGTGCCTCGTGGATTCATGCCGCACCTGTTCGAGTTGCGCCAAGGGCCTCGAGCAGTTCTGCCAAACCGGGGCGACGTTCTCCTACGGCTGGCCCGACAAGCACTCGGGCGGCATGACCTTCGGCGGATACTCCGACAAAATCGTCTGCGATGAGGCGTTCACGCTGAAGGTTCCCACCAACCTGGACCCGGCCCGGGCAGCCCCGCTGCTCTGCGCGGGGATCACCACCTACTCGCCCCTGCGCAAGTGGGGCGCGGGCAAGGGCAAAAAGGTCGGCATCGTCGGCCTGGGCGGGCTGGGACACATGGGCGTCAAGTTCGCCCACGCCTTGGGCGCCCACACCGTGCTGTTCACCACCTCCGAGTCCAAGGTCGCCGACGGCAAGCGACTGGGCGCCGACGAGGTGGTCATCTCCAAGGACGCCGGGGCGATGGGCAAGCACGCCGCCAGTTTCGACATGATACTGGACACCGTCTCGGCCGACCACGACCTCAACGCCTACCTCGCGCTGCTGAAACTCGACGCGACGATGGTCGTCGTGGGCGCGCCGCCCAATCCCCAGCCCGTCAACATCTTCAGCCTGCTCATGCCGCGAAGGAACCTGGCCGGCTCGCTCATCGGCGGCATCGCCGAGACTCAGGAGATGCTCGACTTCTGCGGCAAGCACAACCTCGCCTGCGACATCGAACTCATCCGTATGCAGCAGATCAACGAGGCGTACGAGCGCATGCTCAAGAGCGACGTGAAGTACCGCTTCGTGATCGACATGGCGTCGCTCAAGTCCTGACCGGCCGACGCGCGACGGGACCAATCGGATCGCGCAGGGCTCGATCATGAAGGCGGTCGTGTGGCGCGAAGTGACGCGGGTGGGCTTGACGCTCGCCGTCACCGGCTGCGCCTCGACGCGCGAGGCGGATTCGGGGTCGGGGGCGCGGGCCGGCGCCGCGCCCCACGCCCAGCCGCACGCGCAAGACTCCACGGAGGATTCCGACATGCAACTGGGCAACTTCTCCGTCAGCCTCACCGTCAAGGACATCGCGGCCTCCCGCGCCTTCTACGAGACCCTCGGCTTCCGCGCCATCGCCGGTGACCAGGCCCAGAACTGGCTCATCCTCCAGAACCAGACCGCCACCATCGGCCTCTTCCAGGGCATGGTCGAGCGCAACACGCTCACCTTCAACCCGGGCTGGGACCGCTCGACCAACACGCTGCCCGGCTTCGACGACGTGCGCGCGATCCAGGCCATGCTCAGAGCCCGAGGCCTGACCCCCACGCTCCCCGCAGACGAGGCCTCCACCGGCCCCGCCAGCCTCATGCTCATCGACCCCGATGGCAACCCGATCCTCATCGATCAACACGTGCCCAAGCCAACCAACTGAAGCGATCGCCAGGCCCAGAGCCTCCACCCTGCTCGCGGCCGGCGGCAAGCCCCATTCGACCCGCTCGATCGCCGCCCCCCACTCACTCCGTCGTCTTCCCGTCAAAATGCTCCTCATCCGCCTCGCCCTGCTCCCGCGTGTGATGCACCACCCCGTCGCGGTGGTTCGGCGGGGCGTACAGCGTGTACAGCCGCAGCGGCACGCTGCCTGTGTTGATGATGTTGTGCGTCGCGCCCGCCGGCACCAGCACCGCGAACCCGGGACGGATCGCCGTCCGCACACCGTCCAGCACCGCCTCCCCCGTCCCGTCCTCCACGCGGAAGAACTGGTCGAGCTCGTGGACCTCCTGCCCGATTTCCTCGCGCGGCCTGAGCGCCATCACGACGAGCTGGCAGCCCTTGGCCGTGTACAGCACCCGCCGGAAGTCGGTGTTGCGCATCGTGATCGCCTCAATGTCCTGCACAAAGCCCTTCATGACGCCACCCCCATCTGCTGACATACTACACCAACTCCGACACGCACCGCGTGCATCCCACCCCCAACCGGGGGGACCCCACGTTGTTGCCCATCGTCCCACCCGTTTGCTGGAGCATGAACGAGCTCCCATTCCGCCGCACCATGAGGCACCGCTCCAACGCGAGGTGCATCTCGACCACGAAGCAGCCGGATCAACGCGGTCACTTTGGCGACGCCCCGAATGCACGCCCGACACGTCTCGATGGCGCGGGGCTCCCAGCCAGCAACCACGCAAGTCACCCGATCCCGCCCGACGCCCACTCCGCCCCGTGGCTCCGTGTCACGCTCTCGAGCATCGGCGACGGGGTGATCACGGCGGACAAGGTGGGGCGGGTTACCCTCCTGAACCCAGTGGCCCAGGCGCTGACGGGCTGGTCGCCGCAGCAGGCGGGCGGCCAACCGCTGGAGGTCGTGTTCCACGTCATCAACCAGGGCACCCGCGCGGCCGTGGAGAACCCCGCGCTGCGAGCCCTCCCCGAGGGCCCGACCCTCGGCCTGGCCAACCACACGCTGCTGATCGCCCGCGACGGCACCCAGCGCCCCATCGACGACAGCGCCGCGCCCATCCGCAACGCCAACGGCGAGACCCACGGCGCGGTCCTCGTCTTCCGCGACATCACCGATCGCTAGCCCCCCGAACGGGCCCTGCGCGACTCGGAGATCCGCTACCGCAGGCTCTTCCAGACCGCGAACGATCCAGGATCTGCGTCGGATGCCTGTCCTCGACGCGCGACCTCGTCCGCCAGGTCCAGCGCTACGACCCGCCACCCGACGTGCTCATCCACGACGCCAACATGCCCGGCATGGACCCACTCGCCGCCATGCAGGCACTCGCCGTCGCCTGCCCCGGCACCCGCGCCATCATCTACAGCGGACACGACGATCAGGCCTTTGTCGACCACGCCGTCGACGCCGGCGCGTGGGGCTGCGTCTCCAAGCACGACGAGCCGGAGGCCATCCTGCGGGCCGTGCGCGAGGTCGCCGCGGGCCCCACCCTCGACTCGCGTCGTTGAGTCGACCAGGGTCGAGCCGGCTCGCCGAAAGCCCAGGATTCCCCGACGAAACACGCCCCCCGACAACCTCGTCGACGATCCTGACGAACCGGCACGCCTCGGAACCCCATCGGTCGCCGCCGCCCCGTCGCCGGGACTTCCCACTCTCTCTGCCTCCCGCCTTCCCGCCCGCCACCACTTT
>Ga0163153_10009039_pt1 | contig 10151 bp, 10 predicted proteins | sample OliLakLV19MP6IB1_FD_148629 | JGI IMG/M metagenome (GOLD analysis project Ga0163153, IMG submission 148629) | Freshwater microbial mat bacterial communities from Lake Vanda, McMurdo Dry Valleys, Antarctica - Oligotrophic Lake LV.19.MP6.IB-1 | ecosystem: Environmental > Aquatic > Freshwater >...
GGACGCGATGCTGGAATCATCGCCGGCCTACGCCGTTCCGGCCTACACCAATCTATGGGAGATGTCGGAATATACCAAGAGTAATGCGATGTCTCTACAGATCAAGCCGGCTGCACTGGATGATTCAGGTATCGACGCTGCCACATGGCCTGGTCCATCCTCGGCTGCGCTGACCTCCATTGCAAATTCGGGTATCTGGAACGATATGGTCAACGCTTTCGTCACCGGCACACCCGTGGAAGAGGCCGTCGCCACTGCGCACGATCGTATGGTGCTTGTCTTCCAAGAATTCGGTCTGCCTGGCGAAGAATAGAGCTTACGTGTAATGGGTAATGCTGAATGGTTAATCATTCACCCCCTCCCAACCTCCCCCGAATACAGGGGAGGAGTTTCTGGCTCCTCCCCTGTACTCGGGGGAGGTTGGGAGGGGGTAGCCTGAATAGTTACTAACAGTTAACCATTCAGCGTTAACCATTTGTTCGATTCTTAAAGGGAGACTGGCATGGAATTAACAAGCTCACGACCGGTAGTTAGTACGCAAACGACGGTAAAGCCGACCAGACAATGGCGGCACATCTTGGGGCCGGACTGGAAAGAGGCCTATCTCTTTCTGTTGCCCGCCGCCCTTCTGCTGGGGACGATCATCGCCTATCCTTTTCTGCGCGCCGTCTATATCGGCTTTACCCGGACGACGAGCCTGGACATCGGCCCGTGGGTAGGTTTGTTGAACTATCAGAACCTCTACAAAGATCCTTTCTTCTGGGATTCGGTGCGCATCTCGCTCACCTACACCATCTCGGCTGTGGTTCTCAAGTTTTTCGTGGGGATGATCGCGGCGTTGCTGCTACACCGACTGACGCGTTTTTCCGCCGTCTTTACGGCACTGATCATGTTGCCCTGGATTATGCCCGAAGTGGTGCGCGCCATCACCTGGAAGGGGCTTCTCGATCCGATCTACGGTCTCGTCAACCCCCTGCTAAAACAATTAGGGCTGATCGAGCAATCAATTCCCTTTTTTGGTACCCCGGCATTGGCCATGCCTTCCGTGGTCTTGGTAAATCTGTGGGCCGGGGTACCCTTCTTCACGCTCCTGTTGGTAGCCGGTCTGAAAGCCATTGACAAAGAACAGTACGAAGCGGCTGCGATTGACGGTGCCAGCGCTTGGCGACAATTTCTGCACATCACCTTGCCGGGGCTGCAATATGTGATCCTGGTCGAGACGCTGCTTTCCTTTATCTGGACCTTCAACGGTTTCACCCAGGTCTTTCTGCTTACGGGCGGTGGGCCGCTGGGCGCGACTAAAATCTATACGATTTTCGCGATTGAAGCTGCGCGCAGCTTCCGCATCGGTACAGCCGTTGCTGCCGCCTTATCGATGGTACCGCTCCTGGCGATCCTCATCATTATTTTGGGGCGCAATGTGCTGGCTACCCAGACTGGACGCGCTTCGGAAAGTACTGCCGAAGAGAACCGTACTGTTTTTGGCTGGCTCACCTGGCCTCTTCGCGCACTCTTTGGCTTGGTCATGATGCTCTTTTGGGCGCTCAACGGTGCGGTCGAATGGGTGATCGAGGGGATCGGTGCCGCGATTAGCCGTACGCGCCCTCACTCCACGGATCCTCACGTTTTGAAAATGCGCGCGAGGGCGATGCAACAGCGTGTTAACATTTTTGCCGGTATCGCGTTGGGGTTGCTCCTGCTGTTTGAGCTCTTTCCCTTCTTCTTTGTGTTCATCACCTCCTTCAAAACCGAAGCACAGGTTGTAGGCTCAGCCAAGGCTGAATCTTTACGGGCACTCTATTATCCTGATCCATGGACCTTAGAACAGTATCAGAAGCTGCTTGGGCCAACACGTAATTTTCTGATCTGGATGCGCAATTCCTTTGTCGTCTCGATGGTTACGCCGCTCATCTCCACCATTGTGGCAGCGTTGGCGGCCTATAGTTTGGTGCGACTCAATTGGAAAGGCAGTCGGGTCTTCTCCAGTGCTGTCTTTTCGGCCTATCTAATGCCTGGTGTGCTGCTTGTCATCTCCATCTACCAGATTTTCGCCAAATTGGGGCTGACCAACAGTCTCTATGGGTTGATGTTGGCCTACGCTACCTTTGCGCTACCCTTTGCCATCTGGCTGATGATGGGCTACTACGCCTCGATTCCCAAAGAATTGGAAGAAGCCGGGATGATTGATGGGTGCAATCGGTTCCAGGTCTTCTGGCGTATCGTGTTGCCCCTGACCAAGCCGGCCCTGATGGCGATCTTCTTGTTTGGCATCACCAATGCCTGGAATGAATATCTTTTTGCCTACGTTCTGGTCAGCAAGCAGACGCTGATGACTTTACCGGTTGGTCTGGGCATGATGATCATCGGCGACGTGCAACCGTGGGGTGAATTGACCGCGGCATCGTTGCTGATGGCGATTCCCATCTTTATTCTCTATTCTGTCGGCCAGCGCTTCATGGTGGCCGGGCTAACGGCAGGGGCAGTGAAGGGATAAGGGATTTTGGATTTGCGATTTGCGATTTTAGATTGAGAGAAGCCCTGCGCCGGATGGCGTGGGGCTTTTTGTTGAGGAAGAGAAGGAGTTGTATAATTTGAATAGAAATTGTCAGTAGTCCGCAGTCTCCAGTCCAAAGTCCGTATTTTACGGTTTGAGTGATGACATGCAATGCGGTCCCACGACGGAATTCCCTGTCCCGTAGGGACACCTGACTTTAGAGGGTGTCCCGTAGAGATAGGAGATACGGAGTGGTTGCCGTTGTTCATCGATAGGAGAATAGGTGATGTTAGCGACCAAAGAACGTCAGTCTGAGCAGCGGTATACAGTTGAAGAGTTTGAACAATCCTATTTATCACCGGAGAATAGCAATCATCTATTTGAATTGATCAATGGAAAGGTGCATGAGAAGCTGCCAACCCAGCGGCATGGCTTGATCGTTTTAAATATTGGTTTTGCGCTGACCTCCTATGCAAAGCAACATAAGAATGGAAGACCGGGAACTGAAGTGCGTCATCAGCGACCGCAAGACACTCGCAATTCACGTTTACCCGATCTTTCCTTCACCTGCAGCCGTAACGCTGTAATAGAGCAAGGTAGTGTATCAGGCATGCCCGACCTTGCAATTGAGATCAAATCACCCGATGATACGATTAAAGAGATGCGCGACACCGCCACTTATTATTTAGCCAATGGTTCGCGGCTGGTTTGGCTGGTCTATCCTAACTATCGGCTGATTGAAGTCTATCGCCCCGATGCGGATGTTGAAATATTAGGCGAAGAGGATACGTTAACTGGTGGGGATCTATTGCCCGGCTTTGAACTGTCGGTGCGCGAGGTTTTTGCCGATCCGATGGCGGAGTAAGGGGAATAGACGGTTCCCGATCTATAACAACGAATCTAAAGGATGTAGGAAAAGTAGATGCCAACAATTTTCCGCGCGAAGGGATACCGCTTCTTTTTCTACGAAGCAGACCTAGTCGAACCGATGCACGTTCATATTATCAAGTCCGGCAAGCAGCCAAATTTTGGATAGCACCGATAAATGCAGCGGTTAAAGGAGGGTTCAGAAATCATGAGCTTAACGAAATTGAGACCATTATCAGAGAACGATACAACGAAATCGTTGCTGTCTGGAACAGAGAAAAAAATAAAGGGACAATCGCTAAAGTACAGATCACCATTGACAAGGAGTTTCGTCCCTTTGTTCCTGTCTTCATTCCGGATCTGAAGGAAGTACGTGCTGCGGCCGAACAACTCCACCGAAAGAACGAGTACTGGAAGGGGGAACTATTTGGTTGGGAGGTAGAGTACAACCCATCGCGGCCGGAATCTCCTCTACACTCGCGGATGACATTTACGCCGGCGGATTTCTGGATCGGCGATGCAACCATCTGGGGTTTTTCTATGATGTGGGAAGATGGAGATGACAAGGCGCCGGTTGAGTCAATCTCTGATCGGAATGTGGTGGAGGAATTACAACGAACCTGATTCTGCTCAGCGTACCCCATTTTTGTTATTTTACATTGCGCTCTCAGTGCGTTATACTGGCAATTGCTGTCTACCCCATCTTTCTACTCTTTGGCTAAATCAATCCACAACTTGGAGGTGCTACCGTGAACCTGGGACTCTTCATGATGCCTATGCATCCACCGGAAAAGGATCGCACTGAATGTTTTGAGGAAGATCTGGAATTGGTCGTGCTCGCCGATCAACTGGGCTACACCGAAGCCTGGATCGGTCAACATCATTCGGTGGCCTGGGAGCCGATTCCCGCTAACGATCTGTTTATTGCCAATGTCTTACCACGCACCAAACAGATCCGGCTTGGGACAGGAGTGACATTGGTGCCGCTCCACCATCCGGCTAACATTGCCGTACGCCTGGCCTATCTGGATCATCTATCGCGCGGACGCTTGATGTGTGGCTTTGGGCAAAGCGGCATCAAGAGTGATCTAAGTCTCTTTGACCTGCCCAGCGACCCGCAAACATTGGGGTTGATGACGGTGGAAGGCATCGATATGGTGCTCAAGCTCTGGCAGACTGATCCCCCCTTTGATTTCAAGGGCGATTTCTGGCACATTCATATTGATGACACTGACCCCGACATTGCGCGCGGTTTCATCCTCAAACCCTATCAAAAACCCCATCCACCGGTGGCCATGAGTGTCATGAAAGGTCAATCGATGGCGGCGCGTATGGCTGGTCAGCGTGGCTATATCCCCCTGAGCACCAATCTTGTGCCCGCCTCCACCCTGGCCCACCATTGGGAAACCTATTGCGCCGGCGCCAAAGAGGCCGGTCACCCAACGCCCGATCGGTCAATTTGGCGTGTCTCCCGTAACATCTTTGTCGGCGAGACCAATGAAGTAGCAATGGACCTCGCCCTCAACGGAACCTTTGGCCGCTCCTTTGACTACCTGATCAAGCTCATCGGCCCTGGACGTCTGGACAATCTTAAAACCGACCCAGCCATGCCCGATTCTGCGGTAACGGTCGACTATTGTGTCAAAGAACTGGCGATTGTGGGCGATGTGGATGAATGTATTCGTCGCCTACGCGAGCTACAGGGGATCACCGGCGGCTTTGGCACGCTGCTCATGATCGCCCATGATTGGGATGATCGAGCCAAATGGCAACGGTCGGTTGAACTGTTGAAGAATGAAGTTATGCCGGCATTGGCTTGAAAGATTCCATGCATCGCACTTTATCTTTGATCATTGTTTTATTTCTGGCTACACTTTTTGCACCAAAGCTTCCTGTGCAAAGCGCCAGCCCAACTGAATTTGACTGCGGCGTAGTCAGTGAAATCAGCCATGACGAATGTAAAGCCTTAGTGTCGCTCTATAGTGGTGCGAATGGCGCAAGTTGGACCAATCACACCGGTTGGGCGACGACGGCGACGCCTTGTTCCTGGTTTGGTGTGCTCTGTGCCAGCGGGCATGTGGTGGAGTTGCGGCTACCCAACAACGGTCTCAGCGGCGATGTACCGACCAACTTTGGCAATTTGCCTTTCTTGCTGGTGCTTGACCTGAGTGATAACGCGATTACCAGTTTGCCGGCCAAAATTGGCGATCTGACGCAACTCCTGGTCTTGGGGCTACGCAGCAACCGCCTCACCACCATCACCTCCAAGATTGGTAAGCTGGCCCAACTGGTAGAGTTGGATTTGAGTGGCAATGGCTTGACGGCCTTTCCTGGGGAAAGCAGCAATCTGGTTAATCTGCTCAAACTGCATCTGAACCACAATGCCCTAGTCAAGTTACCGGCGGAAATTGGCAACCTGATCAAGTTGCAGGAACTCAACTTGCATCAGAATGGCCTAACGGAGTTGCCGGCAGAAGTTGGCACGTTGACTAAATTGCTGGCTCTGCGCCTCCATAACAACCGCCTGACCACCATTCCTGCCGAGATCAGTCACCTGCACAAGTTGCAAGAGCTTACTCTGCAAAATAACCAGTTGACTGCGCTGCCATTGGAGGTGGGTAAACTCAATGAGATGCGCATCTTCACCCTTTCCAACAATCCAGGGCTTACGGGTGCTTTGCCCGACGGTTGGCGTGATTTTACCCGCATGACCACCTTCTGGTTTGACCAGACCCATTTGTGTGAACCGCAGACGCCGCCTTTCCAAAGTTGGCTACAAGGAATCGCCAATGTGAAACGCTCTGGCCTGACCTGTCTCTACACCTACAGCGCCGCCTTTACTGTTACTACGCCCGGCCAACTTTTCACCTTGATCGGCACAAATTTTAGTGGAGCACAACCCTTGCAACTGCGGATCAATGGCGTGAATGTGGGCATTATCCAGAGTGATGAGGAGGGAAACTTTGTTGTGGTTTTAGATAGCAGCGCTCTGCTACCCGGTTTCTACCTGGCGATGATTACCGACTACCGTGAGGGCGCCCAACTGATCATCCAGCCCGGCGCGCAACCCGGCGCACCTACGCTGACGTTACCGTCGAATGTGCTGTGGACAGATACGCTCTTTCTGCCTGTGATCAAGATGTAGAGACAACAACATGAGTTGAATTTATAACTGTCGATAGACATCCTTGCGATGGGTGGCTCGGATCACAACAACCAGTAGTATAGCATCCTGAATATCATAAACGATGCGATAATCACCATGTCGTATTGAATAACCATCGCCGCCTTTTAGTTGCTTGTAACCGCGTGGTCTGGGTTCAGTTGCCAAGCTATCAATCGTGCTGATTGCCCATTGTTGGATATGATGAGGCAAAACACCCAGATCCTTACGTGCCTGTCGCGTCAATTCGATCTTATAGGCCATTCTTACTACTCGCGTTGAGTTCCTGCTTTACCATTTCCCAATCGATAAGCTCCTCTTCTTGGTGCGCAAGCGCTAACTTCGTCTGCGCCACCGCCAAAGAATCGGCAAGATCCTCGAACTCTTCAATGAGACGATTCCAATAGGCCGGGTCAACCAATACCGCAACCGCCCGCCCTTGCCTGGTAAGGAGGATAGGTGAATCCTCCACACGCGCTAAAACGGTAGTTTGCTGAAAACGCAAGTCAGAAATTGGAATCGTATAAGGAATTGGATTCATAATTGCTCCCGACGCTCGTCTATAGGTAACTACTAACTGTACAAATCTGGTTACATTATAGCAGAAATCTTGTTGATGTCAACTGCATCCCTAAACTGAAACGAGCCATTGATTACGGACAGGTATGACAATTCATACCTGTCCGTAATCAATGGCTCGTTCTATCCTTATGCCTTCTATCATACGCGTATAGCGTTGGCGAAGGTTTGATAGGTTAAAGCACGCCTGGGATATCACCGCGAATCAAGGGGATTTACGAATTTGCCTCGCGAAGATTCGCTAATCCCCTTGATTCGCGGTGATATTTTGGTCGCCTACTTTATCAGAACTTTGGTAATGATGTGCTAAATCGGATGCAATCCTGGAAAGCCCAATCCGGTTGTCTCCGCCCAGCCCAACATTAGATTCATACATTGGACCGCGGTGCCGGCGGCGCCTTTCATAAGATTATCAATGGCGCACATAGCGACGACGCGACCGCTCGCTTCATCCAATTCAAAGCCGACATCGGCATAGTTGCTGCCCGCCAGAATTTTGGGTTCGGGGTAGCGGTAGATGCCGGTCTTCTCTTTGACGATGCGCACAAAGGGTTCATCACGATAGACTTGGCGATAGGCGCGCCAGAGTTCTTTTTCACCCACACCCGCCTTGACAAAGAGATGCGCCGTGGCGAGTACACCACGCACATTGTCCACCGCTGTAGCACTCAGGTGTACATCCGTTTGCTTCCCAGCCAGCCGGATCGCTTGGAGAATTTCTGCCGTATGGCGATGACCAGTGGGGGCAAAGCTGCGCATGACACCGGCGCGTTCAGGGTGGTGGGTGGCGTCATTGGATTTGTTGCCCCCCTCGCTGCTGCCAACTTTCACCTCACAGACGACGCCCCGACTTTCGTCAACTAAGTTATTGCTAAAGAGCGGCCAAATAGCCAAGTTTGTCGCCGTGGCATTACAGCCAACACCGCTCACATAGCGCGCTTGACCCAACTCCGCACGATGGAGTTCCGGCAGCCCATAGACAAATTTTTCCAGCCACGCGGGATTGGCATGCGCTTTGCCGTACCAACGGACATAGTCATCCGGGTTGCGCAGCCGAAAGTCAGCACTCAGATCGACGATCCGTTCTGCCAAGCCAGCAAAGGCCTCGATCCGCTCCATTGCGCCGCCATGTGGTAGACAGAGAAAGAGCAGATCGCAGCTATCCAAGTCGTTAGCGCTCACAAATTGTAATTTGGTGCGGCCGCGTAAATTAGGATGCGTAAAATGCACAAAAGAGCCGGCATTGCGTTCACTGGTCACCTGCTTGACTTCGCCATAGGGATGATCGAGCAGAAGGCGCAGTAGTTCACCCCCCACATAGCCAGAGCCGCCAACGATGGAAGCACTGATCCGTGCCGTCATGGTTTAATTCCTTACCTAAAGTATGAATTGTTTGCTGAAATTGTAAAGTTATCCACAGATTATTTAGTTATCCCCAGCCATATTGAGAGTTATCCCCATTATTTCAAATAAATGATGATGCTTTGTATATTTAGTCTGCCGAAGCACCGCTAGTCAAAGAAACCGGTTGATAGGCATGATGGTCGCCATTTTTCCAGTTATTGGCCACCACCCACCCCTCTTTGGCCACGCGTAGCGTAAAATCCACCATGCGTCCCGGAATATCGACGCCGGTTGGCGCAATGCTGTTACGAAATTCCATGGTGTAGTTCACTTCAATGATCAGCAGACCACGATCCGAGTCTTCCAACACATCAATCGCAACCACCCCACCGCCGACAGCCTTGGCCGCCGCAACACAGATCGCATTGAGTTCGGGCGTCACTGGGCAGTTACTCGATTTCCCGCCACGCGCCGTGTTCGTGATCCAGTGTTCTGAATTGCGATAGATGGCGCAAATGGTTTCATTCCCAATCACAAAGGCGCGAATGTCACGTCCGGGTTTGGCAATGTATTCTTGGATGTAGAAGATGCTATGATGGTAGCTCCCTAACACTTCCTTGTGCTCCAAAATCGCTTCCGCGGCATCGCGATCATTGATTTTGCTCAACAACCGACCCCACGAGCCGACCGCTGGCTTGAGCACAACGGGATAGCCCATTTCTTCAATGGCCTTTAGTGCGCTCTCCGGCGTATAAGCCACAAGAGCGCGCGGCTGGGGCACATTCGCCGCCGTCAACGCACTTGTGGTCTGGAGCTTGTTGCCACAGATGTCGGCGACTTGCACCGTGTTTACGGTGGCAACGCCCCGATCATTTAAGATGCGCAGACTATAGAGGGCGCGACTATGATTGATACAGCGCTCAATAATCACATCGTATTGACTATACCGTTCGGCATCACGTTGTCCGCCGGTAATATCAAAGATCATCTCCTGGTCATCCAGCAGATCAAACTCAACACCACGTTGCTCCAACGCCGTAAAGAGCAACTTCTCCTCGGCCCGAACCCGACTATAAATAACACCGATTTTCATAACTTTTTCCTTATTCTTGGCTGGCAAGTAAAGATTATGGTGACAGATTGCAATCGGCGTCAGATCCCCTGTCCACTCCGCAATCCGCACTTGGCAATCCGCACTCTGCTCACTCGCCCCAGTCTTCTTCTTCTTCCGGGGCCAGGGCTAGTTCGAGCGGGTCAATGCCAATCACTTCCAAATCAGCGCCACAGTCTGGACATTGGGTGATCTCATTCTGCATGACATTGGTCAGCTCAATTTCCGCAAAACATTCGGGACATTCGGCAACGTCGGTAACAGTTTTCAGGGCCATGAGTAACTCCTTATTGGTCATTGGTTATTGGTTATTAGCTATTGATTATTAAGTATTACACAGTATCTTACTTGACTAAAGTGCGGCGATCACCGCTTCCGTCACTGCGTTTGTTGTGGCGACGCCACCCAGGTCGCGCGTCCAAGGGCCGTGGCATAGCACATGGTCAACCGCTTGTTGAATTTGCTGCGCTGCCTGCGCCTGACCCAAGCCTTCCAACAAAAGGGCTGCCGCCAGTATGGTCGCCATTGGATTGGCAACGCCGCGCCCGGCAATATCAGGGGCGCTGCCGTGGACCGGTTCGGCGACAATAAAG
>Ga0163153_10009040_pt1 | contig 10151 bp, 5 predicted proteins | sample OliLakLV19MP6IB1_FD_148629 | JGI IMG/M metagenome (GOLD analysis project Ga0163153, IMG submission 148629) | Freshwater microbial mat bacterial communities from Lake Vanda, McMurdo Dry Valleys, Antarctica - Oligotrophic Lake LV.19.MP6.IB-1 | ecosystem: Environmental > Aquatic > Freshwater > Lake...
TCGCGGTGACTTCGCCTGCGCCGACCGGGTCGCCCACGTCGACCGCGCCGATCGGGTCGCCCACGTCGACTGCGCCGATCGGGTCGCCCACGTCGACCGCGGGTGCTCCCTCGACGATCGCCGGCGGTTCGCCCACGGCAACTGGTTCGCTTACCGCGACCGGATCGCCCAGCGGCACCGGTACGCCGGTCGCGGGGACGCCTTCCGGCTCACCGGCGGGATCGCCCACCGGGCTTGGTTCGTTCACCCTGCCGGCGGGCCTGGAGGGCTTTGGTGACGATCCCTTCGCCACCGCCATCACGGCCCATTTGACTGTGGACCCGAAGATTACCTTCACGAAGCTCGAAGAAGAGCTGAAGAAGGTCACGGCTGCGGATCAGATCCCGTTCGATCTGTCGAGCCCGCAGTACGCTCCGGGGGTCGCTACCCGGATCGACAACTGGACCGTCCGTCTGGCGACCACCCATGAGAAGGCTGCGGCAGCACTCGATGCGCTGTCGACCAACCTGGCTCAATCGCCGATCTTCCCGTCGTCGGACAACATCGGGGCGGCCGTCGCCCAGGGGGCCAAGACCTCGGCGATCTTCGCCATGCTCGTCAGCCTGACGATGGTGATGGCCTACGTTTGGTTCCGGTTTCAGAACGTGGCGTTCGGCATCGCCTCGATCGCGGCCTTGTTGCACGACGTGTTATTCACGGTCGGCTGCCTGGCGCTTAGCTATTGGTTAGCCGATTTCCTGGGCTTCGCCCTGGTCGAGCCGTTCAAGATCGACCTGACGATTGTGGCCGCGATACTCACGATCATCGGTTTTTCGATTAACGACACGATCGTGATCTTCGACCGGATCCGCGAGGTGCGTGGGAAGAGTCCGACGGTTTCGGCCGAGCTGATCAACAAGTGCCTCAACCAGACCCTGAGCCGGACGATCCTGACGTCGCTGACCGTGTTCATCGTCGTTTTGATTCTGTACTTGTTCGGCGGCCCGGGCATTCACGGTTTTGCATTCGCACTGGTGGTCGGAACGATCTCCGGTACGTACAGCACGATCTACGTGGCCTCGCCGATTCTGCTCTGGCTGTATCGCAAGCAGAACGCGGCGGCGCAGGTCGGGCGGAGCGCAGCCCCGGCGAAGTAAGGCGGGCGATTCGCCAGATTTGATTTCCAACACGAGAAGCCGGGCGCATGGCGTCCGGCTTCTCGTGTTTACGTATCTCCCGCGAGACGCGGGCTCCTTCCGGCTTGTAGCGGCAATGTACTTTTGTACATTATAGGCCGGGCTCGCCCGCTCGGCCGAGTTCAGACGGGAAGCATCGATACGGTTCGAGAGCGCGGGGCCTGTGGAACCGTCCCTACGGGGCGCGGAGGCTTTCGAGGAAGGCGATCAGCGCTCCGCGCTCCGGCGATGAGAGTTGGAGCTGGAACTTGGTGCTTGCGACTCTCGCTTGGGCGGTATGGCGGAGAATGGCGGCTTCGAGGGTCGGTGAACCGCCGTCGTGCATGTAAGGTCCGCTGTCGGCCACGCCCCACAGCGGCGGAGTCCGGAACTCATCGGCTTGAGCGAAGTCGGAGGGGGCTCCGTGGGTCCTCGGCGCGGACGACGGCGAACCGTAAAAATTTCCTCCCGTCGCACCGGGTACCTTCGCTTCGACCCGGTGCAAGAGCAGGTCGGAATAGAGGCCCGTCACCGCACCGAGACTCGGTGTGTGGCATTGCGCGCAGCCGATTGACTCGAAGTGCCTTGCCCCTGCGGCGACTTGGGCCCTCCGGGCGGGAGCGATGATTTGCCGCGGCGCCGGGAGGCTCGCAATGTAGCGGGTGAAGTTCGACAGCACGAAACGAATGAGTGGAAGGGAGCGTGGGGAGCGGTAACCAAGCGGCCAAGCATCGTGCCCGCTTCCGGCCTTCGTGTCGCGCTCGGCTCGGCGCGGGCCACGCGGGCGGTGCCGGTTTTTTGGCAGAGTCCGACTCCGCTTGGCCCACCCTTCGACCTCCGGCCCTACGGGGCGCGGAGGCTCTCGAGGAAGGTGAGTAATTGGCCTCGCTCTTCGACCGTGAGCCGGGCGTAGGCCCTGATCGATGATGCGGCCTGCCTTGAGTGGCGATTGATCGCGGCCTCCAGGGTTGAGCGTATCAGTCGTCTGGGGCATTTTTAGTTCACGTTGGCTCGGAGGGAATGAAGTACGGAGGGATAGAGCGGCGGAGGGGTGGGCAACTCGCTGAATTTGTGATTTGAGTCTGGGGCGAGGGGCAACGCGCGGCCCTCCTCGGCCGGGGCGCGGAGGCTTTGTAGGAATATGAGGAGCCGGCGTTGGTTGCTGCTCGAGAGCTTCTGGAAGACGACGTTCGAAGCGCTTGCCTGGCCGTGGTGCGCCAGAACGGCTTCTTCGAGCGATCCCGCGCTGCCGTCGTGCAAGTACGGCGCACTATCGGCCACGCCCCAGAGCGGATGCGTGCGGAACTCGTCGCCGCGGGCGAAATCGAAATCGGGTTGCCGGCCTGAGGGGGAAGGGGTCGGCCCACCGTAGTAGACGCCCCCTGACGCGCCAAGCGAGTGGAGCAACAAGTCGGAATAGAGGCCGCGAACGGTGCCCAGATTCGGCTGGTGGCACACGGCGCAGCCGATGTTGTGGAAGAGGGCCGACCCCTTGGCGACCTCGACCTGCATGGCCGGGTCGAAAACCTGCCGTGGCGCGGGGAGACCCGCCACGAACCGCGTGAGCGCCGCTAAGTCGTCGTCGGTCATGTCGACGGCCTGCGAAACGCCGGTCGCCGGCGATGGGCTTGCGGACATCTCGTCGGGCCACTTCTTCAACGGTGTCGGTCGGAAGATCGCCGGTTGGAAGAATGCGGGCTTGAAGCGGGGTGTCGACAGACCGAGTTCGACCGCGCAGGCGTTCTCATTGAACGCGGCGAGCGTGGCGGTGTTCGACTTCCAGCCGAACCGGCCGTGACCGCCGCCCTGCAATCGGGGCGAGCGGCCCCGTATCGGCCCCGGCTGGCTTCGGGCGACGGCGTCGATTTCGCGTTGCGGGATCGACTCAATCAGCCCCAGGCCGAACAGCGGCGGCGTGTTCCGCTGCTCGAATACGCGGTTCGACGCCGAAGTGCGGAGCGGACCTGCCTGGAATAATTCGGAGTGAGTGACCTTTTTCAATCGAAGTTGGACCCGCTCGGTCAATTCCGAGTCGTTGGGCGCGAGTTTCCAAATCAGGTCGAGCCGCCACTTGTCGTACTCGGCCGAGGAACTCCGGTGATGCAACACGGCGACCTCCGGACCGGCGCCGAAATGGCTCTTCCAACCGAGATTGTCAGGTAGCAGCGATTTGTTGATCAGACGGACGTTGTTCGCGTTCGACCCTGCGCCGCCGACGCCTCCCTGGCGATGACATTCGGCGCACGACCGGGCGTTGAACAGGGGGTGGACCGCGCCGTTCGAATCGGCAGCCGGCGAGGCCTCGGCATGGCGGAGCATGGTGAACTGCGCGAAACCTGGACCATCGAAGGGAGGAGACGTGAATGCCGGTGCGACCGCCGGCCGCCGCGCCGCAACGACGGCGAGGAGGGCCATGACCGCAATGGTCGAAGAGGCGGTGATCAACGAGATCGCGACGAGCAAACCGAGGGCGCGACGAACGTTCATGGCAGGATCCCGCGGGAGTCACGGCGTGGGCCGCGCGAGTGCTGAGGCCGATTGGGAAACGTGTACGCGAAGGTAGTTAGTCGAGGCGCGGGGCCTTGAGGTTCTCTAAGAAGGCGAGGATTTGTCGGCGCTGATCGGGCGAGAGTTCGCGATACTTTTTCGTCGTCGTCGCGGCCTGCCCGCCGTGGAAAACGATCGCCTGCTCGAGCGTCTCGGCACGGCCGTAGTGCAGGTAGGGCGCGCTGTCGGCAACGCCCCAGAGCGGCGGCGTGCGGAATTCGCCGGGCGCGGCCGAGTGTTCGCTGAAATCTCGCTGGAAATAGCTGCCGTAGGGTTCCGTGCCGATGTCGTGGAGAAGCAAATCGCTGTAAACTCCCGACACGGGCCCGATTTCGGGAGTGTGGCAAATGGCGCAACCGATCGATTGGAACAATTGTCGACCGGCGCGCACGTCGAGCGGGTCGAGGCCGGGTGACGGGATCGGCACGACAGGCATTGCGCCGAACGCCCCGGTATGGAGCCGTTTCGCCGTCCCGAGCGGACGGGTGTCGACGAGTTCGCGAGGCTGCGGAAGCGCTCGGACAAACGCGGTGATCGCGTCGACTCCTTGGGCGGAAATATCCGGGTTCGAACGAATGCTTCGCCAGTAGGGGGACGCCGCGAGTTCGTCGTCGGTCGGATGAAGCCGAGGGGGCGAGGCCTGGCGCGCCGTGGGAGTGGCGATGCCGAGTTCGACGGCACAGGCTTCGTCGTTGAAGTCGCGAAGCGAAGCGTGTTGAGCCTTCCAGCCGAATCGGCCGAGGCGACCGTCGGGCAAAATGGCCGCGCGTCCGCGGATTGCTTCCGGCTGCGCGGCGGCGATCGCCAGCACGTCGACGAGCGAAACTTGCTCGAGCCGTCCCAAGCCGAACAGCGGCGGCGTGTTGATTCCCCAGAGACGAGGTCCTTCGCGGTAGCGGAGGTAACACAAACCGTGTCCGCAAAAAGGCGTTTCTCTCCGTGGTTCGGGGTGCGGCTCGACGCGAAATCGAATTCCCTCCGCGCCGGGCGACCTATTGAGTTTCATCACGCATGGTTCGGCAAGCGGTGGGGCGGTTCGGTGGTCGACGTACGAACCTTCCCCGTTTGGGATACCGTGAGCTACCGGATGTTCGCGCGACGAGTTGATGTTCGACTTGGCTTCCGGATCGATGCGAGCCAGCGCGATGAATTCGTCGGCTCGCCACGCCGCGTATTCTTTCCGGACGCCGAAGCGATGGAGCATCACGACGTCGGTCGGTCGTCCAAGATGCGCGCGCGAGGATTCTCGGGAAACTCGGGTCAGGTACCACTCCGAATCGGTGCCGGGGATGAATGGTTGGATGAATTGCACGTCGTGGTCGGCCGAGCCGCCGCCGCCGACGCCTGCCTGGTGGTGGCACTCGGCACAGGAGCGGGCGTTGAATAGCGGTCCGAGGCCGTCGCCCGACTCGGGGCCGGCGAGTGCGGGCTCCCATTCACGCGTGAAGAGCCGGCGGCCGAGTTCGATTTGCTCGGGAGTCGGCGGATCGGCGGCGACCGGCGTGGCGCTGGAAAGAAAGAGGAGCACCGCGGCGAGTCGTCGAACCGTCATGGGAAGGATCCATCATGAAAGCGCGAAAGTTCGAAAGCACGAAACGGGGGACTTAACCACCGATGAACCCAGCGCGGTTTAGCCGCAACCAAAGAAGGAAAGCCGCAAGAAATGCGGGCGGAAAGAAGTCGGATTTTTTCACCACAGAGGCGCAGTGATCTTGAAATACTGTGGCACAGAGAAGGCGGGGGAAGCAGAAGGATTTTTAACCACAGATGGACACAGATGAACCCAGATAAAACGGGAGAGGCGGGGAGAGAAGAACGACTGGAATCGGAAGGAAAACGATCTCACCGCGTAAAATCTTCGCGCCACACAAAGAATTCAGAGGTTGGTAGTACGGATGAACACAGATGACGGACGGATGGATGGAGAAGAGTTCATTCGACCTCGCCGGCTTTGCGCCGGCTGCCGGTTCGGCGGAACCGGGCCTATCGGATTGCCGGCTCGTCGGCTTCGGTGGAGGTTGTTTTCTGGTCGCGTCCAACGCTTTGTTCAATCGGAGCACTGGCGGAGCCAGTGGCACACCCTGCGGTGCACGATTCGCAACGTGACTGTGGGGCGACTATATTGGCGGCGTTCCAACTCCTGGGAGTCTTGGCCGTGATTTATTCCTTCGTTCGTCGGTTGCTTGTGGTCGTTGCGCCGGCTTGTTATTCGTTGGGGGCCCTGATGGTTATTCCGCAGGTAATTCCACCGGCAGGGGCCGCCGGGTTCGATCGGCCCGCTTCGCTCTCCGGCGAAGGGCGGTCGGTGACCATCGCCAAGCACGGCATGGTCTGCACCAGCCAACCGCTCGCGTCGCAGGCGGGGCTCGATATTTTGAAGCGGGGCGGCAGCGCGGCCGACGCCGCCATCGCCGCCTCGGCCATGCTCGGCGTGGTCGAGCCGATGAGCTGCGGGATGGGGGGCGACCTGTTCGTGATCTATTGGGACGCCAAAACCAAAAAACTATACGGACTGAATGCCAGCGGGCGGAGCCCTTACGACCTGACGATTGAAAAGGTCCGTGCCGCCGGCCACAAGCAACTGCCCGATAGCGGGCCGCTCTCCTGGAGCGTGCCGGGCTGCGTGCGCGGTTGGGACGATCTGCGGGCCAAGTTCGGCAAGCTGCCGCTGGCGGATACCTTGGCGCCGGCCATCGAGGCGGCCGAAGAGGGTTTTCCGGTGAGCCCGGTGATTGCGGGCTATTGGTCGGGGGCGGCCTCGAGCCTGGCCGAAACGCCCGAGGCGACGCGGGCCTTCTTGATCGAAGACGCTTCGGCCAAAGGGGGCGTGCGGCCGCCGCGGATCGGCGAGATGATGCGCAACCACGGCTTGGCCGCCACGATGAAGCAGATCGCCGCGGATGGCGCCGACGCTTTTTATCGCGGACCGATCGCCCGGGAGATCGTTCGCTATAGCCAATCGCAAGGAGGCTTTTTTAGCGCTCGAGATCTGGCGGAGCATACGAGCGATTGGATCGAGCCGGTCTCGACCAATTACCGAGGCTACGACGTTTGGGAACTGCCGCCGAACGGGCAGGGGATTGCCGCCCTGCAGATGTTGAACCTCTTGGAGCCGTATGACCTGACCCGCTATGGGCACGGCAGCCCGGAGTACACGCACCTACTCCTCGAGGCGAAAAAACTGGCGTATGCCGACCGGGCCCGTTACTACGCCGATCCGACGATGGCCGACGTGCCGGTGAAGAAACTGATTTCGAAGGAGTACGCGGCCGAGCGCGGCAAGCTGATCCGGGCCGACCGGGCGCTCACCGACGTGCCGCATGGCGACCCGAAGCTGGTGCACGGCGACACGATCTACCTGACCGTGGTCGATAAAGATCGCAACTGCTGCTCGCTGATTCAGAGCAATTATTACGGCTTCGGCTCGCAACTGGTGCCGGGGAACCTGGGCTTTGCACTGCAGAACCGGGGGGCGTTGTTCTCGCTCGACGCGAAACACCCGAACGCGCTGGTGCCGCACAAGCGTCCGTTCCACACGATCATTCCGGCGATGGTCACCAAGGACGGCGAACCGTACTTCACTTACGGCGTGATGGGGGGCGACTTCCAACCGCAGGGACACGTGCAGGTGCTGGTGAACCTGATCGACTTCGGAATGAACCCGCAGTCGGCCGGCGACGCCTCCCGCGTGAGCCACACCGGCAGCGCTTCGCCCACGGGTGAACCGGCCGATGCCGACGGCGGCACAGTTAGCGTCGAGAGCGGCATCAGCGATGCGACGGTGGCCAAGCTGCGGAGCCTGGGGCACCATGTGGTGCGCTCGCGCGGCGGCTACGGCGGCTACCAAGGAATACTTATCGACAAGCGGCACGGGACATTGCAGGGTGCGACCGAGAGCCGCAAGGATGGGCAGGCGGTGGGTTATTGAATGACGAATGACGAATTCCCAAATGACCGAATGACGAATCGGCCAAGTGAGGCGTTCGCCCGACGTGTCCGGGAGGGCGGCAGAGGATTTAGCCGCAGATGAACGCCGATAAACGCAGATAACGACTTGAGGTAGAACCATGAAATCTCGTATGCCATTGGCCCGCCGGATGTTTGTCGCGCTATTGGCGCTGATGTTGGGATCGCAAGTCGCGGTTCGTGCCGCCGATCCGACGATCGGCGTGCAGGGGGCGATTTCGCAGAAACTCAATATCTACCTCCTGATCGGTCAGTCGAATATGGCCGGTCGCGGAACCGTCGAAGAAGCCGACAAGAAGCCGCACCCACGGGTGCTCATGTTCACTAAGGATAATTTGTGGGTGCCGGCCGTCGATCCACTGCACTTCGATAAGCCGATCGCCGGCGTCGGGCTCGGCTCGACGTTCGGCCGCGTGATGGCCGAGGCCGAGCCGGGCGTCATGATCGGATTGATTCCCTGCGCGGTCGGCGGCACCCCGCTGGCCCGTTGGCAGAAAGGAAAAGACCTTTACGAGCAGGCCCTTGTCCGTGCGCGGGCGGCAATGGCCGACGGCGAACTGAAAGGCATTCTCTGGCACCAAGGAGAAGGGGATTCCAAGCGCGAGGACGACGCCAAGAGCTACGGCGAACGGCTGGCGAAGATGGTGACCGACCTGCGGGCCGATCTCGGGGCGGGCAAAACGGCGACCGAACTGCGGGTCGACGTTGAGGCAAGCAACGTGCCGTTCGTGGCCGGGCGGCTGGGCGAGTTTTTGAAGGCCAAGGAGGGTGAGCCGGCGTTCTACGGCGTGGTGAACGAACAGATCGATTCAATCGCCACGCGGGTTCCGCGGGCGGCCGCGGTGTCGAGCGCCGAACTGAAGCATAAGGGTGACGGCGTGCACTTCGATTCGGCGTCGCTCCGCGAGTTCGGCCGAAGGTATGCGGCGGCGATGTTGAAGCTGCAGGCGGGGGCGGCGGCGAAGTAGTACCGATCGATTTCTTCATCGGCCGGCCGCGCCAACTCCACGGCGGGTCAGCGCTCGATCGACCGCAGCGGTGTTGTCGCCCTCTCGCTCGCTCGACGCCATACAGCTTCGCGGAACGCCAGGGACGGCGTTTCCTACAGGTGCCGCGCGGAACGCCAGGGGCGGCGTTCCCTGCAAGCGCGGGCTCGCTGGTTCGACATTCACCATTTCTCCCTTACCGGTAGACCGCACGGGGGGGTGTCGGCATAATTCGGCCATGCATGGAACGCACGTATTCCTCGAGACCTTCGCCATCGTGCTGGGCACGGCCGCCGTGACGACGGTCGTTTTCCAGCTTTTACGCCAGCCGGTGGTGTTGGGGTACCTGCTGGCCGGGATGATCGTCGGGCCGTATGTCCCTTCGCAGATCGACGCCGATCAGCACATTGTCGAGAACCTCGCGGAACTCGGCGTCGTGCTGCTGATGTTCTCGCTAGGGATTGAATTCAGCTTGCCCAAACTGCTCCGGGTGGGATCCACGGCGGGTTTTACGGCCCTTGTTCAATGCAGCCTGATGATTTGGCTTGGCTACCTCTTGGGCTCGGCATTCGGTTGGCCCCGGCTCGTCTGCTTTTATGCCGGGGCCGTGATTTCAATCTCCAGCACGACAATCATCGTCAAGGCCTTTGAAGAGCAAAAAGTAAAAGGGGATTTCACGGCAATCGTGTTCGGCGTCCTGATCGTCGAAGACCTGATCGCCATCCTCCTGATTACGATCCTCACCGCCCTCTCGTCGGGCGAAAAGGTTTCGGGGCGTGAACTTTTCACCACGGCCGGGCAACTGGCCGCCTTCCTCTGCCTGCTCTACGTCGTCGGGCTCCTGATCGTTCCGCGGCTGATGCGGGCCGTCGTCCGGCTGGATCGGGCCGAGACGACGGTCATCTCCGGCGTCGGCCTGGCGTTCGGGTTCGCCTACCTGGCGGCGTACTTCGGCTATTCGGTCGCACTGGGGGCCTTTATCGCCGGAAGCCTCGTCGCCGAATCGGGAGTCGAGAAAACGGTCGAGCACTTGGTGATGCCGGTGCGGGACTTTTTCGCCGCCGTGTTTTTCGTTTCTGTCGGCATGCTGATCGATCCGCAAGAGATTGTCGCCCATTGGCCGGTGGTGCTCCTTTTCTCGGCCGTAGTCGTGGTGGGGAATATCGTGGCCGTCTCGCTCGGGGTGTTCCTCACCGGGCGAAGCGTCCGGACGGCGGTTAAAACGGGAATGAGTCTCGCGCAGATCGGCGAGTTCTCGTTCATCATCGCCGGCGTCGGACTGGCAACCGGAGGTACCGGCGAGCAAGGACACTTGCTCTACTCGGTTGCCGTGGCCGTTTCGGGGATTACGACCCTGCTGACGCCGTGGCTCATTCGCGGGGGCGAGCCGGCCGCCCGCTGGATTGACGCCAAGCTGCCCCGTTCGCTGCAGACGTTCGTCGGCCTATACGGCAGTTGGCTGGAGCCGCTGCGGAACCCCTCGACGAGCCGACAAGGC
>Ga0163153_10009041_pt1 | contig 10144 bp, 8 predicted proteins | sample OliLakLV19MP6IB1_FD_148629 | JGI IMG/M metagenome (GOLD analysis project Ga0163153, IMG submission 148629) | Freshwater microbial mat bacterial communities from Lake Vanda, McMurdo Dry Valleys, Antarctica - Oligotrophic Lake LV.19.MP6.IB-1 | ecosystem: Environmental > Aquatic > Freshwater > Lake...
ACCCGGGAAATAAACATCCTTTTTGATCAGGGTAGGTGTGCTGCAGTTATCCGTAACAGTTGGAACCGGAGCAAGAATAGTACCGTTCAACAGACCGTTTTTGTCTGCGCAAGAAAATGCGCAGTTGTTGCCAGCAGCTACAGGAGCAGGCCCGGTAATAGAAATCGTGTATGCACCGTAAGCATCTAATGGATCAAAAGACGTTGCTACCAGGGTATATGTACCCGGATTCAGAGCAATTGAAATCAGGAACGCAAACCCGGCGCCACCGTCGTCATCCGTAGAAATGATATTCGTACATCCGTCGCCGGTAAAAACACCGGAATACAAGGCGCCAAAACCATCCAGGGCGCCGTCATCAGACTGCTCGAAGGTGTACACACCTGCCGTAGTTACTTCAAAGGTGTAAGCATCATAATAGTTAGGCGAGTTGGCACTGATTAAACAGTTGCCAGCGGTAGAGTTGACCAGTGGACGGTCAAATTCTGGATCTGACACGTCAAGAGAGCCTTCAAAACTGCTCACTTGAAATGGTGCACAACCACAGTCTACAAATACGGGTGGCAGTTTGTCTTCCACAGCGATATTGCCCCAGCAGCTCACTTCACCCGGGTCAGCAACATCATTGCCGTTTACATCATCTACTACACGTATAGCATACGTGCGGTGTACATCACCGGGGCCGAGAATGGCCGTTACCCAAGGGCCGTTGCCCAAAGGAAGGGTGCGGTCTATCTGTACGAGATAGTCATCGTAGCAGTGGTATGGACCACCTTCCAGAACCTGGTCAGCGCCCACAACCAAAGAGCAGCTTTCGTCTAAAGAAACGGTTACCAAATCATTGCAAATCAGGGAAGTGATCGGATTCGCGAACGGGTTCACCGTAACAGTAAAGGAGCATTCATCATATACAGTACCCGATAAACCGCCGCGCAGTTCATAGGTAACAGTAGTTATTCCCGGCAGCGGCAGGAAAGTAGAACCGCTGGCAGTATTGTCAGGGCTAGTGCGCACCAGTACCGGCAGAACAGGCGTACCCGGGAGTCCGAGCGTACCATTCACGATCTGGATCAGGTGAAGTCCTCCAAAATTACCAATGGAGGCAATATTTGTAGGCACATTAATAGCACAACCTGGAAAAGAAACATACGTAGGCGCTGTCTGTCCTAACATATTAAAGCCTACTGAATTGGCCCGGAATATGCCTGTTTTGCGTGTTTCAACCACATACTTGGTTCCCGCAGGGATAAGCGCCGGTACCACCAGATTGAGGGTTTGAAACTGTACATTATTCGGAAATGCAGTTGAAACGGACTGCCCGACTAAAGTCATCAGGGTTTGGTCCAGGGTAGCGCCACCATTCGCACCGGTATAAGTGTACACAAACACCTGCATACTACCACCGCCGAATCCACTGGCGATTCTGACAGAATTAATGGTTAATGGATCCGTCAATGCATCGTATGCACGCCAGTAAGAACCAGGATTGTTCAAAGTGCCCGCTGGGTCGGTACAGTCGACAACGCTTGTTGCCGTTGTTGTATTTACGTTCTGGGAAAAAGTATAGGGCGCCTGGAACGTAGTGAATTCCGTGCATTCCTCGCCACCATTGAACGTAACATTGTAGTTTACAATGGCATCACAAGCACCGGGACCGAGGTTGACAACAATGTTATTCGGACAATTGATGGTACATTCGTCAGCGCCGCCGCCGCCGCCACCGCCGCCGTTTGGAGCAGTAGAAGTGATTTCGATCTGTACTTCTTCCATCGAACCTACGTCGCTACCGCCGCCGTCACCGACCAGCAATGTCCAGATACCGTTGATATTGCCAATACCTACTGCCGCACCGATCAGGGTGAAGGTAGCGTAGGCAGGAGGTACTGCGATGGAACCCGCGCTCGGCGAAAACGATCCGGAAGGGATAGGATCCGTAGATAACAAACCGGCACCCATGTTTTCTGAAGGCGTACCGGCCGCATCATCATAGGTCATTTGATTGGCAGCCACCAAATTCGCAGAAAAGCCACAGCAGTCTAAACCATTGTCTCCAACATCAACAAGACCGGCGCGGCTTTGCAGTGCCAGGATTTTACCATCCGGGGCTTTGAGTTTCAGGGTCAAATCACCCACCCAGGTGTGGATAATTCTGGTTTTCAGCACGATGCTGTTCAGGGTGTTGGCCCCCGGAATACCGGCAACGCTCACCGTTTTGGCTGCCATGGAGGCTTCAGTACCGTTATAAGCATTGTCAACAATAGCGACAGAGCCTGCGGCGCTGGTAAAAGTCTGGGTCACCTGCGCAAAGGCCGGCAAACAGACCAGACTAAAGAGGGCCGCAAGGAATACGGAACCCAAATTGGTATAATTCTCTCTTCTCATGAGATTAATTTTGTAAAAAATGTGAAAAACAAAAACAATGGTAAAAGGTAAAGCGGCGATTAAAACAAGGCAACCGTTGAATTGTACATGTTGGCAAGAAAGCTGAAATTTTCAGTAACAGCACTTGTTTTAAATTGCTCTTGTACCTTCTGAAGGTTGGTCAATAAAGCAATTTCAGGAGCAATGCTGTAATGCTGCATGTCACTGAGTACCAACTGGTAGTACGCATAGGTTACCCGCGACGCCAAAGGCGCATTTGACTGACCTTTTACGTCGGGCGTGTTTGCAATCAGAATCTGCGCAGCGTTGTTCAAATTCCAGGTACCAAGCGGGTACGCTGTAACACCGTACTTTTGAGCCAGTCTGCTTTCAGGGCTGGGACTGCTTGAAATAGTCGCGAAACCAAGGGATTGCGCGTCGGCCTGGTTTACACCAAGCAGCAGGAAAAAAGCCAGAAAAGCCACAGGGGCCGCCAGTTTTTTCCAGGAATGAGCAATAGTGTGGATCATAATAAATAATGAAAAAGGTGAAAAAAAAATGCGTTGAATTGAGCAGATAATATGACTTTATTTTATCAGGCTTCGGATACTATCTAACTGGTATTCAATTCTTTGGTAATTCTGCATGTAGTTGGCCATTCTCCCCCGCTGCTGTTCCAATAACTGTTTCAATACAACTATTTCATGTTGAACAGTTTCCGTGGGCGTCTCCCGGTTTATATTTTCCAACTCCTGTAATTTCGCTTCAAGCCTCGGAATAACCTCCTTCAATGTTCCTGACTTCGCAACTATTTCGTCTATCGTGCTGGACAATTTGGCGTATTCGGGTTTATCAATGACCGTGGAAGGGGTCTGGTCAATTTTGATTTTGAATGCTTCAAATGCCTGTTGGGTATTCAGGGATTCTGTTTTCAGGCTGTCTTTCTGCGCCAGCATGGCCGGCATGGCGGCCTGGATAATTTCCGTATTCTTCTCGGCTACACTTTGTTGGCAGGCCGTTGAAAAAAGCACTGTCAGTACAAGCAAACCCATCATAACCTTCCAAAAAGTGAATCCAAAAACACGCATCATATTATGATTATTTATCAATTTTCGAGCATAAAAACAGAAAAAGCATTGACATGGGGCTACTATGCTCCCAAGTCAATGCTTAGCTGTAAATATCACGTAAGGGTTACAAAACTGAGTACAGTTTCTTTTCATGCTGATTATATAAAAACGGGATAAACGAAAAAAACAATCGGGATTATGACATTCCAAAAGGAACAGACAAGATGCCAAGATCATGCCAAAAGTAGAAAATTGTTATCTTTTGGAGGGGATGTGGGGAATTACCGGGACAAAATAATTCTGGTTGCCATTTGGTTGCAACTTCCGGGTGTGCAAAAGTATTAAATTTTTTAAGAACTAAATTTTTTTTAAATTTTTTTCTTCGGTAGTGATTCGGACGATACACTGCCGGCCATTTTCTCCAAAGGCCAGGAACTATTTTGACCTGACGGGTAAGTAACCGGGCAAAATTGAAAATGGCAATAACGGGTGCATAAACCCCCATAAACCCTATTTTTTCAACTTGTCATACGCCGGTACAATCGTTGGAAGAAGCCCGGTTTGAATGGAATGCCAAAGGAATACAAAAAATTCTTCCTGCCTGTTTCGGACGTGGTAAATGGTTCCTGTTTTAAAGGGTGTGTCAGGGTCGCCATCCTGTATATTCTCTTCATTGACAAACAGTTTCGCTATTTCAGTCATGATCTTTCGCACCTTCCGGCTGTCTTCCCGCAGTACCTTTACCTGCAGGTCTTTGTAGTGAATTTTTACCGTGCCTCGCGCCACCCCGTTCCGGACAGAAGAGTTGATATCTGTCTTTTGCATGTACCCCGTTTCAATTATTACGTTTTTATGGCTGATAACCGGATTGAGGGCCGCCAAAGGAAAGTTGCGTATGGTAGCAGTGTAATCGACCTGTAAGGCGGGTGACAAAAGGGCAAAGCGCATATTCATTTTGATGGGCGCGCGGTTCATAAATTTCGACTCTACCCAGAGTTCAAGCGGGTGCTGTTCGTCCATCAGCATGGAATCATTGGTCAGATTAATAGCCGTGACATAGGTATGGACAAATGTGATCAAAAAGTCTGCTTCCGGCTCTTTGGTAGTCACACCAATATCAAAGTCTTTCGCCACTACATTTTTGATATTGAACAGCCCGGTGATTTTTCTGACAGCCTCATTCGGCAGGATTTTCCGGTAAGGCAGCGGCAGTAGTTTATTACTGGTGAGAATCAATTTAGCCTGCCCGACCCGCAGGGTATCCGCGCTGAAATAGTTGTGCCGCAGCAACCTGTCCATATCGAAACCGGTCAGGGTCATTTCGGGGCAGATAAATGCGATATATGCCTTTCGGAAGGGTTGCTGCCTGAAAAACTCCTGCTCGGTCTGAAGCGGCGCCACCGAAAACTGGTGAAACGAAATTTTGCGGCTATTTTTTGACAGGTAAAAACGGTCCAATGAAACCACGTGCGTACCCGCGTTGCTTCGCGTTTCAAAATGCCCCAATTGTATGGCGATGTCTCTGCAAAAAGTAAGCTCGGCTGATGCTTTGTCGATATTGATCTGACTGAATAGAAGATTTACATCGGTCAAATGCTGCTTCGAGGTGTCGCGCTCCAGCAACGTATAAAGGGTAATATCTGCATGATTAACAGATAATTCATTTATTTTCAACACTTTCGCTACCGGGGCAAGAAGATCAGGCAATTCCGTCAATGTGCGCAACAACACCGAATCGCGTTGTGTGGTATCGCGCTGCCGGGTTAATCTCAGGATCGGCTGTTGGATGTTGATTGCCCGCATCTCAATCTTTTTGGAAAACAGATAACGAAGCATGTTTACATGCAGAATCTCCACACTACCGACTGACATCTGAATGACGGGCGGGAATGAATCAGGCCAGGTCTGCCGGATAGCCGCCCATTTTGCAGTATCGGTCGTCACTACAATATCAGCGGCTTTCAATACGCCGTTCCAGACGTTCAGATAGGTATTTCCGACAGACAGGGAATATACGCCCTCGCTGTTTTGCGCTGAAAAACGATCTATTTCTTTTTGAATGCGCCATTTTGCATAATAATTTAACGAAAAAGCAACTGCAATACATATTACAAGTAGTGCTATAAGGACACGCCCAATCCAACGACTTTTTTTCATATTCTTATTTCTGTATACAACAGCGCCATGCCTGTGGTGTTGCAAATATGGAATGCAGAAAAAAACAGTATCCATTGATCCGAACTGCAAATGATTTCCGCAGAGGTGTCGTGGAGGTAAACAAAATGGGGTGTCTCATGCCTAATAAATGTGGAACGAATTCCTCATTTTGAATCATTTTTAACATCATAACGGCCTGGCATGTATTTTTAAAATTATTCTTTATCAATCATTGCTTAGGAACGGTGTCAAAATAATTAGCCTGAAATTGGAAACTTATTTTGCACACTGCTGGACATTTTTCAGATGAGTGCCGAAATGTACTGCCGAACAGGGTTCGGCGGTACCTTGACCAGCAAATTGAAAAATGTCTAATAGTGTGCTTATTTTGACACCGTTCCTAAGTCGAACCTTAATTACTCATCAATAAATTTTTCAACATGCAATACAATAATGAAGAACTGGCGGATACATTCAATGAATTGATTCGCATCAATTTTGACCGTGTTTATGGTTACGAAAAAGCCGTAGAAGAAACGGAGCAAGTGGATATTGACCTGAAGGCTGTTTTTAATGAATATGCCGGCATGAGCCGTGAATATATTGCATACTGGCAACAGCAGGTTCGCTCTTTAGGGGAAGAACCCGCATCGGATTCCACTGTACGAGGCAAGGTGTACCGTGTATGGATGGATGTGAAATCTGCTGTCACCAATCACGACCGCGAAAGCATCCTTAATTCATGCGCTTTCGGTGAAAAGGCCGCTGTAGACGCATACGAAGATGCGCTCTCCACGAACACGCATTTGCCCGATGAATACCGGCTGGAAATTGTTGATCAAAAATCCAAACTTCAGGCTGCGCACCAGAAAATTGAAATGTACGCTAACGTAAACGAAAAAATTAGCCGATAGGTAGTTATAGTCAAGTTTGAGTGGCTTGGAACGGTTTGATGGTTTGAAGTCTTCGCTTTCAAGCATTTGTACTAATCTTTCGTTCAAAACTACTTTGCGTTGACTATATTAGTGCTGATAATCAAGTATTTATAATCAATTTAATCTAAATACATATTTACGAAGTACTCAGCGTATATTATGTTTGGCTATTGCCCTTTTTTCTAATACTATGAGGGTGTCTCAATAGGTTGATGAGGGTTGATAAAAGGTTGATAAATGTTGATAATGGCCACTCTTTGAAGTGATTCCACTCTATTTGAGCAGCTAATATCAACCCTTATCAACCCTTATCAACCTTTATCAACCTTATGGGGCACCCTCTCTTTTTATATGCATCAACCTAAATATCTCCGGAGCATCCAGGCATTTTTCTCCTGCGTTTGAAGCAATTTGGTGAGAATATCTACCGTGCCCGGATCGTCATAACCTTCCGTTATGTCACCTATCATTTTTCGCATGTTGCGAGCCATGGTGTCGCTGTCTTCCGCTAGCTCTTTTACTGCCAATGTTTGCTCCTTTTTTCCGCCACTCGACTCTTTGAGTTGTGCTCTTTTTAGAAATTCTGACATGGAACCTGCTGCGGCATACCCCAATTGTTGAATCCTTTCCGCTACTTCATCAATTTGAAGGGCAATAAGATTATACAACTTCTCAATAAACTCATGCACTTCGACAAAACTGGGACCTACCAGGTTCCAGTGGAAATTGCGCATTTTTATATATAATACATGTTGGTCGGCCAGCAACTGGTTGAGGTGTTCGGAAATAACGTTTTTATCAGTGGCGGGGATGCCCAATAGATTGCCGGAATCCGTTTTTATTTGTTTTGACATATCGCTGCATTTTTAAGTGAAAATGATTGTTTGTGGGTATTCAGATAAATTAAGGTGCCATCAGGGAAAAGTGTCTCAAACCCACCCAGTGCATTGATTTCTCTACAATGTGGGTCATTTTTTCCCCAAATTGATCTGGTATAATGTTTTTATAAAACAGATTATAGTCAACACAAAGTGGTTTTGAACAAGAAGGTCAATGAATTCAGTGATTACCAATGCTTTCTCAACCGCTCAACTTTCAGTATAGTACAACCTTCTGTGCCAATGATGACTTAAAAAAACAGGCTGAAGAAGGCAACATGCGCTAAAAAACCGCTCATCACTCCCAAAACTCTATTTCATATTTTTGTTAACACAGGCATTGTCCGGATGTATTTTCTGACAGCGTTCTACAACTTTATTCCTATGAAAAAGCAAATGTTTTATTTCGGTTCTCTTCTGATGGCACTTTCCACTTTATCAGGCTGTGAGGTAATAGGCGGAATATTTAAAGCGGGTGTCTGGTCCGGTATCCTCCTGGTAGTTCTGGGGATCGCATTAGTTGTCTTTCTGATTTCAAAAATGGTCAAAAAGTAATGTGCCTATAGTCAAGTTTGAGTGGTTTGGAACGGTTTGATGGTTTGAATACATGATTATCAGGTAGTTGAAATTCCTCTTCGTTCATAACCACTTTGCGTTGACTATAAAAGGACGTATTGCAATTGATTTTTCACCAACCCAATAGCGCGTATCTAAAAAGGCGCTTAAACAAATTGACTTTATTATGAAACGTACCATTGGAATCATTCTTATTATAGTAGGTCTTCTCTCAGGAGTTTATGCACTTACACGCCACGATGAGGAAAAAACACTTATCGAAATCGGCGATTTGGAGATCAAACAAGGCGACAAAAAACCGGGAGAAAATACGATGATATACTATATCATTGCAGCGGTTGGAATTGTTGGCGGCGGCTTTATGCTCGCTTCCAAAAATCGCGGAGTGTAGTATTTTGCATGAGTAGTCAGTCAAATACTCGATGTAATATTCATTGCTCTCTCCCCATGTAGTTCATAAAATGGTAACCTTTTTTGACAAAACCTTCGCGTTCATAAAACGCATGGGCTTTTTCATTTTGAAGATACGCATCCAGCATCAACGTTTCGCAGCCCTCCTGTACGGCTATTTCGTAGAGAAAATCATAGAGTACTTTACCGATACCGCGGGAGCGATGGGCCATATCGATCACAACATTGTCCAATTCCATGTACCGGCCACTGTATATTTTGGTACTGACCCAAAAACCGGAAAGTCCTATACATTCCCCTGCTTCAAAAACGGCAGCCATGCGGTAACCGTGCGCCAGCATATCGTTTAGCAGATGGTCGTAGCGCTCCGCCGTAACGCCCGGACTGAGTTGCCGGATGAGCGGATACAGCGGGAGCATTTCCGTTTTTTGGGTCAGTACCTGAATGTCTAACATAATGGATTGTTTTCAGGGGCAAAAATAAAAATGGCAGGCGGATTTTTTGGATATAAATGGAACACGGATTGAATGGATTGGTACAAGTGCTTGAAAGCGAAGGCTCCAAACCATCAAACCGTTCCAAACCACTCAAACCTGACTATATATTCAAAAACCTCACTCTTTCACCACTTTTTCCGACCAGACAGCCCGGCCGCCGCGCATGGCGCGCACCATGTAAATTCCTGCCGGACAATAGTCGAGTGAAAGGTTCTGGCTTGTTTGTCCTTGCGCTGCGATGGTTTGCTGCACCGTTCTGCCTGTCAAATCCAGTACGGAGATCATCGTTTCTGCGTTGAGCGCTTCCTTGAATTGAATGGTCACATCGCCGTTGGTTGGGTTGGGAAACAGCGTAGCATCTTCTGCACCTGTGGCCTCGTGTGTGGCTGAAGTGCCAATGCGCCGGATACATACATCGTCAATTCTACCCCAGGAAACAAAAGCGCCGTCGTTGATGGGAAAGTTATTCCAAACGCTGATGGTCAGGGTATTATAATTCTGCGGAGCCGTCCAAGGCGCTGAAGTATAGGTCATCCAATTAGTCGTCAGAACAGGCGACAGATACATTTCATCGCAGGCGCCGGTGCAATTCAGGTAACTACCCGGCAGGCCCGTAGAGGCCCTGAAACGGAAGCGTACGCTGTCTTGTACCGTGTTCAGCCATTTTCCACAAAAAGAGATTTCGTAGATGCCGCCCATGACAAATGTAACCGGTTGCTGAACGCTCTCCCCTACTACCTGGTTGCCCCACATTTGAATGGCGCCTGCATCCTGGCAGGTATCGCCCACTAAGACCTGCGGCGAATTGGTCCAGGTCGCCCAGTTATTCACAGTGCCGCCGAAACCGAGGTTGCCCGGCGCCAGGCCGGTGCTGAAATTGCCGTTCAGCACAATATTGTCCTCGCACAATTCGGGATCCTTTATAAATATTTCTTTACAAATCGTATCGCGGCAAAGAATGCCGTTCGCGCCGCCCGATACAATAAGGCACACGACATAAACGCCGGGGCCGGCGTAGGTATGCACCGGATTTTGGGTACCGCCCGTGTTGCTGTCGCCAAAGTCCCAGTTCCATGAAAAAATGCTGCCGCTGCCGACGCTACTCAAGTCCGTAAAGGTCACGGTGTTACCGCTGGCGGTATAACTGAAATTAGCGGTCAAACCAATTGTATCGCAAGGGTCGACAGGCGGCTGTGGCGGGCAAAAAGTTTGTTTTTCATCGTAAAGTACTGTCAGCAGGCTGCTGCAGAAAAAGTCCT
>Ga0163153_10009042_pt1 | contig 10143 bp, 4 predicted proteins | sample OliLakLV19MP6IB1_FD_148629 | JGI IMG/M metagenome (GOLD analysis project Ga0163153, IMG submission 148629) | Freshwater microbial mat bacterial communities from Lake Vanda, McMurdo Dry Valleys, Antarctica - Oligotrophic Lake LV.19.MP6.IB-1 | ecosystem: Environmental > Aquatic > Freshwater > Lake...
GTTTTTCACATTCCCGCACGCCTGCAGCACCGAAATCGCAAAGGCCTCGAACAGCAGCGTGAATCGCGAATGCTTGCCGGCCCAGGGAACCTGAATCGTTTTCACGCCGCAAGCCTGGCAATTGGCGCGAGGCGTCCGAGCCGAGAGTCGCGTCTCGAACTGCATCGTGTCCAAGTGACGCCAGGTACGTGCCGGCGCATGATCGGCAATCGTACACTCCGCGCCGCACTCCGGACATTCCACGCGACCGTCCAAATGCTCCAGCGAAATCTCCACCCGCTTCTCTTCCAAGCCAAGCGAAACCTCAGATAATTCCCAGGCAGCATCCAGACCTAACAACAGCCGGTAATGTTCGGTGAGCCGACTCATCGATGGCATTCTCGACTACAGGCTGCGCACAGACTACCGATCACCCATTAAAATTCCGGAAGAACCGTAGAAAATAACTCGCCATCGCCAGCAACCAGCAACCGCGGTCACAGGCGTTTCGGCAATGGATTTTGGTTGCTGGTAATCACGATGATTTGTGCGTGGATGTTCGTGCTAGCGATTATTGAACCGCGCGGCGTAGTGGAGTAGCCTCACGCCCCGACGTTTCACGGAATCGCCTCACGCGGTCGCCCAGCCCGCGTCACGGAGCATTTCTTGCGCTGCGTTCTTGCCGCAGGCCCCCATCACGCCGCCGCCGGGATGTGCTGCGCTGCCGCACAGGTACAGTCCCGAAACCGGCGTGCGGTAGTCGCTCCAGCCGGCGACGGGGCGCATGTTGAAGAGTTGATGCAGCGGCATCGCGCCTTGAAAGATGTTGCCGCCCGTAAGGCCGTAAGTGCGTTCCAGATCGAGCGGCGAAATCACCTGGCGATGCAGGATGGAACCGGGGACGTTCGGCGCGAACCTTGCGATCTCCGCCACGCAGCGATCAGCGAACGACTCCTTGATGTCGTCCCAGTGGCCATTCGCCAGTTTGTACGGCGCATACTGCACGAACAACGACAGGATATGATGCCCCGGTGGCGTGATCGTCTTGTCGACGGACGTCGGAATCGTCATCTCGACAATCGGCCGCTCCGAGGGGCGGCCATACTTGGCGTCGTCGTAAGCGCGCTCCAGGTAATCGACGGTGCAACCAATGTGAATCGTACCGCGGTGTTGCGGCTGCACTTCCTGATTGCCCGGCAAACAGGTGAAGTTCGGCAACTCGCTCACCGCGAGATTGATCTTCATGCTGGCGCTGGCATAGTCGATACGTTTCACCGCTGCCAAAAAGTCCGGCGGCAGGTCGCTGGGCGCGAGCATCTTCTCGAACGTTAAATGCGGATCGACACACGACGCCACGCGCTTCGCGCCGATTTCTTTCCCGGACGTCAGCTTCACGCCGCGCACACGGCCGTTGTTCGTCAGGATTTTTTCGACGGGCGAATCGACACGGATTTCCACGCCCACGGCTTGCGCCGCGCGCGCCATCGCCTGCGTGAGCGCACCCATGCCTCCTTGTACGTAACCCCAGACGCCCCGCGCGCCGCCGGCGCTCCCCATCACGTGATGCAGCAAGACATACGCTGTACCGGGCGCGGAGATTGGTTGGAAGTTGCCGATGATCGCATCGGTGGCCAGCGTGGCCTTGAGCACGTCGGACTCAAACCAACGATCGAGAATGGTCCGCGCGTTGCCGGTGAGGATTTCGAGCGCCTCGGGCAGTTGCGCGCCGAGGTTCGACATGGCCTGGTACAGCGACCAGCCCCGCTTGGCGTCCGTGATCCGCTTGCCGAGACCGATCTTCCGCCAGGTCTCCGGGAGCGGCAGCAAATCCGGCGGCGTGCTTTCCAGGACCGGGGCCAGGCAGTCGGCCACGCGGGTCAGCAAGTGCTCGTAGTCGGGATAGCGCTCCGCGTCGCGCGCGGAGAATTTGCCGATCTCGCGCTGATTGAGCGCCATGTCCCGGCCCATGAACAGGTGCCGGCCGTCCTCCAATGGCGTGAACGATGAAGGATTGCGAGCGAGCACCTTGTAGCCGTAGTCGGCCAGCCGCATGTCTCTTTCGATGTCGGGTAGCAATAGACTGACGACGTAGGAGGCCGTGGAGACATTGTAGCCGGGCCACAGCTCTTCCGTGACCGCCGCGCCGCCGACCAGGTTGCGGCGCTCCAGCACGAGCACCTTCCAGCCGGCTCGAGCGAGATAGAACGCGGTCACCAGGCCGTTGTGGCCGGCGCCGAGGATGATGCAGTCGTAGGTCATGGGAAGGCTGAGTAGGGAGCGAGTGTTTGCCGGCCAATTTGCGAACCGCAAGTATAGGTCGGCGCGGAAAAGATCGAAGGGCAGTATTGAACCGGACGAACCACGTCGGAAGCGCTTCCCCGCGGGCGGTCGAAACGCTCCGGTCGGGCGGTCCGCGCTCTTTTATTCAGGCTGGCGGGGACTTAAAGTGTCTGGGGGAATCGCCGTCGACGTCGGTGTCAAAAATGGGCGTCGGGGCGTTCCCGTCACTCGCCGCGCGGGACGATTCCATTCCCCGCAACCACAGCCGCATCCCATCTCCCATCGCAGCGCGACCCAACATCGTTCCAAGGAATGCCTCATGGAGTGCTCGCTTCGGCGGTTTCGCCGCACCTTGCCGCTTGTTTCCCTGGCTTGCTGGCTGGCGTCGCCGATGGCGATGGCCGCCGAACCGCAGGCCGATCGAGGCGGCGTTGCGGCGACCGATGCCGCGGGTAAGTCACTGAACCTCGACTTCGAAGCAGGCACGCTGGACGGTTGGACCGCCGACGGGGAAGCCTTCGCGAAGCAGCCGGTTCACGGGGACGCCGTGGCCGCGCGCCGCAGCGACATGCAGAGCCAACATGCCGGCGAGTACTGGGTCGGCAGTTTTGAAGTCGGCGGCGATGCGCCCCAGGGAACCTTGTCGTCGGCGCCGTTCGCGGTTGCCGCACCGTACTGCAGCTTTTTGATCGGCGGCGGTAGTTCGCCCGCGACGTGCGTGGAACTCGTGCTCCAGGATGGCGGCCAGGTGATCGCCCGGGTCACGGGGCAAGATACGGAAAACCTGTCGCCGGTGGCCGTCGACCTCACCAAGCATGTCGGCCAGCAAATCTTTGTGCGGCTGGTGGATCGCCAATCCGGCGGCTGGGGGCATATCAACTTCGATGATTTTCGCTTCCATGCCGAGAAGCCCGATCTGCCGGCGCGGAGCATTGCCACGGCCATCGATATCTATGCTCACGCGGGCTTGAATCCCGCGGACGCCGCCGCGGCGATGACCGTGCCGGCGGGCTTCAAAGTCTCGCTGTTCGCGGGCGAGCCGGATGTGCAACAGCCGATCTCGCTTGCGATCGACGATCGCGGGCGTTTGTGGGTGGCAGAGGCGTACGGCTATCCATTGCGTCAGCCGGAAGGAGAAGGCAAGGACCGCATTCTGATCTTCGAGGACACCAACGGCGACGGCGCGTTTGATACCCGCAAGGTATTCATGGACAAACTGAACCTGGTGAGCGGCCTGGAACTCGGCTTCGGGGGCGTCTGGGTCGGTTCCGCCCCGCAGTTCTTGTTCATTCCCGACGCCAACGGCGACGACACGCCGGACGGCCCGCCGCAGGTGTTGCTTGATGGCTGGGGCTATCAGGACACGCACGAGACATTGAACTCCTTCATGTGGGGCCCGGACGGTTGGCTCTATGGCTGCCATGGCGTGTTCACGCACTCACGCGTCGGCAAACCGGGCACGCCAGACAATGAGCGCGTGCCGATCAACGCCGGCATCTGGCGCTACCATCCGACGAAGCATCAATTCGAGGTCTTCGCCGAAGGGACGAGCAATCCCTGGGGCGTCGATTTCAACGATCAAGGCCAGTGCTTCATTACCGCCTGCGTGATCCCGCACTTGTATCATATGGTCCAGAATGGGCGTTATCTGCGTCAGGCCGGACAGCATTTCAATCCGTACACCTACAGCGACATCGACACCATCGCGCTGCATCGCCACTGGATCGGCGCGACGCCTCATTCCGGCAACAACCGTTCTGACGTCGCCGGGGGCGGGCACGCGCATTCCGGCGCGATGTTCTATCTCGGCGGCGTTTGGCCGGACGAGTATCGCGAGAAGTTGTTCATGAACAACATTCACGGCGCGCGATTGAACGTCGATCAAATCGCGCGGCGCGGGTCCGGCTATGTCGGCGATCGCTCGCCGGACTTTCTCTTTGCGAATGATTCCTGGTCGCAGTTGCTCTATTTTACCTACGGGCAAGACGGCCAGGTCTACATGATCGATTGGTACGACGCCAATCAATGCCATCACGGCGATGTGCCAGGCCACGATCGCTCCAACGGCCGCATCTTCAAGATCAGCTACGGTGACGCCAAACCCGCGCCGGCGGTGGACCTCAAATCGTTGCCATCCGGAGAACTCGTCGAACACCTCGCAAACAAGAATGAGTACTTCGCGCGCCATGCGCGGCGCATTCTTCAGGAACGGGGATCGAATCCGCGCGTTCAACAGGCACTCACAGAAGTGGCCTTTGGCGAGGGGGAAGAACGCGTGCGACTCAGGGCGCTCTGGGCCTTGCAGGCCATCGGCGGGCTGAATGACCGGTTATTGGTACGCGGGCTGCATAACGTGGGCGAGTATTTCCGCGCGTGGTGCATTCAATTCGCGGCCGAGGGGGGCTCTGTATCGCCCGCCATTCAAAAAGAACTGTTGGCCTTGGCAGCTACCGATTCGTTCCCCGTGGTGCGGCTTTATTTGGCGAGCGCGGCCATTCGCCTGCCGGTCGACTCCGGCAAGGAATTGGTCGGCCGTTTGCTGACGCATGGCGAAGACGCGAACGATCACAACTTGCCGCTGTTGTATTGGTACGCCGCGGAACGCGTGGCTGCGAATGATCCCGCGCAAGGAATGAAGTATCTCGCGCAGACTAAGATTCCGCTGGTGCGCAATTACTTGATTCGCCGGCTAACGCAGTTGCGTGACGATACGATTCTCGATTCGCTGATTTCGAACACATTGGCCGCCAAGGCGGTCAATCCCGATGACGACGCGACGGTGTTGGAAGCACTGCGACAAGGCCTCGCCGGACGCCGGCAAGTGGCCATGCCGAAGGCCTGGAGCGCGGCCTATGCCCGACTCACGAAATCCGACAACGCCGATGTGCGCAGTGCGGCCGCGGCCTTGGCGTTGCTTTTCGGCGATGCCAAGCAACTTGGTGCGCAACGCGAAGTATTGCTGAGCGACAGCGCTTCTGGCGAAGAACGCGCCGCGGCGTTGCAGGCGCTCGTTAATGTCCGCGCCGACGGTTTGGCGAAGGACCTGCAAGGCCTGATCAACAATCCCGCGTTGGCCGAAGCTGCTCTGCGAGCGCTCGCGTCGTACGACGATCCGAACACGCCTGGCGTCGTCTTACGAGCCTACAGCGGACTCAGCCAGAACGCCAAACGGGCCGCGCTCAACACGCTCTCCGGCCGAGCAGACTACGCCGTGGCCTTGCTCGACGCCGTAGCGAAGCAAGAAGTACCGGCCACCGATTTTTCGGCGGAGATTCTGCGCCAGTTGCGCAGCCACGAGGATCAGCGCGTGCAGGATGCCATCGCCAAGATCTGGGGCGCACTCCGCGATACCCCGGAAGATAAGGCCGAGTTGATTGAACACCTCAAGGACCTGCTCACCTCGGCCCCGTCGTCGGCCGGCATCGCCGATCCGTTCCTGGGCCGGGCGATGTTCGACAAGACGTGCAAGCAATGCCACACGCTGTTCGGCACGGGCGCCAAGGTCGGTCCCGAGTTGACCGGCTCGAATCGTGCCGACCTCGATTACTTGCTCTCGAATATGGTCGACCCGAGCGCGGTGATCGGCAAGGCGTACCAGGTGCAAGTCTTTGCGCTCGCCGACGGGCGGATCATCAACGGCATCGTCACCAACGAGGATGACAACAACGTCACGGTGGTCAACGCCGACGCGACGCTCGTGATTCCGAAGGAAGACATCGAAGACCGCGCGATGAGCGAAAAATCGATGATGCCGGACGACCTGCTTTCGCAACTTGGCGAGCGCGAAGTGCGTTCGCTGGTCGCCTATCTCGCAGCGCCCGCGCAGGTGCCGGCCGCTGCCACTCCGGAGACCGCGAGCGCGATTTTCAACGGCAAGGATCTCACCGGCTGGACCGGCGATACGTCCGTCTGGTCCGTGGAAGACGGCGAAATCGTCGGCCGCACGGAAGGTCTGGAACACAATACCTTCCTGGTGAGCGAAATCGCGCCGGCCGATTTCCGCTTGTCGCTCGAAATGAAGCTCACGCCGAATGAAGCCAATTCCGGCGTCCAGATTCGCAGCAAGGCGCTCCCGGACGGCGAGATGCTCGGCTACCAGGCCGACGCCGGCGCCGGTTGGTGGGGCAAGCTCTACGAAGAAAGCGGCCGCGCACTCCTCTGGGACAAGCCCGGCGAGCAGCACGTCAAGCCGAACGAATGGAACAAGTACGAGATCGTCGCCGTCGGCAGCCGCGTCCGCACGTGGATCAACGGCCAGTTGTGCGTTGACCTGGACGATCCGCAAGGCGCACGCCGCGGCGTGATCGGTCTACAGGTTCACTCCGGGGGGAAAACCGAGGCGCGGTTCCGCAACTTGAAGCTAGAACTCCTCGACCCGCCGCACGGCGAATACGTGCCGGGCAAGCCGCTTGGTCCGGCCGGCGAAGCCCGCACCGGCGAGATTAAGTTCAAGAAGACGACGATCGAAGAGAAGTTCCGCAGCGAAGGAGTCGCGATGGGAGACTTCAACAACGACGGCCTGATCGACATCGCCGCCGGCAGCGTTTGGTACGAAGCGCCGGAGTGGAAAATGCACCCGTTGCTCGAAAAGGCCAATGAGTTCGATAAGAAGACTTACGGCGACACCTTCTGCAATTGGGCCGAAGACCTCAACAACGACGGCCGGCAGGATTTGATCGTCGTCGATTTCCCCGGCAAGCAAACCTGGTGGTTCGAGAACCCTGGCTCGACCGGCGGCGTTTGGGCGCGGCATGAAATCGTGCCGGTCACCGGGAATGAAAGCCCGCAGTACCTCGATATCAACGGTGACGGCCGTCGGGAACTGATTTACGGCGACGGAAACCAACAGTTGTGCGTGGCTTCGCCGGCGGAAGACTCGACGGCGCCCTGGAACGTGCGCGTGATTTCGCTGCCGAACGCGCCGGGTACGCAGCAGTTCTCGCACGGTCTCGGCTTGGGCGACGTCAACCGCGACGGCCGCACCGACATCGTCGTGCCGGAGGGTTGGTGGAGCGCCCCAGAGGAATCGACGGACGCGCCCTGGGTGATGCACTCCGCTCCGTTAGGCGAAGCCCAGGCGCACATGTACATCTTTGATTTCGACGGCGACGGCGACCAGGATGTCGCCGGCAGCAGCGCCCATCGCCGCGGCGTCTGGTGGCATGAACAAACGCCGGAAGGTTGGAAGACGCACGAGATCGATTCCAGCATCGCACAGACGCACGCCATGTGCTTCGTTGACATGAGCGGCGACGGCCTGCCAGACCTCGTGACTGGCAAGCGTTACTACGCCCACAACGGCAACGATCCCGGCGAAGATGAGCCGGCGCTGCTGGCCTGGTACGAGCTTTCCCGCGAAAACGGCAAGCCGAACTGGCGGCAGCACGTGGTCGACCGCGACAGCGGCGTCGGCACGCACTTCGAAGTCTACGACATGAACCGCGATGGGTTGTTGGACATCATCGTAGCCAACAAGCGCGGCGTGTTTTACTTCGAGCAGTCGCGGGAATAACATAGCGTAGTGGGCATCCGTAGGAGGCGTCTCCCGACGCCGATGGTTTTGAGCCGTGCCATCGGCGTCAGGAGACGCCTCCTACAGGGCCATCACGACCGTGAGGCATTTCTCATGTTTGGCCGTTTGTTGCGATGCGTGCCGTTGCTTGCGTGCATAGTCACTTGCTTCGCTGGCGGTGTCGCTCAGGCGGGAATGCCGCGGGTGCTGTTCGACGAAGTGCCGCGCTACTTGGCGCTCACCGACATGAGCCGCACACGTCTCGAGGCGATCTCTTTCTTCATCTTTGTCGGGCTGCTAAGCGCCGCCGCGATCCGCTATATATGGAACTCGCTGCAACGCGACTTTCCGCGACTCCCGCACCTGACCTATAGCAAGGCCGTGGGATTGCTGATGCTCTGGGGACTCTTGTTCGTCCTCGTGCTGACCATGATCTCCGGCGCTCGCGAGCTCATGACACCTGGCGCATGGGAGCCAAACGGCGCGACGTACCGACTGCGATCGGAAAAGGACGTCGCGGCCAACCCGGAACCGCTACCATGAAGTACGCGCGGTGGGGAATCCCGATCGCCTTGATCGCCGGAGTCATCTATGGGGCACAGCGCTTCGACGGAGTTCCAGTGACGGAAGTCGTCGGCACGCTGCTAGTTGGTTGGTGGAGATTCCTCGCCCGCGTCGTACCACAGCAGCACATCAATTGGAGCGGCGTGGCGACCGCGGTGATTTGTCTGCTGCTCTTGGCCGTGGGCGCGCATCGGTTCGTGAGCTGGTTCTACACCGCCTGGCAGTCCACGGGCGACGAGTCGCCACGGCAAGGCTCGTGGCGGTTTCGTTGGACTGCTTACTTGCTCGGCCTGGTCGTGTTGACGTTCGCCGCCGGAACGGCCTTCGTCGGCGTGGTTCATCAGGTCATTTGGCTCGCCCGATCGCCCTCGCCGAAGACGATCATGGCGCCCTCTCTCGGTGGCTATACATACACCCCCAACCAGTTGAAGTACATTGGTCTTGGGCTACACAGCTATTCCCGGACCTTTGGCGACTTGCCACGCGTAGCGGACGGCAGGCACAGTTGGATCTCGCCTATGTTGCCCTATATGGTTATCAGTAACAGGGAGTATGACTTTTCAAAACCTTGGAACGATCCGGCGAACAAATCGATTTGTCAGCGCCCCATCATCGATTTCCTCAAAGGAGACGTGAGGGAAGACATCCGCAACAAAGATGGCTATGCCGTCAGCCACTTTGCTGGCAACGTACATGTGTTCGCCCGTGGCGGCGATACGAAGGTTCGCATGGAGGACTTGCCTGGCTCAACGCTGCTCGTGGGTGAGGCGGCCGGCAACTTCCGCGCTTGGGCGGACCCCGAGAACCTGCGCAATCCACTGATCGGCATCGCCACTTCGCCGGACGGCTTCGGCAACACGAGCGGCAGCGGCGCCTATTTCGTCGAAGCGAGCGGCACCGTTAGATTCATCAACCGCGATATCGCTCCGGAAGTGCTTCAGGCGATTTCATGGCTACGCCAAGAAGCCAAGTCGAGCGAATGACGAATGTCGCAGCTCGAATGACGAATCAAATCCGAATGACTGAATGACGACGCGGTGTCACTCCGTGGTACGGCACAACTTTGTGTCCGTCATTCGCCTTTAGTTCTTCCGACTATACGCCTGACTGATCGTCGGCCGTGGCACGTGGATTGGAATCGGTTCCATGTCGAACGGAATGCCGATGATGCTTTTGGGCATCAGCATTGCCGTGCCTTGGGCGCCTTCCACGGAGTTCTTGGACTTGAAGCGATTCATGATTTCGTGCAGGCGCGGATTGATCTCGATTTTGCCGTCGGCTCGTGGCGTGCCGACTGAGTCGAAGCTGCCCACGGTGACGATGCTGGCGTAGCGGTCGTGGAATTCGTAGGCCTCGTAGCCTTTGGCGCGGAGCGCGACCGCCATCTTGTGGGCCATCATGGTCGACTTGGCCAGACTACTGCCGAAGTCCGCCTCTCCTTTTTCGATCGCACGCACTTTGTCTTGGCGAATCTCGGACTTGCCGCGGAACGTCGCGACCTGAACCGTGTACTTGCCGGGGCACTCGAGCAGGCTGTACTCGGCCGGCTTGTTCCACTCGATCACTTCGGGATCGACGCCCCCTTGGGGATTGAAATACTCGTCGGGGATTAACGGATTGGCGGTCAGAAACGCCGCGCTCATCGGTCCGCGTTTCGCTTCCTGGCCCGATTCCCAGCGGCAGATTTCGCGCCAGTTGGCGAGTTGTAGATTGGTCGGCTTGCCATCTTGAATTACAATGGCGTCCGGCGTCATCGTCTTGATGCGTCGCAATGCCTTCTGCGCGGACTCGTCCGAGGAGTCCTGGAA
>Ga0163153_10009044_pt1 | contig 10142 bp, 5 predicted proteins | sample OliLakLV19MP6IB1_FD_148629 | JGI IMG/M metagenome (GOLD analysis project Ga0163153, IMG submission 148629) | Freshwater microbial mat bacterial communities from Lake Vanda, McMurdo Dry Valleys, Antarctica - Oligotrophic Lake LV.19.MP6.IB-1 | ecosystem: Environmental > Aquatic > Freshwater > Lake...
CTTTATATAATAATTCAGGTAATGAATATGACATAAAAAGTGATAAGGTTTATGCCGTCATTAATGTTTTGAAAAACGTTGAGGATAAAAATATTGAAGACATAGCTTTAAAACTTGCACAAAACATAAAATATCTAAGGAAATATTCAAGTTTATCTGCAAAAGCAATCAATAGAATATTACCCTTGATGAATTGCAATCCGATTAAAGGAAATGGTTTTGTCAAAGAAAAACTGGAAAAGATAATACATTCAACTGAGACAGGTGAAGTAAATGATGAAGATAATATTGAAAGTTACATGTTAAAGTATATTTATGACAATCCGAATATTTTAGAAACAGGTGGAATGATGTATGCTTTTGCTTCCTCTTTGATTTACGGAAAACATACTGCTGAGATTTTAAAACCAACTATTACTAATTACCACGATATATTATACAACAAAGACAGAAATTTGAGAAATCCCGTAGTTGAACAAATTTCAAACGAAGCAATGCAGGTTATAAAAGCAATTTGGAAACAGTATAAACTTAATCCTGAAGAATTAGAAATACGAGTAGAATTAGCAAGAGATTTAAAAAATAGTGCAGTAGAAAGAGAAAAAATTTATAAAGCACATATTACTAATCAAAGAATAAATGAATCTATAAAAAAACGTCTTATAGAGATCAAGCAAGAACCAACTCCAGGAAAAGTCAATCTGTATAAACTTTGGAGTAAACAAAATATTGAAGAATTTCCGAAACAATCGAAAGAACCAACACTGGAAGAAATTAAAAGATTAAGAATTTGGGAGGAACAGAAATGCATTTCACCTTATACTCTGAACCCAATACCATTATCAAAGTTATTCTCGGATGAGCGACTATATGATATAGACCATATTGTACCTAAATCCAGACTATTTGATGATTCCATATCCAATCAAGTAGTTTGTGAAACAGATATAAATGAAGAAAAGGGAAACAGAACTGCCTGGGAATATATAACTCAACAAAATTCAAAAATTGGTATTTGTACTGTTGATTCATACATACAACACATAAATAGTATTTTCTTTGGCAGAAAAAAAAGAAACCTCTTAATTGAAAAAATACCCACAGACTTAGTTCAGCGTCAGATTAAAGAAACTCAATACATATCTGTCGCTGTGAAGAATGAATTGGCAAAAATTGTCGGAAGCGAAAATGTAAAAACTTCAACCGGTGAAATCACAGCTTTTTTAAGAAGCCGGTGGGGATTAAGAAAGTTGTTTATGGAATTGACAGAAAGTCGCTTTAAACAAATGGAATTGTGGGATTGGAATAAAGAAACTAATTCGCCTAATATTGAATGGGTGGTAAAATATTTTGACAAAGAAAAAAGGAAGGATATTTATGAGATAAAGAATTGGAACAAACGATACGATCACAGACACCATTCAATTGACGCGTTGGTTGTTGCATTAACTGAACAAAAAGATATCCAAAGGTTAAATAATTTGAATAAAGAATTACAAGATTGGCTTTTGAAGAAAAAGAACGATATTGGGTTAATAGTAGAAGAAGGTGAGACAGTTCTGGAAGCTTTTTTTAACTTAGATGAAAAAAGAAGAGGTGAAATTCAAAAACAAATTGAAGGATTTAGGAAATTTGAGATACCATTTAATGATTTAGTATCACAAGCCAAAGTACATTTGGAAGCAATGATTGTATCTCATAAACCTAAGGATAATTTGTCACTACAAGTAAATGAAAAAACTAAAAAGAAAGAGTTGAAAATAAGAGGTGCATTACACGAGGCTACTTTGTATGGTAAACACAACGGTCGAGATACAAAAACTATAAGTATATCAAACTTAACGGTAAAAGATATCGATAAAATTACTGATGAAACCGGATTAAAAAATAAAATAATTGCTCATAAAAAGAAATATAAGTCAATGAAAGAAGCATTTACTGGAGAGGGTCTGAAATTATTTAACGAGAGTCGCTTTCAAAGGAAAAAACCGAAAGAGTTAGAACCACCAGTTTATAAAATTAAAATTTACTACAATATAAAAGAACAAAAGGAAAGTTCCTTGCAGCGATTATATGGAAATAATGATAAGTTAAGTGTAAAAACCGGCGGCAATTATGTTTTTATAGTAATGGAAAAAGATGGTAAAAAAGGTAAGGAAAGAGTGTTTGATATAGTTACCTTATACGATGCTGCACAAATAGCAAAAGATGAATGGAAAGTAAATAACGAAAATTTCAAAACAAGAATTTGTGAAGACTATAGAATTAATCATAAGGAGAAACCGGACAAAGTATTGTTTACCTTACAGCAAAATGAAATGGTCTATCTTCTTGAAAATGAAGAAGACCAAGTATTGAATTTTACAAAGGAAGGATTTAACAATTGGATTTCAATGAAAGAAAATATAATCAAATTCAGTAAAAGAATTTACAAAGTGGTAAAGTTTACCGGAAAAGATTGTTTTTTCATTCCACATAACTATGCGAATACAATAAGCGATGCAAAAGATTTATCCGAAAAACAAATAGAAGAATTGAAAATTAAATATGGTGAAAAAAAAATCCCGAAATATATTTTAAACTTTAAAGAATTTGGCTCATTTGATAATAGTGCAAAAACTGAAGTCAACGAGAATTTTACTAAAGAATTAGTTTTTGGCTTGGAGGATTTCAAAGATAAAAAGCCATTAAAGATACAAGACCACTGTATCAAAATAGAAACTGATTGGTTGGGAAATATAAGAATTGTTAAATGATTAAACGAACTCTCTATTTCGGCAGTCCGCTATATCTAAGCTTCAAGGACGAACAGCTTATAGTCGAGCACAGAAATTTTGATTCTGCAATTATTATTGATGATGGTGGTATAAATTTAAATACCGGTGATAGAGATATTGAAAAGGAAGACAAATACTTAAAGCGAAAATTTCAGAGAGAAGCTATTCCAATTGAAGACATTGGGATAATCATACTTGATCATCACGGAGTAGGAACTTCACAGTTTTTAATTTCGAAATTACTGGAAAATAATGTGGCGGTCATATTTTGTAATGAAAAACATCATCCTACAGGACTATTATTAAATCTTGATGGAAATCACGTCCAATCGGAAAAATTCAGAGCACAAATAAATGCTTCAACCCCCCTTCGTAAAAATCTCTGGCAGCAAACTATTTCTTCAAAAATAAATAACCAGGCTGCTCTACTGAAGGAAAAAGGCGCGACAATTGGAAATATGCTGAACTGGGTGAAGAAAGTTAATTCAGGCGATACGAAAAATTATGAAGCAAGAGCTGCCGTCTATTACTGGAAAAACCTCTTCCCTGAGGAAGTTGATTTTTACAGAGACAGATTTGGAGAACCTCCAAATAACTTACTGAATTACGGATATGCTATACTCAGAGCAATTGTTGCCAGAGGATTAGTTGCATCAGGACTTCTTCCGACTTTTGGAATACATCACAAGAACAAATATAACGCTTATTGTCTCGCTGATGACATTATGGAGCCATACAGACCTTTTGTGGATAAGATTGTGTGCGGGCTAATCGATAAAGGAAGTGATTATTACATATTGTCAAAGGAAATAAAAACGGAATTATTAAAACTGCCGTCAATTGATATCATGATAAACGGTGAAAAAAGTCCTTTATTGGTGGGACTTCAGAGAACAACCGCTTCTTTAGCTAAATGCTTTGAAGGGAAAAACAAAAAAATTATTTATCCTGAGTTTGTAAACTAATTAAGTCTTTAAGTAATGCGTTTAGACGAATACAGAATTATGTGGATCTTAGTCTTTTTTGATTTGCCAACCGATACAAAAAAAGACCGGATCAATTACACGCGGTTTCGAAAAGGAATAATGAAAGACGGGTTCAGCATGTTTCAGTTTTCAATTTATACAAGGCATTGCATGAGCAGAGAAAATACGGACGTACATGTCAAACGCGTAAAATCAATTTTACCTCCGAAAGGGCACATAGGAATTTTACGGATCACAGATAAGCAATTTGGCGAGATAGAGATATTTTACGGAAAGAAGAAAGAAGAAAAGAATCAGCCCCCGCCTCAACAGTTAGAACTATTCTAAGTTTTATATAATAAAAAAAGGAACAGAATTTCTTCTATTCCTTTTCCTTCTTTACAATATTTTGTTTTTCAATAAGGATTATAACAGCGTTATATATCAATAAGATATTGAGATCGAGTTGTAATCAATATTGTAAAAGAACTTTTTGAAAGCAAATCACAACCATTTCGTTGAATACATCTTCAAGGACTTCGTTGTAATCAATATTGTAAAAGAACTTTTTGAAAGCAAATCACAACCGCCGTCTTCTACAGTCTTCGTTATTTTCCGTTGTAATCAATATTGTAAAAGAACTTTTTGAAAGCAAATCACAACCCTGATTTTTCTGATCAATTACTTTTGCAGGTTGTAATCAATATTGTAAAAGAACTTTTTGAAAGCAAATCACAACTACGTGGTTCGCATTTCGTTGTATTATAAAGTTGTAATCAATATTGTAAAAGAACTTTTTGAAAGCAAATCACAACTTTGTAGCTTGATTTATTGTAAGTCTTCATGTTGTAATCAATATTGTAAAAGAACTTTTTGAAAGCAAATCACAACAGGATAAGAAAGATATCACAACTGATAATGTTGTAATCAATATTGTAAAAGAACTTTTTGAAAGCAAATCACAACTGTTATTGATAACAACCTTACGGATTATAGTTGTAATCAATATTGTAAAAGAACTTTTTGAAAGCAAATCACAACTTACGAGCCATTCAGAGCGTATTTTATGGAGTTGTAATCAATATTGTAAAAGAACTTTTTGAAAGCAAATCACAACATAATTTTAGAGCGACATTGCATTTAAAGTTGTAATCAATATTGTAAAAGAACTTTTTGAAAGCAAATCACAACTCAAAAGCAGCTTTAGCCCTTCGGAGTACCGTTGTAATCAATATTGTAAAAGAACTTTTTGAAAGCAAATCACAACTATGCAGGGGACAATGATGTTCGACCACGTGTTGTAATCAATATTGTAAAAGAACTTTTTGAAAGCAAATCACAACTATCGACGACAAAGTCGACGATATCAAGAAGTTGTAATCAATATTGTAAAAGAACTTTTTGAAAGCAAATCACAACTCTGAGAGGTTCGCACATCCTTGAATAGTTGTTGTAATCAATATTGTAAAAGAACTTTTTGAAAGCAAATCACAACTTCGAACAGTCGAGGCAGCTCCCTGCATCAGTTGTAATCAATATTGTAAAAGAACTTTTTGAAAGCAAATCACAACTACGTGAAGGATCTCTTCAAGACAAGCACAGTTGTAATCAATATTGTAAAAGAACTTTTTGAAAGCAAATCACAACTGATAGTTCCTTATCCAGTAGCAAGGAAGCGTTGTAATCAATATTGTAAAAGAACTTTTTGAAAGCAAATCACAACGGACAGTAACCGATCGCGCTCATCCCAAGGGTTGTAATCAATATTGTAAAAGAACTTTTTGAAAGCAAATCACAACAAAGAAACACGAATTTATATTTTTCTTTGTTGTAATCAATATTGTAAAAGAACTTTTTGAAAGCAAATCACAACATGCGGAAGTCGGTGTAACTCCAACAGCTGTTGTAATCAATATTGTAAAAGAACTTTTTGAAAGCAAATCACAACGTTGTTCCACTTGTAAAGTTTAATTCACCGTTGTAATCAATATTGTAAAAGAACTTTTTGAAAGCAAATCACAACTGTTCAGAAGAGGTCTATCAAAAATTTAGAGTTGTAATCAATATTGTAAAAGAACTTTTTGAAAGCAAATCACAACTCATGGTCATCAATGACCATGCCATTGCAGGTTGTAATCAATATTGTAAAAGAACTTTTTGAAAGCAAATCACAACTTGATTGGCAATGGTCTTGACACGCATTTAGTTGTAATCAATATTGTAAAAGAACTTTTTGAAAGCAAATCACAACCTGACGGTGGCAGTGGTGATTATGATTTTAGTTGTAATCAATATTGTAAAAGAACTTTTTGAAAGCAAATCACAACAAGAAATTGGTTTCAAGTTGCATGATACAAGTTGTAATCAATATTGTAAAAGAACTTTTTGAAAGCAAATCACAACAGTTCTTTGAAAAGAATCTCTGTATTTGTCGTTGTAATCAATATTGTAAAAGAACTTTTTGAAAGCAAATCACAACTGTAGTTGGTGACACAGTATATTGGTATATGTTGTAATCAATATTGTAAAAGAACTTTTTGAAAGCAAATCACAACCGTGTAGGCATTAGAATAATTTAATTTTAAGTTGTAATCAATATTGTAAAAGAACTTTTTGAAAGCAAATCACAACTATTTCAGTCGTGCCCGTTATATTAAAAGTGTTGTAATCAATATTGTAAAAGAACTTTTTGAAAGCAAATCACAACAAAAGTTAAAAGGGTAAACCATCATCATTTGTTGTAATCAATATTGTAAAAGAACTTTTTGAAAGCAAATCACAACTACTTCGGAAGTAAGAAATGAGTTAGGCAAGTTGTAATCAATATTGTAAAAGAACTTTTTGAAAGCAAATCACAACTTCTAATCGCTTCTGATTGGAAGTCATCGTTGTAATCAATATTGTAAAAGAACTTTTTGAAAGCAAATCACAACATTGCTGTTAACGATATAAATTTTTTTAACGTTGTAATCAATATTGTAAAAGAACTTTTTGAAAGCAAATCACAACTGATGACGCATATTTGCAGGTGGATTTTGGTTGTAATCAATATTGTAAAAGAACTTTTTGAAAGCAAATCACAACTCAATGAACGAGAATGTAAAGAAAAAAGCTGTTGTAATCAATATTGTAAAAGAACTTTTTGAAAGCAAATCACAACTCATGTCTTCACGGAGCCCGATTATATCCCGTTGTAATCAATATTGTAAAAGAACTTTTTGAAAGCAAATCACAACAAATACGCATGATACCAGTCACCCATGCGTGTTGTAATCAATATTGTAAAAGAACTTTTTGAAAGCAAATCACAACACTTGAAATGTCAGAGACAGATATTTTTGAGTTGTAATCAATATTGTAAAAGAACTTTTTGAAAGCAAATCACAACGATGAGATCGTTAAGACAGATACTCAAACGGTTGTAATCAATATTGTAAAAGAACTTTTTGAAAGCAAATCACAACGCACCCACAGTATTTGTCACTTGTCCAGTAGTTGTAATCAATATTGTAAAAGAACTTTTTGAAAGCAAATCACAACGGTCTACTACATTGTCCTCTAAGAAATCCGTTGTAATCAATATTGTAAAAGAACTTTTTGAAAGCAAATCACAACTAAAGGATAGTGTTATATTGGTCTGCTTAAGTTGTAATCAATATTGTAAAAGAACTTTTTGAAAGCAAATCACAACCATCGAGGATTCATTTGACGATATTCAGTAGTTGTAATCAATATTGTAAAAGAACTTTTTGAAAGCAAATCACAACTACGCCATTGTTTGCAACGTCATAAACGGAGTTGTAATCAATATTGTAAAAGAACTTTTTGAAAGCAAATCACAACTTGAAGTCAGTCCCAAATTGATTTTAAAGGGTTGTAATCAATATTGTAAAAGAACTTTTTGAAAGCAAATCACAACAGAGTGTCCAAACATAATCATATTTATTTTGTTGTAATCAATATTGTAAAAGAACTTTTTGAAAGCAAATCACAACCAACAGAAAATCGGAACTGCTGTTGTCTATGTTGTAATCAATATTGTAAAAGAACTTTTTGAAAGCAAATCACAACTAGGTGAAGAGAAATCAGAGCCTGCAAAGGGTTGTAATCAATATTGTAAAAGAACTTTTTGAAAGCAAATCACAACCTGAGTTTGGCTTGGATAAAAAGCCGAGCCTGATTATAACATTTGAATTAGAACCTGAATATGCCTAAACTCAAAAAGTTATCAGGTAAAGAAGTTGTTTCAATTTTGAATCAATTCGGCTTTGTTTTAATAAATCAAAGAGGAAGTCATGTAAAACTTAGAAGAACAAAAGACTCTCTTAAGGAAACCCTCCTTATCCCAAATCATAAGGAAATTGATACCGGTACTTTAAGGGCGCCATCGTCAAACAAGCCGGTAAATACATTTCTTTGGAAGAATTACAAAAACACTTTTATAGTTAACAAATTATTCATTGAAGTGTAAAGATGCCAATGCAGAACTTACTCTTCCTGCAACTTTTTGTAGCTGGTGACCAAATAGTTTGCAGAAGTCATAACTCTTCTTTTAAAATATTCATGAAAACTCTTTAATTCAATTATATTTGTAATTTGTTTCTTGCCGCGAAATCCAATACAGACCATGAACATTCTGCCAATACAACTTTCCGACATTTACATATAAAATGATTTACATCCTCCGGATTGGGAAGATGATATTAAACCTCATTACAAATTTTATTTTGACTCGTCTTTCTGCGAACCTATAAAAATTTCAAGTGAAGATAAAATTGTCGGCATAGGAACAACATTTAAACAAAGAGATCTGTCTGGCTTGCACATATTATTGTTCACCCTGAGTTCAGAAGAAGGGGATTAGGTAAATTAGTTACGGATACACTTGTTAAAAGAGTTGACCGCACTAAATATGAAACCATTTATCTTACTGCGACCGAACTTGGCTATCCGGTTTACTTAAAATCCGGATTTGAACCTGAGGCTGATTACGCACACTTTGAATTTGAACCCGAAAATAGTAAGCCTGATGCTTCGCCGTTGATAATACCTTATGATGATAAATATAAATCCGAAACATTTGAAACTGATAAAGTCATCACAGGTGAATTCAGGGAAGTAATATTAAATGGAAGCATTCAAGACTCTTTTTTGTTTCTTTCAAACGGGAAAGTATCCGGTGCATATTTTCCGCCACTGAGACGGATTAATAATCTTTGATGATCCTGAAGCAGGAATTGAATTAATGAAATTCCGTCTGCTGTCAGAAAACGACGTAATCTTTCCTTTAAAAAATAAAACTGCTTTTGAATTTGAAACTGACATTAATGCCAATTACAAAAAGACTTCAAAGCGAATGAGATTGGGAAAGAAAAGGATATGGCATCCTGAAAATCTTTACAACAGAGTCGGTGGGCAGATCGGATAAGACCTCAATATACATCCGTCAAAAATAAGAATAAGCTTTGCCACTAATTAACGAATGATCACGAATTTATTTTTGGTTTTAATTGAATAAAACTATTCCCTTCACGGACTACCCGCTATGTCAAACGGGGAGCCGGAAAGGGGAATAATTGGTTTTGCATCATTTCACTTCGGTCTTCTCAACTTTTTTCTTTTCTTTTAGATGTCTTACTCCCATATTTTTGATCATACGTGAAGCTCTGTAACTGTTGTAGAACTGAGTATTCTCTTCCCGGAATCTCTGAGAAAGTTTATCTATCGATTCAATTATTGAAATTGCTTCATCAAACAATAACTTGAGAGATTTTACTGCTCCCTTTTTTGTTGCTCCTGAACTTTCTTTTGATCCGAAAGCTGCTGAATATTTTAAGATCCGTATTTCCAATTCACTCAATGTTGCTGCCGTTACTCCGTAGCCGCTCAGCGAATTTACATTTTCAGCAGCCATATCTTTGATTGCATTGAGTGTGATTGGAAGTTCAGAATCCCTGATCTTTAACAGATCATTTAATGTCAGATCAGATTTTTCGCGAAGCTCTATGTTGTTTGTCTTCTTCGCAAAGGCATAAACAGCCCCTGATACTGCTGCTGCAAGCTGGGAAACCTGGTTTCGTGTTGTAACTTTACTTTCCCGCTTTCCTTTTTTTACATTCATTCTTTCATCTTCCTTGTTGCTGATCTCATCTCTCTTTGATTTCAGAGCATCTTTGTGCTCCACAATTTCATCAATGTGTGCAAATACTGCTTGGTTATCCTCAAGGAATGAAAAAACTGATTCTATCATTGTGAACTTGTTTTCTTGTGTTTTTAACATGATAATTCTCCTTGTCCGCTTTTTTTCGCGGGTTTTTTTAGTTTATAAATATTCCTTTGCAAAGGTTTGCATTTTTTTGTTATTATTTATCTTGATTATATTAAGTGCATACTATTTCAT
>Ga0163153_10009045_pt1 | contig 10142 bp, 6 predicted proteins | sample OliLakLV19MP6IB1_FD_148629 | JGI IMG/M metagenome (GOLD analysis project Ga0163153, IMG submission 148629) | Freshwater microbial mat bacterial communities from Lake Vanda, McMurdo Dry Valleys, Antarctica - Oligotrophic Lake LV.19.MP6.IB-1 | ecosystem: Environmental > Aquatic > Freshwater > Lake...
CGCTACGCTGCTTTTGTGGGATAAGCGCAGAGCTAGGGGAGTCCATGTGATGAAATCCCTCGTCGATTCGACGGTGGTTTCAATCTCTGGGTCCTGCTGGACGATAATCCGAGGAGCTTCTCTTGATCCCGGCGGATAGGTTTCTATCCTGATCAAGGGGAGAAGGCTACCGTTTTCGTCGTAGACGTCACGGTAATTTTTTCCGTCAACTGTTCTAAAAATGTCGAGTCGCTTCCAGCTTAAGTTTGTAGCTAGAGCCGTCGGCGGACACGGCATCGGACTGGCCAACACCAGGGCCAGGCTGGAACAACTCTATCCAAACGCCCATGAGTTTTCCGTGCGCAACCGGGAATCCGGCGGTTGCCTGGTCACTTTGGATATTCCCTTTCACACCACTTCAGAGCCGGCCGCCGCCAGTATAGTATGAAAATCCGGGCACTTATCGTGGACGACGAATCGCTTGCGCGCCAACGCATCCAACTGTTGGCGCGGGGTGAGCCCGACCTTGAAATCATTGGTGAATGTGCCAGCGGGTTCGACGCTCTCGCGGCCATCACGCGGGACCGGCCCGACGTCATCTTCCTGGATGTACAGATGCCCGAGATGGATGGTTTTGAGTTGTTGCAGAAACTCCCGGGAGCAAGTCTGCCTCTGGTCATTTTCACGACCGCTTACGACCAACACGCGGTCCGCGCTTTTGAAACCCACGCCATTGATTATCTGCTCAAACCCTTTCAATCCGAAAGATTCAAGACCGCCATCACCCGGACCCGGGAACACCTTGCCAACCGGCAGACATGCGCCGCCGCGCGCGGGTTGCTGGACCTCCTGGCCACCCGGCAAAACGTTGTGCCTGCGGCGACACAATATCTCACGCGCCTTACCATCAGGACGGATGATAAAGTGGTTGTGATCAAGACCGCCGATATTGATTCCATCGAGTCAGCGGGCAATTACGTCGCCGTTGCCACCGGAAAAGAAAATCACATCCTGCGGGAGACATTAAATGCGCTCGATGCACAGCTCGACCCGGAGAAATTTCTCCGCGTCAGCCGGAGCGCCATCGTGAACCTGGACCGGGTGAAGGAACTTCAGCCCATGTTCAAGGGTGAGCATATCATCGTGCTCCAAAATGAGAAACGGTTTGCCATGACCCGCAGCATGCTGCGAGATGTCGAGCAGGCGTTGAAGTTCCGTTGATCAATGGATGGCTGCCGCTGGGAATTGGGAATTCCATCTGGCCATTTCCGTTTGGATAAACATTCGCTCCCTGTCCGTCATTTACAATTGTGGATTGGCTGAACAGTGGGTATGAAATTTGTATATCATTCAGCGGTCATACCCTCCGCCGTGGTGTTGCTTGCTTTCGGATTGGCTGCGATCTATTCAGTGGCAAAAAGGTAAACATCTCCCTTACCCTGAGACCGAATCTATTGTATGAATCCAGGGAAGAACAAAATCGCCTTTGCCATCGGCGCACACCCCGACGACATCGAGTTCAAGATGGCGGGAACATTGTTGCTCTTGAAAGAAGCGGGCTGGGAAATTCACTACATGAACCTGGCCAACGGCTGTTGTGGCAGCACCCGCCATCCGCGGCGGCGTTTGATCCAGATCAGAGCGGATGAGGCCAGACGAGCTGCGGAGATTTTAAACGCCGAATTTCATCCCAGCCTCTGCAATGACCTGGAAATTCTTTATGATTTAAAACTCCTTCGCAGGCTGGCTGCGATCATCCGCGAGGTTCAACCACGGCTGGTCCTGACTCATCCGCCGGTCGATTATCTGGAGGATCACACCAACACCTGCCGCCTGGTGGTGTCCGCTGTTTTTGCCCGGGAGATGCCAAATTTCAGGACCGTTCCTCCGCGAAAACCGGTTGAGCACGAGACCACGGTTTATCATTGCATGCCGCACGGCCTTTGCGATCAGCTGAGGCGTCCGGTGCATCCCGAGTTTTTTATCAACACCACCGGGGTCCAGGACCTGATGCGCAAGGCCCAATGGGCGCATCAAAGCCAGTTCGAATGGCTCGAAAAAAGCCAGGGCATGGAGTCCATCGTCAAGTCGATGGAAGAAGCCTCGCTGGCGGTGGGGAAAATTTCGCGAAAATTTCAACATGCCGAAGGGTGGTGGAGGCATCTGCATTACGGATTTTGTCCGCCAGATCTGGATCCATTGACCCGTGATCTGGCGCGTTGGACCTGCAAACCCAAAAGGAAAAGCACTGTATGAAAAGGAAAATCTCCGCCATCGCACCCGATTGGTGGGACTACACCACCCTGGACGACGATTTGATCGATGCCGTCGCACGGATCACCCCGGCAGCTCTGCTCAAACTTTCGAGACCCGGATTTAAGGTGGTTTTTTACGACTCCTTAGAGGATTTTTATCTAGCCGAGGCTTTGGAATACATCACCGCCTGGAAACAAGCTACGGAAGATAATCCGGTTGGAATCTGCGGACCAATCGGGCCCACAGAACAGCTTCCGCTGGTCGCCCGTCTGGTGAACGAACTAGGAATCCAGCTCGGTGCGGCACATTTCTGGGGCATGGACGAATGGTGTGTCGAAGGTCGGGAGGTGGCGGCCAGCCATCCGCTTTCCTTTGAGCGGGCGGATCGTGAGCTTTGTTTTGATCGTATTCGGAAGGATTTGAGGATGCCCGATGCCAACCTGCATTTTCCGAAGGCCGACACGCTGCCGTATCGTCAAAGCTGGGAGTCAGGGGTGCGTTGCGCCGTGATGCAGGGAGGGCAGGGGGATGTCAAACACTGGGCTTTCAACGATCCACCGCGCCGGGCTGGAAAATTCAAAGAATCGCCTCCGACACCCGCCGATTACCGGAAGCTGGCCACACGGATCGTGGAGCTTCATCCACTGACCATCGCCCAGAACGCCCGGACGAGCGGGGGTGGAAATATTTCCATGGTGCCGACAACCGCGATCAGCGTCGGTCCGGTCGAGACCTGGAAATCGGACAAGGTCTCAATCTGGCACGCCGGCCACCACGACAACCCATTTGGACAAAGATTGACCGCTTACATGATTTCCAAGCGGATTTTGGACACGGCGGTTCCGATGTCGCTTCTGGCCGAACATCCGAACGTGCAATTTAATTATTTCCGCGGCGGTATCGGCAACTGTGCGGTGGAAATGCACTAGCCCTTGTCCTGGGAAACCGCTAATGCACGCGAATAGAATGGAACAGACCGCCTGGATCTTTGTCCGGGCGTTTTTCAAAAACAAAAAACTCAGATTTTGAGAAATATTTTTCGGCGATAGAGAAACCTGGCGATGAGAACGAAGAGCAGGAGTGATACTGCCACCGTCACAAGTTCGCCGACGCCGGCGGAAATGGATTCCTCGAAAAACCGTTTGACGGGGCCGCCGACAAACCGATTGGAGATTCTTTCCAGGGAGATCAGGTTGTCCATGAGATAGAGGGTGATGGCGTTAGCTCCGATCCAGACAAAGGGTTGGACGAACCACTGTTTTTTCCAAACATCGACCACGCAATAAAAGGCTGCGAGCAGAAGTGCGCTATACCCGCCGGCGACCAGCACAAATGACGAGGTCCAGATTTTCTTCACTACCGGAAACCAGTTGCCCCAAACAAAGCCGAGGATCACGGCAGCCGCACCGCAGGCCATGAGGATCATGACTTTCTTTGCTGGAACAGTGTTGGAGCTTCTCAAGAGCAGTCCGGCGAAAACTCCGAGAAGGCAGGTGCCGATTGCTGGAATAGTGCTCAACATGCCTTCAGGATCGTACGCGCCGTCATGTTTTCTGCCGGGGAGATGCTGGAAATCCGCGTGGTCGGAAACGTTGTAGCCCGGCTCGTATTTTCCTTTCACATAATTGGTGGTGGAATAATAGATCTCGGCGGTGTTGGTGACCCCGGTCTGCGCGGCTATTTCGCTCAGGGCGGCCCTGCTGAGCCGCACGTCCCGGATCGGGACGGAGGCCATGACTCCCCAATAACCAAAAAGCAGCAGTCCGGTGATCCATGCCAGGGTTTTTGGTTTGAACAAACAGTAAAGTATTCCCGCCGCGCCATAACAAAGCGCGATCCTTTGCAGCACCCCGACAACACGGACATTAGGCCAGAAATTGGAGAATCCGCCGTAATAAAAAAGCCCGATGAGATATAGAATCACCGTGCGAAAGAGAATTTTTTTGATGGTGGCCGCCCGTCCATGTTCCGCCAGGGATTTGGAGATGGCGAAGACGATGGAGACTCCGGCGATGAAAACGAACAGGGGAAATATCAGGTCGTAAAAGGCAAATCCGTCCCAGTCTTTGTGATCCAGTTGTTGCGCCAGAAACTTCGAGGCCGGGATGTCCTTTGCCTTCTGCAGGGCATGAACCAGTGCGTCGCCACCGATGATCCAGAACATGTCGAAGCCGCGCAAAGCGTCGATAGACATCAATCGTGTGGGCGGTGCGATATCGGATTTCAGCGGTTCAGCAAGGGTGGACGATGCCATATGCGGAGTTCATAACCTAAAATTCCGCCGTGGTGAATCAGATTCAACGCGATTTTGCCCGGACCGCGAGTCTGCGACCCGCAGCAGTGAGCGCTGAGCTCGGGAGAAGCCTGACCGGGGGGATGGTTGCAGTGCGCGTTTTTAAGATCAAATCAAAGTTCTCACGCCGCCTGCGTGATTCAGCGCTGCGGTTCACAGAACCGCGCTCCGCGGACCGCGAGTCTGTGACTCGCAGCAGATCGCAATACCTGAACGATCAGAACGTTCCGCCACTGCAAGCGAAACCGGGGCGGCGGTGTGCTCCGGAGCCCCACGGTTTTTATCTCGCGCGGACGTTACCGATAGGGCTGGTGCAGCTCCACATTTTTGGATCTTTTGCGGAACTTCATGTTGAGGAATTCCACACCCACGGAGAAACTCATGGCGAAATAGATGTAACCCTTGGGAATGTGCTGATGGAATCCTTCGGCCACCAACATGCATCCGATAAGAATCAAAAAGCTCAAGGCCAGCATCTTGATCGTGGGATGTTTGTCCACGAACGAACTGATTTGATCGACAAAGATCAGCATGACGATCATGGCCAGGATCACAGCGGTGACCATGATTCCAATTTCTTTCACCATGCCGACCGCCGTGATCACCGAATCGAGCGAAAAGACAATGTCGAGCAGTAGGATTTGAACGATGACATTTGCCATGGTGGGCGCCAACTTTTTGGTGACTTCGCCGTCTTCACCCTCGAGTTTCTCGTGAATTTCGAAGGTGCTTTTTCCGATCAGGAAAAGACCGCCCAGGACCAGGATCAGGTCTTTGCCTGAGACCGCCAGGGTAAATGCCTGTTTGCTTCCTTCCAGAAAGGCCATGGACCAGAAAGGTTTGTCGAGTTTGACCACCCAGGCCAAGGCGCACAGCAGCATCACCCGTGTGATCAAGGCCAGGGCCAGACCGATTTTTCGCGCCTTGTTTTGCTGGTCGGCCGGAAGTTTGCCGCTGAGAATCGAGATGAAAATGATGTTGTCTATGCCCAAGACAATCTCCAGAAGGGTGAGTGTGAGCAGGCTAATCCAGATGTTCGGGTCAGATAACCATTCCATAATTTTCCTGTTTGAGAGGCCCGGTTCTTGATTTTTGCCCGTGATTTGTGCGAAGTTAACAGGACCGCCCTGAAGAACGGTCCACTCTGCACCGGACGCTTGTAGGAACTTTACTTTTGACTGGCAAGAAATTCCACCAGATCGCGCAATTCTCGCTTGGTGAGAATCTGACCCAGTCCGTCGAGCATGCCTGACAATCCTTTGTCTCGTGCCTGGATTTCGGACTTTTTGATCGTGACGAGCCCTTCTTCGGGCGAGTTCAGAACCAGCTGGTCGGCGGTTTCGCTTTTTACGATGCCTGCCCTGTTTTCCCCGCTTTTCATGGTGATCAGCGTGGTTTCGAACCCTTGCGCGATCTTGGCGTTCGGGGCCACAAGGCTTTCCAGGATGTAATCGCGGGTTTTTTCGGTTCCAACGCGGGTCAGATCCGGACCCACATCCCCGCCTTCAGTCCCCACTTTGTGGCAGCGCTGACACGATGCCTCGGCTTTTTCCAGGAAGATTTTCCGGCCTTCCGCCGCGTTTCCGCCCGAAAGCGTCATTTTATAAGGAGCAACCGGATCGTTTGCCGGCCAGCTTTGTTCCAGCTTTTTGAGCCGGTCCTGGAGCTTCGATGCGCCGGTTTTTGTGGCGGCTTCGGTCAGTTCCAGCTGGATTTCCATCGCGACTTTTCCATCCAGAAAAAGATCAAAGTATTGAGCCAGCAAATCGACCGCTCCGGGGTCGGACATGGTTGTCAGGGCGGTCACCGCCGCTTGTTTTTCACCGGTCGATCCTGATTCGAGAAGGTTCTTAAAACGGCCGACGCCGTCACCGGTTTTCAGGCGGCCTTGAAGCCGGGTTGATTCGCTGCGCAGCGCTTCGCTACTCTCATCCTTGACGGCTTCAATTGCCTCAGCGAGGAGCGATTCGTCCAGTGTGGCAATTGTCTTAAGCGCTTCCAGGCGCACATCCGAGGAGAGGGATGTGTCGCGCAAAACGACGAGAAACTGAGAAGCGGATTCCTTCAGTCCGAGCCGGTCCGCAGCCCGGGCCGTGGCCACCAGCACAGAGTTGGATTTTGATTTCAGCAGTGTGGGGAGCGCTTTGGCCAAGGCCTGCCGGGCTGATTCTCCTGAACGCCCTTCCAACGGACGCCAAAGGCCGGTCACCTGATCGCGTCCGGATGGCTTTTCCCACTGCCCGAGCAGCGTGATCGCCTCGGTCCTCGACTTGTCGGGCGCTTCGGACCGGGTGGCAAATTCACCGAGGGCTTCCGCACGGTCTGAAGTTCCGATGCGATAATTAGCGTTGATGACACGGCGAAGAAGCGGTTCAGAGTTGAGATTCTTTTCAAGAAGCCGGGCCAGCGCCGGTTCTCCTTGATAAATGCTCGCGTCGTTGATGGCGCTGGCCGCTTCAAAAACGATGCGTGGGCTTAAGTCCTTGAGAAAACGTTCGACTGCTGGATTTTCCAGCCGGCGATAGGCCAAAAGTGAGGCCAGGCGAACCGATGCAGACCCATCGGTTTCAGCTTTTTCCAGCAGTTGAGTGTTGTTGATCGCCACCAACGCCATGACACCTGCGTGGCGCAGGTAAGTGTCCCGATCATCATTCGAGCGAAGCATGTTCAGGATGGCCTCTCCTGCCGCCGGTTGTCCAAGTTTTCCAAGGCTTTGAGCGGCAAAAAATTGAATTCTGGGTTGTGACGCGTCCTGCACCAGGGCTTGCAGGGCTGCGCCCGCCGTCAGAAGTTTCATTTCACCAGAAACTCGTGCGGATTGGGCCACTATTTCGTTGTCTGTGTCGTTCATTCCCCGCAAAACCAGGGCGCCGATGGATTTTGCCAGTTTTGGGTCGGAGAACGAAATGGCTCGATGAATTTGTTCCAGGCCCCACAAAGCGTGGATGCGACCGAGTTGGTCGGGGCTCTTTTGAAATACGCGGCTCAAGACCTCAATGGATTTCCGGTCGGCCAGTTCGAATTGTGCTTCCTGCCGCACCCGCTGATCGTCGTGTTTCAGAAGTTTTGCCAGTTCAACGGTGGACCGGTGTTCAAATCCTTCCGCAAAGAGAAGTCTGACTTCTTCCACACGTGGATCCGCCTTCATTTCTTCGTCAAACACCCGGTAGATGCGGCCTTTGCCCTGTTTGTTGAAGGTCTCCACCCAGTCCAGAATATAAAGCGACCCGTCGTAGCCCATTTCCACGTCGGTGGTCAGAAGGCCTTTGACCAAATCCTCACGGTTCAGGAGTTCGAATGTGGCTCCTTTGGGACGGAGCGTGAAGGAGTGGACGACGCTGTTGGCGCTGCTCCCTCTGAAATCGCTGAGGAAAAAGTGATTTTTGTAACGGGTGGGCAGGCCGATTCCGGGATAATAAGTCAGTCCGGACGGGCCGTTGGCGATGTTGATCACCGGAGGGATGATGTGGGCCGCCTGACCTTCCCAACGCGGATGCCACATCTTCTCGGAATTCCAGATTCCCCGTGAGTTGGGGTCGTTGATAAACTGAAAACCAAGGCGCCAACCGCTGTCTCCGCCCTCCACCAGATGCACCCAGCGGGCGCGATCCCCGCCGTCTGAGTTGTTGTCGCCGGTGAAAAGATTGCCGTAATTGTCAAAGGCCAGTTCCTGGGGATTACGGAGTCCGATGGCAAAGATTTCCAGATCGCTCCCGTCAGGATTGCATCGGAGCACGGCTCCGTATTCTGTCGCCTGGATTACCTTTTCACCTTGAGTGACCCGCATTCCGCGATCACCCACAGTGAAATAGAGCCGTCCATCGGGTCCAAATCTCAATCCATGAAGATCATGGCCCAGGAAGCCGACCCGGACTCCGTATCCTGTTTGCAGGACTTTGCGCACATCGGCTTTTCCGTCCTGATTTTTGTCTTCCAACTGCCAGAGGTTCGGCATGTCGGTGAACCAGACCTTGTTTTTTCTAGGGAGCACACCGGAGGCGATACCGTCCAGGACATTGTTGAAGCCCGTGGCGAAAACTTCGGCTTTGTCGGCGCGACCATCTCCATCAAAGTCCGTGATGAGCCGGACCTGATCGGTCTGGCTGGACAGCTTGTAGAGGTTTGTTCCGTAATATTTCTGATAAATCTTCAAGCGATCTTCCACCGAGGTGCTGGCGAGTTCCTCATCGAGCCAATGCATGCGTCCGCGGATATCGAGGACATTCTCTGTGTGCCGGAAGGTTTCGACCACGTACCACCGGCCTTTTTCGTCGGGGGCGAAAGCAACCGGATTGGCGAGAAACGGTTCGGCGGCAAAAAGCTCCATTTTAAGGCCGGGTGCCAGTTTAAACTTTTTGATGGCGTTTTCAGCCTCCAACGAAGCTTCGGCAATTTTCGGCTGATCAGCTTTTGTTGTTTCGGTAAATTCAGCGGCAAAGAGAGGGGAGGCAACCAATGCCAGAACGGCCATGAGTGGGAGGCGCAAAGACCGGGATGAAACTTGTGATGTGAACATGAGCCGAAAAGTTATGCTTCGAACACGTAAGAATCAAGCAGCACTGTTTTTGGTAGTGCGTGCAGGGAGGGAGGCTCAGAGCCCCGAGAAAAAGCAAAAAAAGGTCATCTCACTCCACGAACCTTATTCCTCACCGCCGGTTCCTTGAGTTGCACCCTTGCTGGATACGGATGATTCCCCTATACCGGCTGGGACAAACACTTTCCAAATAAAGAACAATAAAAATGAGTATTGACAAATTTAAGGGAGCAAGAAATCTGGCGTGAATATAGAGGCAATGGTGTTGAGACAAGATGTAAAAAAGTTGCGATGAACAGGGCGAGCTAAATCAATAATGAGAATTCTACACGTATTATATTCCGGTTTAGGCGGCCATAGCAATGTTTTCTTTACGATGGTGTCTGCTGATGAGCAAAAAGAATTTGAATACCGGGCTTTATTTAACGGGGTTGAAATTATTAGAAACGAATACATTCAGCAATGTAATGAAAGGGATATTAAATGGTCTTTCCTGAAAAAAAATAAAGGATTGGATATTAATTATATTTTTCAGTTGTATAAGACCATAAAGAGAAGCAGGGCTGACGTTATATTTTTGCATAGCGGAAATGCCGTTTTCCCCGCACGAATGGCAAAATTATTTTCAAAATCAATAAAGCAGATACTGGTCAGGGAAACACAAGCAAATCATTTGAAATCGAAAGTTGACTGGGTCAGTCTTTCATTATCGCTATTATTTGCCGATAAAATAATTTTTCTGACTGAGGAATGTAAAAAGCAGATTGCTTCAAAACTTAGGTGGATATATAGAAAGGATAAAATTGCAGTAATTCCTAATGGCATCAATATGGCGGTTTTTAAACCATTATTAAAAACAGATGAAACAAAAATTGTTTTGGGAATGCAAAGCAGGATTGTAAATATCAAGGACCATAAAACACTTTTATCAGCATTTTCAATGTTGTTAAAAAATAATGATGGTGCAAGCAATCTGCAGCTTAAAATTGCAGGTGATGGTGAATGCAAAGCAGAGCTGGAAGAAATGACAAGGTTGTTGGGTATTGATAATCATGTTTTTTTTGTTGGCATACTTAATGA
>Ga0163153_10009048_pt1 | contig 10139 bp, 13 predicted proteins | sample OliLakLV19MP6IB1_FD_148629 | JGI IMG/M metagenome (GOLD analysis project Ga0163153, IMG submission 148629) | Freshwater microbial mat bacterial communities from Lake Vanda, McMurdo Dry Valleys, Antarctica - Oligotrophic Lake LV.19.MP6.IB-1 | ecosystem: Environmental > Aquatic > Freshwater >...
CTCCTCGACCGGCTCACCCACCGCTGTCACGTGCTCGAGTTCCGGGGCTCGTCCTACCGCTTCCGCGAAAGCCTCGCCGCCCGCGAGGGCCGGCCAGAGGCCCTTGTCGCCGTCCCCAGCGTCTGACCGAAGGAGGTCGCCAGCGTCTGACCAAAAGGAGGTCGCCAACGCTCGACTGACCCAGGTCCACGTCATGTCCAGGTGGACCTGCTTTACGCCATCACGGTGGTCCTGTTTTCGCTTGACATTCCCATCTGGCCGGTACCGATTCCGCGGCGAGACAGCCCGACCGATCTGGTATCGCTTCGTCGGAGAACTCAAGGCAGACGCATCCCAAGCCATTGCGGGTGAGTTGGGCGCGAGCATCTCCCGAGTTGCTCAAAACGAGTCTGAATGGCTCCGGCGATGGCGAAAGGATGGCGATGTCCCTCGACGCTGAACAGCCAAACAAGCTCACGATCTTCGATGCTTACGAGGCCGCGATCGAGCCCGGTGCGAAGGGCGCCCTGCTCCGCCGGGAAGGCTTGTACAGCAGCCACATCACCGAGTAGCGCAGGGCTCCGGGCCCAGGGCGGCCTGGAAGCCCTGGGCCGGCCGCGAGGACCGCGACGAGCCCATCCGCTGGTCGCCGAGAACGGGCGGCTGCGCGACACGGTCGGGCGCCTGGAAACGAGGCTGGTCCGAGCCGGGAAAGTGATTGCCGTCCAGGGAAACGTCTCGGCGCTCTTGCGGGAACTGTCCCTCGAGGGCGCCGCGCCGAAGCCCGGGCGATGATCGCGGCGGGAGTCACCGACCTCGCCCCGGTCATCGGGACGAAGGCCGCCTGCGCGGCACTCGTCGTCTCATCGGCGGATGACTACTTCTACTTGGGGCCGGCCACGACCGTCGTTGCCTTGGTTCCGCCTACGAAGCCCAAGAAGCCGCCGACGAGGAGAGTAAGAATCGGGTTGAGGCCAGCGGACGGAATCTTGTTCAGCTCGGCGAAAACGAACCCGAGGCCAAAAGCGAGGAGAAGGATCGCAAGCGATACGACCGCCACGATCCAGATGAGTCCGTTCGCTTTGCTATCCGCGCTTGGCGGGGTCCACCCGTCGAGCGCTTTCATTACGTCCTCTTGGATTTGCGCGCGGTCAGTAGCGTCGAGCGCCATACCATGCCCTCCTGCAAGCGAAACTCATGTAGCCTCTTGGCAACCTTATCAGGCCCGTGTACGGCGTCCGTCCAGACAAGTGGTGCGAACCTGAGGTGGCTCTCGATATCGATGATGCCACAATGGTCCCACGTGATCTAGAGGCGGGTGAACCCGGTCCATCGGAACGAGTGGAACGCGTCCGCGATCTGTTCGGGTAAGCCGGAGATCCGGCCGTCGTCGCCACCCGGCGGGCCCCAATCGCCACGGACACGCCGGCCGACCGACCGATCGTCGCGGAATCGTGCCCGACCTGTGCGAACGCCGCCTCGAGCGTGACCAGCCGGGGCGCGAACTCGTCGACGTGGCTGCGCTCCTCCGGATACCAGCTCCAGATGTCCGTATGACGGACGGCTAGGCGCTGCGCCCGCGGGGAATTACCGCCGATCATGATGGGGATGCGGCCGGGCCGCGGTCCGACGGGCTGTTGGACGAGGTCGCGCGCGGCGTGCCATGTGCTGTCGGGATCCGCCCGGCCCTCCCGCAGAACCGGCACGGGCACTTGGAGCGCCTCCTCGAATCGGTCGAAGATGCGGTCCTCGGGCAGCCCGAAGCCATGGCGGTTCAGTCTCGACCATCCTAGGTTTCGTGGAGTAGGTATCGAACGGTGAATGGCGGGTCGGGTCAGCTTGCCGAGCTGATTCCCTCCGGGCCAGCCATCGCCGTGGCGAAGTCTGGCTCGCCATCAGGGGTCGCATCGATGACGGGCACGAGTGCAGGTGGTGCCTGGAAAGAATCGGGCAACAACGCACCAGCATCGTCGAAGAACCGAAGACGGCTGGCCCCCACGTACTCCGGAACGACCTCGATGCCAATCCAATTGCGACCGGTTCGCTCCGCGGCCCAGCCAGTGGTCATCGAGCCGCCAAAGATGTCCAGCACGAGGTCGCCGGGATCCGTCAGGAACTTGATGAACCACTCAGGGAGCTGGACAGGGAAGCGGGCGGGATGGATCTTGAGACCGGCCTCAGCCACCCGCGCAAGATAGCTGCCGTTGCTGTCGTTGTTCCCGAGCGTAAGAACGTTACCCGGGATGGCGCCGCCGTTCTCTTTCTGGAAGGTCGCCTTGGCCATGTGCCCGCTCGGTCGCTTCATCGGCCGGAAGCCACGCTGGATCAGTTTGACCATGTCGTCTGAATAGGGCACCAGCACGTTGCGGTTGGACGCCTTGGGTCGTTCCGTCTTCGATAGCCACCAGCATGGCTCCACGCTGTCCTTGACCCGGATCCGCTGGACATTCACCCACTCGGCCGGGGTCGGCATCTTGGCCGGGTTGTACCAGTAGACCTCCTGGGCGAGATGGAGTCCCACCTCATCCACCAAGGCGATTAGCAGGCGGAAGTGATAGAGCGACCGAACAGGATGTCCCTTCTGCCAGGCACCACCGATGTTGACCACGAACGAGCCATCGTCCGTCAGGACTCGCCGGACCTCCCTGGCGAACGGCAAGAACCAGCCCACGTACTCGGCTTGGCTCTCGTTGCCGTACTCCTTCTTGAACTCGAGGGCATACGGCGGCGAGGTGATGACGAGGTTGACCGAATCGTCCGGCATCGAGCGCAGGATCTCCAGCGCATCGCCCTCATAGACCTGCCCTCGCCTCGTTTCGAACGCCGGGGCGCGTCCTTGGATACGCATCAGAGGAGGTCGGCCATGTCCGTTGTCCACGGAGCGATGAGGGGCTGCGGGATGAGCTGAATCACCTCGAGATAGCGCTCGTTGGTCGCCAGCCGTCGGAGATCGTCGATCCTCGCGAACACATACGTCCACTCGCCAGTCTGGTTGTACATACAGACAGCAAGGATGTCGAACTGGTCGATTCGGTAATACCGGCTCATCGGATCGCTCTTGCTCGCGCGCGTCTTCTGCGTCTCGGCCCGTAGCGCGCCTTTGCCGGACCGGATGTTCTTGGCCTCGACGGTGATCGCCGGCCCACCGCGCAGCCAGACGACGAAGTCCGGGGCGCCGTCGAGATCCTGCCACTCGTACCGGTCGATGACCCCTCGCAGCTGCAAGTTGTCGAGGTAGCGAGCGGCGAACAATTCGGCCAGCTTGCCTTTGAGATCGGCTCGGGCGCGAAAGCCGTTCTCGAGAGCATCGAGGATGTCGCGCGCGGAGGCGTTGAGCATGCGCTCGACGGGATGACCGATCGAGTTCGTGCGGCGGCCAGGACCCGGTGCGTTGGATCCGGCGTCGGCGGCGTCGATCGGTGGCTGGTCGGTCACAGATAGAGTCTAGTGCCTGGGTCCCGGCTCGACGACCCGGACTCAGTCGGCGTCGGTCAGAATCCAGTCGATCGGCGGGCGGCCGAGCGCCTGAAGAGCCGCGTTCGCGGCGCTGAAGGGCTTCGAGCCTCGAAACCGCTTCGGGCCCCGCGCTGCCGGATGTGCCGACCGGCGACGAACTCGGGATCGTTGCCGGCTCGCTCTCGCTGCAGGACCAGCGCATCTGGCGAGGCGTTCGCCTGGATCTCATCTCTGACGGCAGCCAGCGCAGCGGCCTCGGTGGCGAAGTCGCCGATCATGTTGCCGGTATCGAGATGCCAGATGGTGTAGTGCACGACGTTGGGAACACTCACGACGTACCTGCGTCTCGGACCTCGATGATCAGATCAAAGCCGAATTGGTCGCTCCCCGGGATCGCATGACTGAAGTCGAACTCAGGGATGACGTCATCGTCGACGTCGTTTCCGTGCGTACTCATGGCGTTCCCGCGCATTCGCGGTCCTGCAGCCGATGATCCTCAGCCACCGGTCTCGATAAGTGTATGACGAGGTCAGCAGCCGTCCGATCTTGGGACATACCCAACTAGCGTCTCCGAGCGGTTGACGATGTACTCGGATATGAGTACATTCGTACTCGTGAGTGAGAACACGTCGGCATCACTGGTACTTGGACGGTCGAAGATCCGACAACGCATCTTGGCGTTGATCATGGACGCGCCAGACCGACGGATGCATCTTCGAGCCATCGCCCGCGCGGTCGAGACGAGTGCCGGCACGACGGCCAGAGAACTCGGTCGCCTTGAGGATGCCGGCCTGGTTCGGCGGACCCGGGAGGGCAACCAGGTGTATTTCGAGGCTCGACCAAACCAACCGCTCTTCGGGCAGATCCGTGACATCGTCCGCCAGGTAGCCGGGGCGCCCATCATCCTTCGTCGCCACCTGTCGGGGCTCCGCGGTGTTGAGCGCGCGGTGATCTTTGGTTCGTATGCTCACGGGCAGCTGAAGCCTGACTCGGACGTCGACCTTCTCATCCTCGGCATCCCGGATCGTGACGAGCTCACCGAGCGCCTGGAGATGGCCAGCTTGGAGATCAGCCGGCCCGTCAACGAGGTGGTCATGAGCCGCGAGGAGTACGAGGCACGTCGTGTCAGAGGTGATCGCCTGGTCGAATCCATCGAATCGCAACCGACCGTCGCCGTGCTCCCTGCCTGATGCGGCGGGTTCCGACCACCGTCGCGGACTTGGTCGCCGCCGGGCGACTCGCTGAGCAGGCGCCGGACCGCTTTTTCGCTCGGCTTGGTGGTCGAGGGTGCCGAGCGGGATGTGCTCGCGTCGGATGCCAATCTCGCCACGTTCGGTCCGTGGGCGGACGTGATGCTCTACGAGGCTGGCCTGCGATCTGCCCGGGCTATCGTCCAAGCCGGCGGGTTCCGGATCGACTCTGGCGCTCGCGCGCACGTCACCGCGATCGATGCCGCGGATGCGCTTACGAATCGCAAACACCACACGATCTTCGTTAGGCTGCACCGGATGCGCCGACGACGTCACGAGTTCATGTACCAGGCGGTCGCAGACCCAACTGCGCAGGATCTCGCCCAAGCCCGCCGTGACGTGATGTCCTTGATTGCAGTCGCCAGGGCAGCGATCGAAGGGATCACGTGACCGTCGCTGCTCGCCGACTCGCCACGCCGTCGTCCGTGAATGCCGCGATCAAGCAGATCGCCGACGTGATGCGCCGCGCGAATTACGCCGGCGCGCTCCAGTACGTGCCAGAGCTGTCGTGGATCCTGTTCCTGCGGATCCTCGATGAGCGCGAGGAGCTGGAGGAGCTGGAGGGCGAGGAGGCCGAGGCGCTCGGGGTCGGATTTGCCCCATCGCTCCAGGCGCCGTTCCGCTGGCGCGACTGGGCATCGCCGGGAGGCGTGAAGCGTCACGAGCTGAGCGAGGGCGCCATGGGCGCGTTCCTGCCATTCGTCAACACGGAGCTCCTCCCGTACCTGCACGGGTTGGGCGAGCGCACGGGCGCATCCACGCGCCAGCGCGTGATCAGCCAGGTGGTCGGTCGACAAGGTCGATGTCGACACGGAGCGGAACCTGCTCGACATCCTCGATCGGGTCGACGCGATCCACCTTGAGGCCGTGGACCAGACGCACCTCTTCACGCTCAGCCAGGCCTACGAGGGCCTACTCCAGAAGATGGGCGAGAAGAACAACGCCGGCGGCCAGTTCTTCACGCCGCGCGAGGTCATCCGCGCGATCGTCCGCACGATCGATCCGAAGGTGGGCGAGACCGTCTACGACCCGGGCTGCGGGACGGGCGGGTTCCTCGCCCAGGCGTTCGAGTGGATGCGTACGGGCCTTGGTTCCGCCGCGACTGCGGAACGGATGCGAGTCCTCCGCGAGGACACGTTCTTCGGCCGCGAGAAGGCGGACCTCGTTTATCCGATCGCGCTCGCCAATCTGGTCCTCCACGGCATCGACCACCCGCACATCTGGCACGGCAACACGCTGACCGGGCAGGAGACCTACGGCGGGCTGTTCGCGGGAGCGCCGTCGACGTTCGATGTCGTGCTGATGAACCCGCCGTTCGGTGGCAAGGAGGGCAAGGAGGCCCAGACAAACTTCGCCTACAAGACCGGCGCGACGCAGGTGCTATTTCTCCAGCACGTGATCGACTCGCTGAGGGCCGGTGGGCGGTGCGGGATGGTCATCGATGAGGGCGTGCTGTTCCGCAACAACGAGACGGCATTCGTCCAGACCAAGCGAAAGCTTCTCAACGACTGCGACCTGTGGTGCATCGTTTCGCTGCCGCCTGGTGTGTTCTCGTCGGCTGGCGCGGGCGTCAAGACAAATCTCCTGTTCTTCACCAAGGGTGGCCCGACGGAGCGCGTCTGGTACTACGACCTGTCGGATATCAAGGTCACCAAGAAGCAGCCGCTGACGGTCGACAGGTTCGAGTCGTTCTTCGAGTTGCTGCCATCGCGGGCGGACTCGGACCGGTCGTGGACAGTGTCGCGCGACGAGATCGAGGCTCGGCGGTTCGACCTCAAGGCGGTCAACCCGAACGCCAGGTCCACGGAGGACACGCGGACACCTGAGGAACTCCTCGACATCATCGAGTCAAAGGGCCGGGAGGTGGACGCGGCGATCGCCTCGCTTCGGGGTCTCCTACGTGGGGACCCCGTATGACCGTGCGGTCGACCGACTGACGCGACCTCTTGACTTCGACGACGCAGCGCTCTACAACCTCACGACAGGACCGCCGGCTGTCAACTCGGCCCGGGCCCGTCGAAGGAGGAAGCGTGACGATGCGGCAGCGGAGTCGCGCGACCGCGGCAGCGCTCGCCCTCCTCGCGGTCCTCTCACCCGCGGCATCCCGTCCGACGAACGCCGTCACCACGTACACCGGGATCGTCATCAGCGACGAAGGGGGTCTGCGGTCGTTGCCGGCGACCGTTCTTGTCGATGAGGACCCAGGCGCGGTCGACGGAACGCTCTCGATGTTCTCCGAGGATGGTCAAGCGGTGGTCATCCGGGCCGGTGGGTACCGGATCCACCTCACGAGCGGTCCAGGTCCATTCCAGATCGGACGAGTGATCGATACGCAGACACACTACAGCGGGTATGACCCGGGGATGGATGTGGACCAACCCACGGGTTGTGGTCGCACCCAGATCGGCAGCTTCGACATCATCGAACTGCCAGAGGCGGACGGTGCTGGCAACCTCACCCGGTTCGCCGCGGACCTCAGATGGCGGTGCGAGCGAACCATAGAGGCGACCGAACCCCCGCGCTGGCTCCACGCCAGCATCCGGGTCGGTGCGGCGACCGCGCCGGCGCTCCTTCACCTGCCGCTGGATCTTGCCGTCGGCGAGACGAACGTCGGTGCCTACCGCGACCTCGGCGTCTCTGTGCCGAATGTCGGGCGAGGTTCGCTCACGCTCGGATCACTCGCACTTAGCGGGCCTGACGCGAGCATGTTCTCCATCAGGGACGACGGGTGTTCGGGCCAGACCTTCGCCGGGGGCGCAAGCTGTCAGTTCACCCTGCGATTCGCGCCGACAGCGTTGCTTGATCGGGTCACGTGGTTGACCATCGGCGCCGGCACGCAGGGTTTCGATCACGTGCTGCGCGTGACCAGCCGGGGCCGGTCCCCATTACTGGACTTGCCCACGGCGATGACGCTCAACGGGGATCCTGGGCACTGGGTCATCAACGGGTCCATTCACCAGCTGGCGGGCGGGGACGTCTTCGTCAATGACGCTGACGTCGGGGATGCGCGATACGCCACTGTCAACTTCCCGGACGGCTGGGTGACCATCGGTGCTCCCGACCCTGAGCTGCTGCAGCCAGGTCGGTACGAGGTTGCAGTCTTCGATGGTGATCCCCAACCTGGCATCTCCCTGAGCGGCTTCGGACGAGGCTGCAACTGGGCGACGGGCTGGTTCGACGTCCTCGAGCCGCCCGTGTATGACGAGACGGGGACCCTCCTCAGCGTCGCATTCGATTTCGAGCACCACTGCGAGGGAGCCGAAGAGCGTGTGCGCGGGTCGGTCCGGTTCCACTCGACGCTTGCGCTCATCGATCTGGTACCGCCTGTCGGCACGGTCGACATCGGCGGGGGCTCGTTCGCGTCGAGTCAGATCGTCAGCCTTGCCATCCCCGCCGTTGACGACGAGTCGGACGTGTCGCTCGTCGCGCTCTCCAACGACGGGCTGTTCTGGACGACTCGCCCGTACGCCCCCACGCAAACGTGGACGCTGAGCGATGGAGAGGGCTACAAGCATGTCAGCGTCAAATGGCTTGACGAGAACGGTAACTGGTCGCTGGCCGAGAGCGACACGGTCTACCTCGACCGCGGAGCCCCGGAGGGATCGGTCTCTATCGCGTCCGGAGCGGTGGCGACGAAGTGGGCGACGGCGACGGTCTCGACGGCCGCCACCGATGCGGGATCGGGCTTGAGCCAGGTAGCCCTCTCCAACGACGGGGTCACCTGGACGACCCGAGCCTACGCCTCCAGCCAGCCGTGGACGCTGGCGGGGGCCAACGGGATCAAGTCGGTCCGCGTCAAGTGGAAGGACCAAGCGGGCAACTGGTCGCCGGTGAAGACGGACACCATCGTGCTCGATACGGTCGCGCCCACCGTCACGGCCCCGCGTCGCGGGTTGGTTGCCGGCACGGCACTCGCGAACGGGGCGATCACGACGCGCATCCCGTGGTCCGGCAGCGACCTCGGCAGCGGTATAGCCCGCTACGAACTCGCCCAGCAGACCGACGGCGGTGCCTGGACGACCGTGTCCACGACCCTGACGTCACCCACCGCGACGCGCTCCCTGTCGACCGAGCGCACGTATCGATTCCGTGTGCGCGCGGTGGACCGTGCGAGCAACGTCGGCGCGTGGACGTACGGCGACACCTTCCGGGTCTCACGGTTCAGCGAGGGCAACAGCAGGATCACGTACAGCGGGACCTGGTCGACGTCACGGTCGAGTGCGTTCTGGGGCGGTGTGGCCAGGGCGTCGTCCCAGGCTGGCGCGCGCGCCAGCATCACGTTCACCGGCCGCACCATCGCGTGGATCGCGTCCATGGGCCCGACCCGGGGCAAAGCCGACGTGCTGGTCAACGGTGTGAAGGTCGCCACGGTGGACCTCTACAGCACCACGGCCAGGCACCAACAGGTCGTGTGGGTCGGCACCTGGAGCTCGGCCGCATCCCGCACCGTCAGCATCCGTGTCCTGGGCACGAGCGGGCGTCCTCGGGTTGACCTCGACGCCTTCGTCACGGCGAACTGAGGCGGCCATCCGGCTCGACGGTGTACGCGCCGGTCGTACGATGGCCCCATGTCGACCTCGTACCGCCCCATGGCGTTCGAGCTGGAGACCGAGCGGCTGACGCTTCGACTGCGACAGCCAGAGGACGCCGATTGGTCGCTCGAGCTCCTGCGTGAGCACGAGGGCGGGACAGCGCTCGAACTCGAGCAGGTCGCCAGCCGCCTGGCAGAGCGGTCCCGCTCGTCACACGAGAACGGCATCGGGCTGCTGGCCATCCGCCGGCGTTCGGACGACGTGCCGATCGGGTACTGCGGCCTGATCATCGGCCGCACCACGCTCGATGAGCCCGAGATCGCCTACGAACTCCTGCGGAAGTTCCACGGCCACGGCTACGCGACCGAGGCGGCCCGCGTCGTCGTCGAGGCGGCATTCCTGACCGGTCGCACACGCATCTGGTCGACGGTCGGCGAGTGGAACACGGCATCCTCGCGGGTCCTGGAGAAGGTCGGCTTCCTCCGGCATCACACCACGATCCATGACGGCAAGCCGGTGGTGTACATGGTGCGCGAGGCCTGAGTCCCGCCGATCGCCGCGCCGGCCTGAGGCCCGTCGATCGGCGGGCCGGCCCGATCTCCGATGCTGTGCCCCGCTGTGGCCACCGTCGGAGCAGCGGAGGACCAATCGATGCACCAGCATGCACCGATCGACCTCGGCGACCTCGGCGTCGGGCTCATCGAGCCCGAGCGGCACGGCCCCGCGCTCCGCGGCACCGACCTCGGGCCCGACGGACGGCGCGGCAGCCACCGAGCCGCCGGATACGGGCCCTCCCCCACCGGGTGACGGCGCGGCCTTTGCGTGGGAGCGCGTCAACCTCGGCTTCGTGTCGGCGTACATCCTGGTGCGTGGCGGCGAGGCCGTCGTCGTCGACACTGGCTTTGCCGGCAGCTCCGAGGAC